>Ga0187892_10012170_pt1 | contig 10323 bp, 6 predicted proteins | sample MA1701073metaG_FD_139345 | JGI IMG/M metagenome (GOLD analysis project Ga0187892, IMG submission 139345) | Bio-ooze microbial communities from a basaltic lava cave in the Kipuka Kanohina Cave System on the Island of Hawaii, USA - MA170107-3 metaG ...
CGAGGCCGAGGACGGCCGGCGGGCGCGGGCGCGGTTCCTGATCACCGCGATCGGGCCCCTGTCCGCGCCGACCATGCCGACCATCCCGGGCGTCGAGAGCTTCCGCGGCGAGGCCTACCACACTGGCCGCTGGCCGCACGAGCCGGTGAGCTTCGCGGGCAAGCGCGTCGCGGTGATCGGCACCGGCGCGACCGCGGTACAGGCGATCACCGAGATCGCCAAGACGGTCGGGCACCTCACGGTGTTCCAGCGCACGCCCAACTGGTGCGCGCCGCTCCACAACCGCCCGATCGACGCGGCGACGCAGGCCCGCATCAAGGCCACCTACCCCGAGATCTTCGCCGCGTGTCGCGTCTCCTTCGGCTGCTTCATCCATGACGCCGATCCGCGCAAGGCGCTCGAGGTGAGCGCGGAGGAGCGCGAGGCGTTCTACGAGAAGCTCTACGGCGAGCCCGGCTTCGGCATCTGGATGGGGAACTTCCGGGACGTGCTGGTCAACCCGGAAGCCAATGCCACCATCACCGAGTTCATGCGCCGGAAGATCCGCGCGCGAGTGAAGGATCCGAAGGTCGCGGAGAAGCTGATCCCGACCAACCACGGCTTCGGCACCCGCCGCGTGCCGCTGGAGAGCGGCTACTACGAGGTGTACAACCAGCCGAACGTGCGTCTCGTCGACATCCGCGAGACCCCGATCGAGCGCGTCACGCCCGCCGGCATCAAGACCCGCGAGACCGAGCGGGAGTTCGACATGATCATCTACGCCACCGGCTTCGACGCCATCACCGGGGCCTTCGACCGGATCGACGTCCGCGGCGTGGGCGGCCGGCGGCTCCGGGACAAGTGGGCGGACGGGCCGCGCACCTATCTGGGATTGCAGATCGTGGGCTTCCCCAACCTGTTCACGCTGGTCGGGCCCCACAACGCGGCCACGTTCTGCAATATCCCGCGCTGCATCGAGCAGAACGTGGACTGGGTGACCGCGCTCATCGGGCACATGCGGGAGAAGGGCCACGCCCACGTCGAGGCCACCGCCGAGGCGGAGCGGGAGTGGACCGAGCACGTGCACGACACCGGCCGACGCATGCTGTTCACCCAGGTCGATTCCTGGATGATGGGCATCAACTCCAACGTGGCGGGCAAGCAGAAGCGCACGTTCATCGTCTACGCGGGTGGCGCCCCGAAGTACCGGGAGAGGTGCGACGAGGTCGCCGCCCGCGGCTACCCGGGGTTCAGCTTCCGGTAGCCCCTCACCCTGCCCTCTCCCCCGGGGCGGGGGAGAGGGTGATCCCGGTCAGCGGGTGGCCTTCGGCAGGCTCTTGGCGGTCAGCTCTCCGATCTTCTTGCCCATCGCGGAGCCCACCTCCGTGGAGTAGCGGTAGTGCACGCCGTCGTAGATGCGCGCGTTCGCGACCTCCTTGGTGAAGTCGTCGACGCTCGTCCAGGTCCGGACCGCGCCGCCGGCGGTCGGGCTGGCCGAGGTGAGCTTCGGGGCGGGCCCGGAGCCGATCTCGGCCGCGAGCACGGCGCCCAGGGAGGACGAGACGATGCAGTGGGCGCACGGATACTCGGGATGCAGCGGCGTGTCGATGAACGGCGTCCAGCCCGCATCCCGGTCGGTGGCGTTGTTGCCGTCGAGATCGCCGTTGCGGATGGCGGTGACCGGGCGCCACAGGTTGTACGCGTACTTGGCGTCGAAGACGGCGATCAGCCCGTCGTCCATGGCCATCGCGGCCAGTGCGAACAGGCGCGCATTGTCGGTGACGTCGCGGCCGGGCATCGCGGCCACCGAGCGGGCGACCGGCCAGTAGACGACCGGTGCCGTCGCTTCCCAGAACTTCGCGATCGCGGTCTGCTCCGGCGTGCGCTGGGTGCTGGTCCGCGACCCGACCGCCTTGATCTCGTTGTAGTCGCGCGCCCAGGTGTCGCTGGTGAGCGCGGGCGGAGGACCCGGGCGGAAGTGGTCACCGCGGGGCATCACCCAGGGACGGCGCTTGCCCCAGTGGGGCACCGCCGGCCCGACCGTCGGCACGTAGACCCCGGCGGTGGTGTGGGGGCGATAGACGTCCGGGGCGATCATGCCGTCGTCGGCGCACAAGGCCACGATCGCGCTCGCGGCCTGCTCGCCCACCGCGATGCCGGCCGTCTTCGCGGGGCTGTCCGGCACCTTGCTCAGCAGGGCCTGGTAGTCGGCTTCGATGGCCGCCTGCTGGGCCGGCAGGAGCTTCAACAGCGCCGCCCGCGTCGCGGAGGCGACCGCGGCCTCCACCGAGGCGCCGGGCGCCGGCGTCATCTTCGCGCGGAATGCGGGGTAGCGGCCGGTGATCGCGTTGACGGACTCGAAGACCGAGACCTGCACGATCGCCATCATCCTCACCGTGATGGGCGGCGCCGGAATGCGTGACACGACCTCGGCCGCTCTGGCGTTCGCGTCGGTGACGACATCCGCGTGGGCGCCCGGGACGCCGGCGAGGATCATCACGGCCAGGAGCCCGATACCTGCGCTGATCAGCCCGCGTATGGTCTTCATGTCGTCTGCTCCTTTCGTCCCTCTCCGAGGGAGTCGGATCCATCCACGTCCAGGCCGAGGGCCATGCGCCCGGCGTAGGTCACCTGGGCGCTCTCGCGAAGGTGGTGGTAGCGGGCGCCCTGGACGTCGCGGAAGAGCCGCTCGAGGCCCAGGTCGCGGTAGAAGCCGGCGCCCGAGGCGAGCTCCATGGCCACCTCGACGGTCCGGATCGCGGCCCGGCCCGCCACCGTGCGGCCGATCATCACCTCGTTGGTCGTCTCGCGGTCCGGGCGACCGGGCGCCGCGGCGTCGATCATCTGGCGCAGGGCCATCCGCGCGGTGGCCAGCTCGTTCTCCATGCGGCCGGCCAGCTCCTGGGTGGCGGCGTCGTGGCGACGCGCGGCGGCCTGGCGGAGCGCCAGCGCGCGGGCCGCCTCCGCGATGCCCAGGTAGACCGAGTAGATCAGGGGCTCGACGTGCATGGCGACCACGTGCCACGGTCCCCAGCGACCCGGCGGGCGGCGGACGCCGATCGCGGCGTCGGGAACGAAGACCGAGTCCAGGACGATGTCGTGCGAGCCGGTGCCGCGCATGCCGAGCGTGCGCCAGGTGTCCTGGACCGCGAGGCCGGGGGCGTCGAGAGGGATCGCGAAGTGCAGCACGGTGGGGCCGTGCGCGGGATCGTCGTGGATCGCCATCGTCATGAACAGGTCCCCGGCCGGCGCGCCGCTCGCGAAGACTTTTCGACCGGTGATTCGATACCCGCCCTGCACCTTCTCGGCGCGCCCGGAGCCGGCCAGCCAGTCGGAGCCGCCGCTGGTCACGAGCACCGCCTCGTGCGCCGCCACCCGGCGCAGGAGAGGCTCCATGGCGCCTCCCTCGTGGCGCCAGCGCCACGCCGCGATCGCCACCTGGTGGGTGTGCATCGCCAGCGCCAGCGCGGTCGAGCCGCAGTGCTGGCCGAGCACCCGCAGCATCTCGCAGAGCTCGGCGTGTGAGGCCCCGCCGCCCCCGAGCGCGGCGGGCACGCCGGCCGAGAAGACCCGGTGCTCGCGGAGGTCGCGATAGTTATCGGCCACGAAGGAATCCGCCGCGTCGTGCGCGGCGGCGCGCGCCGCGAAGCGCGGGCCCAGCTCGCGCGCCAGCGCGGCCCAGCCGGAGAGTGCCCGGTCACCGTTCGCCATCGTCTGTGTCCCCATCGCCCACCTCCGTCGTCGGGAAGAGCTGGTCCCTGACCCCCACACGATGGCAAGCCGCCGGCCCGCCGCCAAGACCATAAAATGGACTTGCCCGGCCGCCGGCGCGCGCCTAGAGTCCGACCAGATGAAGGGCTACGGCCAGTTCTGCCCGATCGCGATGGCGTGCGAGACCTTCGCCGAGCGCTGGACGCCGCTGATCCTGAGAGAAGTGCTATTCGGGGCGCGGCGGTTCAACGAGATCCGGCAGGGCATGCCGCTGATCTCGCGGACCCTGCTCGGGCAGCGGCTGCGCGAGCTGGAAGCCGCCGGGGTCATCCAGAGCCAGCCCCTCGCCCGCGGCCGGGGGCGGGAGTACCGGCCGACGCCCGCGGCCGAGGAGCTCCGTGGAGTCCTGGAGCGGCTCGGGGAGTGGGGGCAGCGGTGGGCCACCACCCAGTTCGACCCCGAGAACCTCGACCTGACGCTGCTCATGTGGAACGTGCGGCGGCGCATCGCGTTCGACCGCCTGCCGGACCGGCGAACCGTCGTCCGCTTCGACTTTCGCGCGTTCCCGTCGCGCTGCCGGCCTCTCCGGACGAGCTGGCTGATCCTCGAGCGCCAGGGCTCGGACGTCTGCCTGAAGGATCCCGGGTACGAGGTCGACCTCGTGGTCTCCGCCGACGCGGGGGCGATGGCCCGGGTGTGGACGGGGGCCATCACGTTCGCGCAGGCGGTACGGGAGGGCGGCTTGCGGGTGGAGGGCACCCGCGACCTCGTTCGCGCGTTTCCGACCTGGCTCCTCCTGAGCCACTTCGCCCACGTGGAGCGACCCGCGCGCGCCGGCGCCGTCCGGTAGGAGGCGTGACTCAGCTTCCGCCGTTCTTCGTCGCCGACGGCGACCGGTTCGTCCCCTCCGCGTCGGCGCGCGGACCGTGGAGCGCGCGGCATCAGCACGGCGGGCCGCCCGCCGCGCTCCTCGCCCGCGCGTTCGCGCGCCAGGCGGGGCCCGACGCGCAGGTCGCGCGTCTGACCTTCGACTTCCTGCGCCCGGTGCCCCTGGCGCCGCTGACCGTCGCCACGCGCGTCGTCCGCGCGGGCGCGAAGGTCCAGCGCTTCGCGGGGACCGTCCTGGCGGAAGACGGCGCCGCGGTGATCGAGGCGACGTGTCTCGTCATGCGGGTGGCGCCGGCCAGCGTCGCGGTGCCCCTCGAGACGCGGGCGTGTCCGCCGCCGCCCGCGGAGAGCGCGCCCTTCGAGCTGCCCTTCATGTCGGGCGACGAAGGATACCACCGCGCGATGGAGTGGCGGCTCGCGACGGGGACCTGGGGACGAGGGCCGGTCGCGGTATGGCTCAGGCCGCGCGTCCCGGTCATCCGAGGCGAGACGCCAACCCCGCTCGAATGCCTCGTCGTCGCGGCCGACTCCGCGAGCGGCGTGGCCGTCGTCGTCGACCCGGCCCGCGCGACGTTCGTGAACGGGGACCTGACGATCGCTCTGCATCGGGTCCCGGCCGGGGAGTGGATGTGTCTCGACGCGGCCACCACCGGTGAGAGCCACGGGATCGGTCTGGCGCGGGCGCGGCTGTGGGACACGACCGGCCTGGTGGGACGCTCGCTCCAGACACTCCTGCTCGAGCCGCGCCCCAGCATCCGCTAGTCCGGATTATGCGTGACCATCTGCGCCACCCTCACCCCGACCCTCTCCCTCGCCGAGGGAGAGGGAGTCGTTTCGATCCCCTCGCCCCCGGAGGGGGAGAGGGCCAGGGTGAGGGGGGTGCCTAGGACGCGGAACACGCGTTCGTGAATAGAGCAGGCTAGTCCTCCTTCGAGGTATGCAGTAAGCACAGCCACGGTGCGTGGCTGTCACTTGACGGAGCCGCCGGACCCGCCTATGGTCGGCTCGGTTCTCGCCCGGCCAGGGGAGGGCATCCATGCGCTTTCGATCGCAGCCGACGAGCGGCTACGTCATCCACGCGGTCAGCGGTACCAACACGATCTCGTTCGCCATCGACGCGACCGCGGCGGATACCGCCGGCCTGCTGGGCTTCGCGGTCGAGCGCATCGATCCGGAGGAGAACGAGCGGTACTTCATGTACGGCTTCAAGGTGTTCAAGACGGTGATTCCCGTGCCGACCAAGGGGCTGGTCGTGAGCACCCGGGATCATCCCATCCAGAGCTTCGTCTGGGACGACTTCACCGCCAAGGCCGGCCGGCCCTACACGTACCTGTTTCATCCCCTGAAAGGCACGCCCAAGAACCTCGATCGCAGCGCGACGCCGATCTCGATCGACGTGCGTGCCGAGCCGCTCTACACGAGCGGACCGCACGACGTATTCTTCAATCGCGGCGTCGCGAGCAGCCAGGCCTACGAGCGGCAGTTCGGCAACAAGCGGCCGGATGATCTGAAGCCGGCGTCCAAGCGTCAGAAGGCGCTCGACTGGCTGAGCCGCGACCTGGACAATGCCCTGCTGCGGTTCATCCGCCAGGCCAAGGCGGGCGACACGCTGCTGGGCTGCTTCTACGAGTTCCGCTACGAGCCGGTCGTCGCCGAGCTCAAGAAGGCGATCGGCGAGGGGGTGGACGTCCAGCTCGTCATCGACGCCAAGGTGAACGAGCACACCGACAGCAAGGGCAAGTTTCACGAGAGCTTCCCGCGGGTGGAGAATCGCAAGGCGATCCAGAAGGCGGGCATTCCCGCGGCCCGGGTCCACCTGCGCGAGGCGAAGCGCAACGACATCCAGCACAACAAGTTCATGGTGCTGCTCAAGGGGGCGGCGCGCACCCCCGCGGAGGTGTGGACCGGCTCGACCAATATCTCCATGGGCGGCATTCACGGCCAGACGAACGTGGGCCACTGGCTGCGCGACGGGGCGGTCGCGGAGCGGTTCAAGGCCTACTGGGAGCTGCTCGCGCAGGACCCCGGCGGCAAGGCGGGGGACAGCGCGACGGTCGTCCGCAAGAAGAACGCCGAGCTCAAGGAGGCGGTCGAGGCGCTGGGCGCGGTGCCGGAGAAGCCGGCCGACATCCCGCCGGGCACCACGCCGATCTTCAGCCCGCGGCGCGGCGGGAGCATCCTCGACCTCTATTTCCAGCTCGTCGACGAGGCCGACGACCTCGCGTGCATCACGCTCGCCTTCGGTATCAACAAGGACTTCAAGGCGCGGCTCACCGACAACACCGCGGACAATGCCATCGCGTTCTTCCTCCTCGAGAAGAAGGACAAGCCGACGAAGGCCAACGCGAACACCTTCGTCTTCATCGGGGCCAAGCAGAACATCTACAAGGCCTGGGGCTCGTTCCTGCGCGAGCCGCTGCACCAGTGGGCCAAGGAGACCAGCGCGATGGGCCTGGGGCTGAACAAGCACGTCAGCTTCATCCACTCCAAGTTCCTGCTGCGCGATCCCCTCGGGGCGGATCCGGTGGTCGTCACCGGCTCGGCGAACTTCAGCGACGCCTCGACCAACAGCAACGACGAGAACATGCTCGCCATCCGCGGCGATCGGCGGGTCGCCGACATCTACTTCACGGAGTTCAACCGGCTGTTCAACCACTACTACTTCCGCTCGGTCGTCGAGTCCCTCAAGGACCGCGGGGCGGACGCCAATACGGACGCGAGCCTGTTCCTGGCCGAGAAGGATCAGTGGCTGGAGAAGTACAAGCCGGGCTCGCTGCGCGCCAAGCGCGTGGCGATATTCCGGGACATGGCGGTGAGCTGAGCGGGCCGGCTCCTCAGACCACGCCGCGGGCGCGCAGGCCCGCGATGTCCGGGGCGCGGTAGCCCAGCTCGGCGAGGATCGCGTCGGTGTGCTCGCCGAGCTCCGGCGCCCGGTGGCGGAAGCGCCCCGGGGTCTCGGAGAGATCGACCGGGGTGGGCGCGAGCGGCGCCGGCCGCGGCAGCCCCGGATAGTCGGTGTCGGCCAGCAGCCCGGCGGCGCGGATGTGGGCGTCCTCGAGCGCCTGCTGGGGCGAGTAGAGCGGCCCGGCCGGGACCCGGGCCTTCTCGAGCTCGGCCAGCGCCTCGGCGGTCGTGCGCTCGGCGGCCCACTCCGACATCCGCTTGGAGATCACCTCGCCGTTGTCGCCGCGGGCCAGGTCGTCCTTGAAGCGCGGATCGGTCAGCCAGTGCCCCTCGCCCATCAGCTTCGCCCAGCGCGCGAACATGGGGCCGCCGATCGCGTAGGCGATGATCCAGCCGTCCTTCGTGCGGAAGAGGTCGGACGGCGCGGAGGTCTGCCCCCGGTTCACCGTGGCCACCCGGTCCGGCCGCACGACCTGCTGCTCGACGAGGGTGGGGTTGTTGAACGCGACCGCGGTGCGGAGCAGGGCGGCCTCGACCTTCTGGCCGCGGCCCGTCTTGTCGCGCGCCATGAGCGCGGCCAGCGTGCCGAACGCCGAGACCGACGCGGTCCCGAAGTCGACCCAGGCCACCGAGGCGCGCAGCGGCTGCTCCGGGGTGCCGGTCAGGTAGGCGCCGCCGGCCATCACCTGGCCGATGCCGTCGAAGCCGTGCTTGTGGCTCCACGGGCCGCCGGCGCCGAACGCGGTCACGGTGGTGAGGATGATGTCGGGCTTCACCGCGCGGAGGCTGTCGAGGTCGAGCGCCAGCGACCGCAGCACCTCGGGCGGCAGGTTGGCGACCACCACGTCGGCGGTGGCCACCAGCTTGCGGACGATCTCACGCCCCTCGGGGCAGCCGGGATCGAGGGTCATCGCCCGCTTGTTGCGGTTCATCACCAGATACATGGCGCCCACGCCGTCCTTGCCGACCGGAGCCACCCAGCGATCCTCTCCGCCGCCGATCCGCTCGATCCGGATGACGTCGGCCCCGAGATCGGCCAGCAGCGCCGCGCAATATGGCCCGGCGATATAGCGTCCGAAGTCGAGGACCCGGATCCCGCTCAGAACACCGTCCAGCGCTCCCTCACGCTCGCTCATGTCGAGGCTCCCTTGAGTGCGGCACTGATCTGGAGACTGCACCGGCCGCCGAGCGGCGTCAAGGCGCCCCCCTCACCCTGCCCTCTCCCCCGGGCGGGGGAGAGGGTATTCACGCTGGCGCGATTCATGAGCGCGCTGCTCTTGTCATAGAGCCTGACCCGGAAGCCGCGCTGGCGGAGGGCGAGGGCGGCACAGCAGCCCTGGATGCCCGCGCCGAGGACCGCCGCGACCTTGGCCAATCGCCTACCGGTCGAGCACGGGCGCGGCCGCCGCGACCGCGGCCACGATGCCCTGATAGCCCGTGCAGCGGCAGAGGACGGCGGAGAGGCCGTGGCGGATCTCCTCCTCGGTGGGCCGCGGATTCGTCCGGAGCAGGTCGAGGGCGGTCAGGAGCATACCCGGCGTGCAGAAGCCGCATTGCAGCGCGTGGTGCTCGCGGAACGCCTCCTGCAAGGGATGGAGCCGGCCGGCCGTCGCCAGGCCCTCGACCGTCGTCAGCTCGGCGCCGTCGGCCTGGACCGCGAGCATGAGGCAGGAGCGGGCCGCCTCGCCGTCGAGGACCACGGTGCAGGCGCCGCAGATCCCGTGCTCGCAGCCGACGTGGGTGCCGGTCAGGCCCAGGTCCTCTCGGAGAAAGTCCACGAGGAGCTTGCGGGGCTCGCAGCGGCCTTCGCGCGGGCGGCCGTTGATGGTGAGGTGGATCGGGAGGGTTTCGTCCATCGAGGCCCCCCTCACCCCGCCCTCTCCCCCGAGGCGGGGGCGAGGGTATTTGGCGGGAGCGGGGGTATTTGGAAGGTTGAGGCGAGTGATGGCGCGGCGGAGGGCGCGGGCGGTCAGGACGCGGGTCAGGTTGCGGCGGTAGTCGGCGGAGGCGTGGATGTCGGCCGGAGGGTCGACGAGCTCGGCGGCGCGGCGCGCGGCGGCCTCGACGGCCGTGTCCGAGAGCCCGTCGCGCTCCAGGATCTCCTCGGCGGCACGCAGGCGGACGGGCACCGGCCCGGCCCCCGCCGTCACGAGCCGGGCGGAGGCGCAGCGGCCTCCCGCCGTCCCGACGACGATGGCCGCGATCCCGACGATGGCGAAGTCGCCATGGCGCCGGCTGAACTCCTCGAAGGCGAAGCCGGCGCCGTCCGGCATCGCGGGCAGCCGGACCTCGACGAGCATCTCGTCCGCGGCCAGGGTGGTCGTGAGATAGCCCTGGAACAGCGCCGCCGCCGCGAGCGTGCGCTCGCCCCGCGGACTGCGGACGACCACCTCTCCGCCGAGCGCGGCGAGCGTGGCCGGGTACTCCGCCGCGGGATCGGCATGGGCGAGGCTGCCCCCGATGGTGCCGCGCGAGCGGATCGGGAGATGGCCGACCAGGGTGGTGGCCTCGGCCAGGAGCGGCAGTCGGCGGCGGATCACCGGCGAGAACTCGATCGTCCGCTGGCGCGTCATGGCCCCGATGCGGACGTGCCCGGCGTCCTCTCGGATATAGGCCAGCGCCGCCACGCGGTTCAGGTCGACGAGGGCCGCGGGCCGGCTCAACCGGAAGTTCAGGAGCGGGACGAGGCTCTGTCCTCCCGCCAGCAGCTTGGCCTCCCCGCCGTAGCGCGCGAGCAGGGCGATGGCCTCGTCCACGCTCGCCGGGGCGTGGTAGGCGAAGCGCGCCGGCTTCATGCGGTGCGGCCGGCCCGCCGCGCGGACTCGATCAGGGCCCAGAGGC
>Ga0187892_10012171_pt1 | contig 10322 bp, 8 predicted proteins | sample MA1701073metaG_FD_139345 | JGI IMG/M metagenome (GOLD analysis project Ga0187892, IMG submission 139345) | Bio-ooze microbial communities from a basaltic lava cave in the Kipuka Kanohina Cave System on the Island of Hawaii, USA - MA170107-3 metaG ...
AGGCGAACACCCCCGGAAGCGAGGTGGCGCAGCGGCCGTCCACGAGCACGCTGCCGTCGGGATGGAGCCGCGCGCCGGCGCGCGCAAGGAGGCCGGACCTGGGACGCACGCCCGCGGCCACGACCACGAGGTCGGCCGGGACGGTCCGCCCCCGCCGGAGCCGGAGCGCGACGACCCGCCCGCCGGCCCGCTCGGCGCGGGCCGGCTCCGCGGGGGCGAGGATGCGGACTCCGGAGCGCTGGAGCGACCGGTGCGCCATGTGGGCGACGGTCGCGCCGAAGCGGGGGAGGACCCGCGGCCCGCGCTCGAGGATCGTCACCTCGAGCCCCCGGCGCAGCAGTCCGTCCGCCGCCTCCACGCCGAAGAAACCGCCGCCGAGCACCACGATGCGGCGCGCGCCGCGCTCGAGCGCCCGCTGGATCGCGTCCAGGTCGGCCAGCGTCCGGAACGGGACGACGTTCCGAGCGCCGGCGAACCCGGGGACGTCGGGCATCAGTGACTCGGCGCCCGCGGCGTAGACGAGCGCGTCGAAGCGGAGCCGGCCGCGTGACAGATGGAGCGTGCGCGCCCGCGCGTCGATGCGGCGGGCCGTGGCGGTGCAACGCTCGACGGAGGAAGAGACCACGACCGGGCCGGACGGCCGCGTCGCCTCGCCCGAGAGAAGGTACGGCAGGCCGCAGGCCCCCGCGCTCGCGCGCGGGTTGCGTTCCACCAGCACCACGCGGGCGGACCGGTCCGTCTCCCGGGCCCAGGCGGCCGCCACGGGTCCGCTCAGGGCTCCGCCGACGACGACGATGGTGCGCTTGCGCATGACGTACGGGTCTCCGGGCCACGTCCCCCTATGAGCGGCAGCCGGTGGCGCGGGCCCAGCGTCTTCCCGGGGGATTCGCGGGACCTTCCCGGAGCGGGTGGCGGGGAAGTCGCCCGAAGTTCACGCAGGCTTCAATCCCCGCTCATGGCAATGGGTTACTCTCCCCCACGGTGGTGATGGAAGACCTGTTGGACTGCGAGCGTCTCCGGCCGCGACGCCCGCTTCGTTTCGGCGGCGCGCCCGAGCGCCCCGGGGCGGCCGCTTTGGCGCAGGAGACCCTGCTCCGCGTCGTGACCATCAACACTCACCGCGGCCAGGGCCCGAAACTCAACTACCTCCTTCAGCACTCGCTCCCCGACGAGTCCGAGCGGTTGGAGGTGCTGCACGAGACGCGCGCCTACGCGTACGTCATCGCGGAGTGGCTCTACCGGAACCGCAACCGGTTCGACGTCGTGGCGCTCCAGGAGGTGTTCCGCGGGATCCTGGGGCTGGGCGACCGGATCCTGCGCCGCTACCGCCAGCACCGCGGCACTACCGGGCGATCAGCCGCTTCCCGGCCGCGATCTCGCACGGCGTCGGCTTCGCCGGCTTCCGCTATGAGAACCTGCTGCTCACTCGACTACGTCCTTCACAGCCGCCACTTCGAGGTCGTGTCCTACAGCGTGATCCGGACCTTCCGGTTCTCGGACCACGACCCCGTGCGGGCCGAGCTGCGGCTGCGGTGAAAAATGGTGTCACTCGTCATTTTTCCGCCACGGAAAAATGACGAGTGACACCATTTTTCAATCCCGCTCGCGGGTCGAGTCGGCGACGGGAGCGTAGAGGAAGGGCATGTCGGGGACGGGCACGGCGGCCACGGGCGCCGGCGCGGGGGCGGGGTCCGCGTTGAGCACGTCCACGAGCTGGCGGAGCCGGCCGAAGTCGCGCCGGTTGAAGCGGCCCACGAGGCGCGGCAGCGCCGCCAGCTCCGGCTCGTTGGCCTCCTCGGGGAGCGGCTCGGAGAGACGCCACGAGCCGCCCGCGGCGACGATGTCGCCGAACCCGGTCTCGACGCGCGCCAGCACCGTGTCCGACGGGCGGCGGACGAGCCGGATCGAGAGGTGGTCGCGCACGTAGCGGGCGGAGTGGTAGACGCGGTAGAAGCCCATGACCTCCCGCACCGCCTCTTCCACGCTGTCGGTCACCCGGAAGAGCGCCATGTCCTGCTCCGAGATCATCCCCTTCCCCAGGAGGTGACGCTCCACGTAGGTCCGCCACTCGGCCCAGTAGGCGCCGCCCGGAGCGTCCACGAAGACCAGCGGGAGCAGGTTGGCCTTGCCGGTCTGGATCAGCGTCATCGCCTCGAAGCCCTCGTCGTGAGTCCCGAAGCCCCCGGGGAAGAGCACGATCGCGTGGCTCTCCTTCATGAACACCAGCTTCCGGGTGAAGAAGTACTTGAACGTGACCAGCTTCGGGTCGTCCTGGATGAAGGCGTTCGCCCGTTGCTCGAACGGGAGCCGGATGTTCACGCCGAAGGACTTCTCGCGCCCGGCGCCGCCGTGGCCGGCGGCCATGATGCCGTCCCCGGCGCCGGTGATCACCATGAACCCCTTCCGCGAGATCGCCTCGGCGAAGCGGTGCGCCTGCCCGTATTCCGGCTGGTCCGGCTGCGTGCGGCTCGACCCGAAGATCGAGACCTTGCGGAGGTGGCGGTAGGGCGCGAACACCTTGAAGGCGTAGCGCAGCTCCTTGAGCGCGGAGTTGAGGAGCTTGAGATCGCCGCGGCCGGCGCGGTCGGAGGCCAGCTTGAGCGCGGTGAGCACGATCTCCTTGATCAGGTCCGCGTGCGGCGACCCCCCGGCGGCCGCGATCAGCGTCATGATCTGGTCGTCGAGCGGCTGCTCGGGGGTCGTGAGGGTGTCGAGGGTCATCAGCCGCCCGAGAGGATGCGGACCAGGTCGGACGGCGCCGGCGCGTCCAGCACCTTGCGGAGGTTCTCCGGTCGCTTGAGGAAGAGGACCACGCGCGAGATCACGCGGAGGAACTGCTCCTTCTCCGTCTCCGGCCCGCCGATGAGCACCAGCACGTGGACCGGCTGGTCGTCGATGGCGTCGAAGGGGAGGCCGGCGCGGGAGCGGCCCACGGCGATCACGAAGTCGCGGACGGCCGGGGTGCGCGCGTGGGGGACCGCGATCCCGAGCCCGATCCCGGTGCTCATGATCCGCTCGCGGCCGAGCAGCGCGTTCAGGAGCGCCTCCTTGTCCGAGACCTCGCGGGCCGTGGCGAGCACTTCGACCAGCTCCCGGAGCGCCTCCATCTTGGTGGAGGCCAGGAGGTCCACGCAGCGCTCGGGCGCCATCATCCGCTGGAGATCGACAACCGCGGCGGGCATCCTCTTCTCACTCTTCCTGGTCCAGGTACACGGTTCCGGTGCGCGAATTGTAGCCCACGAGCTCTCCGAAGCGGCCCCAGTCGATGATCGCGCGGGCCAGGCGGCCCGGGTCCTCTTCGGGGAGGTGCGTGACCAGCACGTCCACGATCGTGTCATAGGGCATCTTGCGCTCGGGCTGCGCCTTCAGGATGTCCACGATCAGCCGGAAGGTCGGGAGCCGGAGCAGTTGACGCTTGACGATCTTCTTTCGACCGTTGATGTCCTGGAGGAGCAGCTCCTTGCCGCGCCCTGTGAGCACCACCTCGGTGCCGGGGGTCTGGACCAGGTCGAGCATCTCGGCCGCCTTGATCACCAGGATCAGCTCGCCGAACTCGATCTGGAGGCTGACCGCGAGGCGGAAGCCGTTCTCGCGCCCCCCGAGGTCGTCCAGCACCTCGAGGAGCCCGATCACCTTCCCCAGGGCGACCCGGGGAATCGGGATGAATTCCATCAGAGGATGAGCCGGAAGATGCGGTCCGACGCGTCGTGGAACCCGGCCTGCCGGGAGTTCCGCGGGCGGGGGAGCTCGATGCGGATGTCATCCACGATCCGCGCCGGTCGCTTGGAGAGGACCAGGATCCGGTCGGCCATGAGGACCGCCTCTTCGATGATGTTGGTCACCATGATCACGGACTTGAGCGGCACCTCGCCGTCCTGCCAGAGGCGGATGACCTCCTCGCGCAGGTTCGCCGAGGTGAGCGCGTCCAGCGAGGAGAAGGGCTCGTCCATGAGCAGCAGCTCGGGCTCGATGGCGAAGGCGCGGGCCAGCCCGATCCGCTGCTTCATGCCGCTCGAGAGCTCGCGCGGGTAGGCCTCCTCGTAGCCGTCGAGCCCCACCTTGTCGATGTAGAAGGCCGCGCGGCGGCGCCGCTCCTCGCGGGGGAGCGTCATCGCCTCCAGCCCCAGCTCCACGTTCTCGTTGACGTTCAGCCAGGGGAGGAGCCCGAAGGTCTGGAACACGAACGCGCAGCGCGCGTGCGGGCCCGAGACCGGCACGTCGCGATAGCGCACCGTGCCGGCGTCCGGCCGGTCGAGGCCGCCGATGATGCGGAGCAGCGTGCTCTTCCCGCCGCCCGAGGGGCCGACGAGGCAGACGAACTCGTCCTCGCGGACGGTGAAGCTGACGCCGTCCAGGATCGGGAGAAGCTTGCCCTCGAGCGAGAGCGTCTTTCCCAGCGCGGCGACCTCGAGCAGGCTCCGCGCCTGCGCGGGGCGCTCCACCTGCGTCGCGGGGGCGGTCGAGGGCTCGGGCGACATGAGGGCGGGATTATAGGAGGAAGAGGGCTGGAAGCTTGAAGCTGGAAGCCGGAGACGGATTCAGGGGTGCAGTGGGAACTCGCCGTCGGTGCCGCGCCGGCGCGAGAGGTTCACGGAGTCGATCCGCTCGACCCGGCCGGCCGTGACCTCGTAGCGCCAGTACTCGAGAACCTCGTGGAACTGGGGCGAGAAGGGGTAGGGCTTCGGGTGCCGCACGATCCCGAACTCGAGCCAGGAGACGCGCTCCTCGGTCGCCTCGAAGTCCAGGAGCAGAGCGTAGGTCGCATGCTTCGGCCGGAGCGAGGTGCCCCGCAGCAGCGCCGGGTCCTGGAACATCATCCGGAGCGCCCGCCGCGCCTGTCGCCTGGGCGACGCCCATAGCCGTCTGATCCAACGCCAGCGCATCCGTCCTCTGGCTTCCAGCTTCCAGCTTCAAGCTTCCAGCTTCCAGCCTGCACCGACAGCTCCCAAGCCCCGCGTTCCTCAATAGTCGAGCTTGAACCGCGACGTCGTGAGCAGGTACAGCGGTCGCCAGACGAAGCGGTTCACCAGCATGATCGCCCCCAGCATCCCGAGGAGCGCCGCGAACAGGAGCACCACGTTGGGCTGGTCGTAGGTCGCCTGGTTGAGCAGCGCCCCGATCCCCGTGGTCGAGTAGGTCGTCCCGCGGTAGCGCACGTACTCCGAGAGCACGAGCGCGTTCCACCCCCCGCCGCAGGCCGCGATGCTCCCCGTCACGAAGGAGGGCGCGATCGACGGGATCAGGATGCGCTTCCAGAAGAGCCCGCCCCGCACCCCGAAGGCCTGCGCGGTCTCCAGCACGTCCGCCGGGATCGCCGCGATGCCGCCGAGCACGTTGAAGAACAGATACCACTGCATGCCGGTGAGCAGGAGCAGCACCGAAGCCAGGTTCATCCCTCCGAACCGGTCCACCGTGAAGTGCACGATCACGGGGAAGAAGGCCGTCGCCGGGATGGCGGCGAGCACCTGGAAGAGCGGCACGAGCACCCGGTGCGCGCGCGGCTTCCGCGCGACCCAGACCGCGGCCGGGATCGTCCATGCCGCCGCCACGAGGTAGCCGGCCGCGATCCGGAGGAACGAGGCGCCCGCGGCCGCGGGGACCCGTCCCAGCTCCTCGGGGAAGGAGACCGTGAAGCCGGCCAGCGACCGGAAGAGCGCCAGCGCCACGCCGACCCCGACCAGCATCGTGAGGTAGGCCGGCATCCGCTCCACCAGCCGTCTCGCCCTCGGGCCGCGGAAGCGTTCCCGGAGCGTCAGGAACGGACCCATCACCAAGGCCACGAGGTGGAGCAGCCCTCCGAAGAGTGCCTGCGCCACGCGCCCTCTCTGGGCCACGGGGTGGTGGGCCTCCTCCCCGACCGAGACCGCGGTGCCGGCCAGCGTGGCCCGCGCGCCCGCGAACTCCTGCTTGTAGCGCTCGGCCCAGACCTCCAGCGGCGCCCAGACCCAGCGGTTCATCGCCATGATCACCCCGACCAGGACCGCGATGGCCAGCCCCATGTCCAGCATGCTCCCCCCGTGCTGCGCGAGCGCGAGATAGGAGCCCAGACCGGGCAGCACGCGGGTCTCCCGCCCGAGCGCGATGATCTCGCAGGCGATCAGGAAGTACCACCCGTTGGTCCAGGAGAGGATCGAGTTGTAGACCAGCCTCGGGATGCAGGCCGGGAGGTAGAAGCGTTCCAGCCGGAGGCGCCCGCGCACCCCGAAGGCGGTCATCGCCTCGCGCTGGTCCACCGGGAGCGCGCTCAACGTCTCGTAGACCGAGAAGGTCATGTTCCAGACCATCGAGGTGAAGATCAGGAACATGGCGGCCGATTCCATCCCGAAGCGCCCGGGGAAGAGCTGCACGAAGAAGATCACCGCCGCCGGGAAGAAGCCCAGCACCGGGACGCTCTGGAGGACGTCCAGCGCCTGGAGCATGAGCCGGCTCCTGGTCCGGGCGGCGAGCCCGCCGACCAGGACGGCGAACAGGAACGAGGCCACGTAGGCGCCGGTCAGACGGAGCAGCGAGCAGAGCGTGTAGAAGAGGAGCAGCGCTCTGCGCGGCGCGACCGGCTCCGGCGCGCCGGGGATCTCGCCGCGTCCGGTCACGAGGAGGGCCGCGACCCCCGCGAGGGCCACGAGGAGCACGAGGGGGAGCCAGCGGGCGGGACGCTTCATGCGATGGCGGCGCGGGTGCGGCGGCGCCGGATTATAGACACGCCCCTCCGGGCGGCATAGCTTGCCGCGCGTGCCCCGGGACGAGCTGGGGCGGCTCCGCCGCCGCATGGACCGCCTGAACGACCGGATCGCGCGCCTCCTCGTGGAGCGGGCGCGCCTGGTCGGTCGGATCGTCGCCTGGAAGCGCCGGCGCGGACGACGCCTCCACGATCCGGCGCGCGAGGCGGAGATGGTCCGCCGGGCCGCCGCGGCCGCCCGGCCGCCCCTCACCTCCGCGGCGATGGCCCGCATCTTCCGCGAGGTCATCCGCTCCTGCCGTCCCTTCCCGGCTCCGCGCCGCCCCGCCCGCGGGTTCCCGCGCCGAAGCGCCTCCAGCAGATCCGGGCCGTCACGCGTAGAATAGGGCACCCCCGTAGGGTCATCGGGGACCGACCTCTCGCACCAGGAGGTTGTCATGGCACGGGTCTGCTTCTTCTTCGTCGCTCTCTGCGCGGCCGGCGCGTCCGGGCAGGGCACCGCCCGTCTGGTGGCGGACCTCAACACGACGCTCCCGACTTCGCCTTCGTCCACCCCGGGCCGCGGAGCGGTCCTGGGCGGCCTTTCGATCTTTCCCGCCACCGAGGCCACGGTCGGGCTCGAGCTGTGGGCTTCCGACGGGACCCCCGGCGGGACCCGCCTCGTCCGGGACCTGAATCCGGGGACGGCCAGCTCCTCCCCCGCGAACTTCACGGTCCTCGGCAGCGTGGTCTGCTTCACCGCGAACGACGGGGCGAACGGCGTCGAGCTGTGGCGGACCGACGGGACCACCGCCGGGACCTGGCTCGTCCGCGACATCTATCCCGGCTCGAGCAGCTCGTCGCCCGCCTATCTCACGGTCTTGGGGAGCCTCCTCTGTTTCCGCGCCACTGACGCGCTGTCGGGGAGCGAGCTCTGGCGGAGCGACGGCACCGCCGCCGGGACCGCGCTCCTCCTCGACCTCAACCCCGGCACGGCCAGCTCGAGCCCGGCCTACCTCACGGTCCAGGGCTCCCGCTTCTTCTTCGCCGCCACCGACGGCGTCAATGGCATCGAGCCGTGGCGGAGCGACGGAACGCCGGCGGGGACGGCGATGCTGGCTGACATCAATACGGGCACGGCCAGCTCGAGCCCGCTCAACTTCTTCGCATGGAGCGGCCTCGCGTACTTCTCCGCGCTCGACGCCACGAACGGCCGGGAGCTCTGGCGGACCGACGGCACCGGCGCGGGCACGACGCGCGTCCTCGACGCCTATCCGGGAACGGGGAGCTCGAGCCCGGCGAACCTCACGGCGTCCGGGAGCACCTTCTTCTACTTCACGGCCACGGACGGCGTCGCCGGGATCGAGCTCTGGCGGAGCAACGGCACGCCCGCCGGCACGCAGATGGTCCTGGACCTGTATGCCGGGGCCAGCAGCTCGAGCCCGACGACCCTGATCGTGGTGGGCGGCGTCCTCTACTTCGCGGCCCTGGAAGCGGCGGGCGGCCGCGAGCTGTGGCGGAGCGACGGAACCGCTACGGGCACGACCCAGGTCCGGGACCTCTATGCCGGGACGTCCAGCTCGAGCCCCGCGAACCTGACCGACCTCGGAGGCCTGCTCCTCTTCTCGGCCAACGACGGCGTGGCCGGCGTCGAGCTGTGGCGGAGCGACGGCACGCTCATGGGGACGCAGCTCGTCCGGGACCTGAACCCGGGCACGGCCAGCGCCTCCCCCGCGAACCTCACCCCCCTGGCGGCGAACGTCGTGCTCTGCTCGGCCAACGACGGCACGACCGGCGCCGAGCTCTGGCGGACCGACGGGACCGGCCCCGGCACGAGCCTGGTGCGTGACCTGAACCGCGCCGTGGCCAGCTCCTCCCCGGCCAACCTGATCGATGCCCGCGGCGTCGGGGACGCCTGGTTCACGGCCAACGACGGCGTGAACGGGATCGAGCTCTGGCGGAGCGACGGGACGCAGGCCGGGACCCGGATGGTGGCGGACATCTACGCGGGCGCCAGCAGCTCCTCGCCGACGTATCTCACCGTGATGAACGGCATCCTCTACTTCGCCGCGGCCAGCTCGACCGGCGGTCGCGAGCTGTGGCGGAGCGACGGGACGGCGGCGGGGACGGTGATGGTGAAGGACATCTACCCGGGCACCTCCGGCTCCTCGCCCTCCTACGTCACGGCCTGGCAGGGCGCGCTCTACTTCTCCGCCACCGACGGCACCGCGGGGGTCGAGCTGTGGAAGAGCGACGGGACGGCGGCCGGCACCGCGATGCTCCTGGACCTCAACCCGGGGACCGCCGCCTCCTCGCCGCAGGCGTTCGTGGTCCTGAACGGCATCCTCTACTTCTCCGCGCTGTCCGCGAGCACCGGCCGGGAGCTGTGGCGCACTGACGGCACGCCCGGCGGGACGGGGATGGTCGCGGACGTCAACCCGGGGACCGCCAGCTCCTCGCCGGCCAACCTGACCGTGGTCGGCAACACGCTCTTCTTCAGCGCCACGGACGGCACGGCGGGCGGGATCGAGCTCTGGAAGAGCGACGGCACCAACACGGGCACCGTGCGCGTGCGGGACATCAATCCCGGCTCGACCAGCTCGAGTCCGGCCAACTTCGTCGAGCTGAACGGGCTCCTCCTGTTCACGGCCAACGACGGCGTGAACGGCATCGAGCCCTGGCGGAGCGACGGCACGGCGGCGGGGACGTACCTCCTCCAGGACATCGCGCCGGGCGCGACCACCTCGACCCCGCGGTCCCTCGCGCGGATGCCCGGCTACGTCCTGTTCGGGGCGAACGACGCAACCAACGGAAGCGAGCTGTGGCGGAGCGACGGGTCGCCGGGAGGCACGTTCCTGGTCCGGGACATCAACCCCGGCCCCGCCCCCGGGCTCGGGAGCGCGCCCTTCATCCTGGCGCTCCCCGGGTCGGCTCGGGCGCTCCTCTCCGCCAACGACGGAACCTCGGGCGTCGAGCTCTGGCGCACGGACGGGAGCGCGGCCGGGACCGCGCTCCAGCAGGACCTGAACCCGCTCCCGGGCCTGGGGTCGAATCCCACGCTGCCGGTGCTGGCCGGCGCGAACCTCTTCTTCTCCGCCCACGACGGCAGCTCGGGGATCGAGCTCTGGGCGGCGTCGAGCATGGCGGCGGCGGTCCCGCAGGGGAGCGGCTGCCCCGGGAGCGGCGGCCTCGTGCCCAGGATCGGGGGCGCCGGCGTGCCGGTGCTCGGGAACCCGGCCTATGGCATCCAGGTCACCTCCGCGTTCCCCAACTCGGGGGCGATCCTGGTGCTCGGGGCCGCGCCGGCCGAGCTGCCCCTCCCCGGGACCTGCACGCTCTACGTCAGCTTCTTCCCGTTCCCGCTCACGTTCCCGACCCCCACCGACGGGTCCGGAACCGGGACGGTGACGCTCAGGGTCCCGAACGCGCCGCCCCTGGCGGGATTCCAGCTCTTCGCTCAGTATGCCGTGGCCGATCCGGGCGGGCCGTTCGCGAACCTGGCGCTCACCGGGGGGCTGAAGATCGTGTTGAACGTGAACTGATGCCGACGCCGAAGACGACGAAGAAGAAGGCGACGCGCCGGCGCCGGCGCAAACCTGAAGGCCCGGTCGGGCTCAGCGCGCCCGAGACCCGCGGGGAGCCGCCGCCGCCGCCGGTGCGCGCGCTG
>Ga0187892_10012172_pt1 | contig 10321 bp, 6 predicted proteins | sample MA1701073metaG_FD_139345 | JGI IMG/M metagenome (GOLD analysis project Ga0187892, IMG submission 139345) | Bio-ooze microbial communities from a basaltic lava cave in the Kipuka Kanohina Cave System on the Island of Hawaii, USA - MA170107-3 metaG ...
AACTGGAATACGGCCCAAACGGTCACCGTGGCCGGGGTCGACGACTTCGCGGACGACGGCGACAAGGCCTTCACGATCGTCACCGCGGCGGCCGTGAGCGGCGACGCCAACTACAACGGGCTCGCCGTCCCCGACGTCTCGGCCACAAATACGGACAACGACGCGGTCGGGTTCGTGATCACCGCCGCGAACCCGCTCGTGACGACCGAAGCGGGCGGGACGGCGACCTTCACCGTGCGGCTCAGCTCTCAGCCCACCGCGGACGTCACCCTGGGGCTGGCCAGCAACAACACCCAGGAAGGCACCGTCGCCCCTTCGACCCTGACGTTTACCCCCGGCGGCTGGAACGTGGCCCAGACGGTGACGGTCACCGGCGTGAACGATTTCGTGGTCGACGGATCCGTCGGCTACTCCATCGTTACAGGTTCGGCGACCAGCGCCGACCCGCTCTACAGCGGGGCCAACCCCTCGGACCTGCCGGCCTCGAATCAGGACGACGACGTCGTGGGATTCACCGTGACCCCCACCTCCGGGCTGTCGACTTCGGAAGCCGGCGCCGTCGCCAGCTTCACGGTCCGTCTGAACACGTTCCCGACCGCGAACGTTACGATCAACCTGTCCAGCTCCAACACGGGCGAAGGGACCGTGTCGCCGTCGTCACTCCTCTTTACGACGGCCAACGCGCTGACCCCCCAGAGCGTCACGGTCACCGGCGTGAACGACACGGTGGCCGACGGGAACGTCCTGTTCTTCATCGATACCGCGCCCGCCATCAGCGGAGACGGGCAGTACAACGGACAGAATCCGTCGAACGTCTCCGTGACGAACCTGGACAACGATTCGGTCGGCGTCGCGGTGACGCCGACGACCGGGCTCACGACCACGGAAGCGGGCGGGACGGCGACCTTCACGGTCGTCCTGACCTCGACCCCGAACGCGTCGGTCACGATCGCGCTCAGCAGCTCGAACCCGGCCGAAGGCACGGTCTCGCCGGCGACGCTGGTTTTCACCACGGCCAACGCGCTGACGCCGCAAACGGTAACCGTCACCGGGGTCAACGACACGATCGACGACGGCGACGCGGGCTACACGATCCAGTTCTCGGCGCCCTCGAGCTCCGACACGTCCTACAGCTCCTTGGCCCCTCACGCCCCCCTCGCGGTGACGAACCAGGACAACGACACGGCGGGGATCGCCGTCTCGCCGACGGCCGGACTCGTCACGACGGAGGGCGGGAGTACCGCCACCTTTACGATCGTCCTGACCTCGACGCCGAGCGCCGACGTGACGATCGCGCTCTCGATCGGCGGGGCGGACCCGGACGAGGGCTCCCTGTCGGCGGCGAGCCTGACCTTCACCCAGGCCAACGCCCTCGCGCCTCAGACCGTGACGATTACGGGCGTGAACGATACCGTGGCCGACGGCCCCAAAGCGTTTACGGTCGTCACCGCGCCCGCCGTGAGCGGCTCGTCCCAGTACAGCGGAATTGATCCGGCGGACGTCTTGGTGACCAACGAGGACGACGACGTGATCGGCGTCACCCTCACCCCGTCCACGAACCTGTTCACCAACGAATACGGCGGCACGGCGACCTTCACCGTCCGGCTCAACACGACCCCCAGCGACACCGTGACGATCGACCTGTCGAGCTCGAACGCGGCCGAAGGGACCGTGTCCCCGACGACCCTGACGTTTACGACCGCGAACTGGAACACCGCCCAGACGGTCACGGTGACGGGGGTGGACGACGGAGCGGCCGACGGAAACGTCGCCTACACCATCGTCACGGCCCCGGCGATCAGCGCGGACACGGGGTACGGAGGGTTTAATGCCGCCGACGCCCAGGTCCTCAACCTCGACAACGAGTCGGTTCAGGTCACGGTCACGCCGACCTCCGGCCTGGTGACGACCGAAGCCGGCGGCACCGCGTCCTTCACGGTCGTGCTCAACCGGGTCCCGGCGGCGACCGTGACGATCAACGTCTCCAGCTCGAACCCGACCGAAGGGACGGCCGCGCCCTCGCTGCTCACGTTCACGACGGCGGACGCCCTGACCCCCCAGACCATCACCGTGACGGGCCGGGACGACGCCCTGACGGACGGAAACGTCGCCTACACGATCGTCCTGGGGACGGCCTCCAGCTCCGACCCGTCCTACAGCGGCCTGAACCCCGACGACGTCTCCGTGACCAATCAAGACAATGAGCCGGTGGTGCCGCCGCGGATCGCGCTGAGCGCCGTCAACCTCACGTTCACGGCCTCACAGGGCGGAGCCAACCCGGCGGTGCAGTCGATGTCCGTCACGAACGTGGGCGGCGGAACGCTCAACTGGAGCGTGGGCGACGACGCGGCCTGGCTCTCCCTGAGTCCCGGGACCGGGAGCCTGACGGCCGGCGCCCAGGCCTTCATGGCGGTGTCGGTGGACGTGGCCGGTCTCACCGCGGGGACCTATCCCGCCACGATCACGCTGACGGACCCCGGGGCTTCCAACAGCCCGCAGACGGTTTCCGCGGTCCTCACCATCCTGCCGCTTCCGCCCACCGTGACGATTACCACGCCGCCGACCGATCCGGCGAACACGACCGCCACCCCGATCGCGCTGGCGGGAACCTCGAGCGTGGGAACGACGGTCGTCACCTGGAGCAACTCGGCCACGGGACAGACCGGAACGGCGACGGGGACGGACCTCTGGGCGGCCAGCGTGCCTCTCCAGGGCGGGATCAACATCATCACGGTCTACGGCTGGAACGCCGGCGGCGCCGGCTCGACGGCGATCACGATCAACTATCTCACCGACACCGTCGCCCCTACGGTGACCGTCACCTTCCCGTCGACGAACCCCACGTTCACCGCGGCGTCGAACCCGGTGACCGTGGCCGGGTCGGCCCTCGACAACTCCGCCGTGACGTCCGTGAGCTGGTTCAACGTCACCACTGGTACCACGGGTACGGCGACGGGGACGTCGTCCTGGATTACCTCGATCCCGCTTACGAACGGCAACAACACCGTCCAGATCATCGTCCGGGACGCGGCGGGGAACACGACGACCCAGACGATCACGATCGACTACGCGTCGCCGCCGGACGCGGGCAACCCCTTCATCCAGATCCTCGTGCCGACGACCCAGAGCACGTTCGGCGCGTCGGCGACGCCGCTGACCATGGCGGGCACGGCGGCCGACAGCGTGGGCATTTCCCGCGTGACCTGGTGGAACGCCACGACGGGCGGCCGCGGGGTGGCTTCCGGGACAAGCAACTGGACGGCCGACATCCCCCTGGCGGCGGGCGGAAACTTCGTCTCCGTGACGGCCCACGACCCTTCGGGCAACACCCATACGGCGACGCTGCTGGTTTCCTTCCTCACGCCGACCGGCGACACGGTCTCCCCGCACCTGGTGATCACGACCCCGACGCTTCAGCCTTCGATCAGCACCGGTACTTCGATGGTGACCGTGGCCGGGTTCGCGGCCGACGACGTGGCGCTCAACACGATCGTCTGGGAAAACCCCGCGGTCGGGCAGACGGGGACCGCAAAAGGCCTGGCTTCGTGGAGCGTGGACATGACCCTCGCCGTGGGGGCCAACCCCATCTCGATGACCGCCTACGACACGTCGGGGAACAAGACCGTGAAGCAGCTCCTCATCAACCAAATCCCGCCCGAGCCGCCGCCGGTCTTCGTCTCGGCCGGACACGTCACTCCTGGGGGCTGCGGGTTGACGGGCGTGGACGTCGTGGCCCTCCTGGGCCTGCTGTGGCTCACGCGGCGCGCGAGGACGCTGAGAAAGGGGAGTCGGCGATGAACGTCTTGCTGGAAGTGATGCTGCTCCTGGCGCCCCAGAGCAAGGCGGCGCTCGACCCGGAAGCTTCGGCGCTCGCGGACCTGGAGCGGCGGAGCGGGCGGGTGGTGCGGCAGCAGGAACAGGAGCCGGCCAACCAGGAACTCCCCCCCTTGGAATTCAAGGAGGAAGGCTCCTCGTTCATCGATTTCGACTGGCTGGAAATGCAGCCCCGCGTGGGCATGGCGATCTTCAGCGATGACTACCACATCGACGCCAGCCCCAGCTTCGGAGTCCAGTTCCGGGCCCCCATGACGTGCCTGTCGCCCGGCTCCAACCCGCACGGGGAATACTTCGGCGTCTTCGCCGAAGCCGACGCCATGTTCATCGAGCGCACGATCCGGGTGGACGACCCCAAGGGGGTGGCGCTCCTGCTCACCTTCGGGTTCGACTACTCGCTCTTCCGCGACGGGACGTGGCTCCTCATGATTCGGGGCGGGGCCCAGTACGCAACCTACGGGGGCGTGAGCGACCTGGAGGACGGCTTCGGGGCCGTCGCGGGCCTGTCGATCGGCTTGACCCTTTCCCGTTCGCTCAGCCTGACCTTGTGTCCCGAGATGGTTTTTGGCCAGGCCGGGGATAATATTATCCTGGGGTACGCGGGCATGGTGATCGAGTTTTAGGGAAGGACCCATGGTGACCATCCTGATGCTGAGCCTCCTCGCGGGCTTGCCCGCCGCAGCCAGCCCCGGCACGGCGGAGGCGGGCGACCCCGCCGCGGACGCCGGGAACGCGTACCGGCAGGCCATCGTCGCCCTCGAGGCGCAGAAATACGAAGAGGCGGTGAAGCTGGTCCAGGCGGCGCTCCAGAAAGTCGGCGAGGAGAACGACAGCCTGAAGTACCGCGATACCGTCGCGCGCCACCGTCACGCCTACTACCCGTACTTCCAATGGGCGCGCGCCCGGGTGCTGCAGTCCAAGCGCGAGAGCTCCATCTACACGCGCCGCGACCTGCTCCAGGACGCGATCGGCCGCCTGGGCCAGACGCGGCATCCCGACGCGAGCCGCCTGCTGGAGGAGGCGAAGGCGGATCTGACGTTCGCCGAGGAAGCCATCGCGCTGGACGGCTCCTTCAACGCCGTCAAGACCCGGATCGAAGTCCTGGGGAGCGGGGAGCAATTCGTCGAGGCGCTGCGCCAGCTCGACGAGGCCGCGAAGCGCTTCCGCACCCGGGACAAGGAGATGGTCGAGCTGCGGGGCGCGCTGAAGGAGAAGCAGCGCGCGGTCGTGCGCCGGTACGAGCAGCTGATGGAACAGCGCCTGGGCGAGGTGGTCCTGGCGGACCCGCTGGCGAGCGCGGAGCGGATCCTGCCGCTGGTCCGGCCGGCGGTGATTCCCGCCGAGGCGGTCGACGCGCCGGAGGCGGGCTTCCGCTGGCTTCAGAAATTCATCGGACTCTGGGAGAAGCACGGCGAGGCGGTGCGCCGCTCCGCGGACCTCGAAGGGGCGGAGCTGAACGCGGCCGCGGAGGCCTTCGAGGCGGCGGCGGTCGAGGCCCTGGAGGCCGACCTGCCGCCCGGCTTCCGCGCCGCCCGCCACGTCGCCCACGCCGCGCGCCTGGGGAAGCTCCGGGAGATCGCCAGCGGGTCCGAGGACGTGATCGACCTGGCGACGGCGGCGGCGGTCGTCGGCTCCGGGGCGGACGGGGCGGCCCGGTCGTCGGAGGCGGTCGCCGGGCCAGGGCTCAAGGACGACGTGCGGGCCACGCTCTCCAACGACCTGGCCGTCCAGAAAAAGCAGGTGGAGGACATTCACCTCAAGATCCTGGAAGCGTCCAAGGAGCGGAACCGGCTGACCGTCCCCATCCTGCGGTCCGAGAAAGCTCTGGAGGACGGGAACTCGATCGGGGAGGTGGCCGCCCTGACCAAGGTGAAGAACGACCTCCTCGAGCTGCAGACGGAGGCGACGTTCGGAACCATGACGGCCCGGCTGCGCGCGCGGGCCCTGTTCGCCCTCGCGTTCGCCGAGGCGACGCTCGCCTTCCTGGAAGGGAAACCCCCGACTCAGGCGATCGCCAACGCCCGCCATCCGGGCTGGCGCGCGTACGGCTTCGACCCGGCCGTGGAGGCCCGCTGGACCGCCCGCCTCTCCCCCAAAATGCTCGACGTGTTCAAGCAGATCAAGCCGCAGTAGCGCGTCGGGTCCAAGCCATGTTTACGGTGGACCGTACAGAACCCATGCCAGTCTGCTTGACCCTTGAAATCGTCTCGCCGTTTGGGGCTCGGACGATTTCAAGAACTCAAGGAGGATCTTTAAGAAATCGTCCGAACCCCAGGCGACGAGACGAATTTCTAACCGAGCCCGGCGGCGTGCCTTGCTTCGGCGTCTCCTACCCTGACCGTGGCGTGCGCCCCTTGCGCTTGCGCGTCGCAACGTTTCGCGGTAAACCCTTTCGGTGGCCGTGATCGACCCGGATAGACCGCGACCGGTGCCTCCTCCCCCCTGGGTGTGGGCGGCGGCCGCGGCGGCGATCGCGTTCCTGGCCTTCCTGCCAGCCCTCCGGGCGGGGTTCGTCAACTGGGACGACGAGGTCAACTTCCTCCACAACCGCAACTATCGCGGCCTGGGCCCCGAACAGCTCCGCTGGATGTTCACGGATACCCGCGGTCACTACATGCCGCTGACGTGGCTCACGCTTGGGCTGGACTACGTCCTCTACGGGATGAACCCCGCCGGCTACCATGCGACGAGCCTCGTCTTGCACGCGGCCAACGCGTTCGTCTTCTTCTTCGTCGTGCTCGCCCTCCTCCGCAAGGCGCTGGCGGCCGTCCCCGAGCGGGGGCTCCGGGGCGCGGCCTTCGCGGGCGCCCTTTTATTCGCCGTCCATCCCCTGCGGGCGGAGTCGGTCGCGTGGGTGACGGAGCGGCGGGACGTGGTGAGCGGCCTCTTCTTCCTGATCTCGGTGTGGGCGTATCTGAAGCATCAGGGGGCGGGCGGCGGGGGACGCCGGTGGCTCTTCGTTTCGCTCGCCGCCTTCGCGCTTTCGCTGCTTTCGAAGGCGATGGGGATGACGCTTCCCCTGGTCCTCCTGGCCCTGGACGCTTACCCGCTCCGGCGGTTCGACTCCTGGAAGTCCGCGCGCCCCGCCCTGCGGGAAAAGGTCCCGTACTTCATCCTCATGGTCGTGTCGATCGGGATGACGCGCGTCGTCCAGCAGGAGGCGGGGGCGCTTTACCCCGCCGACCAGTACCCATGGGTCGACATTCTCTTTCAGCCTGGGTACCGGCTGTGCTTCTACGTGGTGAAGACGGTCCTCCCGTTCGGGCTTTCGCCGCTCTACCCGTTCCGGTCGCTCTCCCTCGGCTTCGAAATGAAATACCTCCTGGCGCTGGTCGCGGTGGCGGGCGTGGCGATCCTTTTGTGGCGGTGTCGGCGCCGGTGGCCGGGGACGGCGGCGGCGGCGTTTTCCTACGCGGCGCTCATCTCGCCGACCGTGGTGTGGCAGGCGGGGCCGCACTTTGCGGCGGACCGGTACACCTACTTGGCGTGCCTGCCGCTGGCGGCGCTGGGCGGAGCGTGCGTGGCCGGCCGGGGACGCGCCGTGGCGGCCGGGTCGGCCGTGGTGCTGGCCGGCCTCTTCGCGCTCGGGTGGCGGCAGGCCGGGATCTGGCGCGATTCCCTGGCGCTCTGGAACCACGCCCTGGCGGTGGGGACCGGGTCGAGCATCCCGTACACCAACCGGGGGGGCGCCCGGGCGGAGAAGGGCGACCTGGACGGCGCGGCCCGGGACTTCGAGGCGGCGCTCAAGGTCAACTCGAAGGACAAGCGAGCCTTCGACAACCTGTCCAAAGTGGCGCTCCTGCAGGGAGACCCGGCCGCCGCCGAAGCGCACGCGTCCAAGGCGATCGCGATCGACCCGGACATGGCGACCGCCTATCAGAACCGGGCGCTCGCCCGCGCGGAGCGGCGCAGGTTCGCCGAAGCCATCGACGACTACACCCGCGTCCTGGAGCTGGCGGCCCGTCAGAAGGAAAACCCCGTCGACGTCTCCGGCGTGCTCTGCGACCGCGCCCTGGCGAGACAGAAGGCGGGGGACCTCGCCGCGGCCGAGGAGGACGCGACGCGGGCGCTGGGGGCGGACCTTCGCTCCGTCCGGGCGCTGCGGCTGCGGGGGACGGTCCGCGCGGTCCGGCGGGACGCGGATGGCGCCCTGGCGGACTTCACCCGGGCGCGGGAGCTCGACGCCAGACAGTCCGCGCCGCGGGTGGCCCGCGGGATGGCCCGGGCCGACGCCGGGGACCTGGCCGGCGCCGTGGCCGACTACACGGAGGCGATCCGGTTGGACGAGCGCAACGTGGAGGCGTACGTCAATCGAGGCATGGCGCGGACCGTTCTGGGACAGGACGCCGGCGCGGTAGAGGACTACAGCGAGGCGGTCCGGATCGAGCCCGGGAGGTCGGTGGCCTGGGCCAAGCGCGGGCGGGCGAAGGCCAAGCTCGGCGACCTCGAGGGCGCCGTGGCCGACTGCACCGAGGCCGTTCGGCTCGACGCGCGCAACGCGGAGGCGTTGGGCGTGCGGGGGTGCGCGCGAGCGGACCGGGGCGACGTCCGCGGGGCCGTCGAGGATTTCGAAACGGCGCTGCGGGTCGCCCCGGCCGACTGGAACGAACGGAAGACGTTTCAGTCCTTTCTCGAGCAGGCCCGCCGCATGATCCGCTGACGAATCAAGAATTTGATTCTTGATTACTTCTTCAGCTGGGCGACGGCGGCCTTCTCGTCGTCCGCAAAGCGGAGGATCTTCGAGAGGCCCAGGATGTTGAAGACGTCCTGGATTTCCGGAGGCGTGGCGGCGAACACGATGTCGCCGTTGTTTTTCATCGCGGTGTCGAGCGAACTGATGAAGCATCCGAAGCCGGCCGACGAGATGTATTTGCACGTTTTGAGGTTGATCACCAGCCGGTAGATCTGCCTCTTGAAGACCTCCTCGATGGCCGTCTCCACCTTGGCGAAGTTGGACCAGTCGAGGGACCCCTCGATCCGGACCTCGACCACCCCCGGCGAAAGCTCCGCGGTGTTGACCTTGATGTTGTCCATGCCCGCGTCCATGGGCGTCAGTCCTTCCGCGGGCGCGCCACGCCTGAAGCGTCCTGCGTCCCGCCTTTGACGGGACGCGCGACCCGCCGGGCCCGGCGCCCGCCGCCCTGCAGGAGCGTCTCGATCTTCGTCAGGAAATCCTCCCTCTTGAACGGCTTCAGGATGAATTCGGCGCGGCCGTCGTAATTCTCCAGAAACAAGTCGGCCATCTGGACCTTGCTGGACATGAAAAGAACGGGCGTTTCGGCGGTGTTCTTGATCTTCTTCAAGCGGCCCGCGGCGTCGTACCCGCTCGTCCCCGCGTCCAGGACCACGTCGACGACCGCTACGTCGAAGCTCGCGCGACGGGCGGCCGCGAGCGCGTCGTCGGCGTCTGCGCAGGTTTCGACCTCATACCCCCCCTGTTCCAGGAAATATCTCACGATGTCCAGGATGCGCGGCTCGTCGTCGAGGACCAGGAGGCGGCCTCGAGCCATCGACCCAATATAGCGGTGACAAAACGGTTTTCAAGCAAAATAGAAGAGGAGGAGTCACGCGTGAGCGCCTCTTGAAATCGTCTCGTCCTTGAAGCGCCGAGCCTGACTCTCGGAATCGTCTCGTCGTTTGGGGTTCGGACGATTCCGAATCTTCAAGAAATCGTCCGAACCCCAAGCAACGAGACGATTTCTTGGGCAAAACGACTTCTTACCGAGCGAGGTCGGCGGAACCGATCTCGACTTCGAAGAGCGCCTCCATCTGGCGGCGCAGCTCCTCGAGCTCCGCGTCGGTGATCGGCGGGTCGGCGATCTCCGCCGTCTCGCCGTCCCACGACTTCTCGATCTTGAGGCGACCGTCGCGCGACCCCAGGAGCTTGAGGCGCCGCTTGCGCGCCAGGAGGAGGGCGGTCAGGTAGGCGATCTTCTGCCGGGCGGGGTCCTCGGACGGCTTGCCCTGTGCCGCGTCGAAGGGCTTCTCGATCAGCTTCTTGAAAAACTCCTGCATGGCGTTGATGTCTTCGAGGCGCTTCTGCTGGCGCTTCGGCATCCGCGTCTTCCAGAAGGAGAACAGCTCCGGCTTCTTCTCCCAGCAGGGAAGGCAGACGTCGCGCCGCTCGAACCGGGCTTCCGCCTCGGCGATGCCGGAGTAGTGCTCCTCCTCGGAACGGAACGGCCGGCGGCAGAAGCTGCACGCGCGCCCCCGCTTGGAGATCTTCCATTCGTCGGTCTGCGGAGAGGTCGTCATCGCTGCGGTTTCCCCGTGAACCTGGCGTGGGCCGGCGGGCCGTCCTGCGGCTTCCCCGTCAGCCGCACGTGTCCCGTGCCCAGCACCTCTTCTATATCGGCAAAAAAGCGCCCGGAAGGTGAGACGAAGTGCTCCTGGCCGGCCTTCACCAGGACGCGGTGGCCGCGGGGCGTCTCGACCTCGAAGAAGACCGGACAGGGGCCGGGGTGGGCGCGGAGCACGTCCTGGATCT
>Ga0187892_10012173_pt1 | contig 10321 bp, 7 predicted proteins | sample MA1701073metaG_FD_139345 | JGI IMG/M metagenome (GOLD analysis project Ga0187892, IMG submission 139345) | Bio-ooze microbial communities from a basaltic lava cave in the Kipuka Kanohina Cave System on the Island of Hawaii, USA - MA170107-3 metaG ...
GCCCTTCCACAACTGCCCTTGGGCTGGAAAGAGACGGAACGGCCCGAAGGCGATCACTGTTGCTGTTTGCTTCACTGCCTTTCCCTTCGCCAGGTCAGAATGAACGATCCAAACCTTTCCTGAACGCAAATCGAACCATATATTGCGATCTCCGAACGGTTTCCTTGTATACGTGAACAGTCTTTTTACATAAGGTGTTCGGCAATGAAGAGCAACTCCAGGCAGGAACTCGACCGATGAAGTCAAACCAACCTTCTTTGCCAGCCAACAAGGCTTTTGTGGTGCAACTGCACGCGGACGCCAAGGTAGAACAGGGGGAGTTCCGGGGCCGGGTGGAGCATGTCGTATCGTACAAGGCGAGACATTTTCATTCCCTGGAGGAGCTAACGGCATTCATCGTGCAGACGATCACCACTCTTCAGGAGGAGGACGATAACGATATCTGACAGGCACGAGACGGGGTAGCAAGGGCAGATTTTGGGTGTATGACAATTTCTTGGTAAATTCGCCGTTCACCCTTCGACGCGCTCAGGGCGAACGGAGTACCTACTGAAATCGTTACGCTTTTACCGTTCGTGCTGAGCCTGTCGAAGCACGAACACCTCCCGCTACACACCGACCTGGATTTCGTCATGCACCCCGGATTTCAGGTGGAATGACACCAGACACAACATTATTGATATTGAGAGAAGCGTTTAAGGGAGAAGGAGGTAACAGATGAAGCCAAGAAGACTGATCGAGACGATAATCGTATCCATTTTTGGCGTCATGCTAGCGGCCGTGCCAAGCATGGCCCAGCAAACCACCGGCACACCGGGGTCGCCCGGCGCGACGACGACTATCGACGGTCGGTACCTGCCGAATCCGCCGCAACCGTTCCAGGGCGAGATCGACCCCAACGCCGCACAGTCCAAGCCGTATTGGCCGGCACTGGTGACCCCACCAAAAGGCGCACCCAACATCTTGTTGATCATGACCGATGATGTCGGCTTCAGCGCGCCGAGCGCATTCGGTGGCGTCATTCCGACGCCGGCACTGGATCGCGTTGCCCAGATGGGGCTGCGTTACACCCGGTTCCATACCACAGCACTTTGTTCGCCGACGCGCGCGGCACTGCTCACCGGCCGCAATCACCACTCAGTGGCCACCGGCGTCGTCGTGGACCAGGCAACCGGCTACCCCGGTTACAACAGCGTCATCCCGCGTGACGCTGTCGCCATCGGCGAAATCCTCCGGCAAAATGGCTACGCCACATCGTGGTATGGCAAGGACCACAACGTGCCGCAATGGGCGGGAAGCCAGGCCGGGCCGTTCACCGACTGGCCGAACGGGCCGATCAAGGGGTTCGACTACTACTATGGGTTCATCGGCGACGACACGACACAGTGGACGCCGGGCAACCTGTTCCGCAACACCACGCCCATCCAGCCTTATCTCGGCAAGCCCGGCTGGAATCTTATCACTGCCATGGCTGACGAAGCCATCGGACACATCAGAATGCTGAACGAAGTCCAACCCGACCGGCCGTTCATGGTTTACTACGCGCCCGGCGGCACACACGCGCCGCACCATCCGACGCCGGAGTGGATCAAGAAGATCAGCGACATGCATCTCTTCGACAAAGGCTACGAAGCGGTGCGCCAGCAAATCTTCGCCAATCAAAAGAAGCTGGGTGTGATTCCTCAGGACGCGCAACTCACCGCTTGGCCGGATAACATTCCGAAATGGGACACGCTATCCGACGACGCCAAGAAGCTCTATATCCGGGAAGCCGACGTTTATGCGGCCTTCCTCGCCTACACGGATTACGAGATTGGTCGCGTGATTCAGGCGGTCCAGGACATCGGCAAGCTCGACAACACGCTCATCATCTACATCAGTGGCGATAATGGCGCGAGCCCTGAAGGAACACTGAACGGCGTGTACAGCGAGTACGCCGATCTAAATGGCGTGCATCCATCGGTGGAACTGAACCTGAAGTTCTACGATATCTGGGGCACAAACGAAACCTACCCGCACTACTCGGTGGGCTGGGCTTGGACTTTCGACACGCCCTACCAGTGGACCAAGGAAGTGGCGTCGCACTTCGGCGGCACCCGGAACGGCATGGCCATGGCCTGGCCGGCGCGCATCAAGGACAAGGGCGGCATCCGCCACCAGTTCCACCACGTGATCGACATCGCGCCGACGATCCTCGAAGCGGCCGGGCTGCCGGAGCCGGCGATGGTCAACGGCATCGCACAGAAACCGATTGAAGGCACGAGCATGGTGTACACCTGGGACAAGGCGAACGCGCCGGACCGGCGCACGACCCAATACTTCGAAATGTTCGGTTCGCGGGCGATCTATCAAGATGGCTGGATCGCCTCAGCGCCGCCCGTGATTACGCCGTGGGTTCTCACGATGACCGGGGCCACCAAGGACGTCATGAACGGGTTCAAGTGGGAGTTGTACGACCTGAACAAGGACTGGACGCAGTCCAAAGACCTTGCGTCACAGATGCCGGACAAGCTGCGCGATTTGCAGCAGACCTTCACCCTGGAGGCGGCGAAGTACAACGTGTTCCCGCTCGACGACTCCCGCATCTCGCGGTTCTTCGGCGCGAAGCCAAACTACACGCCGAGCCGCACCGTGTTCACGTATTCGGGCGAGTTGAGCAACGTGCCATTTCCGGGCTACGCCGGCGCGCCTGATCTGCTGGACAAGTCGTACACCATCACGGCGGACGTCGAGATTCCACAAAGTGGCGCGGAAGGCATGTTAGTTACAGACGGCGGGCGCTTCGGCGGTTACGGCTTCTACTTGTTGAAGGGCAAGCCGGTCTTCACCTGGAACCTGATCCAACTTGAAATCGTGAAGTGGCAGGGCAAGGACGCGCTCACGCCCGGCAAACACGCGATCGAGTTCGACTGGAAGTACGACGGGCCGGGACTGGGCAAGGGCGGTACCGGCACGCTCAAGGTGGACGGTCAAGCCGTGGACAGCCACCCGATGGAGCACAGTCTGGGCGGTGGCCTCCCGTGGTGCGAGACGTTCAGCGTCGGCATTGATACCAGCACTTCGGTGGACGAGAAAGACTATCAAGTGCCGTTCGCGTTCACCGGCAAGCTGAACAAACTCACGGTGAAGCTCGGCCCAAAACAGGTGTCTCCCGAAGAGAAGGCGGCTGTCGAGACGAAGCTGCGCGACAAGCAATAGCCGCCGTCGAAGTCACCGTGGAAGTGCAGTCTACAGCGGTTTTCGTTTGTATGAAGAGAGGGAATCTGCCCGTGGCACCCTCCTCGTGAGAAGGAACGTGGCTGAGGTCTTATGCCTGATTCCCAGGCTCTGCCTGGGAACGCCGTGTTGTCGAGGCTCTGCCTCACCGGGTTTTGAGAAATCGAAAGTAGGCAGGCACAGCCTGTTAGGCAGTGCGTAACTGCAAGTGGCGAGGATTTGCCACCCGTCCGAAGATGTTAGCCCGTTATGCCCGCGCAGGCGGGCGGGCATCCAGGCTTTTCGCCCAGGGCTGCCGGTCTTTTGCTGGATTCCCGCTTTCGCGGGAATGACGCCTCGTTTTTTTTCTCAGGAAAAACCTATCCCTGAAAGGGGGTGAAGCTCCCCATAAAGGGAAAGGGGTGGAGATCCGTATAATCGAAAGGAGACTAAAAATGAGGACACGACTTCTACGTTGCGGTTTGTCGTTCGTGATAGCAATGATCTTTGCCGGTACGACTGCCACGGCACAGGTAGACGATTCCTTCCAGAAGTACGGGCAGGAATTTAAAGGAAAAATTGGCAGAACGTACGGCGAATCACAAGAATGGTACCCGGAGCCAAAGAAGGCAAAACCGGGAACGCCCAACGTGCTCATTATTCTTCTCGACGACGTGGGTTATTCGCAGATCGGGCCCTATGGCGGCTTGACCCAAACGCCTCACATGGACGCGCTGGCGGCCGACGGTCTGCGCTACAATAATTTCCAAACGACGGCCTTGTGCTCGCCTTCGCGCGCCTCATTAATGGCGGGCAGAAATCCGCATCGCATTGGCTTTGGGTCGCACGCGCTGACGGCAATGGGCTTCCCCGGCTACAACGGTATCACACCGGAAAGTGCAAAATCCCTTGTCAACGATTTTCACCATGCCGGATTTACCACCTACGCGCTCGGGAAATGGGACCACACGCCGTTGACGGAAGTTTCGCAGAGCGGACCGTTTCAGCATTGGGCAAGCGGCGAGGGTTTTGACCACTTCTACGGTTTCATGGCCGCCGATGCGGATGATTTTCGCTCTCTGCTTTGGGCGGATCACCGACCAACGGAGAATTGGGTGGGGAAACCGGGGTATCATCTCACCACCGACCTTGCGGACAAGGCGATCGATTATCTGACTTTGCACGGCTCCGTTACTCCTGACAAACCTTTTTTCATGTTCTGGGCGCCGAGCGCCATGCACTCGCCCCATCAGGTGGAGCAGAAATATATCGACATGTATAAGGGCAAATTCGACATGGGGTGGGACAAGGCTCGTGAAATGATCTTCGCAAAGCAGATGGAGATGAAGCTTCTTCCCGCTGGCACCCAACTGAGCAAGCGCATTCCCGAAATTGCCGCCTGGGACAGCTTGAACGATGAGCAGAAAAAGCTTTATACCCGTCAAATGGAAGTTTTTGCCGGTATGCTCACGCAAACCGATGAACAAATCGGACGGTTGATCGCGACGCTCAAGCGCATCGGGCAATACGAGAATACGCTGATCATACTCCTCTCTGACAACGGCGCGAGCGGCGAGGGCGGGCTGGACGGAACGTTTAACGAATCCCGTGTGCTCAATATCTTGCAAACTTCGCTTGAGGAGAACATGAAGCATTATGACGGGTGGGGCGGTCCCGATACCTATCCGCATTATCACGCGGGATGGGCTTTGGCTGGGAACACGCCTTTCAAATTCTTCAAACAGATTGTGCACGAAGGCGGAGTGGCCGATCCACTGATCATCACCTGGCCGAAAGGTATCAAGGGCAAGGGAGAGATCAGGAATCAATACAGTTATATCACCGATATCATGCCGACAGTCCTTGAAGTCACGGGCACCCCCTTTATGGAGGAGAAAGACGGCATTAAACAAATGTCCCTTGACGGCAAGAGCCTTGTCTATTCATTCAATGATGCCACCGCGCCTTCAGTTCGGACGCAACAAATCTACGAACAGTTAGGCAACCGTGCGATGTACAAGGACGGATGGAAGGCAGTGACGATCCACGGCAATCGCATGCCCTGGAATGTCGGCGGCACCTTTCCTTTCGATAAAGACGTGTGGGAGTTGTACAACCTGAACGAGGATTTTTCTGAAAGTGAGGATCTTGCAGCGAAAAATCCTGAAAAGTTGGAAGAGTTGAAAAAGCTGTGGGATGAAGAGGCCTGGAGGAACAATATCTATCCGCTCTACGATGACGCGGCCGCGCGAGTCGCCAAGCAGTTCAGACGGAGTTTTGGCGACCGGAGCGTTTATACGTACTATTGGCCGGGCGCCCAGCGTATTGCTGAAGCCGTTTCTGCCCCGACGAAAAATATTTCGCACACGATAGAAACCACCCTCAATCTAAAAGGTCATGAAGAAGGAGTGATCGTAGCGTGCGGCGGTCTCAATGGTGGGTACACTTTGTTTATCGCCGACCATAAACTGCATTACGAGTACAACTTCCTCAACACGACGCGGTACGCCATCGTTTCTCCTGAATTGCCCTCAGGGAAGGTGGAGGTGAGATTCAACTTCGTCAAAACTGGAAACCTGAAGGGCACAGGGGAATTGTTTGTGAACGGAAAGAAAGTCGCAGAGGGCGCTATCGATCAAACTGTTCCCAGTGCGTTTTCCCTCAGCGAATCCTTTGACGTGGGTGTGGACAACGGCACGCCCGTCTCCAACAACTACAAGATAAAAAACCATTTTCGCTTCACCGGAGAGCTGGATAAGGTGACCATTACGCTTCAACAGCAACCCACTGTCCCGATCCCCACTGTGCCCTTGGGGGTAGATTAAAAAATCTGGAGAGACATCGCGTTGTTTTTGTTGTCAGGAGATATCCATGAGCATCAACCTGCCACTGCTCCACGTGGCCGTCGCCTTTGCATGGATTGGACTCGTTGCCGGCGAGACCGTGCTCGAACTCAACGCACGGGATCCAGCCGGGCACCGCTTGATCGCCAAGATCCATGGCTGGATCGACATCGTCTTCGAAATCCCGCTGCTGATCTTGGTTACCATCACGGGTGCAGTGCTGCTCGCCCGTGTTTGGCCAGCGCCGACCATCCTGCTGGTCAAGGTGGGCTGTGCGTTGATCGGCGTCGTTGTCAACGTGGTCTGCATTTTTATCGTCCGTGCTCGCATCCATGCAACCAGTGACGAACAGGTGCAGGCGTTATCGCGGCGGGTCCTGTTGACGGGGCTGGCGATCCCCTTCGGTCTGGTAGCCGTGGTGATTGGACTCTTCTACCTGGGGCCGCAGTAGGAGTATCAGCGGCGATGTCACCCACGGACGCTACGGTGGCAACGCCGGGGCTGCGTACGATCCTGGGAGCAATGGGTAATGGTCATTGAGAATCGGTCTTATTCTGTGTCGATTTGGCACGTACGCCTTGACAATTTCAAGTTTCAATCTGTAAATTGTCAAGTATGTGGATCGACAGGGAAATTTCAGACAAAATACTTGGTCTTAGCCGTTCGTTTCCCGCCTTGATCCTCACCGGTGCCCGTCAAACGGGAAAAACCTCACTCCTGCGACGGCTGTTTCCTGAGTATCATTATGTCAGTTTGGACTTGCGTGTAGTCGCCGAACAAGCCGAAGACTCGCCAGAAAGCTTTCTTCGGGACTACCCTCCACTGAGTCCCTCCAGCGTGTAGCCGCCGTAGTCGTAGGTGCACAGAATGTGAAAACAGTGGAAGTCGCCGTTGTCAGTCGAACTGACGGGATTAGACAACTGGGTGAGGCTCATGCTTTGGTCTCGGCTTTCGCGCTCGCAGAGTATCTCGATCGGCAGTAAGTTGTTCACCAAGTTGTGACCAACGAGAGTTGGAAAATCACAGCGGCATTCACTGTCGGGTTGTTGACTGGGTTCCAAATTGCTTGCAGGTCCGGTCTCAGTATCGTGGTTGCTGTGAGTTGGAACGTGTATACCAGTTCCAGCCCGTACTCGTTGAAGTGAGCTGCCGGACGTTGTGATTGTGAGGGCTGGCTCCACACGAAGCCCAAGCCCAGGAAGTTGGTGCTGCTCTCTGCCAATATACCGGCGAGATGCAGTGGCTGCTGTAGAATGAGGCCCGTGGCGATCTGTGCCGAAGCGCCTTGGATGTTAGTGACCGTTGTTCCGCCGGCGCCAAAGCGACCAAAAAATCCCCAATGAGAGCCGAGTTGCTGATTGAGGTTCAACCCCAGTCCTACTTGACTCACCCCACCCACTGTTGCCACAAACGGCTGTAGTCGGTACGCGCCGGGTCCTAACCCGTAGACGTTCTGGGGGACGTAACCAGCTTCGAACAGGTACGACACATTGTCGGCTCCGAGGTTATGCACAGGCGACCGGCCCGGCGTGGGGTTATTCTGGCCAACACCAAGCATAAAGTAGTATTCGTCGTCCGGCTGCCATTGGAGATTCACACCAAGGCTTCCGGTCGTGAGTGGGAGCACCATACTGTTCATGAATGCACTGTTGAGGAACTGAGACAACTGATTGCTAGCGTAGACATTGGCATCCAGATAGTTGGTCTGGTCCAGCATGCCAGCGAGGGCCACCACTTTACCGTCGCCGAAAGACTGCTGCCATGCTAGTTCTCCAAGGTAGAGGCCATTCACTGGGGACAAAATCCCGACCGGGTGCACCAGTGAGCTAGATTGTGCCGCCGGATTGACGCGTCGGAGACTTGTGCTCAAGTTATCACCACCATCAACCTCTAGACTGATCCATCCTGCCGTGCCCGCCGTGCCCGATGAGGGTACGCTGAAGACTAACTGCTTGGCATACAGATCAAAAGTGTAGTACCCGAAACTCCGTGAGCCCGGCAGCGTGCTCTTGGGCGATGTAACGTAGCTCAGTGCCTGCTGGAAGGTGTAGGAGAAGCCGAAATCGGACAGGGTATATTTGGCGCGCTGCACCCACCGGGTGATCGGGTCGTAGGGGAGCAATGGCCCCGGCTGCAAGGCGGTGTTGCCCAGTTCATCTTGACTCGACAAATAGGAAGCTAGGCCAGGTTGATGCGGCGGAAACCACTGGATGCCGTGCCTTGCACTGCCTCTTAGGCGCGCCTGACGTTGAACGGGTGCCGTAGCGCCAGACTTCCCAGAGGGCACCTGCTTGTTGACACCTCCCGGCGGCAGGTACTCGCTGGGCAACTCTGAGGGTTCGACTACAACCGGATTCCCGAGTGCGTCGAGGAGAAGAATGTGTTCTTCTTGTTTGCCCGCGTCCGCGGCTACGGCGGGGCCTGGTAGTCAGAAGCTGAAGAAGAGTGCTATCAGTGCTCTAAGCGTCACATAGGGTGAGTAGCTTTTTTGTGTCATGAACTTCCTTCTCCCGTTTGATGTGTAAAATCTGAACTGGATACGTCAGAGAAAGTCGCAATCAACAAAATCGTCTATCTTTTTGATCTCCCTCACCCTCACCCTCTCCCATCCGGGAGAGGGAATATGCGGACATCGCGCTGAGGAGACAGGTTACTTTTTCTTCTTGCCTTTCACGTTCAGCACGAGTTTCTTGGTGCCGCCGCTGCCACGTTCCTCTAAGTCGCTCAGCAATCCCTCGTCCGAAAGATCAAGCGGGTGCGAGTGCTCCCAGTCGTGGTGGGCGATCTTGTGCAGGCGTTCCACAATCTCGTCGTCGCGTGTCTCGATGGCTAGCTCGCGCCGGTCGTCGAAGCTGCCTGGGGCGAGGTTGATCGAGCCCACGATGGCGCGCAGCCCGTCGGCGAGGAGCATCTTGCCGTGAAGTTTGAGATGCTTGAGTTTGTGGATCTTGACCCCCACGTCGTCCATGATCCGCATCCCTCCGACACCCTCGATGAGTTTGTCTTTTTTGAGGGTGTGGGGAGGACGCGCCATGACGTGGACTTTGACCCCACGCTCTTTTGCCCGAACCAACCGTTCGATGATGACGGTGTCCTGGTAACGCTCGTTCTGAACAAAGAGTGTGTGCTTGGTCTCGTCGATGAACCGGGCGATCCGCTCTCGTCCATTGATCGGGCACCAGACGAGGTGCGCATGCTCACCCGGGTCGAACGACTGTCGATGCCAGTCGGCCTCGAAGCAGTCGATGATCTCGTTCACCTCATGCCCATGTGATGTGATGATAGCGTAGTCGCGGGTCTCGGTCAGGTTCTCCGTCGCCCAGTTGAGAGACTTTACAAAGGCCGTTTTGTCATCCACCACCATTGACTTCTCATGCGTCAGGCCGAAGTCGGGATTACTATCGTTCACCTCGATGCCCGCATGCATGAGCGTTTTTCGACTCTCTTCATTGTCGTCCTCACCATCGCGGCGGGCGGGATTGAGCATCACCCGGACCTTCACGCCACGACGGTGAGCGGTAATCACCGACTTGAGCAGAGCTGGGTCAGAGAAGACAAACATCTTGACCCGGAGGGACTGTGTTGCTGCGTCAATCGCATCGAGGATGGGTCGGGCCGAGTCATCAGGAAGAATAATCGTTGAATGGGAAGACATCGTGCTTAGCCTCCGTGAAGGTGGTCTGTGGTGGTTAGCTGTGCGCCGACGGGTTATCGACGGGGGCTGCTGACGCCCCAACGTGTGCGAGTGCTGGCTCAGACTGAATACGGGAAAGTTCGGCGTAGATCCCGCCGCGAGCCAACAACTCGTCATGCGTACCCTCCTCCGCTACTACGCCGCCTTTGAGCACGATGATCTTGTCAGCGTCGCGGATCGTGCTCAGCCGGTGAGCGATCGTGATAACGGTTCGCCCTTCCATGAGACGCTCCAGAGCCTCCATCACCAATTTCTCTGATTCGGTGTCGAGGGCAGCCGTCGGCTCGTCCAGGATGAGAATGGGTGAGTTGCGGATGATGGCGCGAGCGATGCCGATGCGCTGCCGTTGGCCGCCCGAGAGCGTGGAGCCCCGCTCGCCAACCATCGTATCGTAGCCGTGGGGCATGTGTGCAATGAACTCGTCCGCATTGGCGAGCTTGGCGGCCTCGATAATCTGGTCTTGAGTAGCGTCCGGTCGGCCATAGGCAATATTGTCATGCACCGTTCCGCGGAAAAGGACGGTATCCTGCAACACAAAACCGATCTGGTCGCGCAGGCCCCGAAGCGTGTAGTCGCGGAGATCGACGCC
>Ga0187892_10012174_pt1 | contig 10321 bp, 2 predicted proteins | sample MA1701073metaG_FD_139345 | JGI IMG/M metagenome (GOLD analysis project Ga0187892, IMG submission 139345) | Bio-ooze microbial communities from a basaltic lava cave in the Kipuka Kanohina Cave System on the Island of Hawaii, USA - MA170107-3 metaG ...
CGACGGAGGAGGCGGTCGAAGTCTACCGGCGTCTGGCGAAGGCCCGCCCGGACGCCTTCGTGCCACACCTGGCCACGAGCCTGAACAACCTGGGCAACATGCTCTCGGACCTCGGCCGGCGGGAGGACGCGCTGACGACGACGGAGGAGGCGGTCGAAGTCTACCGGCGTCTGGCGAAGGCCTCCCCGTACGCCCTCGAGCCAGACCTGGCCACAAGCCTGAACAACCTGGGCACCAGGCTCTCGGACCTCGGCCGGCGGGAGGACGCGCTGAAGGCGGCGGAGGAGGCGGTCGAACTCTATCGGCGCCTGGCGAAGGCCCACCCGGACGCCTTCGAGCCAGACCTGGCCGGGAGCCTGAACAACCTGGGCAACAGGCTCTCGAACCTCGGCCGGCGGGAGGACGCGCTGAAGGCGACGGAGGAAGCGGTCGAACTCCGCCAGCGCCTGGCGAAGGCCCGCCCGGACGCCTTCGAGCCAGACCTGGCCGGGAGCCTGAACAACCTGGGCGCCATGCTCTCGAGCCTCGGCCGGCGGGAGGACGCGCTGAAGGCGACGGAGGAGGCGGTCGAACTCTACCGGCGTCTGGCGAAGGCCCGCCCGGACGCCTTCGAGCCAGACCTGGCCAGGAGCCTATGCATCAAGGGATGGGTAGCCAAGGATATGGAGCAACACGTCGAGGCTCGCGCTTCCTTCGAAGAAGGACTGCGGATCTTGGTACCGATGATCGCCCGCAATCCTGACGCTCTCTTTGCTTTGGCCTCTACCGTTCTCGGCCAATACCTAGTTGCATGTACTCGTACGAAGACAGCTCCAGACGCCGCTCTGGTCGCTGCGGCCACAGCGGCACTTCGGCCAGCACCGTAACTGGCGAGGCGTACTTCCTCGTCTAGCCTTAGCTACGGCGGCCGCAGACACCCATCAGTTTCGCACCCCCTCGTGCGAGCCGGGCGGGGGAGACCGTCCGCCGCGCTCGTTTTTAATGCCGCTCCCCAGCCAGCCGAACTCACTGCTCGCAGCTCTTCGCGTCCGCAGTGCTGAGCTTCCTCTTCAAGTCGCACTTGCGGTGGAGTGGGAGGGTCTCTACGCTACCGGCTCCGCTGAGAACCCGTGGTGCAGGGAGGATCTGAACTCTCAACGTGGCGGGCCGCGCGACTATGACCGTCACCAGACTCGGCCTGCCGGCTCCGCCTGCGATGGAGCGCCCTGCTCAAGGTCGAAGCCTTCGGTGCACGATCAGGTGGGAAGCCGACGGGAACTGGCCGAGGCAGCGACCCCTTCGGGCGGGCGACTTCGAACCGGCTTTCGCCTCAGACCCTATCCCAGCGACTCACTATTCGACGGGAGCAGCGGTGGCCCATGAACGTCTTTGATCTCCGGGAACGATTGATCGCGGACTACTCGGCGTATGTCGGCGGCTTCATCCGGGTTCGGGACCCCCGCATCAAGGAGCGCGTGGACGCCAGCCTGGAGGAAGGCTGGCTCTGGCCGGAACCGCTCATCCAGCTCAACCCGGCCTTCGAGCATGGTGGGACGATCGACCAACTCGTTGAGCAGGGAACGCTCCACTCGGAGTGCCGCCGGATCTTCCGGCTGAAGCGCCAGCCTGATTCACCCGGAAAGGTCCTTTCTCTGCACCGACACCAAGCCGAAGCAATTCGGACCGCGCGGGCGGGCCGGAGCTACGTGCTGACGACCGGGACGGGGTCCGGGAAGAGCCTCACCTATCTCGTCCCGATCGTGGACCACGTCCTCAGGACCGGCCCCGGGAAAGGGCTGCAGGCGATCGTCGTTTATCCCATGAACGCGCTCGCCAACAGCCAGGAGGAAGAGCTCCGAAAGTTCCTCTGCCATGGCTATCCCGAAGGGCACCCCCCCGTCACATTTCAGAAATACACGGGCCAAGAGTCTACGGAGAGGAAGGAGCAGATCCGCCGGTCGCCGCCGGACATACTGCTCACGAACTACGTGATGCTGGAGCTGATACTCACCCGGCCGGAGGATCACCTCCATCTGGTGCAGAACGCCCGGCATCTCCGGTTCGTCGTGCTGGACGAACTGCACACCTACCGCGGACGACAGGGCGCAGACGTCGGGCTCCTGGTGCGACGTCTTCGCCATACGGTGCCCTCAGAGAGTCTCCAGTTCGTGGGGACCTCCGCCACTCTTGCGTCGCCTGGAACAGGCGAGGAACAGCGAGCCGCGGTCGCCTCTGTGGCCTCGCGCCTCTTCGGCACCGAGGTTCTCCCTGGAGACGTCATCACCGAGCAGCTCCAGCGCGCAACGGAGGCCGATCGCCTGCAGGATGCGGGGTTCCTCGATGAGCTACGCCGACGGGTGGCGGACTCGACACGCTCGAGTCCAACAATCCACGCGGAGTTCCTGCGCGATCCGCTCGCGATCTGGGTCGAGAGCACGCTAGGCCTTACCGAGGAAGCGGGCTCGCAGCGCCTCGTGCGCGCGCGTCCCCGCTCACTCCGAGGCGAGGAGGGCGCCGGTCTCGAGCTTAGCCGGGTCACGGGACTTCCGGCCGACCGGTGCCTTGCGGCCCTGCAAGAGTGCCTCCTGGCCGGCTTTCGATGCCAACACCCCGAGACTGACGCGCCGGTGTTCGCTTTCCGTGTCCACCAGTTCCTGACCGCTGGAGATACGGCCTACGCAACGCTCGAACCGGAAGACCATCGCACGATTCTGGTCCGAGGCCAGCGCTCGGATCCGACTGACCCGAAGAAGCTCCTCCTACCTCTCGTCTTTTGTCGGGAATGTGGGCAGGAGTACTACTGCGTCCGCCGGGTCCCGGCCGGCGGCACTGGTCCGGCCAGCTATCTGCCCCGCGACCTCTCATTGCACGTCGAGGATGAGGATGACGAGCCGGGGTTCCTCTACGTGAGCCAGGAGGACCCCTGGCCGGAAGACCCGGTCCAGGCCGAGGAGCGACTGCCGGAGGAGTGGTTCGAGCAAAGGAATGGAACGAGGAGACTCCGCTCGAATTACCGAGAGGACCTGCCGCGCTCTATCCACGTCGGGACCGACTGTCGCGAGGTAGGGACGGGCACCCCGGCCTGGTTCATCCCTGCTCCCTTCCGGTTCTGCATCGCCTGCCGGGTGGTCTACAGCGGCCGGTCCACTTCGGACTTCGGGAAGCTCGCGCGCCTCGGCTTCAACGGGCGAAGCACGGCCACGACGATCCTCTCGCTCTCCCTGATCCGAAACCTGCGGACCGACGGCTCGCTCGACCCGATCGCCCGAAAGCTCCTGAGTTTCACGGACAACCGGCAGGACGCCTCGCTCCAGGCCGGGCACTTCAACGATTTCGTCCAGGTGAGCTTGGTGCGGAGCGCCCTCTGCCGGGCAGTTCAGGAGTCCGACCCTGCGGGCCTGACCCACGAGAAACTGCCACAAAAGGTCTTCGATGCGCTCGAGCTCTCCTTGGAGCACTATGCCGCGGACGCCTCGGTGCGCTTCCGCGCACTCGAGGAGACGAAGCGCGCACTCCGAGAGGTCCTCGGCTACCACCTCTACAGGGACCTCCGGCGTGGTTGGCGGGTCACGGCCCCCAACCTCGAGCAGTGCGGACTCCTGGAGATCCGGTACGCGTCGCTGGACGAGGTCTGTGCCGCCGAAGAGCTCTGGGAGAAGGCGCCCATGGCACTGCGGAACGCGGCGGCCGAGGTGCGGCGCAGGGTCGCCCTTGTGCTTCTCGACTACATGCGCCGGGAGCTCGCGATTCGGGTCGACTACCTGGACACCCGCTATCAGGAGCAGATCCGGCAGCTCAGTTCACAACACCTGAAGGAGCCCTGGGCTTTCGAAGAAGGGGACGAGCTGGAGACTTCGTACGTGCTCTACCCCCGCCCGCGGACGCCACACGATTCCCGAGGGCACCTCTTCCTCTCGGCACGCGGCGGTTTCGGCCAGTTCCTCCGCCGGCGCACGACCCTACCGCATCTCAACCAACTGCTCACCCTCGATGACTGCGGCGCGGTGATCCGCCACCTTCTCAAGGCCCTGAAGGAAGGCGGGATCGTGGAGGAGGCTCAACCGGCCCGGACTCCTGACGATGTCCCTGGCTACCAGCTCTCGGCATCATCAATGATCTGGGTCTCCGGCGACGGGAAACGTGCTTTCCACGATCCGATCCGAGTCCCGCGCCAGCCGGAAGGTGGCAGCGAGCCAAACCGGTTCTTCGTCGAGTACTACCGAACGGTCGCGCGCGAGTTGTCCGGACTGGAAGCTCGGGAGCACACAGCGCAAGTGCCCTATGAACTGCGGCAGCAGCGGGAGGACCGTTTCCGTAAGGCCGACCTGCCCGTTCTCTTCTGCTCCCCCACGATGGAACTGGGTGTCGACATCACGCAGCTCAACGCGGTGAACCTCAGGAACGTCCCCCCCACACCAGCGAACTACGCGCAGCGGAGCGGTCGCGCCGGCAGGAGCGGCCAGCCCGCTCTGGTCTTCGCCTATTGCGCGACCGGGAACGCCCACGACCAGTACTTCTTCCAGCGGCAGCGGGACATGGTTGCGGGAGCGGTCACGCCCCCGGCCCTCGACCTCGCGAATGAGGATCTGGTTCGAGCCCACATCCACGCGCTCTGGCTCGGCGAGACCCGGTTGTCGCTTCAGACGTCGCTCCGCGAGCTGCTGGACATCACCGGGGAGAACCCAAGCCTCGCGCTGATCGAGCGAGTGCGACAAGGGCTCTCCGACCCTGCCGCGCGCGAGCGAGCGCGCGAGCGTGCCCACCGGGTGCTCAGCACGCTGCGGATCGAGCTGGAGGCCTCCGACTGGTTCGTCCAGGGGTGGCTCGACGAAGTCCTGAACCAGGCGTTGCGGAGCTTCGACGCTGCTTGTGACCGATGGCGGACGCTCTATCACTCCGCGTTGCACCAAGCGCGGGCTCAAACCCTGATCATCCACGACGCTTCTCGATCGCCTGACGACAAGAAAAACGCGGAGCGGCTCCGCCGGGAGGCCGAGGCACAGCTCAAGCTGCTCACGGAAGACGAGAACCTCGCGCAGTCTGACTTCTACAGCTACCGCTACTTCGCGAGCGAGGGCTTCCTCCCGGGCTACAGTTTCCCCAGGCTACCGCTCTCCGCCTTCCTGCCCGCGCGGCGGACGCGCAGCCGCGACGAGTTCCTTTCCCGACCTCGCTTCCTCGCGATTTCCGAGTTCGGGCCGCAGAGCATCATCTACTACGAGGGCTCTCACTACGTCATCCACAAGGTGATCCTGCCCGTTGGCGACGACGGCTTGCGGAAGTCCCAAGCGAAGGTCTGTCCTACCTGCGCCTACCTACATCCGACCACGAATGGCACTCCGGGCCCCGACCTTTGCGAGCGCTGCGGGCAGCGGCTTGGAGCAGCCCACCTGAACCTCTTCCGTCTCCAGAATGTTTCCACGAAGCGCCGGGAGCGGATCAGCTCGGACGAGGAGGAGCGAGTTCGGCTTGGGTACGAGATCCGGACTGGGATCCGTTTCGCCGACCGCGGCGGTTCCACCTCGTACCGGCTCGCCACTGTCGAGATCGCTGGTCGGAATGTGGCCCGCCTCACGTACGGCCACACCGCGACGATATGGCGGATCAATCTCGGGTGGCGTCGTCGCTCCCGGGGCTCGGATGGGTTCGTGTTGGATGTCGAGCGTGGGATCTGGGAGCGGAAAGACCGCACCTCTGATCCGGGCGACCCGATGAGCCGCCGCCAGGAACGTGTAATCCCCTACGTCGAGGATCGCCGGAACGCGCTCCTCCTCGAGCTCGAGGATCGAGTTGATCCGGCGACCATGGCTTCGCTCCAGGCGGCCCTGAAGCGCGCGATCCAGGTGGCGTTCCAGCTAGAGGACAACGAGCTTGCGGCTGAGCCGCTCCCGAGCGAGGACGACCGACGCGTGCTTCTGTTCTACGAGTCGGCCGAGGGTGGCGCCGGGGCGCTCCGCCGTCTCGTGGATCAACCGGACGCCCTTGGGAAGGTCGCCGCGGAGGCACTCAGACTCTGCCACTTCGACTTGGAAGGGAACGGGAGGTGGCGGGAGGTCGCGCGGGACTGCGGGACGGCTTGCTACGACTGCCTGATGAGCTACGGGAACCAGCGCGACCATTCCTTGTTAGATCGGCACGCCGCTCGGAAACAGCTCGAACCGCTGGTTGGGGCCACGGTCCGCTGCTCTCCGGGCCCCCGTACCCGCGCTGAGCACCTCGCCGACCTTCTCCAGCGAGCCGGCTCTGGGCTGGAACGCCGCTGGCTCCAGTTTCTCGAGGAACACGACTACAGGCTCCCCTCCACTTCCCAGCAGCTCGTAGAGTCGTGTCGGACCCGGCCCGATTTCCTCTACGAGCGCGAGCAGGCGGCGATCTACGTCGACGGGCCGGTCCACGATTTCCCGGACCGGCGGGAACGTGACCGGGTCCAAACGGAGAGCCTGGAGGACCGTGGATACAGCGTGATCCGGTTTGCTGGGGAGGACGGTTGGCCCGCGGTGATCGCCCGGTTCCCAAATGTGTTCGGCTCGGCGGACCATCAGGCAACACAAGGAGGGGGAAGCTAAGCGTGGCGACTCAACGCTACTCCGTCACTCCGCATTCGATCGAGACGCTGCTCACCTGGGTCAAGTCCGGCGAGATCGCGATCCCCGAGATCCAGCGTCCCTTCGTCTGGGACGCGACCAAGGTCCGGAACCTCCTCGACTCCCTCTATCAGGGATATCCGGTCGGGTACCTCATCGCTTGGCGGAACCCGACGGTCAAGCTCAAGGACGGTACCTCGTCCGCCGGCAAGCGCATCCTCATCGACGGCCAGCAACGGGTGACAGCACTCATGGCGGCGCTCCTCGGCCGGGAAGTCTTGACCAAGGACTACGAGACGGTCCGGATCCGCATCGCTTTCCACCCGCAGGAGGAGCGTTTCGAGGTCGCCAACCCGGCGATCCGCAAAGACGTAGCTTGGATCGAGGACGTGGCCGCCGTCTTCGCCCCGGAGTCCAGCCTCAGCGAGCTGACCGACGCCTACGCCGAAAAGAACCGCACCGCCGACCGCAAGCGGGTATCGCGAGTCCTCGAGAACCTTCGGAAGGTGATCAACAACCACGTGGGCGTCATCGACCTCGCAGACGACCTCGACATAGAAACCGTCACCGAGATCTTCATCCGCGTGAACTCGGCGGGAACGGAACTCTCTCAGGCCGACTTCGCGATGTCCAAGATCGCTGTCAACGAGGCCTACGGCGGCAACCTCTTGCGGAAGGCCATCGACTATTTCTGCCACCTTGCCGTGGCCCCGGAGATTCTCCCTCGCATCGAGAAAAGTGACAAGGCCTTCGCCGCCTCGGAGTTCTTGCCGCAGATGCGTTGGCTCAAGGACACGAACGACGACATCTACGATCCGACCTACACCGACATGCTGCGCGTGGCGTTCACCTCGGAGTTCGGCAGGGGAAAGCTCCAGGACCTGGTGGCCCTGCTTTCCGGCCGGAATTTCGAGACGAAGCAGTTTGAGGACTCCATTACCGAGGAGTCCTTCGGCAAGCTGAAAAAGGGCGTCCTTTCCTTCATCAACAAGACGCACTTTGAGCGGATGATCATGATCCTCCGCTCGGCCGGCTTCGTTACGAGCGATCTGATCGGCGGCCGCAACGCCGTGAATTTCGCGTATGTCCTCTACCTCCGGGGCCGGGCGGACGGCATCCCCGCGGCCGACCTCGAGCGCCTGGTCCGTCGTTGGTACGCGATGTCGATTCTGCGGGGACGCTATGTGGGGAGCTTCGAGACGGCCTTCGACGTCGATATCCGGCAGATCCGGGCCCGCGGGCTCGTGAGCTACACGGACGCGGTTCTCGAGAACGAACTCCCCCAGAGCTTCTGGACGGGCATGCTCCCGCAGCTTCTGGATACCTCGTCATCGAACAGCCCGTACTTCCTCGCGTACAAGGCCGCGCAGGTGAAGCTCGGCGACAAGGGATTCCTCTCGCGAGACATCACCGTGCTCGATCTCCTCATAAACCGGAGCGACGTGCACCACCTCTACCCGAAGAAGCACTTGAAGAGCCAGGGACTTTCCCGAGGGCGTTACAACCAGATCGCGAATTTCGCCCTTGCCCAAAGCGAGATCAACATCGCCATAGGCGAAAAGGCGCCGGAACGATACTTCAAAGAGCTGGTGGATCAGTGCAGCGGGGGCCGCCGAAAGTACGGCGGCATCACCGATCCGGCCGATCTCCGCGCCAACCTTGAGATGAACTGCGTGCCCATAGCCATCCTCGAAGGTGCCGCCATGGCATACGACGACTTCCTTGAGGAGCGGCGACGACTCATGGCACTGAAGATCAGGACGTGGTTCGAAGCTCTCTGACCGGACTAGCGCGAGTGAGCAGAGTCAGACTTTGATGGTCAACGCGACAGACATGACGAACCGCGGTTCTGTTCGAGACTTCGCGCGATGACCTTCGCCGTCGGCTCCCTGGTCCGCGCGCGCGGGCGCGAGTGGGTCGTTCTCCCGGAGTCCGCGAACGACCTCTTGATCCTCCGCCCTCTCGGCGGCACGGACGACGAGGTGACGGGCATCTACGTCCCCCTCGAAACGGTAGAACCGGCCCGCTTCGACCTACCTGATCCTGCGAAGCTCGGCGACGAGCATTCCTGCCGCCTGCTCCGCGACGCGGTCCGCCTCGGTTTCCGCTCCAGCGCCGGGCCCTTCCGCTCCTTCGGTCGCCTGGCAGTCGAGCCGCGCCCCTACCAGCTTGTCCCGCTCCTCATGGCCCTCAAACTCGACCCAGTCCGACTCCTCGTCGCCGACGACGTCGGCGTCGGCAAGACCGTCGAAGCCGCCCTCGTCGTCCGAGAGCTCTTGGACCGCGGCGAGATCGAGCGTTTCGTTGTCCTCTCGCCCGCCCACCTCGCCGACCAGTGGCAGCGCGAACTTCGCGACAAGTTCCACGTGGACGCCGAGACGGTCCTCCCGAGCACCGCCGCCCGGCTGGAGCGGAACCTCGCCGCGGGCCAGTCCCTCTTCGAGATCTACCCGCACCTCATCGTCTCGATCGACTTCATCAAGAGCGACCGCCGCCGCGAGGACTTCCTCCGCGCCTGCCCGGAGCTGGTCATCGTCGAAGAGGCCCACAACTGCGCCTTTGCACCAAGCTCCGGCGCCGGCCGCCGCCACCAACGCCACCAGCTCGTGCGCCGCCTCTGCGAGGACCCTTCCCGCCATGTGATCCTGGTCACGGCCACGCCGCACAGCGGCAAGGAAGAGGAGTTCCGCTCGCTGCTCGGCCTACTCAAGCCCGACTTCCAGGACCTGCCGGAGGACCTGAGCGGTAAGGCGCACGAGCAGGAGCGCCGCCGCCTCGCTGCCCACATCGTTCTTCGCCGCCGCGGCGACCTGAAGCAGTACATGGGCACGGCGACCGTCTTCCCCGAGCGGGACGATGTTCGCCCCGACCCCACTTACGCGCTCTCTCCCGAATACCGCCGCCTCATCACGAAGGCCGTCCAGTACGCCCAGGAGACCGTCTTCGACCCGAAGACCGACCGCCGCCGCCAGCGCATCTTGTGGTGGTCGGCGCTCTCGCTGCTCCGCTCGCTCGCCTCCAGCCCGCGCGCCGCGGCCGAGACGCTCCGCGCCCGGTCCAACACCGCGGAAGCGCCCACGCCCGAGACCGCCGACGACATCGCCCGCCGGACCCTCTTCGACGCCGATGTCCCGGAGACCGACGAGCCGGCCGATGCCGTTCCCGGCACTGAGGAGGCCGACGACGAGGGGAGTTCCGAGCGCCGCCGTCTCCTCCAGATGGCCCGCGAAGCGGAAGCGCTGGAGGGAAACCGCGACGCCAAGCTCCAGGGCGGCATCGGCCTTGTCGAGGACTTCCTCGAGGCCGGCTATTCCCCCATCGTCTTCTGCCGTTTCATCCCGACCGCCGAGTACTTCAAGGAGCATCTCCAGAAGAAGCTCGGCGCCGCCGCCGAGGTCGCGGCCGTGACCGGCCTCGTCCCCCACGAGGACCGCGAGGCCCGAGTCCTCGCGCTGGCCCGCGCCGAGAAGCGCGTCCTCGTCGCCACCGACTGCCTCAGCGAGGGGATCAACCTCCAGGACCACTTCGACGCCGTGATCCACTACGACCTCGCCTGGAACCCGACCCGCCACGAGCAGCGCGAGGGGCGCGCGGACCGCTTCGGCCAGAAGAGCGCCCGCGTCCGCGTCGCGACGTTCTACGGCCACGACAACGCCATCGACCCGATGATCGTGGACGTCCTCCTCCAAAAGCACCGCACGATTCGGAGTTCGCTGGGGATCAGCGTCCCCGTCCCGTTTGACAGCGAGAAGCTGCTC
>Ga0187892_10012176_pt1 | contig 10319 bp, 10 predicted proteins | sample MA1701073metaG_FD_139345 | JGI IMG/M metagenome (GOLD analysis project Ga0187892, IMG submission 139345) | Bio-ooze microbial communities from a basaltic lava cave in the Kipuka Kanohina Cave System on the Island of Hawaii, USA - MA170107-3 metaG ...
GCCGCGATCCTGGGCGGCAACGCGCGGCGCCTCTTGGGACTATAGGACGCGCGCGCCCGCGGCCGCTCAGCCTCCCGGCACCGCTTGCTTGGTGAATCCCGCGGGAATCGCGAACAGGCTGTCCGCCATCGGTCGCCGCTCGAGCGACCACACCTCGACGCGGTAGTCGCCGTCCTCGTCCAGTCGCTGGGTCATGACCGGGTAGCCGTAGCGGGCGAGGAGCGCGCGGGCCCGGCCCACCGACGGATCGTCGTCGCCGGCCATCTGCATGTAGGCCTCGAACAGCTGCTTGAAGGCGGGGTCGCTCGTCATCCACGCGATGGACACGTCCTCGCCCTCCGTGACCCGATAGCCCGTGCAGCGGAGCGTGCCGATGACCTGCGTGCGGCCCAGCGGCTCGACCTTCAGCTCCTCCTCGTCTTCGCCCTCGCCCGGTCGCGACTGCCCCGTGCCGCGAATGGAGAACTCCGAGTAGCTGCGCTGGGCGGGGTTCACGAGCCGCATCATTCCGGTCCCCACGTCGATGACGACGTACCCCCCGCCCATGCCGGGCATGTCGCCCATCGCGCTCCGCATCCGGCCGCCCTTGACCTGCGTTTGTTGCGAGTCCACCTCGGCGCCGAGGCGGAGCAGCTGGTCGCTCGCGAGCGTGGACAGCTTGTCGAGGGCCCTGGCCGCGTCGTCGCCGGCCTGCTCCGTGACGACGTCGGACGACAGCCGGAGGGTCTTCGTCATGAACACGCCTTCGAATTGCTGGGCCGGCGCGGCGGTGGCGTAGAGAGCAATGAGCGCCAGCAACGGCACAGTGCGGATGATCACGGGTCTCTCCTCACAGGGACCCCACAACATCGCGCGCGGATGAGAGCCCGGCAACTACCCTTTCCGCTCGCCGTGCACGATTATGACCACGGGCTCCAGGGCCCAGCCTGCGCCGGAGCGCGTGAATCGGGGTAGCAGTCGGGCGCACCGGCGGAGGACGGCACGGCCGCCACGAGAACGACCGCACCAACCGGGAGATCGATACCCATGCGCACCTTCGGAATCCTGACGCTGACACTGCTGGTCGCCTTGCGCCTGCCCGCCCAGGGAGGCCAGCCGGGCATGGGCGGCCCCGGCGCGCCGCGTGGCGCGGAACCGTCCGCGCCGAAGCTGCCGGGTGTGGAGCTGGAGGGCCCGCTCGATGCGTCCACAGCCCGCACGCGTCTCTCCCTGAGCGACGAGCAGGCGGCACGCTACGCGCAGGCCTACGACTCCTTCATGGTGGCGACCAAGCCCCTACGCGACAGCGCCAGGACGGTCGGCGACAAGATGAACGCCCGGCTCGAGACGGGCGACCTCGCCGCCGCCCAGTTCTACGCCGAGCGGCTGCAGGAGTACGGCAGGCCCCTCAAGGAGCAGCAGACCCGCTTCGAGGACCAGCTGCGCCGATTCCTCACGGGCGACCAGGTGAAGGAGTACCGCGCCTGGCGCGAGCAGCACGAGCGCGAGATCGAGGCGCAGCGCCGCGAAGACGCGCTGCGGTGGCGGCAGGTGGGCGTCGCCGGCGGCCGGCCCCTCCTCGAGCAGAAGATCTTCGTGGATCCCCCCAACGTCGCCCGGCCCGCGGTCGGCGCCCAGGCGATCCGCTTCGGCCGCACGCTGTTCGTGGCAGGTCAGGTCGCGGTGGACAGCGCGGGCACGCCGGTCGGCGCGGGGGACCTGCGCGCTCAGGCGGAGCGGGCGTTCGCCAACCTCACCGCCGTGCTCCAGGCGGCGCGCGCCGCGCCGCGCGACGTCGTGCAGCTCACGATCTACGTCGTGGATTACCGGCCCGAGGACCTGGCGACGATCCGCGATGCGGCGCCGGCGTATTTTCCCGCCCGCAGTGCGCCGCTCACCACCGTACTGGGCGTCCAGGCGCTGGTGCGCCCCGAGCTTCGCATCGCGGTGCAGGCGACCGCGGTCACCGGCACCGCGGCCCCGGAAGCACCACCGCGGCCCTGAGCAACCTCAGGCCGCCCGCCGCGCGGCCGCGGCCCCGATCCCCGTCGTGATCACCGGCATCATGAGGTCGGTCACGGCAATGTCGGCGGCGCGCGCAAGCACCCTCTTGCGAAGGGCTGACCGCGCCGCCATAGTCCCTCGCCCCCCACGCACCGGAGTCTCCTATGCGCATCCGCTCGGTCGCCGTCCTCCTCGTCGTCGCCGTGGCCTGCCGGCAGGCCGAAACACTGGATCAGCGCGCCGCCCGGATGGCCGGCGAATCCGCGGCGGCCCGGCAGGCCATCGACGCCATCAACGCGAACTGGGCACGTTTCAGTACCGCCGGGCATACCGATTCGATTGCGGAGTTCTATCACGTCAACGCCATGATCCTGCCGCCCAACCAGCCGCCCGTGCGCGGGCGCGACTCGATCCGCGCGTTCATGGCCGTGATCAACACGATGTCGAGCCCGCCCCCGATCCTGAACGTCTGGGCCGACTCGGTGTGGGCCAGCGGGCCCCTCGCCGTCGACGTGGGGCCGCTGGACCTTCGTCTGGCCCGCCGGCGCAAAGCGGCCCCCGGGCGTCCCCGCGGCCGACTCCGGCAAGTACATGGCCCGCTGGGTGAACGAGAACGGGCGCTGGCTCATGATGGAGGACATCTGGAACAGTGACGTCCCGCCGCCACAAGCGGGAGGAAGCCAGTAGCGTGCCAAGACGTTGCGCCGGCGGGCCGGCGCGGTATGCTCCACGATCGATGGCGCGCCATTCCGGGATCGTCGCGTTCTGTCTGGCGCTGCTCGTTCCGGTGTTCCCGCCGCACCGGGTGGAGCAGGAGAGCTACGAGAAGGTCTTCGGTGAGCTGCGGGGACTCGCGCCCAACGCCGAGCGCGTCGCCTCGGTCCGCAACCTGATCCTGCGGCGGGACGCAGCCGAGTTCGGTCTCACCGAAGGCACGCTGCATCTCGTCACGCCGGTGGGGGGCCGGGTGGCCGGCGCCGTCTTCGTGGGCAGCGGCACCCTGGCGCTTGCGCCCCCGCTCGACGTCGAGCGCGGGCAGCTGCACCGGGTGCTCCACGACTCCACACTCCAGACGCCGATCACCGCCGCCGTCTTCCTGTTCGCGGATTCCACGCTCGCCGAGCTCGAGCGCCGGCTGACGTTCGCCCCTGGTACCGTCGCCCCCGGAGCCGCCGACCGCGTGGGCGACGCGCTGAACTTCCTGGTCGAAGGTCGGGAGCAGCGGACCGATCCCAGCTTCATGGCCGCGCTCCTGAACGGAGATCCGAGCGGGTACTTCGCCGGCTACGTGAAGCGGCAGCGCGGCGAGGACCTCATGATCAAGGTCGATCCCCATGAGGTCGAGGAGATCCTGCTGCTGCGCCGTGGTCGCCGGCAGGGGGAGCGCGCCGAGATCATCTGTCAGTTCCAGCGCGCCGAGGATCTCCAGGCGGGCGTCGCGGGCTCGGAGCGACCGGAGCCGTTGGAAGTCCCCGCCTACCGCATCGAGGCGACGATCACCAAGAACCTCGACTTCTCCGCCACGGCGACGCTGCGGATCGTCGCACGGCGCGGTGGCATTCGCTGGGTGCCGCTACGACTCTACGCCGAGCTGGACGTGGACTCGGTGCTCGACGAGTCCGGTGCCCGCGCGACGTTCTTCCGTGCGAGGCGCAGCCCGGAGCTGTGGGTGCGGCTCGACCCCGCCCTGGGCCGCGGCGAAACGCGCTCGGTCCGCATCACGTACCGCGGCGATCTGATCGCCCACGGCTCGCTGATGGAGCAGTTCATGCGGGAGCGAACGGACGCGCGCCGCGCCCAGCTCCCGCTCGCCGGGGACCGGTGGTCGTTCATCAAGGCCACGGCGACGTGGTTTCCGCGCTACAGCTTCTGGCAGCCTGCCGACATGGAGCTGGTGTTCCGCACACCGAGCAAGCTCGGCTTCGCGAGCATCGGCCGGCTGGCGGACTCGCGCGTGGACGGCGACGTGCGGACCAGCCGGTGGGTGACGGAGGCGCCGACACAGCAGGCCTCGTTCAACATCGGCGAGTTCTTCGAGTTCGAGATCGAGGATCCGCGCATCCCGCCGGTGACCGTCCAGATGAACCGGGAGGCGCATCTCCGCATGCAGCAGCTGGTAGTCCAGCAGCGCAGCCCCGAGGAGCGGGTGGGTGGCGACATGGCGAACAGCCTCGCGTTCTTCTCCGAGGTGTTCGGGCCGCCGCTGTTCAGCCGCTACTACGCCACCGAGATCCCTTACCCTCACGGCCAGGCATTCCCGGGGCTGATCCACCTGTCGTGGTGGACCTTTCAGAGCGCCGAGCCGACCGGCGCGAGCGAGCTCTTCCGGGCACACGAGATGGCGCACCAGTGGTGGGGCATCGGCGTCGAGCCGGCGGGCTATCGGGACGCCTGGGTGTCGGAGGGTTTCTCGACGTTCGCCGGCCTGTGGTACATGCAGCGCATCCTCCGGGACAACACGAAGTATTTCAAGCACCTCCGGGACTGGCGCGAAGCGATCCGCGCCAAGCGCGACGAGGCGCCGCCCATCGGCCTCGGCTACCGCGCCGCCGACAGCGATCCCGAGCTCTACGACCTCATGGTGTACCGCAAGGGCGCGTGGGTGCTGCACATGCTGCGGAACCTCATGCTGGACCTCCGCACGATGCAGGACGACGCGTTCGCGGCGATGATGCAGGACTTCTACGCGAGCTTTCGCGGCCGCCACGCGTCCACGAAGGACTTCCAGGACGTCGTCGAACGGCACATCGAGGAGCCGATGGGCTGGTTCTTCGAGCAGTGGGTGAATGGCACCGCCGTCCCGACCTACGTCTACTCCTGGCGCGCCGACTCGGCGTCCGACGGAAAGTTCCGGCTGCAGCTGCGTGTGCGGCAGGAGGACGTGCCCCCGACGTTTTCGATGCGCGTTCCGCTGCTCATCGAGTTCACGACCGGGGGGCAGGCGCTGACGCGAGCCACCGTGCACGGTACGCCGCTCGAGACGGAGCTGCTGCTCCCGGCGGAGCCGAAGCGCGTGGTCCTCAATCCGCTGGAGTCGGTCCTGGCCGAGGTTCGGCAGGAGGGCTGGCAGTGACGCCTCGTCACGGGTCGGCCGCGCGCCGCCTCGCGCCCATAGTCGTCGCCGCGGTGGTGCAGCTGCTCGGCGGGTGTAGCGACAGGGGCTCCACCGCACCCGAGTCCCTGCCCCCGCCGCTCCCCGTGTCGTTCCACGTCCGAGGCGAGGCCGCAGGCACCGACGCCTGCGGCGGCACGGCGCAGTGCACCTTCCACATCATCGTCGAGCTGGCGGGCGAGCCCCGGCAGACCCCGACCGGGCGCGTGTACGCCCGCCGCATGGGCGGCGAAGCGTCGCGGACGGTACTGGCCCCCGATGGCTCGGGATTCGCGTTCTTCGCGGACGTGTTCTGGCCCGACGTCGAAGCTCGGCTCCTCGCGCCGGACGGCATCGAGCTGCAGATCGGCCCGGACGAACCCACCGAGCCGAGCCGGTTCTGGCGCAACGTCCAGAGGCTGGCGGGCACCAGGAACTCTCAGATCGCCGGCGCAGGCCCGTGGGTATGCGCGCCGTTCGACATCTGGGAGGGCGGCTACGTCGATACCGTGACGATCGCGCAGGGGAATTGGTCGATCGACGGGTGAGCCCATCCAAGCGCCGGCGCCCGCCAGTGCCGGTCCCCGATGCGCTCCTCAAGGCCTACGCGGCGAACGCCGGCGCCAACGTTTTCCTGGTGCAGCACCTCGACCCCGCGGTGTGGCGAGCCCCGTCGCCGATTCCGAAGGGGCGGACCATCGCCGCGATGGTGGCGCACCTCCACAACTGCGGGCTCCGTTATCTCGAGCGGACGGCGCCGGACGCGCCGGTTCCCGGCGAGCTGCACCGCTCCCGCTCGACCCGCGCGGAGGCGGTCCGAGCACTCCGCGCCAAGAAGCGGGCCGTGCTGGCCATCGTCGGCCCGGTGCTGCGGGGTGACGGCCGGATCGTGGGGTTCCCTTACGACGCGGCCGCCTACCTCGCCTATTACATGATCCACGATGGTCACCACCGGGGACAGATCGTCCTGCAGGCGAGGCTTCTGGGCCACCCGATCGGCCGCGCCACCATGATCGGCATGTGGCAGTGGAGCGCCCGGGCCCGGGAGTGAGCGCGGGTCGCGCTAGGTCGGCTCGATGCGGCGCAGCACGATCCGGCCGCCGTAACGCACGTGGGGACAGGTGCGCGCCACGGCGAGGGCCGCGGAGTCGCCAGCGGTCCCGATCACGTCCGCGCTCTGTGCGTGCATCGGCGAGGCGGCGACGGCGAGCAGCACCGCCGCGTGCGTGAATCGGAACATGACCGGCTCCGCGTGGGGGACGACCTGAGTGCGTTCCGCCGGCCGAAGGGTGCATCGGGTTGCGACGTCTAATCGCGCCCTTGACGCCCGCCGAGCAATGCGGCGAGATTCGTCCGCACAGTTCTTCCCTTCTGGAGATCGCATGCGCACATCTTCTCTCCTGTCCGCCGGCGCCGGCGTGACGCTGCTCGCCGTCGCGTGCGGCTCGCCCCGGTTCGATCCCAGTGACCCGGTGGTCGCGGCCGCGATCGACTCGCTGGTGCAGGTGGCCATGGACGGCGCCAGGAACGTGGACGCCGACCGGGTCCTGTCCATCGCCGAGGGCGGGGGCGGGGGCGAGCTGACGTTCGTTACGGGCGACGTCCTGCTGAGCGGCCTCGAGCCGGTCCGCGCCCAGTTCAAGGCGACCTACAGCGGCCTGGCCCGCCAGCAGCAGACGGTGCTCGAGAAGCGGGTCCGTCTCCTGAGCCCCGACGTGGCCGTCGTGATGGCGATCGCCGAAGGCACCTACACCGACAAGGCGGGGTGGACGTCGCCGCCGGTCGGCATCGGCACGACGATCGTGTTCGTGCGTGAGAACGGGCAGTGGCGCGCCCGGCACGCGCACCAGTCGATCGCCCTGTGATTCCGCTGCTCTCATGACGAGGAGATCGCCCATGCGTCCCTTATGGATCGCCACACCGATCGCGCTCGTCCTGGCGGCCGGCTATGCCGCCGCCCAACAGGTGACCGCTGCCCCACCCCCGCCCCCACCCCCGCCGCCCCCGACGCTGGCGCAGATCGGGATGATCATCTATCCGGCCAAGGGGCAGTCCGCGGACCAGCAGAAGGCGGACGAGGCAGCGTGCACCCAGTGGGCCGAGTCGCAGACGGGCCTCAAGCTCCAGGCCGGCAAGGTCAACACCGACTCGGCCGCGCAGGCGGCTCAAGCGCAGGCGGCCCAGGCGACGCAGGGGGCCGCGGTGGCGGGTGCAGCGAGGGGCGCGGCGGCGGGCGCGGTGGTCGGGGCCATCGCAGGCGACGCGGGCACTGGGGCCGCGATCGGCGCCGCCGCGGGCGCGATGGGCGGTCGCCGCGCCAGGAAGGGCGCCGAGGCGCAGGCGGCGCAGGCCGGGGCGCAGCAGGCCCAGGCGCAGAGCCAGCAGGCACTGGACACGTTCAAGAAAGCGGCCGGGGCGTGCCTCGAGGGGCGCGAGTACTCGGTGAGGTAGGCAGCGCCTGCGACTGCAAACGACGACGGGCGGCCCGCGAAGGCCGCCCGTTTCTGCTAGCTGGCCTGCCGCGGGGGCTGCGTCTCCACCGTCACCTTGACGATCCGCCCGGTAAAGGCGTTGTCGCCCTCTCGGTAGTCCTCGGTCACCGGGGTCTCGTTGTCCATCCCGACGTCCACGCCCTCGTCAGCGGAGTAGGCGTACGGCATGGTACGCGGGACGTGCGCCTCACCCGCACGGGCGCCATCCACGAACAGCCGGCTCATCCCGCCCGAGCCCGGGGGGCCACCGTCATAGGCGAACTCGTAGCGCACCGTATGGCGGCCTGGTGACAGCGCCTGCGGCGAGGAGGCCGTCGTACGCTGGAGGCCGCCGAAGTTGTAGACGTGGTGGACGCGCCCGTTCTTCATATACAGGCTCCAGCCGCCGAACCGCCCCGCCTGCGCGATGATCACCCCGTTCGCGCCGCCCGCCGGGACCTCGATCTCCGCCGTGATCGTATACGACCGGCCCTTCGCGTTGATAAACGCGTTCTCCGTGATGCCGGTCATGCCCTCGTACAGCGTCATCGCGGTGCGCGGACCCAAGAGGTCGGGGCGGCCCGCAAGCGCCGCGTCGAAGCGCTCGACGCGGCGGTCGTCGATCGGCAGGACGTTGTTGCGGATCGCCTCCCGCATGAATAGGTCCTGAAGCTCCTTCAGCTTGGCGGGATTCTGGGCCGCGAGGTCATTGGCCTGGCTGAAGTCCTCCGCGACGTTATACAGCTCCCAACGGTCCTCCGCGACGGGGGGAAGCGGGGCCATCAGCCACGGGATGCTGTGGCGAGTCGCGGCGACCCAGCCGTCGTGGTAGATCGCGCGGTTGCCGAACATCTCGAAGTACTGCGTGGTGCGGCGACCCTTCGCCTGAGGGTCATCGAAGGTGTAGATCATCGAGACGCCGTCCATCGGCCGCTGCCTGGTGCCGTTGACCATGGTCGGCTCCGGCAGCCCGGCCGCCTCGAGCACCGTGGGCGCGACGTCGATCACGTGATGGAACTGCGAACGGATCTCCCCCTTCGCCGTGATGCGCGCGGGCCAGTGCACCACCATGCCGTTGCGGGTGCCGCCGAAGTGCGAGGCGACCTGTTTGGTCCACTGGAACGGCGTATCGCCGGCGTGCGCCCAGCCGACGGCGAAATGGGGGAACGTCAGCGGCCCGCCCCACCGGTCCATCCACGGAAGCTGGGAGGAGATGTCGCTGACGATGCCGTTCAACGCCAGCAGCTCGTTGTAGGTGCCGTCCGGCCCGCCTTCCGCGCTCGAGCCGTTGTCGCCCACGATGTAGAAGACCAGCGTGTTGTCCAGCTCGCCCACCTCCTCGAGGGCCTGCACCAGCCGGCCCACCTCGTGGTCGGTGTGCTCGGCGAACCCGGCGAAGACCTCCATCTGTCGCGCGAAGAGGCGCTTGCGGTCGTGCGAGAGCGTGTCCCAGGCGGGGATCTCGGGCGGCCGCGCCGTCAGCGTGGTCCCCGGCGGCACCACGCCCAGCTCGATCTGTCGGGCCAGGGTCTGCTCGCGTAGCCGGTCCCAGCCCATGTCGAACTTGCCCTTGTACTTGTCGGCCCATGCCTTCGGCACGTGGTGCGGCGCGTGCGTCGCCCCGGTCGCGAAGTACATGTAGAACGGCTTGTCGGGTGTCATCGCCTGCTGGAAGCGCATCCAGGCGATCGCCTGGTTGGTCATGTCCGTCGTGAAGTGATAGTTCGGGTCCCGCGGGGGCTCGACCCGCACGACGCCGTCGTAGATCGCCGGCGCCCACTGGTTGGTCTCGCCGCCGATGAAGCCGTAGAACTTGTCGAACCCAGACCGCGTGGGCCACCGATCATAGGGTCCTGAGACCGACACCTCCCACGGCGCCGTCTCGTGGTACTTCCCGAACGCCGCCGTGCTGTAGCCATTGAGGCGCAACATTTCGGCCAGCGGCGCGACGCTGTTGGGCCGTACGCCCGTGTTGCCCGGGAACGCGGTGGCCAGCTCCATGACCGCACCGGCGTTGTTCACGTGGTGGTTTCGGCCTGTGAGCAGGCCCACCCGTGTCGGCGAGCAGAGCGCGGTGGTGTGGAACCGGTTGTAGCGCAACCCGGCGCTTGCCAGACGCTCGAGCGTCGGCATGTTGATCGGCCCGCCGAAACTGCTCGAATGGCCGAACCCGATGTCGTCGATCAGCACGATCACGACGTTCGGCGCGCGCTCGGGCGCTTTGATTTCGAAGCGCGGCGGCGCCTTCGCGGCGCGGGCGTCCAGCTCGGTGATCGGCCGGTACGCTGGCTCGGCGATCGGGAGGACGGTCCGGTCCAGGGCGCCGGCAGACGCGGTCCCTGTTTCGGACACCTTGCCGCACGCGGTGAACGTGGTCACGGCTCCGGCGAGGACGAGCCCGACGACTGCTGGGAAGCTCTTACGGAACGTCATGGCAACACCTCTCGAGCGGGAGTAGGCGAGTCGGGTCGGCTGGGAAACGTAACCTCTTGCCTCGATCCGTGAAACCTCGGCTGGTCGCGCCCGCGCCGCGCCCCGGCTTCAGCCGAAGGACCGCACGCGAAGTGACGCGATGCACCAACCGGCCACCGCTGCGTGAAGAACAACTGCGGCCAGAGGCCAGCGCCCGGCCGTGCGGAGCTGACGCCGGCGAACGCGAGGAGGGCGACGACGGCGGTGTTGTACCGCAGCATGGCGGTGATCAACCCTGTCGCTGTGCGGCCCTGGTGGTCATTGCGCGCCAGCCAACAGGCGGCTCCCAGGGCCAGCAGCGC
>Ga0187892_10012177_pt1 | contig 10316 bp, 8 predicted proteins | sample MA1701073metaG_FD_139345 | JGI IMG/M metagenome (GOLD analysis project Ga0187892, IMG submission 139345) | Bio-ooze microbial communities from a basaltic lava cave in the Kipuka Kanohina Cave System on the Island of Hawaii, USA - MA170107-3 metaG ...
GCTCCAGGTCTCCGGTGGTCAGTTTGGCAATGACGATGGGCTGGGCTCCGGCCGAGAGAGTGGGCTTGGCCCAGCTATAGGTCTTCGAAGAGCTGACGGTGTTGTTCCCCGCCGTCAAGCCGCCGGCCAGCGGGTGCGTGGCGTTCACGATGTTGAGCGCGGTCTGGCCGGTCGCGGTCCCGTAATGGGTGCCGGATGTCGGGCCCGTCATCGCCAGGTAGATGTCCCTCATCTGGCCAGACTCCCAGGTGACGACCGGCACTGCGACGGTCCGGAATTTCGTCCCTACCGTGCTGGGCGTCACGGTCGACGAGATGAGGACGAGCGCCTTGCCGGTGGCGTCCGCGGTCACGGCTGCGGAGTGGGACTTCACGAGGACGGCGAACCCCATGGCTTCCAGGCGTGTTTTTGCGGCTGCGTCTCCGGTGTTGAGGGTAGTGTTGCCGACGACGAAAAGCGCGGTGGCGGGTGACGGGAGGGTCGCAGCTGCGGAGGCCTCGTTCGAGTTCGAGCTATATCCACCGAGGTTCCAAGCGGCGACGACGTAATAGTAGGTCGTTCCCGGCACTGCGCTCTCGTCGATAAAGGGCGGGGCGTCGGTCGATCCGAAGCTCTCATACGGTCCGCCGGCAGTTGTGGACCTGAATACCTCATATCCCTCCGGCGCTCCGGACCCAGTCCAATTCAGCGTGATGGCCCCGACTGATCCGGTCGCCGTGAGGCCGGTCGGGGTCGGTGGCGGTGACGGATTGAGACTGTATCTCTGCGCGTAAGCTGGATAGTTCGCCCAGACGACTAGGAATTCGTCCGACGTCGAATTCCAAGCCGTAGCCCCGCTACCTACACCGCCAGTGAAACTAATTTGCTCGGAAGCTCCAACCTGACCCGTTAGGGTGACACCAAGACCCCACAAGTCGGATGCTCCAGACTCGCTTGCGAACACTGTCAACCACTGCTGGCTGGCGGAGGAATAGGCGAGAGCGGGGAAAGTCTCGTTCGTTCCAGAGTTTGCAATCGGGAACGCCGCTGTTTGGAACACTAATGACGTATCCATGATCCGGCCAAAAACATCCTGATTTGCGTTTGCTTGGCGCCACGCCACGAGGTACTTGCCTGGTCCTGCCGCGACGGTCGCGGAAACGCATGTGTTTGTGGTCTCGTCTACTGTGGTAATGGGTGTCAGAAAACTCCCAGAGGTCGACATAGTACGCGCGACAATGGAAGCTGGTCCCCCGACAGGGCCCTTGTTCCACGTGATGAGGTAGGTTCCGTTAGTGAACGCAACCCCGCCGCCTCCAGCCCCGTCGGTTGGATCATTATCAATGGTCACCGAAAGTCCCGGAACGCCCGCCGTGGAGACAAAAGTGCCTCCCAGATCTACGTCGCCTGCGGTACCGTTCTTCGGATACATGACGAACCAATTAGTACCGTCAAACGTGAGCGTGACGCCGTAGTTAGATTGCGGAAGTCCGAAAATGTTGCCGAAAGGCGATGCGTCACCGTTAAGTACGCGCGAATCGAGATCTTGTTTTCCAACTCGTCTCCATACAACCAGGTACCGATTCACGGAAGGCGCGTAAGAGACGCGTGGGTCCATGTCATAGTCGGGGTTCACGAAGTCCACCTGGGTGGAAACTCGGACCTCCGCACCGATGAGGGTTCCTGTTGCGCTCATCCGCTGGGCAAACACGTCAATATTGCCGACCCCAAAGCTGTTCTCGTAAACCACCAGCCATTCATTGCTGACAGAGTTGTACGCGACACCCTGTCCGGCAGTTATCGCGATTGGAGAGCCGATGAGCGGGTCTATCACGATCGGGGCGGTCGCCTGTGCGACCCACTCGGCAGACACCGTCATGCTCACTTTGGAGTTCTTCCAGGTAAGTTCGAGCGCTAGCTTTCTGTTGTTTGCGTCAATTGCAACAGCGTCTGAAATGAACAGCACTTCTTTGTCTTCATGACAGAAGGACAATCGGGAGCCGGGTTGGTCTGCCTTGGGTGGAGTGACGTTGGTCCGGACTGTGCCTTCGACGACGATGGGACCCTTCGACTCTGGAATCTCGTTGATGACGAAGTCTTGTTCCAAGCAATCGTTTAGTGTCGTGTAGCGTTCCGTCGCTGACCCGCGAACGTACTCCACTATGCGTTTCTGGACGTCGCCGCTCGGCTTGGTACTTTCGCCACGAGAAATGACCGTGCTTCCTACACGAATCTCATCAAGCTTGAAGTGCAGGTAGGGCTTGCCAAGTCCCTTAACATTGCCACCAGCAACCGTGACGCCTTCAGGAGCAAAAGAAGCTGCGTATTTCCCGTTGTAACCAAATACTCCGTCCTTCTCCCTAATGCGGTCCCCGTGGCCTATCTTCGTGCCGCCGGGGAAGGCCACGGGTTCTGTCTGCTGGATTTGACCAGTCTGGAATGTCGGCGGCTTCCCCTTGATCGTCTTGCGGATTCCTCCGAGGTCAGCACTGCGCGGTTCTCTCTGAGATTGTGAGGCGACCTGTGGAGCTTCCGGCGCGGAAGCTCGATATTTCGATCGAGAAGGCGCTTGGTCCCGTGACAATACTGCTACCAGGGTGATTACACTGGCGCTCAACAGAAAAACGTGCCAGAGGCGAAGGCAGGATCTCTTCATTCGCTCCCCCGTTCAGTATTGTGATCCGAACGAGGTACGAGGGATCCGTCGCTCAACAGAGATGACTTGTCGAAGAGCGCGACCGGGACCATGCCCTCTCCTTCGTTCGTGGCTTCTGCAACACACGGAAACCAATCCCACCAAGTCAAGACGCTCTTGCGCGTCTTGACAGCTACTGCCCCGGTCGCAATCAAAAGCTTCTACGCTTTCGGAACCCTATCGGTCAACAGAAAAGAGAACGTTCGTTTCTCGCAAAGGTTCAACGAACCAGTGGCCAATAGCCAACCTTGCACCGTGTCAATGCAAAGTCACATGAAAGGATGAATTCCCCTAGGAGCCATGCCGTATCGCCGCACCAGCTGCTTCAACGTGAGCCCTTATACTGCGAGTTCCTTTATGCAGTCTTGGTGGCCTGGGGGATGGCGAGCCAGAAGGCTCGGCTTGTCGACTATAGCGAGTTTCGCCAAGCGGTGAAGGCTCTTTGCGATGGCGAGGTACTGCAATCCTGCGAAGGAAAACTGCTGGCGGGCCTGGATGGCTCGTCGCAACCGCTGCTCCGCCAATTGTATCAGGAACTAAGCGGGCCTTGCCGAATCATGGCCAGTGACTCGTTTGTGGTGGGCTCCAGCAAGCTCCTACACCATTTGTTGCCAGATCTATTCCCGCCAGTGGATCGCAAGTACACCCTCGCGATCCTCTCACGCTTGCCCAAGACCGATCCATATCGCATCGGCACAATGCAGTGCCAGCATCCCGACGATGATGTCTTTGTCAAGGCGATGCTCTTCTACGGCCACGTCGCAAGGAGCGTGCCGAACTTGGGCAGGCTCGTAGACAGACGGTGCATGAGTACCTCGATCCCCAAGGTGCTGGACAACGCGATGATCTCATGGTGTTACTTGACACTCAGAGCTGCGGGCGGCCGAGACGCCGAGGAGTAGTGCCATCGTCGGGCCCGCATCGGGCTACTCTTCCCCCTCCAGGCGGATATGATGCCCCGAATGGACGTTGCTGCTTTGATTCCACGAGTCGAGACGCTGTGGAAGGGCAAGGCGATCCCTTCCTGGCAACGCCTCCTTCAAGCGTTCCCCTCTGTCCCAGATAATGATCCCCGGAGAGCCATCGCCTTCTTGATCAAAGGGGTGGCCAGCTCTACCTACCTCTCGCTCCTGTATCTCCATGAGAACCTCTCGGACCCGAATTGGTGGAGGTCGCACGGGTTCACGATCCCGAATCCACTCCCTCCTGTCCCCAAAGGGGCCCGCTCCGCGGCGTAGGCGGAGAAAAGAAAAGGGTCGATCCGCGCGGTGGCCTCCTGGGGTCCTTGAGTTGCGGAAGGGGAGCCCGGAACCGTGGCGGGCCCAGTCGTAGAAGGCACGCGCCCGCATGGAAGGGAGTGGACATGCCGCAGGCTTCGGGCTGGGTGCCCCAGGGTCATGGAGTTAGTGTAGTCGCACGACTACACAACCGCAAGAGGAATCCGACTGCCGGAGGAGGAGGTCACGGCGACTTGCGGGGACGGCGGGTCTTGTAGGCCTTATGCCTCTTGCGCCAGGAGTTGACGGATACGTAGGTTCGGCAGTTCTTCGAGCAGAATCTTTGCCAGTAGGTCTTAGCTCTGAACGGCTTCCCGCAGCGTGCACATCTCTTCTGTTGCACGGGCGAAGTATCACACGGGGAGGGAGTCCGTGCAACAAGTTGGGTGGTTTTGGGGAGGCGCGTGGATCTGACCCGATGCGCTCGCCAGGGCAGGCGGTTCGCGGGAGGCTCGCTCGGACGCGTCGTCCCGTATAGGGCGCCCACGGAGACGCAGGATGAGACCGGCCTGTTGGAGCGACTAGACCTCCGGCAGCTTGGGGATCTTGTCCAAGGCTTGGATGATCTTGCGATGTGTGGTTGGGCGAGGGTTGCAGCTCCCTCGCTCAATCCGATAAAGGGTGCCCACGTCCACCTTCGCTGCCTTGGCGAGCTCGCGCGCGGTCAGGCCGCGCGCGAGGCGTGCCCGGCGAATGCGTTCGCCCAATGGTTGCTCTTTGGACATTTGCGCATGAGTCCTCGGCGGGATAGCTTACTTGTGTCGGGCTCCGACAGGGCCAAAGCGGTGCTGATGGCGTGCAAGTTGTGGCATCAGTAGGGCGTTAGATGGTATTTCGATAGGCAATAGCCTTGATGTCATTCCCCGGCGCGGACAGCTCCGAAAAGCCGTCACCTCGCCGCCGCACGCCCCTTCCGTCGTCCCTGAACCTCCTCCCGGGCGCGTCCCGAGTTCCCGGCTGCGGCCTCTTCAGCCTGCGCCACAAGCAGGGCCGCAGGCGGGTGTTCGATCATGGCCCGGTTGCAGCCGTTGGCGCAGCCGAAAAGGGCGAGGCCCTTCCGCACGTCGCAGAGCGCCTTGACGTGGTTGGCAACGAGGATGAGGCTTGCGAGGTCCCAGCAGCAGTCCTGGCACGCGAGGGCCAGCACGGATTCCCGGCAGGTCGAGCAGATTGCCCACCAGGCGCGTCGGTTGTATCTTTCGACAACCGTGACCTTGAGGCCGAGCGCACGGAGGGCCTTGAAGTCCCAAAACCAGGGCCGCGTGGATTTCATCTCGCCTGCTCCTTCGTCTCCTGGGTCTTCTCGGTCCTCGGCGACGTCTCGCAGTTCGAGTTGTAGTCGGGGTTTCGCGGGGTTTCGGGCTGCCCCCCTGGATCTCTTCCGGCCTGAATAGTCTCGATGTAATAGGTGAATGCCTTGGTCTTTGGGTCGCGTTCGCCACGCCGGGGACGCCGGCCCCCATAAACCCGGTTCAATCGACCCTGGAGAGCATGAGCGATCCGTTGAGCGGCCGCCAGGGGGGTGCGCTTCTCCCACAAGTCTGGAAATAGGCCATGCTTCTCGAGGATCGCTCGGAGATCGGAAGCGAAGATTCGTGTTGAGCCGTGTGTCTCCCACCACAACTCGAGGACGACGCGCCATTCGTCGCCCTCGAGGTCGACCTCCCGGAGGCCATGCCGCCCCCCCAGGAAGCCCCCCAACCCCAAAACCCGGAAAACCCCGCCCAAGACGCCGGACCAGCTCTCGAAACTGCCGAGTCGTGTCGCTCCGAGTGGCCGACCAGCGGTGACCCACGCTCCCAGAATGGCAAGGCAGGCTCCGACAAGTTCTGACCGATGAGCTTTCACCCATCCTCTGATGTCCTCGTGACGGAATCCCGCCCGCTCCTCCGGATGCTCGAGATGAGCCTCGAGTCGAATCGGAATCGTCCGCCGGGCGATCTCATCGGAGAACCGTATGTTATTCCCGGTCGTGAACCACGAGGCATTGTTGGCGATGCGCGGCGTCCGCCCTGTTCCGATGAGACGCGCTTGCCAGAACTGGGACGTAAGCGCGGCCGACAGGATCTCCGACTGGAGCTCAGTGACGTTATCGAGCAGGATGGCGGGATGACCCTCGAGCAAGAGCCCCGTAATTGCCCACCGCAGTTCATCGGGTAGCTTCGGCTTCGCCAGGACTCCCGGCGCGCGACCGAATGCGATCAAGCAGATCAGTTCGACAAGCAGCCCTTTTCCTGTGCCGGGGGTGAACGCCGTGACCGCGAAGAGCGGTGCTGGCCCGTTGAGGAGCCGTCTGATAATCGGCGTGAGAAGTGCTGCAAGGGCATGAGTCCGGTCGGAGTCGTCCACGAACGGGAAGTCGCCAAGAAGATCCTCGCGGAGAAGGCGAAGTCCTTCCTTCGGACTCATCTGAGCGTGGGCATTGACGTCGCCAAGGCTCTCGAAATCCGCGAGAAGGCCGGTGGAGGCCTCGTATCCGCTCGTCAGTAGGAACCGGCCCTCAGGAAGTAGAACAGGGGCGTAGATGATTCCCCGGAGTTCGGGGAACGGAAAGTCCGGGAGCGCGAGCACATCCTGGACAACATCGTAGGGAGGAGGCACGGGCTGCCCCTCCACGTCGTGCTTGTCTACGAGCCGAACAAAATCCGCCGCGCGCTCCAGCTCACCCCGAAGCGCCGAGGGGCTCAGCTCACGGGCGACGACCGCGTCTCCGTCGCGCATGAGCCGCACGATGATGCCGCCCCGCCGAAAGATTCGGGGAGTCGCCGAGTTCGCCTGCTTGAGCGCGTCGATCGCGTCGGCGCTCATGTCCCGAAGGTGCCGACCGTTCGTGACGATTCTCGGACGGCCCTTCGGCAGTCGAAATCTCTTGCCCATCGCTCTATCTCACCGCCGCCGGGTGGGGGCTGCAGCGACAGGCCGCAGGCCCCCACCCGCCATCTGCCTCGGGAGTCCGGCCGAAGTGCCGGACGCCTCGTGGGGTTCGTTGATCCGCGCCTCAAGCCAAGCGTCGATCCAGCTCTGCCGCATCCGCCAAGAGTGCCGCTCCGTCCCTTGCCCAGCCGAGCACGCGCGAAGTCGGCCGAGCTTGATTTCCCGTGAAAGGAGCGACCTCGAGACGTGGGAGTAGAGGGAGCCGCTCGAGAGAGTATGCCAAGGGTCGATTCCCGCTTGACGTGGCTGAGCCACTACATCCCTTTTGTTGTCTTCCATCGCGTTCTATAATCTCGTCGAGGTTGACAAGGGGGTTGACGCGATGGTGACCGGCATTTCTCGAGAAGGACTGCTTCAGGATGTCGACCGCACTTCCGAAGCGCTCTTCTCCCAGCTACCCGAGGATTTCACTTTCGTGAATCCCGAAACGCCCGATCTCCACGCGATCGAAGGGAACAAGCGGATCCTGGAGAATCTGCCGGCCAGAATCCGCACAGGTCTCCGTCTACTCCCCGCAGTATGGGGAGCTCTGCAGGGAGTTCCCTGCACCGTGATTGCCCGTGACTTCCTCGGTCGATCCGACCTCAGAGGGCATACGAAGAAATCCGCCGCCGCTCATTTCGGCAGTCGATCTCTTAGGAGCGCGGCAAGCGTTCTCGGGCTTTCTCAGCTTCTGGACTGGTACAGTAGGGAACGGAAAACCGGTCGAGCGGTTGCGAGTCTTGACCAGCCGATGAAGGCGGCCGGCGCAGGTACGCTGGGTGACTCCATCGAGGGTCCCGATGAGGCACGCCCTTCGGCTAGCCAGGCCATCGAGACGCTCTTGGACTTCGGCTATGGTATCGACGAGCTTCGTTCGGCGCTCGATGCGGTCGTCAAGAATAGAGCGAGCCCCGAAGTCGAGTAATCTCGGGGGCCGTTTAACCTTGCCTTTTTCCTACTCCGCCACCCGCTTCATAATCATGATGGGCGGCGCGCCCACCTCCTCGGCTCGCTTCTCGGCATACCACCGCGTCGTCGTGCTGACGTTCCGCCCGTGGCCGAGATACACAGCCAGATTGTAGATGTCCATGCGCTTCGCGGCGTGCGTGGCGAAGAAGTGACGCAGGGAGTAGAGGTTCAGGCTTGTTCCCGTCACCTTCTTGAGCCTCTTGCAGAGGTTTCGGAGATCGAGCAGCCCTCCAACTTCGGAGGGAAAGAGCGGGAGCGAGCCGTCACCGTTCTTGAGCTTCCGGGCCAGCAGGATCCGGAAAGGCTCCGGGCTGAGCTTGATGGTCCGGCCCCCGGTTTTGCCCGTCACATGAAGCATCCGTGTCTTCCGGTCAAGATCCGCGCCCGTCGCGCCCGCCTGCTCACCGGGACGGAGCCCCGTTCCGATCCCCACCCGAATCCAGTCGTAGACGAGCGGGTTTGCCTCCCGACTCTTGGAGAGCGCCTGCTTGATCTCCTCCGGTCGCGGCGCGGGACGGGCTTCGACCCTCTCGCCTTTCTTCCGGCGTTGAAGCTTGAACGCGATGTCTGCCTCGATCAACTCCTCGTCGAGGGCCCACGTCCAGAACGGCCTCATGTGGCTGAGGACGTTCCGAATCGTGGCCTTGGAGAGCGGCCTCCCCTTAAGAGTGAGTCGGCTCTTCACTTCGGCCACGTAGTTCTTGAGATCGCGCCGCACGATCTCGCGGAGTGGCCTGTCCTCTCCGAGCCACGCGGCCATGTCGTCAAGGACTTGCTTGTAGCGTCGGATCGAGTGCGTTGAGAGGTCCGGCTTGCACTCGTCGAGATAGCGGCCCATCGCCAGGCCGAGCGTGAGGTAGGGACTACCCGACGGGTCAACCGCGCGGGTGATTTTCTCCGCGCGCTTGATCGCTTCGTCCCAGTTGGGTATGCCCGTGGTGCGACGGAATCGTTTCCCGCCGCGCCACCACTCGACGTGCCAGACTTCCGCCTGCTTGAAGAACACCCAGTCGCCGTGCCGAACTCGGTCGCTCATACGCGCCTCCTCGTCACCCCACGAGGCGCTTCCCCGAGTTCCTGGGCCGGGACCTTCCCGGCTACCGTCCTAACAGCCGTCCTAAGTTCGTCCCCTCGATCGACCCCTTCGTCCTTTTGGCCTCCAGAGGCCTTAAAATGGTGCGCCGCGAGGGACTCGAACCCACGACCCGCTGATTAAGAATCAGCTGCTCTACCAACTGAGCTAGCGGCGCAACTGTTGGGCCTCAAAGATTTACGCAAAAGGCCGGGTCTGGCGTTTCGGCTGACTCCTGCCGGAGGCCTATGTATAGCACCTAGGATCGCCGAACGCAAGGGATCCACCGCGGGTTTGCGGCGCAGGCGGCGCCTTCGAAGGCCCTCAACCGATCGGGCGTCATGAGAGTGTGAAGCCGCCCGAAGGATTGCTGTACGTCCCCGAATTCCTCGACGAGGAGGAAGAGGACGCGCTTCTGCGGCATTTCCAGGCAGGCTGAAGATCTCAGAAACCGCCCGGCGCGTCTACGAACCGCAGCGTTCGAGGCTATCGCCGCCCGCTCGCGCGCGTCGCCGGCCGGGCCTCCTCCGTCCCGCGGCGAGTTGGGATTTCGCCGTTCCCTTCGTCTTCCCGGCGGTGCCGGGAAATTCCGCGCAGCGCCGAGAGGACTTCGTCGGAAGAGACCTGCGCGGGCGCGCGGCCGCGTTCCCTGCCGGTCCGGCGGATGAGATCGTTCATGGAGACGATCCCCGTGAGCGAGTCCTCGTCGTCGACGACGGGCAACCGGCGAACCTGCTCCCGGCCCATGATCTCGAGCGCCGCTTCCACGTCGTCCTCCTCGTGGCAGGCGTGGACGATCGGTCCGATGACCTCCTGGACCGCGATCTCCCGCGCCGGCCGGTCCTTCGTCGCCGCCGCGATCGCGATGTCCCGGTCCGTGATCATGCCCACGATCTTGGAACCGACCACCACAGGCAGCGCGCCGCAATCCCGCTCCCACAGGGTCCAGGCGGCATCCGCCAGGTTCGTCTGCGGAGTGCAGACGGCGACGCTGCGAATCATGACCTGGTTTACTTTCATCCCTTCCTCCGGCGATGTTGACGACACATGAGCCAAGATGCGTCGGAATGTTACGGTCACTTCTCCGGGGTACCCGTAACGTTTTCCACCTCGAGGGGCTCTGGATCGGGCACCCAGTTCATCGGCAAGGCGAAAGAGGGAAGGCTCACTCATGCGGCCCGGGGAAAACGCAAACCTGTCCGGCCGCCGACCGCTTCTGCTAACGTAGGGGCGGAGGACGCCCATGACCCTTCCCCCGATCATGTACGGCACGGCCTGGAAGAAAGAAGCCACGTCGCCCCTCGTGCAACTGGCCGTCGAGACCGGCTTCAGGGCGATCGACACGGCCAACCAGCTCATCCATTACGAGGAGGCGCGCGTCGGCGAAGCCCTCCTGGCCCTTCAGAAA
>Ga0187892_10012178_pt1 | contig 10313 bp, 6 predicted proteins | sample MA1701073metaG_FD_139345 | JGI IMG/M metagenome (GOLD analysis project Ga0187892, IMG submission 139345) | Bio-ooze microbial communities from a basaltic lava cave in the Kipuka Kanohina Cave System on the Island of Hawaii, USA - MA170107-3 metaG ...
ACCTCGAAGCGAGAAGGATCGAGCCGTTTGTACTGTTGGATGTGGTAATCGGTGAGCTGCAACTTGCGGAAGGAAGTCTCCACGTCCTTCTGGCCGGCAAAGAAGAATGCCTGTTTCAAGTTCGTGATGATGGCCTTCGACCAAGGCTGGGACGGATCGTCCAGGTCTGCCAGCGATTGCGTGATCAGGTCGAGCATGATGTTCCAGTGACGCCCTGTTCTGACCATCAGGGAAATCCAGTGCGAGAAAGCCGGATCGGTGATGTAGCGATGGGCTTCATCTAGAACAAATCGCTTCTCGACGTTGCGCAGGCTCTCGTCGGCAATGTCGCGATAGACCTTGGAGAAGATCACATAGACGATGGCGGTCATCAGCTCGGGCTCACCTTCCAGGTCGCGCAGATCGAAGTAGCAGAACCGTGCGCTCTGAAGCGTGTCCTGGCCGGTGTTGAACATCAGGCCCCGACGCCCTGTGGTCCAAAGTTGGAAGGCACTGGACAGTTCCCGCTGTTTGAGCTCCATCTCCAGGATGTTGGACAGGAGCGTAATGGGCGGGATCGCTGCTCGATTGCTGCCATTCCGGAGCAGTATCTTGTAAGCGTTGAAGAACTCCGCCAGCCCCTGGCGTAGTGACACTTCATTCGCGGGGGTCATCAGCTGCGGGCCCGCCAGCAGCTTCATCAGGCCCATGCAGAATTCGAACTGCTCGTCAGGAACTGGCGCCAGTGGATCGTCGAGCCGGAAGGGATTGAAGTGGAAACTGGTCTCCTGCCGAGACACCCGCATGATGGATGTCTGGTCCGGCATCTCCTCGCGCAAAAGCTCAAAAAGATCGCCGTAAGAGTTAGACAAGTCCACTACCCAGACCATCGGGTTGACGATCAGGTGTGAGAGCAGGTCTTTGATCACAAAGAAGTTCTTCCCCCCAACGGTGGGTCCGCAGATGGCGCGGTGATGGGCCTTTTCCCTACTCGTGAAGGGATTGTAGGCAAAGACGCCATGCAAGCGGTCCTGCAGGTAATCCACAGGATTTGTGTCACCCTGGGATAGAACGTAAGCGCTTAGCAAGTCCCCAGCGTTGGCAGTGGCAAGCAAAGCTCGCCGCAGATAGAGCCGGTCGTGGCCGGGCAACAGGGAGAAGATCGCGGCCTTCAGATTGCGCTTCTCTCCAATGCCAAAGGACCCGATCTCCTTCAGGAGGGCGATCACCTGGGCTCGGTGGGCTCTCAGCGTCTCGCGATCTTTTGCTCGAACCAGCACCGAGAAGTGCCACCAAACCGGCAATTCCTTGTCGTTTTCGATCCGATTGCGGAACTCTCTTACCTCTTCGACATACTTCAGGTTCTTCGGATCAACGGTCGAAAGGGCGAGGGCAATCGGGGTATGGAAGTCCTGGTCTTTGAAGAGGTGCTGCTTGCTGGCAAAGCCAATCCACTGCCGCAAGACGAGCGGGAAATCGAGTTCGTAAAACCGCCGGAGATACATGGCGAGGGACGTGGGAGGCGGGTACTTCATGCCGACGAGGGAGCAGTACTCACTGCCGTTCACCACGACACACTCTTCGCTGGCACGGAACAGGTACTGGCTATGAGCTAGTTGCGCATTGAGGGAAAGATCCTGACGGTAAGCTGGCGCCTTTGTGAAGTTGATCAGATCATACAGGAAACGGAACGACCGTTCCCGATCCAGGGCCGCAAATCCAAACCGGCTGAGCCCGCTCTGCAGCGCCAGAAAACCCTGTTCGAGCTTGCGCACGCTTCCGCGGAGCTGATCCTCATAGAACTGGAGCAGCCTTCCTTCCTGCACCAGCAGATTCCAGCCCGGCTCTTTCCTCCTTGGGTTGAAGTATCGCAGCCCGCATAGAATGCGGTTGCCAAAGCTGTGGCTGATCATGTCGTCCCAGAAAGCCTGCTTCTCGCTTTGGACGAACTGGACCAGAGGATGTGCCCCCGGATTTCTCTTGAGCGGAATGGGTGCAGGCGTGTCGCGGATGAGCAGGTTTGAGAGCATGAACCCGGCTCCCTCGTCCGGCAACTGTTCGAGGGCAGTCCGCGCATAGTGGCTGAATTGCTCCTTCTCGTCTTCAGAGAGGCCCTCGTAATCAAGTCCCGCCAGATGGAACAGGATCAGGACGGAGCCATCTTTCAGAAGAATGATGGGCAGCTCATGCTGGAGGAAGTCGACGTAGAGCAGCGCGTTTTCCAGCTTCTGCTCGAATCGATTCAGGTCGCGTGCCAGATCTCGAAACCGCATTGGAAGCCTCGTGGTCCAGGAAACGGACACGCTGGAGTGAGAGTGACTGCGAATTCAAGTCAGTCTTGAGGAAGGAAGCCGAGTCCCTTTCCAGCGCGTCCGTGTTGTCGATCCAAAAGCAGATCACGTAGAGCAGCAGGGTGGCGATGACGCCAATCACAATCATGGCCAGCTTCACGACGGCCGTTGCTCCAGAGGTGAGAAAGAACCCCAGGGTGGTGATGAACAACCCGCCTCCCAGGGTCGCGAAGAGCTTCAGGTACGTCACCCCCCAAATCCTGGGGATGTGCTGGATATTTCGAAAGATCAACGTCTCTCTCATGTGATGAAAGTATTCGCCAGGAACCCAAGCACAATACCTACGATGGCGAAGATCAGTGCCGTCATCGAATCGGTGTCCCCCTGGCTCAACTTATAGGCGGTTCGCCCCAAACCGACCAATCCGACAACGCCTGAAACCAGCGTTCCCGCGGCAATGGCGATGGTGCGAATGTCTGTGATGGCGCCTTGAAACGTGGGCGCCACAGTTATCTGAGCCTGCAAGAGCAGTGGGGTGGCGGCGGCGATGCCAGCCGCCAGCAGCAGGGATGTTTTTCGCGTGATGCGTTGCATTGGGTGGGATCTCCTCTTGCGGTTATTGATGGGTGTTACTTAGGCTTTACTCCTGGCTTTCATTGCGCCTCTTGTAGAACCACACGCCAATGGCGATAGCAGCCAGAGCGAGGAGGGCATAGAAGCCGTACATGATTTGTTGGAAGGTCTCCATCGGTCTCTCCTTCAGAAGTCAGATTCAGGAAGAGACTCCCGGGACAGGAGTCGGGAAGCTTTGCGTCCACAGCGGTAGCCGTGACACGGCATAGATCCGTCATTCAGTCCCGGAAGTTTCGGCACAAACAGGACTCTTTCGATTGACCACAGTAGGGTCTGTCCATCTTTATGCCGTCATCTATAGGAGTATTGAGGGCGGGAAATTGTGAACACTTCGAATCAATTTTGGGGCTTGAGAGTATCGGGAGCAAGCAGTTCGATTTCCCAGGTTCGGGCTCAAGGTTGTCGAAACCCACCGGTAGCGAGCTGGTCGCCTTCCGCCGAACCGATCTCGATCTCAACCGTGACAAATCCACTCGCGAACATATGCCGACAACCTTGTGCAGCAAGCCGATCTGCTCTAGAGGGACTGGTACAGCTTCGGGCAAGGCACGGCCACCCGAAGATTCCTTTTTCAATTGAGGAAACTCTTTGGAGCTTTCGGAAAGGGTGTGCGGGTCTCTGGAGCGGAACGACCCGGAACATCTCATTGCGGAGGTGGCTAACTGCCGGACATTTCGACTTTGAGTCGGCAACAGTAGGACGTCCGATTGACGAAGCTGACTCGAAACACTATCCTCAAGATAGAGTCTCTTCTGATCAAAGTGGGAGCAAGTTGTGGGTTCCCAGAGGAGGAGTGGATGTTTCCCAGATTTAAGTGTCCGAAGTGTCTTTTGACTCTGACCTTGCGGTACGTAGTTGTTGTCTTCGGGTTAGTAGCCCTTTTTCAGGGCGTACTAAATGCTACCCTTATTGAAGTTAGGATCCTTTCTCGATCAGCTGATCTTCATTTGCCGTTTCACGATGTAGGCCTGCATCTGACACGCATGTATCGATACGACTCTTCCCGTCCGGTGCCCTTAGAGGCCTTTGGATACGGGTGGGTGCATGTATTTGGAGCGAAGCTCGTTCGCCCAGAGAGTAGTCTGCTGGTGTTTACAGATTCAGATGGAACCCACCACGCCTTCGCTCAAAACCTCAACGGTCAGTATCGTCCTTTGACTGGTGGATTCCGTGGGACTCTGACGCGTAATGACAATGGTACTTTTCAAGTAAGAACTTTCAGCGGAGATACCTGGCATTTTAATTCTGACCTCACGCCTTCTCATTTTGAAACCAGCAGCGGCAATCTCATTACTTTTCGTTTCAGTGGTGGCAAGCTTTTGGAACTCCAGGATAGCGCCGATCAGTATCTTAAATTTGTCTATGACACGTCAGGCAGGATCAATGAAGTGGCTGATTCCACAGGCTTTTCCGTAAGGTACGATTATGATCAGACCAGTAACTTAGTAGCAGTTAGAAAATCGGGTGGAGGAGTAACTCGCTACGAATATGATGACAAACATAGACTTATCGCTATTGAATTCGGTGATGGTCGCAAAAAACGTTTCACTTATGAAGGGAGCGGACGACTAGAACAGATTGTCAGCGGCAACGCATCAAGAATGCAGCTGACCTATGACGAGGCTACTTCGATACAGACAGCTACCGATTTAGATGGAACAGTCCTCACACAGAAAAACTCCGTTGTCGGACTTCCTCTGTGGGTGAAGCGCGGTGACGCTGGGATCGTTAATATGAATTACGACGATCAGCAAAACCTGTCTTCCATTAGGGACGAGAATGAGAACTTATGGCAGTTCGCCTTCCAGCCGAGCCAAATCAGAATAACCGACCCGGAAGGCGCAATTACCATGGCGCATTTCTCCCAAAACGTGCGCCGATTAACGAAGCTGACTGACGAAAATGGAAACTCCATAACCTATAGTCTTGACCAGGCTGGCCGTACCCTCTCTGTTGTATATGCGGATGGAAGAAACGAAGAAAATGAAATAACCAAAGAGCTGGATGGTAGTACGCTCGTTAAGCACAGAGTTCGCTCTGGCGGGTTGATTCTGTACAGGTACGACAGGCGAGGTTTGTTGGTTTCAAAACAACTTCCTGATGGTTCAGCTGCTAGCTACAAATACGACGCGGGAGGTAATCTTCTCCTGGCGACAAACAACCACGGAAACATCGCTTTCGAATATGACAGTCGTCGACGCCTTAGCAGGACTACATTTCCTGGCGAGCGCAGTTTCTTCTATTCGTACGACGAGGCTGACCGCCTGGTCGAGGTATCTGACCCCGATCGGCGTGTTGTGAGACGTCATTACGACGCGGATGGAAGATTGATTCTCCTTGAAGAAAGTAACAAGGCCGTAATTGCTAGGTACCAATTCGAAGCAAGCGGGCGCCTGGGAGCGCGGACACTCGGAAATGGCCTTTCCACAAACTTCACATTTGACGCGGCAGGAAGTCTGCAGCGAATTGTGCATCGCTCAGAGGGCAACCTGAATTCTGAATGGCTCTACGACAGGGATGATGCAGGGAATACAATCCGCAGGCCCACCCTAGAAGGTATCGAGCATTATACATACGACAAGACCAACCAGTTAACCAATGTAGTGTATGTCGGCGGGCTAGCAGAAGTCTTCAGATACGACCCAGCGGGTAATCGCCTGGGTGTGACCATCGGTGGCGTCGCAGAGGAGTATACAGTTGACTCTCTACATCAATATGTTTCAGTGACAGGAAAGCGGGTGACTTATGACACCAATCGTAACCTGCGATCCTTTCGTGACTTCACATTCGACTATGACGCTGAGAATCGATTGGTGCTTGCTTCATCTCCGAGCACTGGCGCTGTGCGATATGAGTATGACGCATTAGGCAGATTAGCATCTAGGACAGCGGGAGGTGTGACCAGTCGTTTCCTGTGGGATGGTGATCAGATGGCTATAGAGGAGACAGCCGATCATGTCTCGACTGGCAAGTTCACATGGGGAATGGGAATCGATGAGATTCTGATGGTCTCTCGTCCTACTGCCACTTTTTTCGTTGCCCAAGACGGAAATTCCAATGTGACTGAACTGACGGACGAACACGGTCGAATCGTTCAACAATTTCGCTACAGAGCTTTCGGTCAGCTTCTCGCCGGTAATCTCACAGATGAGCTCCGTCGACTTCTGGCGGCAAGGCGATTTGGACGACCAAACGGCGGCGACGCGATTGGAAATCCTTTCCGCTTCGCTGGGGCATTTTTTGACTCAGCGGTGGGTATCTATTACATGCGAGCTAGATGGTATTCTCCTGAGCTCGGGCGTTTCTTGCAGGCTGACCCCTCTGGGATAAGTGGGGGGGGTGAATCCCTATACATATGTGGAAAACAATCCCATCGACTTTACAGATCCTTCAGGACTTGGGTTCTTCAAGAGCACCTTCAACTCAATCAAGCGGTTCTTCGAAAGCTCTCCGGTAAAGAAAGTACTCAAGGTGGGTGCTCTTCTCGTCACTGGGCAGGCTCTGTATTACAGCTGGACTCAGACTGTGGGCCTCGCCGCAGTGACTCAGACCACGGGCAGCCCTCTCTTTGCGGCAGCAACAGTCGCTTCTGCTTACGCTAACTTTAGATTGACGACCACTTGGGTTGAAGGCTGGAAGAGACTAGATGATCAGAGTGCGGCAAAGAGCTTAACAAAGATTGGAGGCGCTGTAGCAATTGATCAGTTCTGTAGTATCTATCCTTCGGCGTGCGCCCAGGCAGGTGTTGCAACGAGAACCGTTGAATCACAGAAACTGACAGCAACTGTAGAAGGATGCACGGTAAGGGGTAGTGCCAGGAACCTGGAAACCGGTCGGCCTCTCAAAGTTGTGATCTACTCTAGGACGAACTCGTTCTGGGTACAGCCTTGCTTTACAGAACTAGTGCATGAAATTCGGCAGGACGGGAACTGGGGGCCGATCGACTTGCATAACGGAGATGTCTATGTCCTGCTGACACGTGAGGGCTATACGCCGCCAACAACTGCAGACTCCTTGCCTGCTGTTGATCAACGTGATGTATTCGATATCATCGGACCAGTCGGCGTGGCATTGCAGTGCGATATTCCTCGCTGCCCCGCTCGCTGATTTTGACATGTCGGCCGAACCATAAAATTGAATTGATGTACTGACATTCGTGAACTGAAGTCGCGTGGATTTCGCTGCTCTCTTCTCGATCACTATAGTCTTTATCCGATTTTCGAAACTGCGTGCGAATGGTTGCGGATGACATCGGTGGCGACATGACCTCGCGCCCGAACAGCCAAAACGAATTGGCGAACCTTCAATCGTATTGGATCAAGCTCCAACCGCCCTCAAGAAGTCAACTGCGCTCCAGCGTCCTTTGATGCCTTAGCATGGATGCGGTACGAGAGCGAAGCCTCTCGAGATAGCCGTTCCAGAGTCTCTCAGCACGTCTTTTGCGAAGTTCGAGTAGAATAGCTTTCACGCCATCGGATATCCCACATGGAGCATAGAAATTTGCTGGAAGGTTGGATTCAGCATCTGGATTCCACAGGCCAAAAGATTGATCTAGTGGTGACCGAGGCAGCTTACGCGGTATTGCCAGCGGCAGTTTGGTACTCGCAGGGTCATCCAGGCGAAGCAGCGGAGGTCCTGGCGAAAACGGCGTTCGAGGTTTCAAAATTCGTTTTTCGGAATGGGCCGCCTGCGGTGGATAAGGACGGACAGCAAATTCGAGACATGAAGCACTACCTGTACCGCGGGTATATGAAGAAGGCGTACCATCGTTTCAGGAGAAGGACCAGGAGCGATGCAGCCCTAGTGAGTCTTCATCTCAGCTCAGAAGTGTCCGATGGGGGTTCTTCCAAACGGTTCTTAGAAAATGAGATCCTGTTCGAGCGACTCTATGACCAGATGGACCCAAAGCTCCAAGTGATCTTCTACTGGCGTGAGATCGAGGGGTGCCGCTGGAAGCAGGTGGGCAAGGTCGTCGGCATGAAACCTCACGCGGCCAAAGTGTACTACCTGCGGGGACTTCAGAGGCTGGCCAAGTTGGTCTACGAAGGAAGCAACGTGATTCCTATCAACAAGACCAAAGGCAAGGCAGGCAGCGAGTTGTAGCGTATGTTCGCAAAGTCCAATCGAGAAACTCCTTATTTCTCAAAGAAGGATCGCAAGGTGCTCGCGGAGACGGCGAAGCGAGTCTTACTTTCGCGGAATCCGAATCCCGAACGGAAGGGTTGCCCCGATCCCAGCGTTCTGAGGAGTCTCGCGTTCCATAAGCCTCCGAAAGATGCAATGGAGGTCACTCTCCACCTGAGCCATTGTTCTGACTGCTTTAGAGACGCGATGGGCTACAGCCAGGAGTTCAAAGAGTCGCGACAGCGATTCTGGATTGGAATCGGAACGGCAGCAGCCGTGGCCTTGGTTGTGGGTGCACTGTATTTCGGGATCAAGGGGTTCAACCTCAGTCGTCCACCGGAGAGAATTGCCAACACTCCGTCAGTCGCGCCGGATCCCGTTCAGCCAGCTCCAGTGACACCTTCCACAACAGAGGTAGCGAAAGCCGAAACACCTCTGCCAATCGTGGACTTCCATTTGCCTTTGGTTACACGCGGCCCTGAGACCGGCACCCCTGCTCCGAAGACACTCACGCTAGGCCGCGAACGGTTACTTCTCAGAATCCATCTGCCGTTTGGAAGCGATGCAGGAATATACGAAGTGCGGCTTCACCGCGCCAGCGACAAAAAGCAGATGTTGAAATACGAACGAACCGCAGACAAGGGGAATGTTTACATCCTCAGCATCGAGGATGATTTCCGCAGACTCCCCGTTGGCCCATACCTCCTCGCGGTCTTCGCCCCCCACACTAGAGGGGAGACCGAGGGTTATCCTGTAAGAGTTGTCGAACGCAAATAGAACGATTGACTGGGATCAAATCTTGGGGCGAACTGGAGTCAATCAGCCGGTGTTCTTAGGTGCCCGCTAGAGAAATGAGATCGTTGTCCGAACAACGCCAGGATCATCCAAGATTGAGTGGTGACCGTTCCCTGAAGTAATGATCAGCTCTGCACACTGCCACGCCTTCACCAAGTCCTCAGCTCGGGAATGGGAAAGCACCTGATCCTCCTGTCGTGAAAGATCAATAAAGGTGGCGTCTCAATCTGACGCGCAACACGCATGGCGTCAATCTTGTCGATCGATAGATCGAAGATTGCTTCGAAGTGCCGGAGCATTCCCTGGGAAACTCTGTCCGGAATATGGAGAGCTTCAGAAAAATGCACGAAGGCGCAGCCAATGTCCGTGAGTGGAGAGACGAAAACGACGTTTTCGGGTTTCGATCCGGATTCGAGGGCTAGCAGGCTGGCCGTTCTGCATTTCGACGCTACAGATTTGCAACAGAAACGGAACTTACTGCTTGCTTTTCGGAGTCTCCACGTCTCGGTAAATCTGCGGTTCGGGTTGTTCGTTTCGCCCAGCGGAGAAATGAACAGCCGAGTTGCCTTCTCCAAAGCTCAGGAATCCTGCCCAGTGGAAGACGGGCGCTGTCCTCCCGAATTGCTTCAAGACGTTCAGCTTTGCCATCCTGAGGGCTTCTGGTTTTTCTCTGCCCGCCACCAAATGCTCGTAGAAGGCCGTCATTAACACCTTCGTGGCCAGGTCGCCTGTCTCCCAGAGACTGGCAACGACAGTACGCGCTCCCGCATAAAAGAATGCCCGTACCAGGTTGACCATGCCTTCCTGCCCTTGCAATCGGCCTGCGCCGATGTCGCAGGCGGAAAGGACGACCAGATCGGCGTTGAGCTTTAGATAGCGGATGTCGCGTTCTTGCAACAGGCCATCCACGTCAGAATTCGGATCGCGCCAGAGAACCAGCGAGGACCGGTCGGGAAAGGTGGTGTCTGAAAGGGCGTGAACGGCAAAATGCAAAATCTTGAAACGGGAGACGACCTGGGACAGAAATGCAGCCTTGCTTGCTTGGGCTCCAGTCAGTTTAACGGTCTGGTTCCCGGCGATCCTGGCCACGGCTTCAATCTCCTCCGCAGAACCAGGCAGAAATGGTAGCCGGGCGAGATCCGTTTCGGACAATCCACGTGTCGGAAGCAAGCTTGAAGTCTGCTTCGGCAGGATGCCTGAATCCTGACCGTAAGGAACTCCCCCGATGCCAAGCAAGGGCAAATCCGCCTGTCCCGTTTTCTGACTGGTGTTCAGCAGGTGATAAACCGTGGCCGACGGCGCCACCGAGACTGTATGGGTTTCGAGTAGGTACCTGTTCTTCGCATCGATCAGCGAGTCAAAGGGCAACAGGTGAAGTTTGCCGTCTGGTACAACCGAGAGCCGTTTCGTTTGAGTCCGACCGCCCAGAGCGGGACGGAGGAGAAGGGAGTCAAGTTGCCTTGCTTTGTCGGCACATGGCTTCAAGACTCG
>Ga0187892_10012179_pt1 | contig 10312 bp, 4 predicted proteins | sample MA1701073metaG_FD_139345 | JGI IMG/M metagenome (GOLD analysis project Ga0187892, IMG submission 139345) | Bio-ooze microbial communities from a basaltic lava cave in the Kipuka Kanohina Cave System on the Island of Hawaii, USA - MA170107-3 metaG ...
CCCACACGCGCGCCGTCTGGTCCGCCGACGCCGTCACGACGCGCGTGGCGGCAGAGTTGAACTCCGCCGAGTAAACCGGACCCCGATGTTGCAGCGGCCCGCCAACGGCGGCCCCGGTGCTTGCGTCCCACACGCGCGCCGTCCAGTCCTCCGAAGCCGTCACCACGCGCGTGCCGTCACGACTAAACTCCGCCGAGGTCACCCAACCCGCATGTGGCAGCGGCTGGCCTAGGACCTCCATCGCGCGAGTGCCCCCCACCCTTGTGCCGCTGGGGGACACGTCTGCCACGCGCGCGCCGTCGGAACCGACCTGCACCGAACCTCCCAACCCCTTGTGCCACAGGGTAAGGGGCAAGAACCATGTTCGTTGAGATAAGGTGGCCACTGCTAGGCTCCTTGCAGCAGCGCTCTTCGGAGCGATCCTGATTGTCGCCGCAAGTTGTGCTAACCCCGGTGCAGCCCGCCCGCTGCCGATTTCACCGACCGCAGTCACAAAGCCCACTGTCCCCAAAGCTTCCCTGGTACGATTGGCTTGCGCACGCGCATCCAAGAAGAAGAAGGCCGTGGCGAAAAGCAAAACTATGGTCACAGCTACGGCACCAAGCGCCACGAGGAAGCGCCTGCGGTTAGTACTCGCCGCCCGCTCCGACTCTCGTCGTGCTTGTTCGTCGACGACCTTCCGCCGTTGATCCTCTTCAGTGCGCCGTTGCTCGCTTGCCCGCCGTTCCTTGTCCAGCGCGATCGAGGTCTCGATAAATGGCCGCAAGTCGTTGATGAGCACGTCCCCGGGGTCGGCGAGCAGTTTGCGGCCCTCTTCGAGAGGCAGACCCGGTGAGAGCAGGAGCGTCTGATCGCGCTGCTGCTCCTCCCATTGCCGCATTCGCGCGCGGATATGCTCGCGGCGACGCAGCGTTTCCCGGTTGGCCGCAACCCACTCCTGTAAGCGGTCCCATTCGCGGATGAGCGCCTCGTGACTGATCTCGACCATTCGCTGCTGTGACGACCCGCTCTCGGTACCCGTAACGAGGAGCCGCGCGCTGGCATCGCTGAACGCCCCCACGACTGTGCGGATCGCCTCGTCGTCTTCGGGATAGGTCACCCGCACTCGTGTGTCCTCGCGGCCCTCGCCGGGCGAGACCAAGCTCACGAATAGGCGCCGCGCTGCTTCCTGCTCTGCTATGCCGAGTCGCGCGAAAATGTCGTTGGCACGCTGTGCGATCGCGCCATCGATACCGCCAGCCTCGCCGTACGCGCTCAATGTGAGTCGGTCGCCTTCGCGTCGTTGCCAGGTTTCCTTGAGCGCATGTTCGAGCAGCGGCAGCTTGGCCAAGTCTTCACCCACCTCGTCGAGCATTTCCTCGACCAGCGGTTCGTCAACGCGTAAGCTGATAAACTCGGCGGGCTTTCGGATCGTCGCGGCAACGTCGTCACGGTTCATCGGCCCAAGATTGACAAGGCCTCGCGGTATCGCGGCAGACAGCGCACCATGCTTCAAGACATCGCGGTAGAAGTCTGCCCTAACCGTAATTACAACCGTGCACGCGCTGTGAGCCGCCGCATCAAGTATTAGGTCGATGAAGCGCGTAATATCCTTGCGGGCCTGCTCGGGATCGGATGTAGGGCTACTGAGCGCTTGGGTATAAAGTTCCTCCCACTGGTCGATGTAGAGCAGCAGCTGGTCGGTCCCGTGCTCAGCGGCATCTTCAAGCAGGCGCCGCACGCGGCGTCCGAGCGCACCGTCTTCGTTGCGCAGAATCGCGGCCTGCTCCTCGATCCGTTTGTCCGCTACGAATGGAGCGAGGTCGCCCGACGGCGGGTCGAAGGTCCGCACGAGAGCGTGCAGCGGGTCTAATCCTGGGCGCAAGCTTCGGACAGCCCACGTGCGTCCGTCAGCGCGCCGACGCAACGCGGGGATCAGCCCGGCGTAGACGACGGACGACTTGCCGCTTCCCGAGCGCCCTACAACCGTCACAATACTGGACTCGCCCACCTTCTCCACAAGTTCTACGACCTCTTCATCGCGCCCAAAGAAGAGGTCTGCGTCCTCCTCGCGGAACGCGAGCAGTCCCCGGTAGGGGCAAATTGCCGACCTGACCTTCTGTCCTCCGTCACCTGGCGCGTGGCCGCGAATCCCGGCGAGGAGCAGGTCGAGCTGCGTCGCATCACTGAGATCGGCGCGCAGATCGACCCACGTATTAAGGGACAGGAAACCGCCAGGGGGATCTTGGCATTGCGGCAGAAGCACCGGGATGACGGGGAGATTGTGGCCTTGGCGCTCCGCGTTCGCCTGACGATCGAGAGCGAGCTGAAGCTCGCGATGCTGCCAAATGCCCAGCCCGCTCGGGCCGACGAACACCGCGACAGCCCCGCATTGGGCAATCGCCTTTTCAAGCGCTGGCAGCCACGGTTGCCCTGCCGAGAGCGCGTCCAGGTCGAGGAAGGTTTCGAGCCCGGCATCCTTCAATCGCGCCTGCACTCGCCGCACCGCATCGGTGTCGGCGCGGCTGTAGCTCATGAAGACATCGAAGACTCGCCCCTCAGGCACGGGACCTGCCCTCCTTGTTCTGGAAAACCAGTTCGAGTCGGCAGCACAAGTGTCGCAATTCGTCTATGGGATCAAGCGTTGAGTTGTTTCCGCCGGTGGACATGGTTCTGTGCTACTCGCCGATCAGCAGTTCTGGGCGGGTTCTAAGCGCAGGACAATCGCGACTGTCACAGATCAGCGCGGCGGGGCGTTAGCAATCGGTTAGCAACGTTCGTAGCTGATCGTACAGAAGCAGGTCGCTCGGCGACAGCGATCCACTCCTAAGCACTTGAACTTCTTTGATGGCGGAGGAGGAAGGGAGTCGAACCCTCCGGCGACCTTACGGCCGCCCACGCGGTTTTGAAGACCGGGGAGGCCACCGGGCCTCATCCTCCTCCAGACGAAGGAACAAGTTTCAAGTAGCAAGTGGCAAGTTGCAAGCCGGAAGAGGACATCGTGCCTGCACGCTGACACGGCGATGCGCTCCTTGTAACTTGTAACTTGAACCTTGTACCTCACTCTCAAGGAGCAAGTCGCAAGGATCAAGTTACAAGCCAGAAGCGCAAGGCCCTTGCGCGTCTGCTGTCCTCTTGGCTGGCTTGTAACTTGTAACTTGAACCTTGTACCTTACTTTCATGACCTGGCGCGACTTCGATTTGTTTGCTCCCACCGATGAGCACCGATTGCTCGCCGAGACCTTGCAAACGTTCGTCACGCAGGAAGTCGAGCCGCAAGCGGCGCAGTTCAATCGCGAAGAGCGTTTCAATGTGGCGCTGTTCCGGCGCGCCGGCGATCTCGGCTTGCTGGGCCTCACCGTCGAGGCCGACGACGGCGGTGCCGGGCTCGACGCCCCGGCCGCGGTCATGGTGCATGAGGCGCTCTCGGCCGCCGATCCGGGTTTCTGTCTGGCGTACCTGGCACACGCCGTCCTGTTCGTGCACAACTTCTCGCAGAACGGGAATTCTTCCCAGCGTCAGCGAGTCTTGCCGAAAGTCATCGCGGGAGAATGGATCGGCGGCATGTGCATGACCGAGCCGGAAGCCGGCACCGACGTCCTCGGCATGCGCAGCCAGGCGGTGCGCCAGGGCGACCACTACGTCCTCAACGGTCGTAAGATGTTCATCACCAACGGTGCAATCGACGACCGGACGCTGGGGGATATCTTCTTGGTCTACGCCAAGACCAACGGCCAGATCAGCACGTTCCTCGTCGAGAAGGGGTTCCCCGGATTCTCTTTGGGCCAACGCTTGCACGACAAGCTGGGCGTGCGCGCCTCGATGACCGCCGAGCTGGTGTTCGACAACTGCATCGTCCCCGCCGCCAACCTCATCGGCCAGGAGGGCGAGAGCAGCAAGCACATGATGCGCAACCTGGAGATCGAACGCCTGACGCTGGCGGCGATGTCGCTAGGAATCGCCTTGCGCTGCATGGAAGTCATGGTCGGGTATGCGACGCAACGCAAAGCGTTCGGCGTACCGATCAGCGAACACGGTCAGATTCAACGCCACATCGCGGACTCGTACGCCGAGTTCAAGGCCGCACGTTGCTTCGTCTACGACGTCGCGCGACGCCTCGACCTGCGCTCGTACGGCAATCGCGCCGACGCCGACGCCGCCAAGCTGTTCGCATCGCGGGTTGCCAAAGAGATCGCCGACCGCGCCATTCAGGTGCTGGGCGGGTACGGCTACATGGGCGAGTACGTCGTTGAGCGCCTGTGGCGCGACGCCAAGCTCCTCGAGATCGGCGGCGGCACGATCGAAGCGCACCAGAAAAACATCACCAAGGACCTCACACGTGCCCCGGAGCTGATACGGCGGTGAGGGCCGCCACCGCGTTCTTTGTCACACTGGCGCTGTGTGGATCGTGCTCGGTAGGTGGAGCGGACAAACGCCCCCTCCCTGACCCTCCCCCGCGCGCGGAAGTGCGCGCAGGGGAGGGGAAGCAAAGCACTCAGCGGTTGCAGACTGAACGGACTCCGGTCCCCTCCCCTGTTGCCATTTCCGGCAACGGGGGAGGGTCAGGGAGGGGGCCGCACTCACCGACAACCGCCCGCACGGGTGCAGAGGAGGTGGGAAGTGTCGGCGAACCAGGGACCAGGGACCAGGGACCCAGGACCGGGGACCGCTCGAGCCGCTTCTTTTTCTCCGGCGACGGCCGCCTGCGCATGACGCACGCGCACTTCAACACCACGCTGGACGTCCAGTATCGCAACGCAGACGGCACCTATGACCCGCAAGCGCTGGCGCAGATCCGCCACTTCTTCCGCTCGCGCGAGGACAATCGCGAGGGACCGGTGTCGCTCCGCCTGGTTGAGTTGCTCGACTATGTCGAAGACCATTACCACCCGCGCAGCATGGTGCTGGTGTCGGCCTACCGGAGTCCGCAGTTCAACGAGAATTTGCGAGCCCAAGGAGGCGGTCAGGCGAGCACCTCGCTGCACACGCAGGGATTGGCAGCCGACGTCTCACTGGACGGGCTCGATACGAAACGGGTCTGGATCGATTTGCGCGAGCGCCGTGCCGCCGGCGTGGGCTACTACCGGAAGAACAACTTCCTGCACATCGACACGGGCGCGCCGCGTTTCTGGGAAGAAACCACGTCGCGCGTCAGCGAGAATCTCTCCGCCGACAACGCCCGCATGTTCGTGCGGACCGACTTCGACCGCTACGACTCGCTCGACGGAGCCTTGGTCGATGTACACAGCATCACAACCTTTCCGGTGCGCGTGGCTCCGCAAGGGCGCATCACGAACGGCGCGTCGAGCACTGTGGTGCAGATCGAGCCAGTCTTGGGCACCGCCGGCGACTTGAATGACGGTTGTTTCACGATCGCGGAGCCGGCCGACGTGTACCGCTTTCGGATCGTCGACGGCTCCACAGCACCCAAGAAAGGCGAGGCGCGGTCCACGGTCGTGTTGTCGACGTGCACGCCACGGGTCGGCAAGACCCCAAGCGAGATCATCTCGAATCCGATTGCCGTTGGCTTCTAAGGGCAGGTTGTTGGGGCGTTAGCTGTTAGGTGTTGGCAGCCCGTTGAAAAACTGATGAGAGCACAGAGCACAGAACCCAGAGCCCAGACGGATCTTCCGGAACCATTGAGCATTCGTCTGTGCTCTGTGATCTGGGCTCTGGGTTCGGCAAGTTATTTACAGAGTGTTAGGCAGAGCGATGGGCTCCGTTGTGTGCAAAAACCATCCAGTCCTCAGCCTTTGAACCCGACCGCCAAAAAACGCCGAAGAATCGCGCTCTAGCGCTGCAAAGGCTCTTGCAATCCGGGACGCAGCCGCAGTACCCTGTCCACACGATTTCACACCAGCTTCAAAGGGGGGTCACGCCTGTGTCATTCCTGCGATTATTGGTTGCAGTTGCGGTCTTGTGGTCAGCGGGTACAGCCTCGGCACAGTTCGTCGCCGAGCAAGTCACGGCGGGCAATGCCGCGACGCATCTTTTCGGCGGCAGCGATGCGGCCGGCGGCATCGGGGACTGGCGGCTGTCGAACGCGGTGGTCGAGGCGATCATTGATCAGACCGGCCCGCAGCCCGACCTCGTGCCCCTGGTGGGACCGCTGGCACCGCCCAAGCAAAACATCGGCGGCTTCGGGGGTGGCACACTGGTCGACCTGGGTCTGGTCGGTGCTAACAACGATCAGCTTGGGCAGATCTTCACGGTCGGCGGCATCAGTACGAGCAATTTCATCGTCTACAACTCGGTCAGCGGCGCGACTACGGTCTCATCAGCTACCATCACGGCGAACGGGGAGCTGCGGGGTTTTGACACAGGGGCCACGCCGGTCCCTCCGGCGAACCTTCCCGTGGTGACGGACTACACCGCCAGCGGCACCGACCCGTTCGTCACCGTCACCACCACTGTCACCAACACCCACGCGACCAACAAGGCAGCCGGCCTCGGCGGCTTTCTCGATGTGTTCATTTGGATCGGCAAAGGGCCGCTCCCGTTCACCCCGTTACCCAACCGTGGCTTCGATCACGTCATCCTCGACCCCAACAACATTTTCGCCGCCCTGGAGCTGCCAGCTCTCATGGCTGCACCCGCCAATCTGACGCCGGCCGATGGCGTCCTCGATCCGACAAGCGGGCTGGGAACGGGCGAGGTGGCATACGGTCTGCTGGGGGTTCAAGTCAGCCTCGACCAAGACGGTGTCGGTGGGAATCCTGCGGTGGTCACGACGGTGAACACGCTCTTCGGCATCAACAACGAGACCCTGAGCGCGATGGGCAACATCTTGGTCACCGACCCGCTCAGCGGCGGGCTCGAGCCGAGTGGCATCCTGAGCTACACGCGTCGCCTCTATGCCGGCAACCGCAACGATGTGGCGAGTGTCGCGAACCCGATGATCACAGAGCTCGCCACGCGTCAGTCGTTTTCGACCGGCACCATTTCCGGCGACGTGGACGGCAGTGACACGCCCAACGTGGCCGCCAGTGTGGTGGTTAAGCGCAACGCCGGGCCATTAATCCCGGGCTTTGGCAACAACGCCCCGGCCACACACTTTCGCACCAGCAGCAGCGGCGCGTTCAGCGGGATCGTGCTTCCAGTTGGGACGTACACGTTGGAGTTCACATCGCCGGAACGCGGCCAAGTCTTCGCAAGCCTTGTGACGGTGTCGGCCGCGACCGACACGGTGGTGCCGGTCCCGCCGATGAATGCGCTCGGCACCGTGCAGGTCAGCGTGTTCGAGCGCGCCTCGCTGTTCGCACCCGACGTGAACATCCCCGCGCGTATCACCTTCAAGGGCATCGGGGGCGGTTCCGATCCGGTCTTCAAGAAAGACATGATCGCCTTGGCCATACCCGCTGGGCCAGGCTCTCCGAGCGATATCGGGAACGAGACCTTTGCGGGTGGGCCGGCGATACGCAACCATCTCCTACTTGCAAGCGGCACCGGGAGCATACAGGTGCGGCCCGGACGGTATGAGATCACTGCGTCGCGCGGGCCCGAGTACACCGTGGTCCGCAGGCGGATTCGCGTGCGCGCCGGGAAGACGACCAGCCGGAAGTTCCGCCTGAAGCGGGTCGTCGACAGCTCGGGCTACATCTCGGGTGACTTTCACATTCACTCCGCCCGCAGCAGTGACTCTTCGGCGCCACTGCGCGATCGCGTCTCCAGCTTCGCCGCCGAACAGCTCGAGGTCATGGTCAGCACCGACCACGATCAGCTGACCGACTACACGTCGGTGATCGCCGGTCTCAGTCTGTCCAACCTGATCACCTCGATCCCTGGCTGCGAGATTTCCGGAAACTTACCGAACCCACCCGCGTTTCCCGACTCCATGGGGCACATCAACGCCTGGCCGCTGCCGGTGCAACCGCTGCAGCAGCGCGACGGCGCCTTCGACGACGAGTTCGTCGCCCCCAATTGGATCTACAGCCGCGCCCGCAATGCCGGTGCGACAGTGGTCCAGTACAATCATCTGCGCGGTGGCTTCACCGGCCTCGCCATCGGTGGCTGGTTCAACGCCTTCAATTACGACCCCGATCTACCGCTCACCACTCCGCCGAACGACGTGCTGCTCGATCAAGACGTGCTGGGACCCGGTATCTCAGGTGTGATGAACCCCGATGGGTTCCGCAACCTCGACTTCGACGTCATGGAGCTCTTCAATGGCACGGACGTCTCGTCTTACTTGGCGTTGCGGCGCGATTGGTTTTCACTGTTGAGCCAGACGGACTTCGCAACCGTCCCGTTCATCCCCGGGACGGGTGTGTCTGATAGCCACAAGTTGATCCAGTCGGACGCCGGCTACCCGCGCTCGTACGTCGCTGGACAAGACGATCCCGCGACCCTCAACGTCACCGCCTTCAACAACACCATCAAGAGCGGCAACATGATGGTCACGACGGCGCCCTTCATCAGCTTCACCGTCACCGACAGCGCCGGAATGTCGACTGCGCAGATGGGTCAGACATTGGTACCGCCGACCGGCAACGTGCTGCTCAACATCCGCGTGCAGGCAACGAACTGGATTCCGGTGGAAGAGGTCCGTATCTACGCCAACGGCTTCCTCCTGCAGTCCTTCGATGCTACTACGACGCCGGCGGTCACAGCGGGTCCGTCGAATCCATACTCACAAATGCAGAGCCGCGTCACCCGCTTCCAAGCCTCGGTACCGCGCACCGTGGCGATCGACACGTACTTCGTGGTCGAAGCCGGAGCAAAACTGTCTCCGCCCCCGTCTTCGCCAACGTTCGTCAACAAGATTGTTCCAGGCATGGTGCCGCTCGGATTCACCAACCCGATCTTCGTCGATCTGGGAGGCGACGGCTTCGATCCACCGGGCCTACCCGTCATGGCGTCATTGTCCCAGCCGCAACCATCCACGGCGCTGGCAGCGGAGGGCACGCGCCGGCCACTGGTCGCGCGCGCACGCTCCTTGTGGCGCGCGCTCGCGAAATCGGTCAATCTGTGGGGCACCGCCGTCGCCACTGATGAAGTGGAACCATTGACCGGGAAGGAGCTGCGGGCGGAAGTGTTGAAGGGCAGAGACACGCCGACGGAGCACTACTTCCCGCTGCACCGATTCAAGATTCCGCCGCAGGCCGCGTCAGACGCGATCGAGCAGCTCCCCGAGCCCGACCGCAGCCGTGTGAAGGAGCAGTGGGATCCGCAATCGTCACCAACACAGTAGCGTCGATCGCGTCACCGTCGGAACCGAATCTTTCGAGCATGCGAGTGGTCCGCCGGCTCGTCTTGGCCTGCGCCGTCGTCTTGAGCGCATGGGGTGGGGCAGCCGGCGGTCAGTCCGTATGTGGAGGTGACTGCGGCAGTGACCTCGAGGTCACGGTCGACGAGCTGCTCTCCATGGTCAATGTCGCGCTCGGAAACGTCGACATCAGCGGCTGTCCCAGGGGCGACCTCAACGATGACGAGGCGATCACCATCGAAGAAATCGTCGATGCGGTCGGCAACGCGCTCACCGGCTGCCGCACGGGGCTGGTCGGCAGCTGGGTCGTCGGAAGTCCGACCATTCCGACGGAACCTGTCGTAGTCGTGACCTTCCTCGACGCGTCCCACTTCCTCTACGTTGAAGAGGGGACCCAGGACGCAGACGGCGACGACGGCCTCGAGCGAGGGACCTACTCGTGGAACCCATTGACCGGCGAGCTTCACGCGCAAGTGGATTACGACGGCAACGGCGAGTGGGGATTGTCGCATGCCCGCGGCGACCTCAGAGTCCGAGTGGACGGGAATGAGCTGATCTACGCGGACGCCGATGGCGAGACACAGCTCGTCCCGGTGCAGCGCGACAGCGCGAACCCGCTCGTGGGAAGCTGGACATCGGGAGACCCAAGCGACCCGGAGCCTCTCCTTGCCGTCGTCACGTTCTTCGACGAATCCCACTTCCTGCTGGCGCAGCACGGCGGCAACCCGGCTGGTTCCAACGGCATCGAGCGGGGAACCTACTCATGGGATCCGGCAACGGGAGCCTTTTCGGCCATCGTCACGGTCGATACCAACGACGATTCGGGGTTCTCTAATCTAGTCGGAGGCGAAACCTTTACCGTCAGCGATCCGACCCTGACGGTAACCAATGACGAAGGCCTGATGGTTACGCTACACCGCGTGCCCTGAGAGACTCAGGGCGCCCACTATAATACCAGCACTCCCGAGCCCCGGATCGCATCATGCTTGAGTTGCATGAGCGCCTGATTAGCCCAACTTCCACAGTTCGGCGACCTGCACAAGAATTTGGGCGGCGACAACCGCGCCTGAGCGACGGCGATCGCTGGTAATGTTTCGGGGGCGTGCGTTGGCACGCTTTGCGCGTGGC
>Ga0187892_10012180_pt1 | contig 10311 bp, 7 predicted proteins | sample MA1701073metaG_FD_139345 | JGI IMG/M metagenome (GOLD analysis project Ga0187892, IMG submission 139345) | Bio-ooze microbial communities from a basaltic lava cave in the Kipuka Kanohina Cave System on the Island of Hawaii, USA - MA170107-3 metaG ...
GGGCGTCACCCACCAGGACCAGCGGCTGGCCGAGCGGGTCGACGCCGCCGGCGCCGCCATCGTCGTCGTGCTCAACAAGTGGGACCTGCTCGACGCCGACGCCCGGGCCGCCCTCACCGCCGACGTCGGCGACCGGCTGGGCTTCCTGGGCTACGCGCCCGCGCTCAAGGTCAGCGCCAAGACGGGCAAGGGCGCGCACCGCATCCTGCCCGCCCTGGCCGACGCCCTGGAGGCGTCGGGCCGCCGGGTCCCCACCCGGGAGCTGAACCAGGTCATCCAGGCGGCGCAGGCGGCCCAGCCCGCCCCCAACGCCAAGGTCCTGTACGCCACCCAGGGGGCGGTCGACCCGCCCACCTTCACCCTGTTCACCACCCGCGCCCTGCCTCCGACCTACCTCCGCTACCTGGAGCGGCGCATCCGGGAGCACTTCGGCTTCGGGCCGACGCCGCTCAAGATCCGGGTCCGCCGGCGCACGCCATAGGCGGTCCGGCGCGCGGGGGCGCGGCCGACACCTACCATTTCCGGTGACGTGATGCTCGAGAACCCCGTTCTCCTGCTGGTCGCCGCCGGCTGCATGGCCGCGGCCGTCATCTGGGGACGCTCGGCCCAGCGGCTCGAGCGCCTGTGGCGGCGCATCCGCGGGCCGGTGCCAGGCGCGCCCAGGGGCAGTGTGGCCGCTGATCTGGCCCGGTCGGCGTACCGCAAGGAGGTCCATACCTCCCTCTTGTATCTCACACTCGGCCTGAGCGCCACGGCGGGCGCCGTCTGGGGGCGGCCGTGGCTGGTCGTGTCCACGCTCCTCGTGGGCCTGCCCCTGGTCATCACCTTCATCTACGGCCGCCGGTTCATCAAGGAGGCCGACCTCCTCGAGGAGCGTGCGGGCCTGGAGCGACGCGCCGAGGAGGTGCTGACCCAGGAGGAGCTGGCGCCGGCCCGGTGGGCGGCTCGCCTGGCGCCGGAGAAGCTGCCCGAGATCACCGGCTTCGAGCTGGGCCAGGTCTACGAGGCCGGTTCCGGGCTCATGGCGGGCGACTTCTACGACGTCTACAACGTCGGCCCCGGCCGCACCGCGGCGGTCATCGGGGACGTCTCCGGCCACGGCATCGACCCCGCCATCACCGCCTTCCAGGTGAAGTACCTGCTCCGGGTGTTCCTGCGCCAGTACCGGGACCCGGCCCAGGTCCTCGAGGTGCTCAACTCCCAGATCTCGTCCCAGACCAAGCCCGAAGAGTTCGTCTCTCTGTGCGTGGTGGTGTTCGACGACAACGTCAACGCCATCCGCTACGCCTCCGCCGGCCACCCGCCCGCCTGGCTCGGGCACGACGGCGAGGTGCGCCCGCTGCGTTCGACCGGCCCCATGCTCACCCTCGACCCCAAGGGGGTGTTCTCCGCCCGCGAGGTGCCGCTCGACCCCGGCGACCTGCTGCTCATGTACACCGACGGCCTGGCCGAGGCCCGCCAGGGATCGTCGCTGTTCGGGGAGGACCGCATCGCCGGCTTCGTCCGCCGTGACCCCCGCATGCACCCCGACGTGCTGTGCAAGACCCTCCTGGCCGCCGCCCGGGATTATTCCGACGCCCCCCTCCGCGACGACGTCGCCATCCTCGCCCTCCGCAAGTCGTAGGCCCGCGGATGCCGTGGTGTGACGCCTGCACCAAGTTCCAGCCCCCGGCGGCGCTGACCGAGGCCGGCGCCTGCCCGGACTGCGACACCCTCATCGGCGAGGCGCCCAAGGCGCCCTGGCACTTCAAGCTGCTGGTGGTGGCGGTGGTGGCCTACGTCGGCTGGCGGCTCGTGCAGATTGCCACCTGGCTCTTCTGAAGCGGGCGGCGGGCGATAACGCGCCGGTTACGGGACGTGGGTAGGTTCTGTCCGTGGTCGGCAAGCGGCGCCTTGCGGGGCGAGGCACAGCGGTCGTGCTCTGCCTGGTTGCGTTCGCGGGCGCGTGCAGCTCCGGGGGCGGCACGGTGGCGAGCGGCCCGGACACGACCATCGCCGCCGGCGGGACCGACACCACCGCGCCGGAGGGCCCCAAGGCCGCGGCCCGGTGGGAGACGGTGGTCACCCTCGACGGCGCCGCGGGCACGACGTCGCCGACCGTCGACATCCTGCCCGGGGCGATCCAGTGGCGGGCCCGCTACGACTGCGCGGGCGGCGCCCTGAAGGTGGAGACCACGCCGCCGCCCCGCCGCGGCGGCCCGCTGGTCGACACCGCCTGCCCCAAGACGGGGGAGGGCTTCTCGATCGTGACCGGGCGGGTGCAGCTCACCATCGCCGCCACCGGGACGTGGAAGATCGTCGTCGACCAGCAGGTCGACACCCCGCTCGACGAGCCGCCCCTGGCGGCCATGGCCAGCGCCCGGGTGCTCGGCCAGGGGAGCTTCTACGACGTGGAGAAGAACGGCGAGGGCACGGCCCGGCTCTACCGCCTGCCCGACGGCGCCCACGCCCTGCGCATCGAGAACCTCAAGGTAAACGAGAACACCGACCTGTTCGTCTGGCTCGACGAGGCCCGCGCCCCCAAGACCAGCGAGGACGCGGCCACGGCCCAGTACTGGGTGATCGGCAACCTCAAGTCCACCATCGGCAGCCAGAACTACACCATCCCGAGCGACATCCCCATCGACCGGGTGAACTCCATCGTCATCTGGTGCCAGCCGGTGGCCATCGCCTACGCCGCCGCCGCGCTGGCGCGCTAGTTCAAGTCAGCGCACGTCAGCGCACGTCAGCGCACGTAGACCGGCGTGCCCATCCCGACCTGGTCGGGGAACCAGTCCGCCGCGGTCATGGGGATGCGGACGCACCCGTGGGACGCGGGCCGCTCCGGCACCGACAGCGACCCGTGGATGGCGTAGCCACCGATGAAGTACTCGGCGTTGTACAGGCGGCCCAGGGCGCTGGTGTGCCAGCCGGGGTCGAAGCGGTAGATGCGGAAGTCGCCCCGCGGCGTGGGCGTGGCGCTCGTGCCCGAGGAGACGGCGACGATCCGGTCCAGTTGGCCGCCCTGGTAGAGGAACAGCACCTGCCGGGCCAGATCGACCTCCACCCGGTGCGAGCCCCCGTCGGGAACCAGCGGAGCGGGGGTCGTGGCGTTCTGCATCGCGGCCCACAGGCGGCCGCCGTCGACCGTGCCCGTGCGGGCGAGGCGGTTGACCTTCTGGAAGGCCATGACCGCGTGGAACGTGTCGTCGTCGTACTTCCCGTCCACCGCGCCGACGAAGTAGCGCAGGGCGTCGAGCCGCTCCTCCAGCAGCCTCACCGCCGGGCCCGATATGCCGGTCTCGAGGTTCCGCACCGGGACCGTCGTCGTGGTCGTGGTCGTCGCCGGGGCCGCCGCCGGAGGGGGCGGGAGCAGCTGGGCCAGCAGGGCGGCGACCAGGTTGCCGCCGGTGTTGCTCCCGCCGCTCGGCGCCGCCTTGTTGTTGTGGTTCGCCCGGGCCGGCCCGATGCCCACCAGGGTCACGACGACCGCCACCACGGTCGCCGCGGCGACGCTCGCTTTTCTCGGCATGCCCCCTCTGTTCCCAATCAGCCGCCGGACCAGTCCAACCGGGCTTAGACTACGGCCGAAGTCCACGGGCTGTGGCGCAGCTTGGTCAGCGCACTTGACTGGGGGTCAAGGGGTCGCCGGTTCAAATCCGGCCAGCCCGACGGTAAACGAGCAGGTCAGAGGGGGTGTCCCTCTGACCAGTGGGTGGCCGATGGGCCAGATGGTCACGAAATGGTCACGGAATTTGTCGTAGCGCGCGGGTACCGTGGTACCCGTGCGAGGGCGGGTCTTCCGGCGAGGCGACACGTGGAGCTTCATGGTCGACCTCCCAGCGGGCGGCGATGGCCGCCGCCGGCAACGCAAGAAGGGCGGCTTCCGGACCAAGAAGGAGGCCGAGGCCGCGCTCGCCGCGTTGCTGACCGACGTCCAGAAAGGCACGGTGCTGGAGCCCAGCCGGCAGACGCTGGCGGCGTACCTGGACGACTGGCTGGCGTCGGCCTCGCCGTCCCTACGCCCGACGACCGTGGCGGGTTACGAGACGGCGATCCGCAATTGGATCGTCCCGCGCATCGGCGGGATGCGGGTGCAGGCCGTGACACCGCAGGTGCTGCAGCGCTTGTACGCCGACCTGTCCGAGTCCGGCCGTGCCAACGGGCAGGGCGGTCTCAGCCCTCGCTCGGTGAAACTGTCCCACACGGTCCTGCACCTCGCCCTCGGCCGGGCGGCGCTGTCGCGGTTGATCCCCGGCAACCCGGCGGCACTGAAGCTCGACTTGCCACGGCAGGTGCGACGGGAGATGACGACCTGGACGGCCGAGGAGGCGCGCCGCTTCCTTGACGCCACCAAGGACGACCGGCTCGCCGCGTTGTGGGTGTTGATGCTCGGCACCGGGATGCGACGGAGCGAGGCCCTCGGGCTCCGCTGGGAAGCGGTCGACTTCGCCCGGAACCGGCTGGCGGTCGTGAGCACGGTCGTGCTGGTCGGCAACAAGCCGGCCCTGTCCGAGCCGAAGACGCCCGAAAGCCGGCGAGTCGTTCACCTCGACGCGCCTGTCCTGACGGCCCTACGGGGTCAGCGGAAACGCCAGGCCGCCGAGCACCTCTCAGCCGGGCCGGGGTGGCGGGAGAGCGGCTTGGTCTTCACGTCGGTCGTCGGCGGGATGCTCGACCCCCACAACGTCCGGCGGACGTTCGACGCGGCGATCGCCAAGGCCGGCCTACCCTCGATCCGCTTGCATGACCTCCGCCACACGTTCGCCACCCTGGCCCTGGGGGCCGGAGCCCATCCCAAGCAGGTCCAGGAGATGCTCGGCCACGCCGACGTCTCGATCACCCTCGACATCTACGCCCACGTCACTGAAGACATGCACCGTGACGCCGCCGAGCGCATCGGAAAGCTGCTCTTCCCCGAGAGGACGCAACCGCGAGCAGCGGACAATGATCGCAGGCCGTAGAACGAAGTCAGTCCGTCGGAAGGACCCTGTCGTCGGCCGAAGCACTCGACTTCTGCTCGGCGCAAGGCTCCTCCGAGACGTTTGATTGTGCCTCAATTAGATGAGGATCGACGTCAACCAGAAAATCAATTCTGCACCGGGCTCCGTCAAAGGCCTGAGTGATCGTTTTGCGAGTGCTCGGCGACCACGAACTCGCTGACGTAGCCAGCACTAATGCATCAGCGGTGAGGGCGTCGGCGGCGCGGCGCAACCTCGCCGCCTTCTTGGATCGCTTCGCCGCCGACGCTTCTAAGTCCGGACCTGACTTGGCTTCTCCGATAATGATTCTCCCGTTGACCAATCCCCACAGATCAATTTCGACGACATCATCCGAAAAGTGGACTTCGTGATCGGTCATTCCGAGGACCGAGCGCGAATCGCCCGCCACTCGATGCAGCGCCAATACTGGAACGTTGAAGTTCGCTCGGCAGGCCTGGTAGACGACCTCGGCGAGTGAGTAATACCAAACAGGCTCGAAGCCGCCACTGCGCACCACGCGCGAGTCAATCACCGTATCCGAGCGGCACCGCCAGCATCGAAACGACTGGCCGACGTCGTCGGCGTCGTACCACCCAAAATGTCTGCAACGGGGACATGACATCGAAAGCCCGCGACGAAGCACGCCCGACTGTAGAAACTGGTCAAGCAAAGGCTGCAGGTCAGTGACGACATCGACTTGTCCAAGTGTCGTCTCAAGATCGCGCAGGGAAAGATAACGTCTCTCAAGGATGTAGTTTCCTGGGTCCGCCCCACTCGCGGCTCTCGACTGGAAAGCGTCAAGAATCGCACGAACAACTGGGCGCTGCAGATCCTCGATGAGTGCTGAAAGTCCACCCCAGAGCTCTATTGTCCGACTTGTAAAGCGACCAGCCGCCGATTCGACCAGACTGATGCCAGCTTCGGCCGCGAGCACCTCGAATGTGGCTTTAGCGCCGAGAAAGCGAAGGCGCGGATTGTCTACCACCTGGTCAAGCCGGAGACCGGCGGAGATGAATCCGAGTGGATGGGAGTGGAAGGCGAGGCCCTCACGTGTCACTCGTGCCCTCGATCGCCATGCCCCGGATCGGGCAACGAGATGCTGATTCAGCGCCCAGCGCGAGGGAAGCTGGTGATCTAGGCGCACGACGTCATTCCACCAGGAGAGGTTGAACGGACCGTCAGATAAGACCCCTGAGGGAAGCTGAGCACGCAGTCCCCGTCCAGTTGTGTCGCCCACGAATAGTTCATCCTCGAGGACGCTCGAAAGCTGCTGATCCATCACCGTCAGCGGCCGGTCTCGGGGAAGTGGAATTCGCGTCGACACCCGGACGCCGCCAGGCCAGTCATGCAACGCAGTGGCCAGTCCGTGTGCGACTGGCTCCAAGTCGCCCGCTTCGAGCGAGCACGACGTGAGGTGGACGGTTCGATGACGATCGTCTGGCGGTCGCATCGACATCAGCGAGCTAGCCAGGACCTCGACCGTATCAATGCCCAGTAGAGATGGCGGGACCCACAGGCCGGGTGGCATGCCGCGATCGATGGCCATCGCAAGTGCGAAGTCGTCAGCTGTATCGCCAACAACGATGGCGAGTGGCCAGTCGTTGCGAATTGGAACTGGCCGGACGAAGTTCCCCAGCCCCACCATGGACATCGCGAAGGGGCCGGACGCGCTCAGCTGGCCCGACGCGGCGCTGAACCAGTCAGCGCCGCTCCAAGAGGCGCTTACGACATTCCGGACATCGCCGAGTCCAAACTTCACTTCGCTGATGGTCAGGCCGCGTTTGTGCAAACGCTCTTCCGCCGATGGCCCCAACGCGCCCCACCTTGAATGGACAAGGACTCGTGCGGCTAGGGGGAGCTCCTCGGTCCGCGGTACGACCAGTGCGTCGGGAAGGGGAGTGAGTTGCGTGACATCCACGAGGAGGCCTGTAGGCATGCTGTCATCCGCGATGCGCTCGGCATGTCCATACTCACGGTCCCAGCTTGGAGCTAGGTACGAACGGGTGCGTTCCCAGAAGGCTGCCGGTGGCTCCCAGTCTGTGATCGGGGTTCCTCGCATGAAGAAGTCGTTCAGCTGTCGTCGCCTGTCGCCGCGATCACCCTCATGTTCGCTCTGGAGTTTGTCAGTCTGCAGATCCAGGAACTGTTCGTAGCCCCCGGGGTCCTGGAGCTGATACCCCCGGTACGTTGGGACGTGGGTGGCCCAGATGTCTGGGTCATACAGCTCGACGGCGTCCCAAAGCTGATCCTTCGTCACCCCTTTGTCGTCACATGTGACGATGATGCTGTGGCACCGCCCCATGTGACGGACAGGACTTCGAGGATGCGCAACGCGGCATGCTCCCATCCGTCATACCGGCCCATCCGGACGGCGGCCCTGGTCGGCCTAACGCCTAGATGAACCTGATGAAATTCGACCGGCTCACCCATGTCGCGACGGTAGAACCTGAACGATGCTCGCGGCGCAAGTCGGGTCGCTGCTGACGTAGCAAGGGGAGCTGAGGTCTGTCAGTGCTTCGCTGGCCGGATGTGAGCCGGCGGGAGAGTTCCGTGGACGAGGAGCGCGTCACCAGGGCGCATCTGGCGGATCACGTTTGGGGCAAGGAGCGTCACCTGGGTGGGCGCCACGCGCTCGCCCAGGTCGGGCCGGTCCGTACCGAGGTAGCCCGGGACGTGTTCGTGGCCAGTGAGGCGGCCGACGTAGTCGAGTCCGGCAGTGTCGGACATGCCGGTGAAGAAGAGCTTGGTGAGGTGGTTGGTCAGGATCGTGTCGGCGTGCGAGCCGTAGATCGCCTCCAGCTGGCTCTTGGACTGCCAGACCGTGACCAGCTGGATGCCGATACCGGCGACGGTCGAGGCCCATTCGGGCAGCTTCCGCAGGGGCGTGTTGGCGGCCTCGTCGAGGACAAGGAGCAGCGTCGGATCGAGCCTCGTCCGCATGCGGCTCGACCGCTCGAAGGCCTGGTTCACGAGGTCGGCGATGAGGCCGCCGAGGACTGGCGCGAGGCGGTCCTGGTCGGCGGGAGGCGTGGCGAGATACACCGTGTTCGTCCCGCGCAGCAGCCATGCGAGGTCGATGTCGCAACGCTCAGACACGGCTGCGACATCCGGATCGGCCCACGGCCAGATCGCGGTACGGGCGGTGGCGTAGACCGACGAGCTGGTCCGTGGGTCGAGTTCCCACAGGCCCTTCATCCACCTTTGGACTCGGGCTGCGGCCCTTCCGAGGTTCTTGTCCTCGCTCTCGACCATGGCGCGGAGCAGGGGAGCAACGGTCCCGCTTGACTGTTCGGTCGGGCGGTCGAGGCCGAGGACCCAATCAACGACGTCGCTGATCGTGCCCTTCTCCTTGTTGGCGGCGAGCCACAGGAGGCTCGTCAGGAGGATCTCAGCCTGCTTCAGCCAGTGGGAGTCGCCGCTGCGCTCTCCCCGGGGTGCAGCGTCGACGAGCGCTTTCGCCGTCGCGGTCGCGCCCTGGAGCGACTGGGCGGCGCGCAGGGGAGTCCAGTGGGCGGACTCCACGCCGGTCACGCCGGTGGGGTCGAACACCTTCACCTCACCGAGCCGCTGACGTTCGTCGATGGTGGCGGCGAGAAGGTCGGTCTTGACGGACGACAGGATCGCCGGATGGCCCCACGTCCGGATTGCGCTCTGGGCGCAACGGGTCTTGCCCGAGCGACTCGGCCCGATAAGCGCGATCGAGCCGAGGTCGCCCTGCCATCGCTTCCGACGCTGGCTGCGCCCTGGGTTCTCGGCGGCCAGGAGGCGGCGGCCGAAGCGGCCGAGCACGAACCGTCCGGGACGAGGCCGGGAGACGATGAGTGGCCGGAGGTCTCGTGCGGTGGCGAGACGCGCTTCCGCACCGACGCCCAGGCGGGTCCGCCGGTCGAGGGGCATGCGGTCCGACCGGAACAGTCGCCACAGCCCGTACGCGACAAGAGCCGCCGCAACGACCGTGAATGTGAAACAGAACCAGAACAGCACCGGGCCTGGGAGCTGGCTTCGTACGGGTTCATCGAACGCGAGCCGGGGATCGCCGAGGGTGTCTCGAAGGTGGGGGAGCGCATGCGCCACGCCTTCCGCGCCGAGGTCAAGGGGGTGCTGGTTTCGGACCAGTGAGGCGAACTGGGCCGCCCCCCACAGCACGCCGCCCAGCGCGACGGCGGCACCGCCGAGAACAAGGATGACCGTCTCGAACCCGCTCTGTTGAGGCCCGACGTTGCGGCGTGGCTGATCCATCAGGCTTGAGCGACCAAGTCCATGGCGGGGGTCTTGGCGTGGGACACCGCGAGCGCGCCGCGTACGCGAGCAAGAGGATCGTCCGCCGCAGCAGACCCGAAATCGCGTTCGGAGGCGACCGTGTACAGGTGGTTGTGCTCTCGACCCCGGCTCAGGCCGGTGTATCCCGCCTCCGCGAAGAGCTCCTCGCTGCCCAGCAGCAACGCCTCGTCGCATGTCATGCCCTGGGCCTTGTGGATGGTTCGGGCGTAGGCGTGTCCGAGGTGTCCCGCCGCGAGATAGTCGGGTGGCACCTCGACCTGACGGCCGCCGTCCACATCGACGACAAGGCGACCGTTCCGGACACCCCGCACCGCTCCGGTGTCGCCGTTGAGGAGCCCGAGGTCGTACCGGTTGCGGTGGGCCAGGACGCGGTCGCCAATCGCGAAGCCGACGTCGTCGACCATCATCACGTCGGCCCCGAGGGAGCCCTCTTGGCGCAGCGCATGGCGAGCACGAGCGTTGAGGTCCTCGACGTCGTCGCGCCGTAGCCCGAGCATCACGACATCGCGTCCAGCCGACCAGGAGCCCATCCAGTCGGCGACCATGGCGTCGCGGACGAGGTCGGCGTTGTCGCAGACGGTGACGTTCCCGTTCCGTGCGAGCGTTCCGAGCGCGGCGCTCACTCGGCCGTCGCGGAGCTCGACCAGCGCCGATCGCTCGACGGGATCGACTTGGCGCCGGTTGCCGGTCAGCTCGTGTGACCCGAGCCGATCACCGAGGCCGCGGAACAGGCCGCCGGCTTGAATCTCTGGGAGCTGCTTGGGGTCACCGACGGCGATGACCTTCGTGCCGGCAGCATCCGCCTCTGACGCAAGCGCGGCGAGCATGCGCGTCCCCAACATCGCGGCCTCGTCGACCACCAGCACCGTGCGCGGGTCGAGCTGCAGCATCCCGCCGGCGATCGCCGTTTGGAGGGACGCCGCGGTTCGACTTGGGATGCCGGCGCCAGCTTCCAGTTCCTTGGCGGCCCGTGCGGCGAGGGCGGTGCCGAGCACCCGGTACCCGCTGGCTTCGAAGGAAGCCCGCACGGCGTCGAGAGCGAACGTCTTCCCGGAGCCGGGGCGACCGA
>Ga0187892_10012181_pt1 | contig 10310 bp, 11 predicted proteins | sample MA1701073metaG_FD_139345 | JGI IMG/M metagenome (GOLD analysis project Ga0187892, IMG submission 139345) | Bio-ooze microbial communities from a basaltic lava cave in the Kipuka Kanohina Cave System on the Island of Hawaii, USA - MA170107-3 metaG ...
GACGGGACCTACTACTACATGGCCCACCTCGACCGGTTCGCGTCGGACGTGCGCAACGGCCAGACGGTCAAGCAGGGCCAGGTCGTGGGGTTCGTCGGCTCGAGCGGCAACGCCGAAGGCGGTTCGCCCCACGTGCACTTCGAGATCCGCCCCCGCGGCGGCGCCCCCGTCAATCCCAAGACGACGCTCGACAAGTGGGTCGCGGACGCCATCAAGGCCGTGCCCACCACGTTGGGCACCTACATCACCAATCTGCCCCGGCCCCTCGCCGCGGCGGGCATGCTGCGCCGGCTCGACACGGGGTCGCTGGGCGGCCCGACGACGTCGGACGGGCCGCAGCTGTGGACCCGCGCCGTCCGCCGGGAGAACGGGGCGGTGCGCCTGTCGGCGGCCGCCCTCGGGAACGGCGGCGGGGGCGGACAGGGGGCGGCGCCCTACGTGACCGGCCCCGACGCGTTCGCCCTCGACGTGGTGCGGGCGCAGAAGCTGGCCGCCGACCTGCTCACCCCGCTCACCCCGAAGGTGCTGGCGGGGGCGACGGGGACGGGGGTCAGTCCCGGAAGTTCTTGAACTGCACCGGGATCCCGAAGTCCTCCTGCTTGAGGGCGGCGATGGCCAACTGGAGGTCGTCCTTCTTCTTGGCCGTCACCCGCACCTGATCGCCCTGGGACTGTGAGGAGACGCCCTTGGGCGCCTTCTCCTTCACGAACCGGTTGATCTGGCGGGCCTTCTCGTCGCTGATCCCGGCGGCGAGGGCGACCGTCTGGCGGACGGCGCCCTTGGCCGCATCCTCGACCTTGCCGTAGGACAGGGCCTTGAGGGACACCTGGCGGCGGACCAGCTTCTCCTCGAGGACCTGGGTGAGGGCCCGCAACCGGTCCTCGCTGGCGGACTTGAGGCGTATCTCGCCGTCGCCCAGCTCGATGGCCGAGCCCGTGTCCTTGAAGTCGAACCGGGTCGAGACCTCGCGCTGGGCCTGGTCGACGGCGTTGCGGACTTCCTGCAGGTCAAGCTCGGAAACGACGTCGAAAGACGGCATGGCCAAACGCTAACCTGCGCCGTTGAACACCCGGGTCGGTACCCAAGTGGCCAAAGGGAGCTGACTGTAAATCAGCCGGCAAAGCCTTCGCAGGTTCGAATCCTGCCCGGCCCACTCAGGTGAAAAGGCGCTGGTCAGCGGCGGAGCCGCCGACCCCACGTGGCGGCTGCTTCTCAGAGAGAAGGCGCTGCATCAGCACGACGTCGAGCCAGCGGCCGAACTTGCGGCCGACCTCCTTCTCCACGCCCACCAACTCGAAGCCGCACGAGCGGTGGAGCGCGATCGAGGCCTGGTGGCCGTCCACGATCCGGCCCATCACGGCGTGGAAGCCGTGGAGGGTCCCGAGCCGGAGCAACTCGGCGAGGAGCAGCCGGCCGATGCCCAGGCGGTGGTGGTCCCGGTGGACGTACACCGAGTCCTCCACCGTCGTGGCGTAGGCGGGACGGCTGCGGTAGGGGCTGAGGGACCCGAACCCCACGACCTCCCCGGTGTCGGTACAGACGGCCACGACGGCCGGGTGGGCCCCGGCGTGCTCACGCAGCCAATGCTCCTGGTCGGCGAGCGTGCGCGGCACCAGGTCGAACGTCACCGTCGACTCGGTGACCTCACGGTTGTAGATCGACCGGATGGCCTCCGCGTCCTCCGTTTCGGCGAGGCGCACTTCCACGGCGCGAGTATCATCGATGGGCGGTTCGGTCCTCGTGGGGACGCGTCCCGCCCCCTTAGCTCAGTCGGCAGAGCACAGCCATGGTAAGGCTGGTGTCGTCGGTTCGATTCCGACAGGGGGCTCGCCAGAGGACATGATCTGGCGGCGTAGCTCAGTTGGCAGAGCGCTCGGCTCATAATCGAGTGGTCGGCGGTTCGAGTCCGCCCGCCGCTACCGGGAAGAAGAAGGAGCATCCACATGGCCAAGGGTGAGAAGAGAGTCAAGATCACGCTGGCCTGTGAGAACTGCAAGCGGCGGAATTACATCACGATGAAGAACAAGCAGAACGATCGAGAGCGCATGGAGCTCAAGAAGTACTGCCGCTGGGACCGGGCGCACACGGTCCACCGCGAGACTCGGTAACTCTCAACCCACGGGCGGGGTCAGAAGAAGCAGATGGGTGTGACAGAGCAGGAAGCTGCGCTGATCGCCAAGGCCAAGGCCGGCGACCGCGCCGCCTTCGAGTCCCTTGTGCGCGCCACGTCTGCCGATATCTACACGCTGGCCTACCGCTTGACTGGGAACGAAGAGGACGCTGGAGACGTGATGCAGGACGCCTATCTCCGAGCGTTCCGCAGCATCAAGCGGTTCCGGGGCGATGCCCGGTTCTCCACCTGGATGTACCGGATCACGGCCAATTGCGCCGCCCCCCACCTGGCCAAGCGGGCCAAGGGACGCACCGAAGAGCTGTCCCTTGACGAACCGGTCGCCGACCTGCGGCCCGAGGTCGACCCCGAACAGGTCGCCGAGGCGGGGCTGCTGCGTGACCGGGTGAAGGACGCCCTCGCCGAGCTGCCGCCCCGCCTGCGGGCCGTCGTCGTCCTCCGCGACGTCTACGACCTGCCCCACGAGGCCATCGCCAACGAGCTCGGGATCACAGAGGCGGCGGCCAAGGTCCGGCTCCACCGGGCCCGCCGCAAGCTGCGGGAGCGGCTGTTCCCTATGCCCGGAGAGGAGAAGGCCCATGCCGTCTAACGGTTCGACTGGCGTGACCTGCGCCCAGGTTGCCGAGGCCCTGCCCGGCATCGTCGACGGGCTGGCCGTGGCCGACCTGGAGCTGCGGCGCCACGTCGACTCGTGCCTGCGCTGCCAGGCCGAGCTGGCCCAGTACCGCAAGCTGCTCAAGGCGCTGCACACGCTGCGCACCGAGGTGCTGGAGCCGGCCCCGGGCGTGCTGGCCGACGTGTTCGCCACCCTGGAGGCCGCCGGCGAGCGCCGGGCCATGAAGTTCCTGCTCACCGGCCGCCGGGCCGCCTACGTGGGCGGGATCGCCGCCGCCACCGCCGCCGGAGCCGCAGGCGCCATCGTGCTCGCCACCCGGGCCCGCCACAAGAACAAGCTCCGCCTCGCCTCCTAGCGCGTACCCGCAGGCTGTTCTCGGGACCGGCTGCGGCCGAGCCGCGGTATCCTCGTTCGCAACCGACGGACTCGACGCCGGAGGGCAGTAGCTCAACTGGTAGAGCACCGGTCTCCAAAACCGGCGGTTGGGGGTTCGAGTCCCTCCTGCCCTGCTCCTAGAACGTCCCGTGCCCAGAGGTGGCCGTGAACCGACAGATGAAGCGCATGATGCAGCGCCAAGGCCAGGTCGACCGCGAGGGTCAGCCCGTCCGGCGCGAGCCGCCGACCCGCGCTGCCCAGCGTCAGACGAAAGAGCGCGTGAAGGCCGGGGAGTTCGTCCGCCAGGTGCGGGCCGAGCTTCGCAAGGTGGCGTGGCCGACCCGCAGGGAGGTCATCCACTACTCGACGATCGTGCTGATCGCCCTCCTGCTCCTCACCGCTCTCATCTTCGCCCTCGACCTCGTCTTCGGTAAGGGTGTGATCTGGCTCTTCGAGACATGACCGACATCACCGACCCCTTCCAGACCGCCGCCTCCGACGACGACGCCCGGCCGTCGGAGGAAGACCTCGCCGGCACCGTCCTCACCGAGGACGACCTGCTCGGCGCGCCCGGCGGCGGCGACGAGCCCCCTTCCGACGGGACCGCCCCCGACGGGGGGGACGGGGAGGCCGACGAGGAGCCGCCCCTCCGGGTGGAGTCGCCTTATGACCGTCCCGGTTCGTGGTACGTCGTGCACACCTACGCCGGCTACGAGAACAAGGTGAAGTCCAACCTCGAGAGCCGCATCGCCTCCATGAACATGGAGGATCTCATCTACGAGTGCGTCATCCCCATGGAGGACGTGATCGAGTTCAAGGGCGGCAAGCGGGTCGTCGTCCAGAAGAAGGTGTTCCCCGGCTACCTGCTGGTCCGCTGCCTGCTCGACGACGACTCGTGGCGGGTGGTGCGCAACACGCCGGGCGTGACGGGGTTCGTCGGGCTGGGCGCCCGCCCGACGCCGCTGTCCCGCAAAGAGGTCGAGTCGATCCTCCAGGTGCAGCCCGAGGGCGTCGAGACCGGCCGCAAGCCCGTCCGCCGGCCCATGTACGAGGTGGGCGAGTCGGTCCGGGTCAAGGAAGGGCCGTTCGCCGATTTCTCCGGCCAGATCGCCGAGATCAACGAGGATCAGTTGAAGCTCAAGGTCCTCGTGAACATCTTCGGGCGGGAGACGCCGGTGGAGCTCGAGTTCAGCCAGGTCGCCAAGCTCTAGGCGTTAGGAGACAGAGATGGCCAAGCGGCGCATCGCCGCGGTCGTGAAGATCCAGATCCCCGCCGGCGCGGCAACGCCCGCGCCTCCGGTCGGGACGGCACTGGGCCCCCACGGCGTCAACATCATGGAGTTCTGCAAGCAGTACAACGCCGCCACCGAGTCCCAGCGGGGGACGATCGTGCCGGCCGAGATCACCGTGTTCGAGGACCGGTCGTTCACCTTCGTGACCAAGACCCCCCCGACGCCGGTGCTGCTGCGGGCTGCGGCCGGGCTCGACAAGGGCTCGCAGAACCCGGGTAAGGAGGTGGCGGGCAGCGTGACCGACGACCAGGTCGCCGAGATCGCCCGCACCAAGATGCCCGACCTCAACGCCAACGACCTCGAGGCGGCGAAGGCCCAGGTCGCCGGCACCGCCCGTTCGATGGGCATCACGGTCAGGAAGTAGGGGGAGGACACCTCATGGGGAACAACCGGCGCGACTCGAAGCACTACGAGGACTCCCTCCGGAAGTTCGACAAGACCGCCCAGCACGGTCCGGGCGAGGCCGTCGACCTGGTCAAGAGCCTGTCGTTCGCCAAGTTCGACGAGACCGTCGAGTTGGCGGTGCGGCTGGGCGTCGACCCCCGCAAGGCCGACCAGATCGTGCGGGGCACGGTCGGGCTGCCGGCGGGCACGGGCAAGGCGGTGCGGGTGGCGGTGTTCGCGGCCGGCGCCCAGGCCCAGGAGGCCCGGGACGCAGGTGCCGACATCGTCGGGGCCGATGACCTCGCCGAGCGGGTCCAGGGCGGTTTCCTCGACTTCGACGTGGCCATCGCCACGCCCGACCTGATGCGGGCCCAGGTCGCCCGGCTCGGCCGCATCCTCGGCCCTCGCGGCCTGATGCCCAATCCCAAGACGGGCACGGTCACCGACGAAGTCGGCAAGGCCGTGACCGAGTTCAAGGGCGGACGGATGGAGTACCGCACCGACCGCTACGGCAACATCCACGTGCCCGTGGGCAAAGTGTCGTTCGACCGCCGGGCGCTGCTGGAGAACATCCGGGCCGTCGTCGACGAGCTCAACCGGGCCAAGCCCGCAGCCGCCAAGGGCCGGTACATGCGGGGGATCACCCTGACCACGACCATGGGTCCGGGAGTGAAGGTCGACACCAACCCCATGCGGGCCCTGGACGACGAACTGGCGGGAGCGGGAGCGGGGGCGGCCTCGTAGTATCCTGCCGGTCACAACCGAACCGTTGCCGTAGACATCCGGTGCGCGCTGCGCAAAAAGGGCGAGAGCCCGCCTGACGAGGTGACGACCTCCTTGAAGAGGGCGTCGCGCGCACCCCAAGGAGGGCTTGTTGGCTGCTGAGAAACCCAGACCCGAGAAGGTGGCCGTCGTCACCGAGGTGCGCGAGCGGCTGTCGTCGTCCAGCGCCAGCCTGCTGACCGAGTACCGCGGCCTGAACGTGAAAGACCTGGCCAACCTGCGCGGGGCCGTCCGTGACGCGGGCGGCGAGTACAAGATCTACAAGAACACGCTGGTCAGGCTGGCCGTGCAGGACCTGGAGCTCAACGAGCTCGAGGGCCTCCTCACCGGCCCCACGGCCATCGCGTTCGTCGACGGCGATGCCGTCCTGGTGGCCAAGTCGCTCCGGGAGTTCGCCCGCACCAACCCCAACCTGGTCATCAAGGGCGGCATCCTCGGCCGGAGCGTGCTGAGCGCCACCGATGCCACCGCACTGGCCGACGTGGCTCCCCGTGAGGTCCTGCTGGCCCAGCTGGCGGGCGCCTTCCAGGCACCCATGCAGATGTTCGCCGGCCTGCTGGCGGCCCTGCCCCGCAACTTCGCCTACGGCCTCAAGGCCCTGATCGACAAGCAGGGCGGCGCGCCCGCAGAAGCGCCCGCCGCCACCGCCACCGCCACCGAGAACGAAGTGAACGACGAGAACGAAGAGAACAAGGAGTAACCCATGGCCACCGCAGAAGAGATCCTCGACAGCATCGGCAGCATGACGGTCCTCGAGCTGTCCGAGCTCCTCAAGGCCTTCGAGGAGAAGTTCGGCGTGACCGCGGCCGCTCCCATGGCCGTGGCCATGCCCGGCGGTGGCGGCGGCGGGGCCGAAGCCGCGCCCGAGGTCGAGGAGCAGGACGAGTTCGACGTCATCATTACCGGCGTCGGCGAGAAGAAGATCCAGGTCATCAAGGAAGTCCGGGCCCTCACCAACCTGGGCCTCAAGGAGGCCAAGGACCTGGTCGACTCGGCCCCGGGCGCCAAGGTGCTGGAGAAGGCGTCCAAGGAGGACGCCGAGAAGGCCAAGGCCCAGCTCGAGGGCGCGGGCGCCGCGGTCGAGCTCAAGTAGGAGGGCCGGCGGCGGGCTCGACCCCGGGCGGACCACCGTCCGGGGCACGGGGACCGTGCCGGCGCGGCCGTCGCCGAGGTGAGCTTCGCCTCCGACGCCTGACGTCCCCAACCTGGGGACAACCGTTGACCCGAGCGGGCGTTTGCTTTATGCTCCTACTCGGACAAGTCGCGGCTTGACGTTACGCGTCGCTGTGGCTAATCTCGTTTCTGTCGTGCCCCCCGCGTCGCGCCGGTTCAGCAATCCGCTGGTACGCGCGCGCCCCTGTGTTCCTCAACGCACCTGCACTGTGAAGGAGTGAGGCCCGCATGCCCACCCGTCCCGCCACCCGGGAACGCGTTTCCTTCGCCAACCTCGACGAGGTCCTTACCCTTCCCGACCTGATCGCAGTCCAGCGTGACTCGTTCCGCTGGTTCCTCGACAACGGGCTGGCCGAGACCTTCCGTGACATCAGCCCCATCGAGGACTTCACCGGCCAGCTCCGCCTGCTGCTCGAGTTCGACGCGTCCGACCCCGACCTGCGCCCGCCGCCCAAGTTCACGGTGGAGGAGTGCAAGGAGAAGGACATGACCTACAGCGCGCCGATCTTCGTCCGCGCTCAGTTCATAAACGCCAACACCGGCGAGATCAAGGAGCAGACGGTCTTCATGGGGGACTTCCCGATGATGACCGACAAGGGCACCTTCATCATCAACGGCACCGAGCGGGTCGTCGTCTCCCAGCTCGTCCGGAGCCCGGGCGTCATCTTCCAGCCCGGCCGCGACGCCAAGACCATCGTGACCGGCACGATCCACCCCTACCGGGGCGAGTGGATCGAGTTCGACATCGAGCAGAAGCCGGGGAAGGACGTGACGGCCGGCACCCGCGTGGCCCGCAAGCGCCGCCTGTCCCTGTTCGTGCTCCTGCGCGCCCTGGGCTACGACGAGGAGAACCAGCCCGGCTTCCTCGACCGGTTCGTCCGGCATTTTGACTTCCTCGAGGGCCAGTGGGAGAAGGAGCGCGACCTCGCCCCCACCCGTGAGGACGCCCTCATCGAGATCTACAAGCGGGCCCGGCCCGGCGAGCCGCCGTCGGCAGAGGCGGCCAAGGCCTACTTCGAGAACGCCTTCTTCAACCCCAAGCGCTACGACCTCACCCGGGTCGGCCGCTACAAGCTCAACCGCAAGCTCGGGCCCGAGATCGAGAAGATCCAGTCCCTGCTCGATTTCACCCTCGACCCGCCCGGCGACAAGCAGTACGTGCTGTCGCCGTCGGAGATCCTGGCCGCCACCACCTACCTCCTCCACCTGGCCAACGGCGAGCCCGGCTACCGGCTCGACGACCAGGACCACTTCGCCAACCGCCGCGTGCGGTCGGTGGGCGAGCTGATCCAGAACCAGGTCCGCATCGGCCTGTCCCGCATGGAGCGGGTCGTGCGCGAGCGCATGACGACGCAGGACGTCGAGGCCATCACGCCCCAGACCCTGATCAACATCCGCCCGGTGGTGGCGGCCATCAAGGAGTTCTTCGGCACCAGCCAGCTGTCCCAGTTCATGGGCCAGACCAATCCCCTCGACGGCCTGACCCACAAGCGCCGCCTGTCGGCCCTGGGCCCCGGCGGCCTCAGCCGGGAGCGGGCCGGGTTCGAGGTCCGTGATGTCCACACGTCCCACTACGGCCGCATGTGCCCCATCGAGACGCCGGAGGGGCCGAACATCGGCCTGATCGGCTCCCTGGCGACCTACGCCCGGGTCAACTCGTTCGGGTTCATCGAGACGCCCTACCGCAAGGTGGTCGACGGCCGGGTGACCAACGAGATCGTCTACTACGCGGCCGACGAGGAGGAGGAGCACGTCATCGCCCAGGCGAACGCGCCCCTCGACGACCAGGGCCGGTTCGTCGGCGACCGTGTGCTTGTGCGCCGCGGCCCCCAGGGCGCCGGCGTCCGGGTCGGCGCCGCCGGCACCAGCTACGGCACCACGTCGGAGATCGACTACGTGCCTCCGTCGGAAGTCGACCTGATGGACGTGTCGCCCAAGCAGATCGTCTCGGTGGCGACGGCCATGATCCCCTTCCTCGAGCACGACGACGCCAACCGGGCCCTCATGGGGGCGAACATGCAGCGCCAGGCCGTCAGCCTGGTGCGGGCCGAGGCCCCTTATATCGGCACCGGCATCGAGTCCCGGGCTGCACGCGACGCCGGCGACGTCCTGCTGTCCGAGGGCAAGGGCACGGTGTTCGAGGTCACCGGCGACCACGTCATCGTCGACTACGACGATGACCAGCAGAGCAGGGAGGGCATCACCCTCGGGCGCAAGTTCTACCGCCTGGCCAAGTTCCGCCGCTCCAACCAGGGAACGTGCATCAACCAGAAGCCGCTGGTCAGCGAGGGCCAAGAGGTCGTCACCGGCGAAGTGCTGGCGGACGGCCCGTCGACCCACGAGGGCGATCTTGCCCTGGGCAAGAACCTTCTGGTCGCCTTCATGCCGTGGGAGGGCTACAACTTCGAGGACGCCATCATCCTGTCGGAGCGGCTGGTCCGTGACGACGTGATGACCTCGATCCACATCGAGGCCCACGAGGTTGACGCCCGCGACACCAAGCTGGGCGCCGAGGAGATCACCCGGGACATCCCCAACCTCTCCGAAGAGATCCTGAAAGACCTCGACGAGCGGGGCATCATCCGCATCGGGGCCGAAGTGGGCCCCGGCGACGTGCTCGTCGGCAAGGTCACCCCCAAGGGCGAGACCGAGCTGACGCCGGAGGAGCGCCTGCTGCGGGCCATCTTCGGCGAGAAGGCCCGCGAGGTCCGGGACACCTCCCTCAAGGTTCCCCACGGGGAGAACGGCAAGGTCATCGACGTCAAGGTGTTCTCCCGGGAGGAGCAGCACGAGCTGGCCCCGGGCGTGAACCAACTGGTGCGGGTCTACGTCGCCCAGAAGCGCAAGATCTCCGAGGGCGACAAGCTGGCCGGCCGCCACGGCAACAAGGGCGTCATCTCCAAGATCCTCCCGGTGGAGGACATGCCCCACCTCGCCGACGGCACCCCTGTCGACATCATCCTCAACCCCCTCGGCGTGCCGAGCCGGATGAACGTCGGCCAGGTCCTCGAGGCCCACCTCGGCTACGCCGCCCGCTGGGGCTGGCCGGGGGCGGAGCACGCCAAGCCGCCCCAGGACGCCAACGCCAACAAGACGAGGCCCATCACCGACCCGTCGGTGTGGATCGCGTCGCCGGTGTTCGACGGTGCCCACTGGGACGAGGTCGACGAGTCGGGCCGCAACCCGACGATCAAGCACCTGCTGGAGAACATCAACCCCGAGGGCCCCGACGGCGAGCGCCTCATCCGGCCCGACGGCAAGACGACCCTCTACAACGGCCGCACCGGCGAGCCCTACGACCAGCCCATCACCGTCGGCTACGTCTACATCCTGAAGCTGCTCCACCTGGTCGACGACAAGATCCACGCCCGCTCGACCGGCCCCTACTCGATGATCACCCAGCAGCCCCTGGGTGGGAAGGCGCAGTTCGGGGGCCAGCGGTTCGGGGAGATGGAGGTGTGGGCCCTGGAGGCCTACGGCTCGGCCTACGCCCTGCAGGAGCTGCTGACCATCAAGTCCGACGACGTCCTCGGCCGGGTGAAGGTCTACGAGGCCA
>Ga0187892_10012182_pt1 | contig 10308 bp, 4 predicted proteins | sample MA1701073metaG_FD_139345 | JGI IMG/M metagenome (GOLD analysis project Ga0187892, IMG submission 139345) | Bio-ooze microbial communities from a basaltic lava cave in the Kipuka Kanohina Cave System on the Island of Hawaii, USA - MA170107-3 metaG ...
AACGCGATGTGGTCGTAGCCGATGAAGATGTGGTGCATGCCCCAGAGGATGAACTCCCCGGCGATCATCCAGAACGTGGGGTCCAGCCGGGCGAAGGTCGCTTCGATCTCCCCTTCCCCCACCCGCGAGTAGCTCCGGAGGCGGTCCCCCCAGGCCACGTGCACCAGCGCCCGGTGCTGCGACGTGACCGTCGCGAAGAAGTTGAAGCTCGCCTTGATCCGCTCGACCTTTTCCTTCGACGGGAAGATGAAGTCGAGGCGCACGTGCGCGATGTAGGGTTCTCCGGTCGGGAAGAACGGCTCGTACTTGGGTTCGAGCTTCCCGGCTTCCGGTTCTACGCGCCGGCCGTTGATCTCCAGGGCGAGGCAGGTCTTCAGGTAGGCCACGATGTCGCCCTTGACCGCTTGGAGCTCCGCTTCCGAGAGGTCCACTGGTTCGGCCGGAAGCTTGACGACTTTCTGAAGCCCACCCATCGAGACCGTCACGTACCAGGTGACACCGTCGTCGCGGACCACGATCTCCGACCGGCTGATCTTTTCGTCGTGGACAAGCAGCGCCAGGACGAAGGCAAGGCTCATCGGCATTTATACGCGCCGCCGGGCCGGGCGGATCTGCGTACTATAGGATGCCGCCCCGTGGGAGGCAACGTCGGTTTTCGTTGGTTGGCCCTCGCCGAAATGGCAGACTGACCCGCATCCATAAGGAGCACGGACCATGCGCAGGAACCTCACGCTCGCCCTGTCGGCCGCCGCCGGACTCGGGGTCATCGCCCTGACGACTTTCGCCGTCGAGAGCCGGCCGAAGGCGGATTTCACGAAGGCCTCCGAGGAGATGGCCCGGGCCGCGACCGCATTCCTTAATGCCCTCTCGCCCGAGCAGCAGGCCAAGACCAAGTTCGACTTCAAGGACGCCGAGCGCCTCAACTGGCACTTCATCCCCAAGGAGCGCAAGGGGTTTACGATCAAGGAGATGAGGGCCGACCAGAAACACCTCGCCCACGCCCTCCTGGCCACCGGGCTGAGCCAAAGGGGCTACGAGAAGGCGACCACGATCATGACGCTGGAGCAAATCCTGGCCGAAATGGAAGGGGCCAACCGCCGGTTCCCGCGCGACCCCGAGCTCTACCACGTCTCGGTCTTCGGAACGCCCGACCCCAGGGGAACCTGGGCCTGGCGCTTCGAGGGCCACCACCTCTCGCTCAACTTCACGCTCGCCGCCGGCAAGGCGATCGCCGCGACGCCCTCCTTCTTCGGCTCCAATCCCGGCCAGGTGAAAGACGGACCGCGCAAGGGCCTCCGGGTCCTGGGAAATGACGAAGACATGGCGCGCAAGATCGCCCAGTCGCTCTCGGGCGACCAGAAGGCGGCGGCGGTCATCGCCGAGAAGGCGCCGGCCGACATCATCCTGACCCCCGAAGGCGTGAAGAAACAAGGGGCCAAGGGTTTCGACCCGGCCGGGGTCGCCTTCTCCAAGCTCAACGAAGGCCAGCGCGACCAGCTCAAGGCGCTCGTCAAGGAGTACGCCCACCGGCACCGGGGCGAGCTCGCGGAACAAGACCTCCGGAAGATTGAAAAGGCGGGCTGGGACAAGGTCAGCTTCGCCTGGGCAGGTGGCTTGGAGCCCGGCCAGGGCCACTACTACCGCGTCCAGGGCCCGACCTTCGTCCTCGAGTACGACAACACCCAGAATAACGCCAACCACGTCCACTCGGTCTGGCACGACCCCGACTCGAACTTCGGCGCCGACATCCTGAAGAAACACTACGAACAGGACCACAAGTAACATGATCCGAACGCTGCTCGCCGTCCTGGTGCTCGCCGGAAGCGCTCCGCGCGGCGCCGTCCTCACCCCGGTCGAAGTCCCGCTCCCCGACGGAATGGATGCCTCACAAGCGTGGAAGCTCCTGAACGAGCGGGGCGGCGAGGTGTCCCTGCAGATCGTGCGGGGCGCGAAGCCGACCGCCGTCTGGATCCACATGCAGGACGTCGCCAGCGCCGACTCGCGCAAGTCTGCTTACCGTCTTGTCGCCGGGCCGCCCAAGGCGTCGCCCAACGTCGAAGTGGCCGACGTCGACGGCAAGCATCTGGTCTTCAGCTACAAGGGGAAGAAGATCCTTCGGTACAACTACGGTGTGATCGACCCGCCGGCGGGCGTTGACGCGGTGTTCGCCCGCAGCGGCTACGTCCACCCGATCTGGACGCCCGACGGCCGGGTGATCTCGAACGATTTCCCTGCCAAACACCTCCACCACCACGGCATCTGGTTCCCCTGGACCAGCTCCGAATTCGAGGGCCGCAAGTCGGACTTCTGGAACTCCAAGGAGAAACAGGGCAAAGTCGAGTGCGTCAAGGTGGAAGAGACGTTCTCGGGTCCCGTCTTCGGCGGCTTCCGCGTTCGGCACCGGTTCGTCAACCTGAACGCGCCCGACGGGCCCAAGGCGGCGCTCGACGAGACCTGGGAAGTCCGCGTGTATGCGATGGACGACCGATTCGTCTTCGACCTCGTCTCGACCCAGACCTGCGCGACCGACCAGCCCCTGGTCATCAAGAAGTACCATTACGGCGGGCTCGGCTTCCGCGGCCCCGGAGAGTGGGAGGGCAAAGAGGGCGTCGAGTACCTGACGAGCGAGGGTAAGACGCGGAAGGACGGACACGCCACGACCGCCAAGTGGTGCCTGATGAACGGACCGGTGGAAGGCAAAGGAGCGTCGATCGGATTCCTGTGCCATCCATCCAACTTCCGTTTCCCGCAGGGCATGCGGATCCACCCGGACGAACCGTTCTTCAACTGGTGTCCCGCGCAGGGAGGCGACTTTTCGATCGAACCGGGCAAGCCCTATGCCTCGCGCTACCGGTTCTTCGTCTCCGGCGGCGGCCAGCCCAAGGAAGTGGCCGACGGCTTCTGGGCCGCCTACGCGGACCCCCTCGTCACCCTCAACATGACTAAATAGCCCGGTTAAAATGACAAAGTAATCAGATTACTTTGTCATTTTTTGCTACCATACGGGCGGATGGCCCGCGACGCGCTTTCGCGGTACCTCGAACAGGCCGGCGAGCGGCTCGGCTGGAAGCAATTCGTCCGGCACGCGTGGGGCCAAACTGTCCACGAGAACGGCCACCACGAAGTCCTCAGCCGGTACCACCGGCACCTGACGATCGACACCCTCCTCGAGATGTATCGGGGCATGGTCACCTCGCGGAGGCTCGACGACCGCGAGCTCATGCTCCAGCGCCAGGGACAGGCGTGGTTCTCCGCCTCCACCGCCGGGAAGGAGGCCGCCCTGGCCGCCGCCGCCAAGGCGCTCCGGCCCACCGACCCCCTCTGGGGGTACTACCGCGACCGCACGCTCTCCCTCATGCGCGGCCAGACCGCCCGCGAGATGCTCATGCAGACCGTCGCCGCCGCCGCCGACCCGGCTTCCGGCGGCCGCCAGATGCCCGAGCACTGGGGCTCGCCCGAGCTCGGCATCATCATCGGCGCCAGCCCCGTGGGCCTCCAGTGCATCCCCGCCGCCGGCCTGGCCGAAGCCCTCGCCGCGACGAAAAAACTGATCGGCCGGGGCCGCTACCCCTCCGACGCCATCGTCTACTCCTCGCTCGGCGACGGCACGACCGCCGAGGGCGAGTTCTACGAAAGCCTCCGGGCCGCCATCAACTCCCGCGCGCCGCTCCTCGTCCACCTCATGGACGACGGCTTCGGGATCTCGGTCCCCGTGAGCGAGCAGGTCCCCGGCGGCGACCTCGTGGCGCTCTTCCGCGGCTGGCCGAACCTCGCCGTCATCGAAAACGACGGCACCGACGTCCGCGCTTCGTTCGACGCCTTCACCCGCGCGGCGCACCTGTGCCGTACCGGTCACGGCCCGGTGCTCCTCCGCTCCAAAGTCCTCCGCCTCTACAGCCACTCGTCCACCGACGACATGAAGAAGTACCGCCCGCGCGAGGAAATCACGATCGAAGTGGAAGAGCGCGACCCGATCCTCAAGTTCGCCCGCGAGCTCGTCGAGTACGGCATCGCCTCGCCCCAGGAGCTTCAGGAAACCCTCCGGCAAGTCGACGCCGAGATCCTCGACGCCGTCGACGACGTGCTCAAGCTCCCCAAGACGGACGCCTCCCGCCTGCTCGCCAACGTCTACTCGTACGACCCGCCGAAGGCCCGGGCGGCCTACGCGGAGGCGACGCGCGGCCGCAAGGCGCCTCGCGCCGGCGAGACGCTCGTCATGGCCGACGCGATCAACGCCTGCCTCTTCGAGCTCATGGAGATCCTTCCGAACGTCGTCATGTGGGGCGAGGACATCGCCGACCTTTCCCGCGACGAGTTCGTCAAACACCCCGGCCTCGAAGGAAAGGGCGGCGTCTTCGGGATCACCAAGGGCCTCCAGCGCCGCTTCGGCCCCGACCGCGTGAGCAACTCGCCCATCGCCGAGGCGTCGATCGTGGGCCGCGCGTGCGGCTGGTCCGTCCAGGGGTTCCTGCCCATCGTGGAGGTCCAGTTCCGGGATTACCTCAACCCGGCCTGGCAGCAGCTCGTGGACCAGGTGGCGACGATGCACTGGCGGAGCGACGGCCACTTCGCCTGCCCCATGGTGATCCGGATGGCCTACGGGGGCTACCTGGGCGGCGCGGGCGCGATCTGGCACAGCGAATCGGCCAACGGCCCGATCCTCAACCACCCGGGCCTCCGGCTGTGCGTTCCCTCGAACCCGCAGGACGCGCCGGGGCTGCTCCGCGCGGCGGCCTTCTGCGGCGACCCCGTCGTCTTCGGCGAGTCCAAATCGCGCTACCGCCTCCGCGACGAGTTCATGGAGCGAAAGTATCCCGACGCCGACTTCGTGCTGTGGCCGGGCACGTCCCGGCAGTACGGCGACGGAAAGGACCTGGCGATCCTGACGTACGGAACCACGACGACGATCTCCTACCGCGTGATGCAGATGCTCTCGTCGGAGGGCATCCGCGCCCGCCTCTTGGATCTTTGCTGGCTCAACCCGCTCGACGCCGAATCGATCCGCTCCGCCGCCGACGACTGCGGGCAGGTCCTTATCGTGGAGGAGGACCGTCGCACCTGCGGGGCCGGCGCGGCCATCGCCGACGTCATCTACCGCGACCGCGCCCTGCGACGCCGCGTGGACGTCGAGCGGATCGCCGCCAAGGATTGCCGCGTGAGCTACGGCCCGGTGGGCGAACGCGCGGTGCTGCCCCAGCCAGAGGAAATCCTCCGGACGGCGCGGGAGCTGGTCAAACGAAGGTAGCGCCTACTTCCCCTCTTCGAAGATCTCGAAATCGTCGATGAGCACGGTCCCTGCCGCCGCGCCGGGATCGAAGTAGATCTTCAGGTTCTCGGCCGTCCCCCCCTCGGGGCTCGCCCCGTCCATCCTCCAGCCGACCCGCGCGTCGGCGGCCCTGTATTCCACGGCGGTCCACTGATCTTTCTTCGCGTTGCGCACGTGGTACCAGCAGTTGTCGTTTACCTTCGGCACGAACATGATCACGCAGAGGCCTTTCACCTCGAAAAGCGGCTTGATTTTGAAGCGCACGGTCACGGAGGGGTTGATCGCGAACCGTCTTTCGAAGTGCGCGGACTTGGTAAAGGCGTAGCCCTTCGAGCCGTTGACGCCGCCGTCGACCACGGTGCCGTTCTGGAACTTGACCGGACTCCTGTCGAAGTCGTCGGCGAACAACACCTTGCGAGCGGGCGCGGCGACCGTCGCGGACCCCGGCGCCCCGGTCCAGACGCGGACGCCGGGAGCCCTGACGCGCGGGTCCTGAAGGGTCGTGACGCGCACCCGCAGTCCGAAGCCGTCGCCGATCGACGATACCTTCACCAGAAATAGATTCCTCCCGGCGTTCAACGTTCGCGTGTAGGTTTCGGGATTCCCGGAGAGGGGAAAGGCGCCGACCCGGTTCCCGCCGGGCGCATGGTCATGCCAGATCTTGAACCCGTGGTCGGCGTTGACCCGGAATTTAACCTTCGTCTCGGCCTCCGCCTCCAGCCAGCAGGCGGCGAAAGCGATCGCCGGCTCGCGCGTTCGCCCGGACAGGCCCCACGGTTCGATCTTGTTGAAGAGCAGGTCCCCTTCGGGCGCCGATGCCGCCGTCCATCGCACCCGGGTTCCCTCCCGGGTGGCGACCTCAAGTCCCGGCGCCGGCACGTGGCCCTGCTCCGTGCCAAGCAGGTCGTGGTCCCACATCCCGTCGGGGTCTTTCCGATTCCCGAACGGTCCCAGCGCCAGCCACTGCGTGATCAGTCCCGTGACCTCCAGCTCGTGCGCCCCGGCGGCTGCCTTCGCGGCCGTCCCGGTCCCCTTGGAGAACACGACCGTGAGCTTCGGCCGGCTGGCCGCCGACACGTGCTCCCTCGAGGCGAAATCCAGATCGTCCTTCTTGTCCCCCGCGATCATGAAGCCGAAGTTCGTGGACGGGTCGTCGACCCAGGACTGGACCGCCGCCACGGCCGCCGCGTTCAGCTCGAAGGCCGCCGACGTATTGGCCGTCTTGAATTTGACCTGGCCCAGCGAGACCGACCCGCAGTCCTGCCTCCCCTTTGCCCCCGGCGTTTCCCAGGGCTTCCCCTGGGCGGACTCGTTCCACGTCACCTGCCGTTCAACCCAGGGTCGCTTCATCTCAAAGAGGTCGAACGCATAACTCCGGTCGGTTCCCACCAACGTCAGCGAAGCGGACTGGACGACGCTGCCGGGTGGAATGGACGCCAGGTCCCACTTGAGGAGCGTGCAGCGCTGTTTCTTCTGGCCCGGCGGGTCGTCGGCCGACACGCGGCAGGCGGTGGAGGCGCCGTGGTTTTTGTCCGGCGCGCCTTCGAAAATCATGGCGTCGCGGGTGCCTTCGTAGGCCGGCGTGGGCGAAACGCCGTCCTGAAATGAAACCGTCGGCCGTCCGCCGGCCGCGACGGGGTCCACCACCTCGAACGTCACGGTGACCGGAGTCCCGGCGGCGCCGGCCGCCTTCGGGCCCGCGTAGGGCGTGACCGTCAACGTGTACGTGCCGGGCGCCGGGGTCCACGGCCAGTAGTCGCCGGCGGAATCCCTGGCGAGGGCGTAAGGCCCTTCGTCTTCCACGCCGAAGACGGCCCCGTTCATCTCGAACTTCACGCTGCCCAGGGTCCCGGGGGTCGTATTGGCGCGCACGTTCAGCTGGCGCGTCGGGAGCGCCGCGAGGTTGAGGACCGTCCACGCGGGCATCGGGTCGAACCCGGCAATCGGCAGGTCGCTTTCCGCGTTCATGAGCGTCACGCCCGTCACGGCCATCGGCTCGGGTGGGGGCGCCGGCGGAGGCGCGGGCTCCTTGAGCCGCTTTTCCATGTCGGCGAGGACGCGCTCGACTTCCTCTCGGCGCGGGCCGGCGATGTCGCGCGCGGCCCGGAGGAGGCCCTGGACCTCTTCCTTGCGCTCCGCCAGGTGCTGGCTCTGGATGATCCTCCGGGCCTGCTCGATCGAGGACGTGACCTGCCGGTCCCGGTCGCGCGACTTTTTCTGCTCCCGGGCGGCTTCTTCGATGGCCCGCAGCCTGGCCTCCGACGGAGTGCCTCGAACGGCCGCCCGGACTTCGTCGCAGCGCTGGAGGATGGCGTCCGGGTCTGAAGAGGAGGCCGCGAACGCCTCCAGGTCCTTCACGGCCGAGGCGGGGTCGGCCGCCGGCGCGGGCGCGGGCCGCGGCGTCGCCGCCCTGGGGACCGCCCGCTCGGCGGGAGCGGGCGCAATCGGCGGAGGAGGAGCTTCCGTAACGGACGGCGGGGGAGGCGAACTCCCGCCGGCGACCGCGAAGACCAGGAGGACGACGAGCGCGATCGCCGCCAGGCTGCCGCCGACGAGGAAGGGCGTCTTGCTCCTTGAGGGCTGCGAAGGGGCATGTATCCGTCGCGTGGTCGAAGGGGTCGGGACGACGGGAATTCTGGCGGTTTTTCGCGCCGAAGCGTGCTTGCCGGAGGAGCTTTCGCTCGCCCAGGGCAGAGCCTTAAGGGAGGTCGAGGACGGAGGCGGCCCCGACAGGGGGCGGCAGCCGGCGCAGAACGGGCGATTGTCGACGGTGTGGGCCTTGCCCCGCGCGAAGTCGTCCTCGTAGAGGCTCCGGCCGCACCCGCCGCAGTAGACGATCTGCTTGCCCATCGCCCTCCTGCGTTCTGGGGTCCAGGAACAGTATAGCATGAATTATGTGGTATGGGCCCCGGAAGGCTGTAACGAAATAGTGCGATCAGAATGTTACATGTGGCCAAACCAGATGTAACATTCTGATCGCAGCATTCTGTTACACCCGCTATTTGTTGCGCCCGCCGAAGGGCGCCAGGCGGGTGCCGGGAATGGGCCGCTCTTCCGTCCCGCCGGGAAGTTTCCAGCCGACGGCCAGGTGGTCGTTCCCTCCGCCTTCCTTCTGGAGCGCTTCCACGTAATAGCGACGGCCCGCCTTGAGGGCCACGGGGGCGGACTGCTGCTCGGGGAACTTGTTCCACTGCTTCAGCCCGCTATGGCTCGGCACGGAAGCGATCCGCACCTTGTTTTTCGGCTGGTCGTCGGTGCTCAGCCAGAGCTCGCAGTTGTCGTCTCCGGCGATCCAGAACACGTACTCCCCCGTGGAGGGCGGGTAGACGTATCCGCGCATGAGGGTGCCGTAGTTGTCGGCCCAGTCGACCGGCGTCTCGAACGCCGTCGGCCGGTCGGTCGCGGTCGGCTTGTCCGGGAAGTCGGCAAGTTTTCGAAGGTCGGCGATCTGCTCGCCGCTCACGCCCGACCACACGTCCCGGAGAATCGTGCCCGAGGGGAGCCCCACGGACTTCCATACTCCGTAGCCGGGAACCTCGGACCGCTCGCGCTCGGCGTCGCGAATCTCCGCGTCGCGCGGAGGACCCGTCCGCCGCGCGCTCACTACCGCTGTGGCGACCGAGAATCCCTTCTGGCGGCTGAGCAGCCGAAGCGTCTTCGTCCCCGCCTCGGCGTACTTGGGCAGCGGCAGGGCGATCCACTCCCACCGGTCCGGTTCCTTGGGCCCCGTATGCATGTCGTGAAGCTTCTTCAGCGGGAGGTAGGGGAGCTTCGCCGGCAGCCAGGCGTCGCTTCCCGGCTCCGCGCGCACCGTTTCTTTGGGGTTCTTCGGGTCGGGCCCGGTCAGCTCGGTCCCCTGCACGACGAACCCGAACGTTTCCAGACAGCACCCGCCCGCGTACACCCAGCACCGGTACTCGGCGTCCGCGTAGGCGGAGAACCGGATTTCGACGAAGTTGCCCTTCAGGTCGGCTTCCGGAACGTCGCGGTCCGAGATCCAGCAGGACTCGACCTTGTTGTGGCGACCCTGGCGGAACGAGCCGCGCGCGACCAGGTCCGACACCCCCAGGACGAAGTCCCGCGCCCCCTGCGCGCGCGCCTCGATCGCCCCGCGGTTGCGACGCACGAAGCGGGTGTCGCCGAATTCCGAAAGCAGCCCCTTGTATCTCTGAACCGCGTCGAAGTGAAGTCCGGCGTCGAAGAAGCTCGTCTCCGCGTCGTAAAACCGCCGGCGCGCTTCCGCCTCTCGCGGCGCTCCGGCCACGGAGGCTTCCTTCGCCAAAGCCTCATACCGTGCGGGCAGGTTCGGCATCTGGCGGCGCGCGCCTTCCGCGTCGCCTTCGAGCGCGCACAGCAGGGCCGCCGCGCCCGCCGACTTGGGCTTCGCCAGCTCGGCCAGCGTCGACGCCGTCACCTCGCCGACGGGAACGACCCAGACGTCCGCTCCCTGGCGGAGTTCGATCCTGTGCGCGTCGGAGGCCGCCACGACGCCTTCCCCGGTGACTCGAGCGCCCGACGGGTCGAAGTAGCCGACCGCGAGCTTCTGGCCGCGGGGCGCCTTGGCCAGTCGCTGCGCCGCCTCCTCGACCAGGGCCGCCGCCCCGCGCAGCGACTCGAGGTCGGCCGCCCCGTCGGCGGGAGCCGGCCCCTCGCCCAGCGTCTGGATCGCGGCGGCGAAGTCGCGCACGACGGCCTGCTGCATCGCCGCCTTCCACCGCGACGCGGCCGCGTCCGGCTTGGGCGGCGCGGGCGTCCCGGCGGGCGATTCCCGGCCCTCGGGAGTCGCGGCGGCCACGGCCGCCTCGAGGTCGCGCTTGAATTCCGGCAGGCCCCACTTGGCCACCCGCTCCGTGGCCTTCCGGACCTCGTCGGCGGCGCCGCGGCGGCGCGCCTCGACGGCTCGCGCCCGCAGCTCGGCGTACCGGCCCGCCGCCGTGTCCCGGATCGCGACCGCCCGGCCCGCCGCGTGGCGCGTCCAGTCCTCGAGGTCGTACCGGCCCCGGGCTTTGTCCCAGATCTCGATCGCGCGCCGGAAGTCCTCG
>Ga0187892_10012183_pt1 | contig 10308 bp, 6 predicted proteins | sample MA1701073metaG_FD_139345 | JGI IMG/M metagenome (GOLD analysis project Ga0187892, IMG submission 139345) | Bio-ooze microbial communities from a basaltic lava cave in the Kipuka Kanohina Cave System on the Island of Hawaii, USA - MA170107-3 metaG ...
GCGCTCCGATGGATGAATGACCTTGCCGTTGCGAGAAGGATGACGGCCAATCAATCGCCCTTGCCGCACCGCTCGACGGACGTCGCCACTACGTTGGCATCGCGAAGCTTTGTTGCTTCGGCCGCGCCGCATGAGGCATCGCCCGCCCACGAACTGACAATCGGCTACAAGCCGAGTCTTCTGCGTGCCGACGCGATGCCCATCGCCGAACCGCGCCTGCCGGATGCACCGAACCCTTCTCCAGCGGGCGAATCCGCGGTTTTCCCAGCGCCGCAGACGGGTGTGCCGCTCCCTGCCCGGGCCGAGCTCGAAGCCGGGCCACCCACTGTTCACAGCGTCGCGAGCGCGGACTTTAGACCTGAGCACATCGCGGATTGGGCGGTAGGAGTGCCGCTTGCCATGGGTGTTTCGGCGAGCCTCAGCGATGCGCCTCTTCCGGCGCCGGCGCCGGCGACGGGGCGAGCCCTCGTCCACAGCAAATCCGAATTGCCGCCGCCGATTGGGGTGCTCGGTGCAGGGCTTGCGCTCCCGGCGGCGCAAGACGCGAGAACTGCCGCTACCGACGAAGCGCTCCCAAAGTTCGAACCCGTTTCGACCGCGATGTCGCGAATCTCGCCGGAACGGCGTTTGAAGCCATCGTCCGTTGTGGGCGATCGACCCATCGACTTGCCGCCGAAAGCAGGTGCTGCTGCCCTAAGGGAACTCGGCGGCAGTCTGATGGATACATTGCGCCTGGCACATGACGCGGCTGAACAGAAGTACGCCCCAAAAGCCGTCGCCGCGGCGCATACGCTCGATACAGCGGCGGTTTCGATTCCGTCCAACTTCGGCCTCAATCTCAATTTGGATTTCGATCCCGATCCTGTTCCGGCGGTCGAGCAGATGATCGGCATGGTTCGCGGAACGGTGACCGAGGCGGCCACCGGGCGGGCGATTGCGGATGCCAAGGTTCAACTGGCCCTGCCGGACCGGCCTCCGCTAACCGCCGTTACCGACGCTGAGGGTCGATACACCCTGGCCGTGCCCTCCGTTCCGGAGTTTTTTGCGCTCTCGGCCTCGCATGAGGGCTTCGTTCCCCTGTCAACCGGCCTCGAGCGGGCTGACATTGAGAAGCGGCGTTCCTCTGCCGTGGATTTCTCTCTGGAACGGACAAGTCCCCAGGTGGCCGCGACCGAAGCCGTTCCCGACGTGCACCATCTCGGCGACGACCGTTTCAACGGGGCGATCAACAGTCAGTTCCAAAAGCAGTCTGAGGGAACGAGCTTCACGGCGCCGTTCGAGGTAGATCAGCAGTGGTTGAAGACGCCGATTGAGAGGGCAGAGGTGCGATTGCTCGTCAAGGGCGTACAGCGCCGCCACCGCGTGTACATCAATGGTCAGCAGTTGGAGCGCCGTCTTGACGAGTCGCCCGAGGACGGAGGCTTCGGCGAGTTCGTCGCCCTGTTCGATCCTTCAATTCTGGTTGCGGGGTCGAACCAACTGCGGATCGTCGCGGCCCCGAGCAGCGACGACATCGACGATTTCGAGTTCGTCAATATCCGCGTTTACCTGGTCCCCTCACGCCCGGCCGACGTGACCGTTCAATAGCCCGCAAAATGTGCCACTGCTCTTTGAGCAGTGCTTTCGTCACAGGCGGCGGTGTTCCTTGAGCTCCTTGCATACTGCAGTCGTATACCGAGCCGTCCTCGCGGCGACTACGACGATCCAAATCATGCTGCCCGCACCGAGCACGGTGATCAGCAAGACAACGAGTGGTCCAACAATCCTACCTTCAATCAACAAACGAATGGCGGGGACGAAAGACTCGATCACAAACCCGACGAGCATCGCGACCGCAAAGACAGCGCTAAGCGCACAAAGCAGCAAGCTTGCGGGGTACTCCACAATGCAATCACATGTGACGCAACGATGCGGAGCGCTGACGACGAAGAACACGTCCCTGTATTCGCGGCGGTGCATTCGTTCAAAGTCACCGCCACCACACGAAGGGCAGACAAAGCCCTTCGGTAGCCGAGACGGCCGTCTTTGCTTGAAGAAGCTTGGCTTAGTAGGCATGAGAACAAACTCTGCGAGCCGCGAACTTCACTTAGCCGCTAATCCAACAAAAACTTGGCGGGGGTTTCCAAGTAACCGATGATTTCGCGCGTGAACCGAGCGGCGTTGGCCCCGTCGGTGGCCCGGTGGTCGAACGAAAGGCTGATCGGCATCATCGAGGACTCCGCCAGTTGACCTTCCCGAACCACGGCCATTTTACGCGCCCGTCCCAGCCCCAGAATCGCCACTTCCGGATAATTGATGATCGGCGTGCTGAAAGTGCCGCCGAGGGCTCCGACGTTGGTGACCGTGAACGAACCGCCGCGAAGGTCCTCAATCGTGAACTGATTCGTGCGCACCTTGTCCGCGATCGTGCGAAGCGCCATCCCAATGCCCCGAAGTCCCAGCTTGTCCGCGTCTCGAATCACCGGCACGATCAGCCCACGCTCTGTATCTACGGCGATTCCCATATTGACGTAGTTCTTGTAGATGATCTGACCGCCCTCCGCATCGAAACTCGCGTTGAAGATCGGGTACTTGCGGATCGCTAGGCAGATCGCCCGGATTAGAAAAGACATGGCCGTCAGTTTCGGTTCGCCGCCGGTGGCATCATTGAGACTTCGCCTCATCCGATCCAACTCGGTGACGTCGGCCTCATCGCCGTGGGTCACGTGCGGAATCGTGAACGCGGATCGCGACATCTGCGTCGCGATCGTTTTGCGGATCTGACTCAAAGGAACTCGGCGGATCGCTCCCCATTTGTCGGTGTCAGGCACCCCCGGGAGGGCCGCGGCCTGCGGAGCAGCCATCGTTCCGTCACGCCGCGACGGCGGTGGGGCTTGCTCCGTGCGTGTAACGACGTCCGCGCCGCCGCCTGAAGCGTGACGCTCGATATCCTCTTTGGTCACCCGGCCGCCCGGCCCGCTTCCCATTACCCGATCCAGATCAACGTTGAGTTCGCGCGCTCGTTTCCGGACTGCCGGGGCTGCTGCTGCGGATGTCTTCGCCTTCGCCCCCGGCTGCGGCGGAGGCGCCGCCGCGGTTTCCTCTCCTTTAGCCGCCGGGACCGAAGCCCGTGGCGCAGGTCCGGCAGGCTTGGCCGCCCGGGAGCGGCCCTCCGGTGCCGCGCCGCCCTCGCCGTCATCGAACGTGACAATCACGTCGCCGACGTTGACGGTCTGACCCTCTTGAACGTGAACCGTATGGGCGATCCCTCCAAACGGCGAGGGAATCTCAACGGCGGCCTTGTCCGTCTCAACCTCCATTAAGTACTGATCCTCGGCCACGCGCTCACCCGGCTTGATCATGACCCGGACGATCTGCGCTTCATGGATTCCCTCGCCGAGGTCCGGCAGTACGAATTCTCGCGGCATATTCCTACTCCCACCGCCTGTTGTACGTTACCCAAAGTTCTAGTAGATCGGTCGGCCCGCGATCAAAACGCCAGGACTTCGCGGGCTGCGTGGCTGATCCGATCCGCGTTCGGCAGATACGCTCGTTCGCGGGCGAAATACGGAAACTGAACGTCAAACCCCGTCACCCGACGGATCGGCGCCTCCAAGTGCAGCAACACATTCTCCACGATGCGCGCCACAACCTCCGCCCCGATGCCGCAGCGACGAGGGCCCTCGTGAATTACGACCGCGCGGCCGGTCTTGGCGACGGACGCAACAATTGTCTCCGTGTCCAAGGGAGCGACGGACAGAAGGTCCACGACCTCAACCGAAACCCCGCCCTCCTTCAGATTGTCCGCCGCTTCCAGCGTTGGACGCATCATAGCCCCGTACGAGATTAAGGTGATATCTTTGCCCTGTCGGACCACCTGCGCCCGACCGATGGGCATAAACTCCATCTCCTCCGGCACCTCCTCCTTGAACGATCGATACACCTGCTTGGGCTCGAAGAAGATGACCGGGTCGGGGCTGTGGAGGATCGACTCCAAAAGCAGCGCCCGCGCGTTCCGCGGGCTGGATGGGATCACCATGCGAATTCCCGGCGTATGGGCGTAGATCGTCTCTCGACTCTCGCTGTGATGCTCCACCGCGCGAATGCCGCCGCCGTACGGCATACGGACCACCATCGAAAGACCCATCCGCCCGCGCGTCCGGTTCCGATACCTCGACATGTGCTGCTCGACCTGATGGTATGCCTGATACGCGAACCCGGAAAACTGCATCTCCGCCACCGGGCGAAGTCCGTACAGCGCCATCCCGATGGCGCCCCCGACGATCGCCGCTTCCGCTAGCGGAGTATCAATCACGCGCTTTTCTCCATAGCGTTTGAGCAAATCCGCCGTAACCCGGAACACACCCTCGTCTTGCCCGATGTCCTGGCCCAGCAATACGACCCGATCATCGGCGCGCAGCGCTTCATCCAACGCGCGATTCAGGGCACTGACCATGTGCATTTGTGTCATCGCATTCACCACTCCCCCCTCACGGGGGAACACGCGGGTGCCACCGGCAGCTTGCCCAGTGCACGGATTAATGCCCCTTGTTGATTCCTTCCCGCGCCAGCGCCGCCTTGAATTCCTCGCGCTGCTTCACCAGTTCCTGCGGCAACTCCGCGTACATGTACTTAAAGCAATCGAGCGGGTCGCAGTCGCGCCCGGCCTCATACCGCTGTACCGCCTGAGCCACTTCCGCCAGAACATCCTTCTCAGTTTCATCGATCAGCTTCTGATTGAGAACGCGCCGCTTCACCAAATACTGCTCATAGCGCGGAATGGGATCAAGCTTCTCCCATTTCTCGACTTCCTCCTGCTTGCGATACTTCGTCGGATCATCAGCGGTGGTGTGTACGCTAAGCCGGTAGGTCACGGCCTCGATCAATGTCGGCCCTCCGCCCGCCTTGGCTTTATCCACAGCTTCTTTGACGCCCACGTACACTGCTAACGCATCGTTCCCATCGAGTTGCAACCCGTCAAACCCGTACGCCAACGACTTCTGAGCCAGCGTTTCCGACGCCGTCTGCTTGTCTCGCGGCTGGGAAATCGCCCATTGGTTGTTCTGAATCAAAAACACAATCGGAAGATGATAAACGCCCGCGAAGTTCAGAGACTCATGGAAATCGCCTTCGCTCGTGCCCCCATCGCCGAGATAACACAAGACCGCGTGCTTATCGCCGCGCAACGTCATCGCCCATGCCAGACCCATCGCATGAGGGATCTGCGACGCGATCGGCACCGCGATCGGCAAATCCTTCACACCTTCCGGCGGGCAACATCCCTCCTCGTATCCCCCCCAGAACTGGATGATCCGTTCCATCGGCCAGCCCCGGTGGATGAACGAACCCGGCTCCCGGAACGCGTGCACGCACCAGTCGTCGCGATCCATCACGATCGTGGCCGCGCAATGCGCCGCCTCCTGCCCCCGGCAAGGACCGTAGGTTCCGATCCGCCCTTGGCGCTGCATGTTGATGCACCGCTCGTCGAGCCGGCGCGCCGTCAACATGAGCCGGTACAAATACAGCGACCGATCCGCATCTAGCTGCGGATCAAGCCCGGTATCCAGGTTGCCCTTTCCATCCAGGATGGATAGGTATTCAACTTTGGGTTTAATCTTGATTGGCTTGCGTGGCACTTCCTGAACTCGCGCGCAGCTTCGACCGGGGATAACTACATGGACCAAACATTAGTCTCATGCCCCGTTCGACACAAGCCCGATGTTGCAGACCTCACGGATCCTGTTTCCGGGCCTCAACTCAACCGTGACTATGTCTCTCGTTGCAGTACAGCTACAACGAGCCATGCACCGGCCGCGCTGACCAGGACCAGAAGCAGACTCAGGCAAATGAGCATCCCGTCCTCGAACCTATGGAACTTCTCAATCAGTATGTGCGAAAGCGGGCTAAAAAAAGGAACGCGAACCAGAGTCGAGGCGGCGACATCCGCTACCGAAAGTGCGGCGACGATCCCTGCCGTTGCCGCAAGCACTGGCAAGCCCAACGGAATCACAATCCACGCAACAGCAGCCGTCCGAGTGGCACCGTTGGTCCGTGCTTCGTCCAGAAGCCCCGAAACTCCGGTGCCCAGAACCAGATTTGCCGCCATCACGCCGACCCAACCAAAGCGGGCGACGGAACTTAGGACCAAAATCGGCCAGGAGTCGTAAATCCACGAAAACGCCGCGTGGTTGTATGCCGCGACCAGAGACCCGCCGACCAGCGCGCCAGGCCAAGCGCCCAGCAGGACCGTCCACACTGCCACTGTCTTGCCCAGCCGGCCGCTCATCCCTGCAGCCAAGCCCATCCATGCCGTGAGCAACCCTGCCAAACCAGCCAGGCTAATCGACCAGAGAATGTCCCTCCAGTACGTGGAGACCGCCTCGACAAAGAACCACGGCGTCTCGAGCTTGGTCGCGAGCGCCGCTAATGGGAGCGCGCACGAGATGGCAAAACACCCGATCGCAACGCAGGGCAGCACAGGTGAGGCCGACCCCGGCCCCCCCTGCCTCGCGTCGTTTGCCGGTTGATCGGCGGCACACGCCCGCCACAATCGCAACGTCGCCCATAGAGCGAGCACGGTCACTGCGACGACCGGTATCGATGGCCATCCCGAGTCGATCACTCGCGGTGAGTTCGCCGCCCAGCCCAGCAGCTCCGTTGCGTATAAGGAGAGTCCGCACGCATGGGGGACGCCGTAGTCATTAAAGAAAATGATGAACACAACCAGAAACGCAAGGATGATGTGTTGCCGCACGGCCGGGAGGCCGACACGGACAGACGCCATCGCCGGCCCGCAATCCAGCCGGCCTGCCTCCTGCACACTTCGGCCAACACGCGACCAGCCGGCACCAACCAACATCGCCGGCACCGGCCACGCCCATAACGCCCAGACGCCGATGCATCGAAGCGTTGCATTGAACTCTGCGGGCAAGAGCCGTTGCCAACCAAACGCATAGACCATCGGCGGGCACAATAACAACGCCGCCAGCATGGCTATAAGAAGCGGCCGCTCCTTCATTCGGGCGGATTGCCCCAACACGTACGCCGTCGGCAAGGAGAATAAAACGCAAGCTACGGACGCCGCACCTGACATCCACAGCGTACGCACAAGCAAGGCGCCCTGCCGGCTGGTGATCACGAACCCATCCGTCGGCGGCTCCCCCTGGGCAATGCCGACGAGCGCCAGCGCGATGCTCGGCCACACATCAGCCAGGAAAAACAAGCCCCATGCGGCCGTGAAGAAAAACCACACTGCTATCGAGCTTCGTCGGATCATTGGCGGCTTGCTCCGATTCGCGCTGCGCCCGCACCGAGAAATGTCAAGGGTAGCGGCGGGTGAGTCAAATCGGCCGAGTGCCCTCCGTGCCTCCACAAGTAGCCAGTTGTCGGTCACCAGTCGCCGTGCACCGGCCAGCCGGTGCACTACGCAGCAGCGTGAACGAACTGCTCGTAGAGTCGGGCGTACTTTCCCCGTGCTCGTACAAGTTCTCGATGCGTTCCGCGTTCGATGATCCGGCCCTGATCCAGGACGAGGATGCAATCCGCCCGCATGATCGTGCTCAGCCGATGGGCCACAACGAACGTCGTGCGGTCTTTGAGCAGTTTTTCGAGCGACCTCCGCACGATCTGCTCGGTGGCCGTATCCACCGCGCTGGTGGCCTCGTCGAGAATGAAGATTCGCGGATCGGCAAGGAACGCTCGCGTGAAACAGATCAACTGCCGTTGTCCCAACGACATGTTGCCCCCGCGCTCCCCTACGCTGGTCTGAAAACCGTCCACCAGATCCATGATCGTCCCCCACGAACCGATGGCCTTGGCCGCGTTGATGACCTCGTCGTCGCTCGCCTCCGGCCGCGCGTAGCGAATATTGTCCATCACCGTTCCTGTGAAAAGATAGTTGATTTGCAGAACCAAGCCCATCTGTCGATGGAAGGAGTCTCCAGTCACATGGCGGATATCCAACCCATCGACCAGAATCCGGCCCTGCTGAGGCAGATAGAATCGGGCCATGAGCGAAATGATGCTGCTCTTCCCGCTTCCCGTCGGGCCCACCAGGGCGATCATTTGGCCAGGGTGGGCTTCGAGGTTGATGTGGAACAGAACCGGTCGGTCCGGGTCGTAGCCGAACGTGACGTTCTCGAATTGAACCCGGCCGACGATCCTCGGCAGCGGCCTGGCGCCCGGCTCGTCGACGACTTCCGGCGGCGTGTCCAACAGGCTGAACACCCGCTCCGCCCCGGCCATGGCCATCATCAGTTGGTTGTGAAAGTTACCCAGCGTCAGGATCGGCCCTATGAACCACTCCCAGTAGAGAAACGCGGCCACCACCGATCCGACGCCGATCTGACCGGACATCGCCAGATACCCTCCGTACAAGAGTATGATGGCCTTGCCCGAGTAGCCGATCAGTTGCAGGAGCGGCTGATACGCGCCGTTAATCCGCGCCGCGTGAACGTTATTCACGGTATTGATCTCCTGCAGCACGTCGAAGACCCGCAGATTATGACCCTGCCGATTGAAGGCCGTCACCACCCGCACCCCGGTGATGTTCTCGGCCAAATTGGTGGATACACGGGTAAACCCCTCGCGGGCGATCTGATAAGCTCTCCCCGCCTTTTGGCGGTAGATGCGGTTGCACACGTAGAGCAACGGCCCCAACCAGGCGACCGCCGCGAACAGTCGAGGCGCCGTGGCCAGCAACATCCCCGACGCCACCAACATCATCAACGTGTTCTTGACAACCGTATCCAGCCCCCAGACGTTGATCTCGCGCATGGCGCTGATATCGCTTGTGCATCGGCTGATGATCCGCCCGAGCTTCGTCCGGTCGTAGAACGACATGGACAGCCGTTGCAGATGCGCGAACAGCGCCCGCCGCAAGTCGAATTGCACCCGCTCCCCGGCATTGGTCATGAAGAGGATGGTCCAGCGGTGAATCCAGATCGCCGCGCCCCAGGTAACCGCCCAAAGTGCGACGATGCCGACTACTCTGACCGCCTGCGAGGCAGTTGCGCCCGCGCCGATAGCCCCGCCGTTTCTCACCGCCGTCGCGGTATCGAAGATCGCGCGGATGAACAGCGGCGATTGCATTTCCAGGACGACCATGACCATTCCCAGCAGAATCCCGACAATGTAGCGCCTGCGGTATGGTTTCAGTAACGAGAGAATGCGTCGAATGATGGCTAGATCGATCGGCCGATATCGCGGTTCGTCCGGCTCCATCGCCGCGGAAGGTTGTTCCGCACCGCGGCGAGCCGGCTTGCCCGCCGCTGCTTGTGCGCCTTGTCGAAGCGGGGGTGACGGCGATCTCATAGGCCCTCATCCGGGCGCGGGTCTTGGGCCGAGGCGCTCTCCGGCGCCGCGGTCGCCGGTAAAGTCTCTCCGGTTCGTTGCGCTAGGCCGACTCGGTCCATGTGGGATGCGACATCGCCGTCGTCATCGCGCACCAGGCGGTCCCCGTAAAGCTGCACCTCGGCGATGTCGCGGTAATGGCCGTCCGAAAGCATGAGCTCCCGATGCGTTCCAAACTGCGTAACTCGACCGTTCTCCAAAACGACCACCCGGTCCGCCCGCTCCACGGTGCTGATGCGGTGGGCGATGACGAAGGTCGTGCGGTCCTTCATGACGAAGCGCGTGGCACGATGAATGAGATCCTCGGTCTCGGAATCGACCGCCGCCGTCGCATCGTCCAGAATCAGGATGCGCGGATCGGCCAGGATCGCACGGGCAATAGCCAGCCGCTGCCTCTGCCCGCCCGACAGCGTCGTCCCCCGCTCCCCCAGCGTGGTTTCGTAGCCGAACGGAAGCGACTCAACGAAATCATGGGCCTGGGCCAGGCGCGATGCTGCCTCGACCTGGCCGCTCGCGGGACTCGGACGGCTGTACGCAATGTTGGCGTCGACCGTCTCGCTGAACAGGAACGTTTCCTGAAACACAAAGGCCACCTGCCGGCGAAGGTCATCCAGCGAGACGTCGCGGATGTCCACGCCGTCTATGAAAATGCGACCGCGTCCGGGGTCATAAAAGCGAGCGATCAAGTTAACCAGTGTTGTCTTACCGCCGCCCGTCGGACCGACAATGGCCACGGTACTCCCCCCGGCGACCTCAAAAGAGACGTCGTGGAGCACCGGCTTGGCCGGGTCGTAGCCGAACGTCACATGCTCAAACCGCACCGCCCCCGGCCCCGGTGGCAAGGGCCGGCCCGCCGCCTGGTCTGGAATCGTCGGCCGGGCCGAAAGCACTTCGTGAAGCCGCCGCGCCGATACAATCGCGTGCTGATACTGGTCGTTGACCACGGAAACTTGCTGAAGCCGGCCCAAAATGGCCCCC
>Ga0187892_10012184_pt1 | contig 10307 bp, 6 predicted proteins | sample MA1701073metaG_FD_139345 | JGI IMG/M metagenome (GOLD analysis project Ga0187892, IMG submission 139345) | Bio-ooze microbial communities from a basaltic lava cave in the Kipuka Kanohina Cave System on the Island of Hawaii, USA - MA170107-3 metaG ...
AGCCCAGTCGTACTCCCCGAACGCGATCTTCGCCTCCCGCGCGACGCCCGGAACGTAGCGGCGCACGAACTCGAGCCGTCCACCCACGGTGTCGAAGTCGGAGGAAAACCAGTCGAAGATCGGAGAGAGGGTGAGCGTGTTCGACGCCGTGTCATAGCGGTTCTTGTCTCGATCGGAGAGGAAGATCCGCGTCTGGTCCTCGAGCTGCGCGTCGAGCTTCCTGCCCACGAAGGCCTCGCCTCGGAGCGGAGGGCAGCCCCGGGACGCGCAGACGAGCGCGAAGTGGACGCGCGGCTCCTCGAACTCCTTCCGGATGATCTCGTGCTCGATCGCGTCGAGCGTCAGGTCGCGGCCCCCGACGCGATACGCGAATCCCTTGAAGAACTGGCCCGATCCGTGGTTCGTGCGCCATGCCGCGGCCTTCTTCGGGTCGGAGACGTCGAGCTGCGTCAGGATGCCGTGGAGGGTGAGCGCGTTGTACGCGTCGATCCAGAACGCGAGGCGGTCGTCGCGGCGCGCCATCGACTGCGGCTCCGCCGAGGCGAGGCGGCGGAGGTACTCGCGGAACCGCCCGTCGGTCTTCAGGGCGACGTAATCGACGAGACCGTCCTTCACGTGCGCCCGGAGCGCCGCGTCGAGGAGCTCGTGCGAGAAGTCGACGCGGTCGAATTCCGGCGCGTCGCCGGGCGCCGCGGGAGGCGGCGGGACGCTCGTCTGCGAGCAGGCGCTCTGCGCGACGAAGAGAAGCGCGGTCACGAATGGGACGGCGGCCATGCGGATCATGTCGGCGGACCTCCGAGGTCTGTCTCGTGGACGCCTCGCGGAACGGAGCGCACCTCGGGATAGACCCGCTTCAGCCGGTCGGGGCTCGCTCCGAGGCGGTACATCACGCGGATCCGCCACATCGCGAGGACGGTGCGAAGCCAGCCGGACTCGACGAAGCGGCGCGACGACGTCGTGACGCACGGCCGGTCTATCACGAGCCGGCCCACGGCGCCGAGCCGCCGCCACATCGCCACGTCCTCCAGGAAGGGGATGTCGGGGAAGCCGCCCGCCGCGAAGAACGCGTCGCGCCGGACGAAGAGCGCCTGATCGCCCGTCGCCGCGCGGAGGAGCCTCGACCGCAGGTTGATGGCGAGCGACACGAGCCGCGCCGGGACGCCGCCCGGCGCGAGGCGGAGCCGGAACGCGCCTCCCACGACGCCGGGCGTGGCGAGCGCCTCGACCGCGCGGCGAACGGCGCCCTCGCCCAGCCGCGAGTCGGCGTGGAGGAAAACGAACGCGTCGCCGGTCGCCGCCGCGGCCCCGGCGTTCATCTGGCGCGCGCGGCCTCGCTCCGCGCGGAGCAGGCGGCAGTTTCTACGGGCGCAGATGTCGGTCGTCCGGTCCTCGCTGCCGCCGTCGACGACGAGGATCTCGTCGGCGCCACTCTCCCCGAGCGAGTCGAGCGCCGCCCCGATCGTCGTCTCCTCGTTCAGGACGGGCACGATCACCGAGACTTTCATGCCGGGATTTACCGCGCGATGGCCTCGAATGGGCGAGGAGGGAGTCGAACCCTCACGACCCCGAGGGGTCCGAGGCTTTTAAGACCTCTGCGTTTGCCGTTTCGCCACTCGCCCGCGAAGGCAGCCGAGAGACGATACCCGACCCCTCCCGGCCGAGTCCACGCCGGGAGCCGCGGGGCCCCTGTCGGACGCTACATTCCCGCGTAGTTTGGCCCTCCGCCGCCCTCGGGCGGCACCCACGTGATGATCTGGTACGGGTCGGCGATGTCGCACGTCTTGCAGTGCACGCAGTTCTCCGCGTTGATCTGGAGCGCTTTTCCGCTCCCCTTCGGCTTCGATCCCTGCTCCACCATCTCGTAGACGTGGGCCGGGCAGAAGAAGCGGCACGGATTCCCGTACTCGACGACGCACTTCGTCGCGCAGACGTCCGTGTCCGCGACGACGAGATGGCACGGCTGGTCCTGTTCGTGCTGCGTGCCCGAGAAGTAGAGGTCGGTGAGCTTGTCGAACGTGAGCGACTTGTCGGGCCGGAATCCGTCCTCGGGATAGTCGGCGCCCGGAGCGAGCTTCCGGTAATACTCGTGGTCGCGATGGGTCGTGAGGCGCGCCCGGAACCCGCGGCCGCCGAGGATGAACTGCGCGGCGGACGCGACGAAGCCGCGCCAGAACGGCTTTCCCGAGAAAGCCTGCCGGAAGTTCCGGCACCTGAAGAGCTCCCGCCCGACGATCGACGCGTCGAGCTTCTCCCAGTAGGAGGAGAGCGCCGTCGCGCTCGCGTCGCCCGTTTTTACGGCCTCGAGCGCCGTCTCGGCCGCGAGCATCCCCGACTTCATGCCGAGGTGGATCCCCTTCAACCGCTGCGCGTTGAGGAGGCCCGCCGAGTCGCCGACGAGGAGGCATCCGTCGGTGTACGGCCTCGGGATCGCGAAGTAGCCGCCCTCCGGGATCGTCTTCGCGCCGTAGTTCACTGCTCTGCCGCCGTCGAGGATCTCCCGGAGGAGCGGATGCTTCTTCCAGCGCTGGAACTCGTGGTGCGGATCGAGCGTCGGGTCGCCGTGGTCGAGCCCGACGACGAGGCCGAGCGAGACGAGGTTCTCCTTCATCCCGTAGACGAACCCGCCGCCGTACGCGCGGTTCCCGAGCGGATAGCCGGCCGTGTGGATCACGCGGCCGGGGGCGATGCGCCCCGCCGCGACCTCCCAGACCTCTTTCACGCCCGTGGCGTAGATCTGCGGGTTCTTCCCCTCGTCGAGGCGGTGGCGCCGAACGAGCACCTTCGAGAGCGTTCCACGCGGTCCTTCGCCGAGGATCGTCACTCTCGCGCGGATGTCGACGCCCGCCTGATAGCCGGGTTTCTTCCGTCCGTCCTTCCCGACGCCCTGGTCCCGCGTCCTCACGCCGGCGACCCTCTCGCCGTCGAAAAGGAGCTCCGCGGCGGGAAACCCGGGGAAGACCTGGACGTCTTTCTCCTCGGCGATCTTCGCCATCCATCGGACGAGCTTGTTGAGGGAGACGACGTGGTTTCCGTGGTTCTTGAAGGGCGGCGGGAGAAGGGGCGCCTTGAGACGTCTCCGCCGCGTCAGGAAGTAGAGCGCCTCCGTCCCGACGTCGCACTCGATCGGCGCGCCCTTCTCGCGGTAGTCGGGCACGAGCTCGCTGAGAGCGACCGGGTCGAGGACGGCGCCGGAGAGCGCGTGGCCGCCGATCTCGCCCGACTTCTCGACGACCGCGACGGAGAGATCGGGAACGGACTCGCCGCGCTCCTTCGCGGCGGCTCGAAGCGATCCGAGGTGGATCGCGCCCGCGAGCGAGGCGGGTCCGGCCCCGACGAAGAGGACGTCGACGTCGAGAGTCTCGCGTTCGTCGGTCACGAGCGGGCTCCTCGAATGCGGTGCCTGCGGGCGAAGGACGCGGCGCGGGCGGTCCCGCTTGGGGATTGGCGAACGGGAGAGGTTACACCGCGAACGGGAGCCCCGCGAGCGCGATCAGGCGGTGGCGGACGTCTCGCCGTAGGCGCTCGCGTCCCACTCGTCGAACCGCCGCTGCAGCTCGTTCCGGATCGAGATCTCGATCGCGGCGAGCGCCTCGAGGTCCTTCTTCAGAGGCTCGGCGCCCGGAGCCGCGGCGAATCGCGAGAGAAGCTCGTGGCAGCGCTTGTGGTACTCGAGCGCGCGGACGTACACGTTGAGCTCGCTGTCGGGCGGGAGGATGCGGTTCCGGACGGGCTCGAGCACGAACTCGATGCTCGCGCTCTTCTCTCCATCCGGGCCGGAGAGGAGCGGCATCGCTCTCAACCGCTCCACCTTCTCGCCCACCGAGCGGTCGAGCGCCTGCACGGCCTCGAACGCGCTCCGGGCGTTCGGGTGAAGGTTATTGAAGGCGAGAGCCCGATCGTAGAAGGCGCGCATCGACTTCTTCATGTCGAGGACGGAGTCGAGCATCTCCTTCACGGTCTTCTTGAGCATGACGGCCGATCCTGACCCTGAGTCGAGGGTTGAAAACTGGCGCGGGAGAGAAGGGATTCTAACGGCGCCGGCACCCTCTCTCAAGCGAGCCGGGTGCTCCGCGAGATGACGTATCGGCCGGAGCGAAACGGACGTTGAGCGGCTTCTCGGCGCGGCCGTGATCGCCCCCTCTCGACGCCCGACCGCGCGCGGGAGCACAGCCGGGCGGAAGGGGCCCGGGGGGGAACGGCGCGGCGATCGCGACGCCGGGAGCCGCGCGGGACAGCCCGGCCTACGGGTCGAGCGCGAGCCGGAAGCCGACGCCCTCGCTCCGGTTCTCCGGCGTGCGGGCGAGGCGAACGGTCGCCGTGCAGGTCAACTGGTCGATGTTCTTGAAGTTCCCGCCCCGCGCCACCGTCGCTCCCGAGGAAAAGGGGCTCGCGAACTCGGAGATGTTCCCGGCCGTGTCGGCCACTCCGAACGGGGAGCGGTCGGCGAGGTAGGCGCCGCCCGGACCGAGCCGCGAGTCCTCCCGGGCCGAGGGTTTCATGCGGCAGAACTCCGGCAGGAAGAGATTCCCCCACGGAAACGTCCGCCCGTCGGCGCCGCGAGCCGCTCGCTCCCACTCCTCCTCGGTCGGAAGTCGGACCTTCCGGCCCGACCGTTTCGCGAGCCACTCGCAGTACGCGACCGCGTCGCCGACGCGGATGGAGTGGATCGGGAGATCGGGGTCCTCGGGCGTCCACTTCCCGCCCTCGGCGGGCTCGGCCCAGAGCGTCTCGTCCGCGCTCGCGAGCGGCACGCGGGAGCGGGCCGCAACCGGGTCGGTCTCGTTCAGGTCGTTCACGAACTCGGCGTACTCGCCCGCCGTGAGTTCCTTCTCGGCGATCGCGAACGTCGCGACGTCGCGGCGCCGCTCGTCGACCGTGTTGGTCGTCCGCTCGCCGCCGTAGAGAATCGAAAGCCCTCCCGGAACGAGAACGAAGCCGTCGGAGAGCGATCCGGGCCGGACGGGCTCCGCGCGGAGGACGACGTCTTCGTTTCGAGAGACGAGGAAAGGGAGGCGGAGATCGACGAAGCCCGGGGCGCGAACGACGAGCAGGTACGAGCCCATCCGGATGGGCGCCGTCTCGAAGCTCGCCGACGGAAGCCGGCTCCGATCGAACACCGCGTCGTCCCGTGCGACGACGATCGGCGTCCCTTCCGAGTCCAGTGCTCGCCGGATCTCGTCCGCCGTCGGGACTCCGAGAGAACCGAGGCTGAACGAGGTCCAGTCGGGAGCGGTTTGGCCCCCCAGCACCTCGCCGGGCGAGTCCGGCGGCCGCGGCACCGGGACGCGCCGGTATCGGTACGGGTTCCCCTCGTCCGTCACGTCGACGTACTGGAAGAGGTGAGCGACGGCCCCGGGGGTCTTGCAGGCGAGGGAGAGCGTGCCGTCGCCGATCACGAACCGGTCGATCTCGGGATCCCGGCCGCGATTGTATTGAAGCGCCAGAGCGCCCGCGGACTCGGCCGTCGCGCTGTCGCCCACGGCGTCGGCCTCGACGCACAGGCGATGAAACGCCGCGGCCGCCTTGGCGGCAATCTCTTCCTTCCGATGATCGCGCGCCGAGGGCAGCGTGAGCGCCCCGACGTACAGGTTCGCGCCGGCGCCGAGCCGCTTCCGGAACTGGGAGAGGAGATCTTCCGCGATTCCCATATGAAGCGCGCGGAGGTGCTTCGACCCGGTTTCCGCCGTCGCGCGGTCGAGGAGCGCTCGGCACTGGCCGGCGAGCGCGTCCGCCTCGGCGAGGACGGCGTCGGCTCGCGCGACGGCGGCGTCGATGGTCTCGGAGTTTCCGGCTTCGATGCGCTCCTCTTCGGCCTTCTGCCGGGCGTCCTGGAATCGCGCGAGGAGCACCTGGGCCCTCTCGTTCCCGGCGTCGAGGGCGAGGATGCCGTTGATCGCGGCCTCCGCCTGCTCGAAGTCGGCCGCGGCCGCGGCCCTCTCCGCGCGCGCGAACTCGTCCCGGATCTGTGCTCCGGTCGCGACGCCGCGCCCGATCGCGACCGCGCCGAGCGCGAGCACCGCGAGCGCCGCGACGATCCCGGCGCCGAACGCGAGCGGGTTCCGTTTCGCGAACTTGGCGACGCGGATGCGGATCGTCGTCGGCTGCGCGAGGATCGGCTGGAACGCGAGAAAGCGGCGGATGTCCGCGGCGAAGTCGGCCGCGGTCGCGTAGCGGCGCGCGAGGTCCGGCTCGAGCGCCGTCTTGAGGATGGTGTCGAGGTCCTTCGGGAGGCGCGGGTTCGCTTTTCGCGCGGGGATCGGGTCCCTCTGGAGGACCTGCCGGATGACGTCCATCGGCGACTCGCCGGGATACGGGAGAGCGAGCGTGACGAGCTCGTAGAGCGTCACCCCGAGCGAGTAGACGTCCGAGTGGGGGCCGATCTTCTTCGGGTCGCCCAAGAGCTGCTCGCGGCTCGTGTAAGCGGGCGTGCCGACGAACTCGCCGGTCATCGTGAGCTTCTCGGCGCTCTCGATCCGGGCGACGCCGAAGTCGAGCAGCATTGCGACGCCGTGGGTGTCGACGACGATGTTCGTGGGCTTGACGTCCCGGTGGAGGACGCCGTTCTTGTGGGCGAAGTCGAGGCCGTCGGCCGCCTCCGCGACGAGCCGGCACACCCACGTGATGTACGACTCGTCCTCGCGCGGGCCGATCCGCGACTGCGCGGACTCGGACTCGCCGGGCGGAGCGGTCCCGGCGGCCGCGGAGCCGCGCGACGTCGTCTGCCGGAGCGGATCCGGCTTCTTCCGGAGGTCGTCCGCGATGTCGGCGAGCGTTCGCCCGCGGACGAATTCCATCGCGTAGTAGTTGAGGCCGCCTTCCTCGCCGACCGCGTAGACCGGCACGACGTTCCGGTGCTGGAGCCGCGCCGCCGCCTTCGCTTCGGTGAGGAACCGCTGCACCGCCTCGCGGTCCCGCGCGAACGACGGCGGCAGGACCTTCACCGCCACCCGCCGGCCGAGGGACACCTGCTCCGCTTCGTAGACGACGCCCATGCCTCCGCGGCCGATCTCGCGGAGGATGCGGAAGTCGCCGAGCTTCTCTGGAGCGTCGTCCATCGAAGGCGGGATTATAGGAGCCGCCGGCGCTCCGGGCCCCGTGGTCGCGCACCGGACTCTTGAGCCCCAACTTCTCCTCATCTTGCGAAGTAGCTGGGACCCATCCTCGGCCGTCGATGACACCTGCCGGGCGTCAGGTGGACGCGCGATTCTCGAGTTCAGTTGCGGCTGGCCGCCATTCGGATTGTTCTTGTGAAAACCGCTGCGCGCACAGAAGATAGTGGCGATCTTGAGGGGTCGTGGGACCCCGAGAGGAGGAAGATCAACATCATGCGAAGGCTCTCTGCCGTCATTGCAGCCGCGACGGCCCTCGCGGCACTTCCGGCGATCGCCGGCAATCCCCCGCCCACCTTCACCGGAGACGTCGAAGTCGACTTCGTCAACGTCGAGGTGATCCCCGCGCCCGACCCCGGCGGGACGGGAGACGTCGGGCTCCCGGACAATTTCCCGCCCGGCCGGATCTCGGGTTGGAACCTGATCGACATGCGCTTCTTCTACGATCGCGCGAACGACGTCATGTACGTCGGGCTCAACTTCGCGGGCATCGCGGGCGACGCGGACGGCGACGGAGATCCCGGCGGCACGAGCCCCGAGCTCGCGGAGAACGGCGGCACGGACGTCCCCTCGCTCGGACTCCTCGAGTCGATCGTCCTCTCGCTCGACACCGACCGGGACGGGTTGCCGAACGTCGTGGTCGGAGTTCCCGCGCTGGACGACGTCACCGGCTTCACCGCCGCGCTGGCGATTCCCGAGAATCCGCCGATGTTCGCGTTCGGCGCCCCGCTGCCGCAGCACACGGGCATTCTCTTCGCGGATCCGAGCGCCGCGGCGCCGGACTTCGAGTTCACGATTCCCGAGTTCTCGAAGCTCCCCGGCTACGTGGACATCGATCCGGAGGACGACTCCATCATCGCGTTCGCGCGGGTGTTCGCCGGAAGCATTCAGGACGACGGCGTCGGCGAGGACGTCATCACGCCGAAGGTCATCGCGTTCGGAAAGGTCGGCTTCGACGACGAGCCGCAGGGGACTCTCATCACGGACCAGTACGCGAACGAGGGCCTCACCATCCGCGGCATGTCGGACTGCGGCATCGACGGCGCGTTCATCAACGATCCGTCGGACAACCCGACGACCGACGACATCCTCCCCACGTCGGGCATGAACGTCATCACGACCCGCTGCGACCCGGCCGACGACACGAGCGATTCCGGGGTCCTGGATTTCGACTTCGTGAATCCCTTCGACGGGATGCGGCCGGCGGGGGTGATCTTCTTCTCGATCGCCTTCCTCGACGTCGAGGACTCGGGAGACCCCGGCCGCGGGACTTCGAGCCTTCAGTTCATCGGGCTCGACGGATCGGTCATCCAGACCGACCTCATTCCGAGCGGCCCGAACGGCAACCAGTTCGTCGCCGAGTTCCCGCTCTCGGCCGCTGCGGCCCCGACCGAGCCCGTGGGCAAAGTCGTCGGCACCCTCGGCGATCCCGAGGACTCCGTCGCGTCCGACACGATCTGCTACAACATCGAGCCGCCGGACATCACGCTCACGATCGACATCGAGGGCCCCGTGGGATCCTCGCGGCGGGGCGACCTGATGGAGGTCTTCGTCCACGTCACGAACGTGACGGCCGTTCCTCAGAACGCGATCGCGCTCGTCACCGCGGGCCGCTCCCCGGCGGGCTCGAAGGTGCAGATCGTGCCGCCGACGCCCATCCGGTTCCGCGCCCGGTTCGACAACAAGGAGACGCCGGTTCCGCTCCGCGTGGGGATCCCGCGCTCGCTCGATCCGCGTCTCGTCGGCGTCGAATTGCTCATGAGGGCGAAGCTGATCGATCCCGCGTCCGGAAAAATCATCGCCCAGGACGTCTACAAGTTCTCCGTCAGCGGCTGACGGCCGCCGTACCGACGAACGTCGCTTCCCTCCGCGCCCCCGGGCCCGCTGCCCGGGGGCGCGATCGTTCCGTCACCACTCGAGGCCGGCCTCGCGCGCGAACGACTCGAATTGCTTTCGCGCGATGTCCGGCAGCCGGGCCGGAATCTCGACCTTCACGCGGACGAGATGGTCTCCCTTCCGCCCGTCCGGAAAAGTGATACCCCGCCCGCGAAGCCTGAGCGTCGTCCCGGGCGCCGTGCCCGGAGGGATCCGCATCTCGACGTCGCCCTGCGTCGTCGGGACCGTGACGCGGGTCCCGAGCACGGCCTGCGCCAGGTTCAAGGAGACATCGGAGACGATGTCGCTCCCTCGGCGGTGGAACTCGCGGTGCGGGAGGACGCTCACCTGGAGGTAGAGATCGCCCCGGGGCCCGCCTCCCTCGCCCGGCGCTCCCTCGCCGGCGAGCCTGATCTTCGAGCCGTCCTCGATCCCGGCCGGGATCTTGACGTCGAGCCGCCGGGCCGTCTCCTTGCGCCCGCTCCCTCCGCAGTCCCCGCAGGGCTTTCCGACCATCTCGCCGCGGCCGAAGCAGCGCGGGCACGGCCGGCTGAACGCGAACGAGCCCTGGAAGCTCTCCTTCGTCCCCGTGCCGCGGCACTCCGGGCAGGATCGCGACCCGGAGCCGGGCGCTCCGCCCGACCCCCGGCACGTCGCGCACGCCTCGACGCGCGGGACGCCGACGTCCACGCGTCCTCCGTGGACCGCCGTCTCGAACGGGATGTCGATCCGAACGAGGGTGTCCTCGCCGCGCTCGGGAGCGCGAGCGGCGCCGGCGCGGCCGCGGCGGCCGCGCGCCCCGCCCATCCCGCCGAAGATGCGGGAGAAGAAGTCGCCGAAGTCGCCGCCCCCGAGGTCGCCGACGTCGAACCCCTCGAAGCCGCCCGCTCCGGGCGGCGGGACGCCGCCGAAGCCGCCTCCGTACCGCCGGATCTGGTCGTACTGGGCGCGCTTCTTCGGCTCCGAGAGGACCTCGTACGCTGCGTTGATCTCCTTGAACTTCTTCTCCGCCGCCGCGTTGCCCTTGTTGACGTCGGGGTGGTACTTCTTGGCGAGGCGGCGGAACGCCTTCTTGATCTCGTCGGCGGACGCACCCTCGTTCACTTCGAGGACCGTGTAGTAGTCGAGCTTCTCCATCTCTTGGAGCGAACCTCGCGAGCGTGGGTCGAAAGTCTACCAATCGATTCCGCGCGGGCCGCGGCCGCGCGAACACGCGTCGCGGCCCTCTCGCGCTGCCCTCCGATGTATATTGCGGCTCCCTGACGCCCGCGCCTCCCGCAAAAGGGACTCACCATGCGATGCCCCGCAGCCGCCGCCTCGGTC
>Ga0187892_10012185_pt1 | contig 10307 bp, 8 predicted proteins | sample MA1701073metaG_FD_139345 | JGI IMG/M metagenome (GOLD analysis project Ga0187892, IMG submission 139345) | Bio-ooze microbial communities from a basaltic lava cave in the Kipuka Kanohina Cave System on the Island of Hawaii, USA - MA170107-3 metaG ...
AATGATTGGCGTTCACATCGCGCACGATTGCATTATCGGTGACGATAACATTTTCGCAAACGGAGTTGCTCTCGCTGGACACATTACGGTTGAAGACCATATTTTCTTTTCGTCAAATGTCGGGGGGCATCAATTCGTTCGTTTCGGACGTTATGCAATGATTGGCGGAGAATCAAAAATCGTTCAGGACGTTCTTCCGTTTTTTGTGACTGACGGAAATCCGCCTTACGTTCAGGGGTTGAATGTTGCAGGTTTGAGCCGGACGGGATTTACAGAGACGCAAATAAATAATCTTAAACGTGCCTTTCATTTGCTTCTCGGTTCGGCACTGCCTTTGGAAGAGGCAATAAACAAAATGGCAGTGATAAATGATGAAAATGTTTCGCATTTAATAAACTTTGTTCGCGGCTCGAAACGCGGTTTCATTCACGCCCGGATGAAACATGAGAGAAATTGATTTGTGAATATCAAAGAATTACAGCTAGTCAAAAGCGATGAGAAAAAGCGCAACGAAATTTATGAATTTGCAGACCTCTCATCTTACTCGTTCAAACAGCGTCTGCTGATTCGCGTTGCCGATATTATTTTCTATTTGCTCATCAGTTTGCTTGGACGCGCGACGCGATTTGAAGTCGAAGGTTGGGAAAATTGGGAAACCATCAAACACGACGGTAAACTTCCGATTTATACCTACTGGCACAATCGTATTTTTCTGACGCTGTACTTTTGGCGCGGTCGCGGTGTTGCCGTTATTACTTCACAGAGTTTTGATGGTGAATACACTGCGCGTGTCATGCAACGCTTTGGTTGCGGGGCAATACGCGGTTCTTCAAATCAAGGCGGCATCAGTGCCTTGGCTAAAATTATTCGCGTGATGCGCTCGGGAATACCAACAGGCTTTTCGATTGACGGGCCAAAAGGACCACGATATGTGACGAAGATGGGAGCGGTTATGCTCGCAAAGAAAACAGGGAATCCGATTTTGCCTTTTTGTGTAACCCCGAAAAGTTTCTGGACGCTAAACAGTTGGGATAAATTTCAAATCCCAAAGCCGTTTACAAAAGCACAGGCTTTGATTGGCGAGCCAATTTATGTTCCGCCGGATGCAGACGAAGAACTCACAAAAGAAAAAAACGCTGAACTCCAGCGTGCGCTTGATGAATTAGTAAGACTGGGCGAAGAATGGCGAAAAAAAAGTATTAAGTAGGTAGAAAAAAGTTCTTTCCCACTTGAATTATCTAGTCAACCAGAAATTACCCGATAGAATGCCTGCTTTCTGCAAACGTTCACGAGGATTCATTTCCATGATGTATTGACAAGCTGCATCAGCCAATTTGTCAATTGAAATCGTCGGGCGATTTGCTAAGGCTTGCCCTTTAACGAATCGCCACAAATGATCCATAGCATTTAGTTCAGGCGTTGCTCGTGGAAGTAGTCGTATCTCTATTTTCAACTCTTTTGCTAACTCTCGACTTTCTTCTGCTGTGTGTGGCGAACCACGGTCTTCAAACAAAACTATATTCCACGCTCTCCAATGACGGCGAGTCATTTCCAAAAAGTATTGATGCGTCACCTCGTTCCAAATATCTGTAATAAGAAACAAAACTTCACCTGTCTTGATGTTTATTGCTCCGTGAAGAATTCGCTTTTGACGATTACCTGTGATTGGAACAGAAGTTTGCAGTCCAATCCGACAATAACAACTATAAAGAGGCGGTGTCTCACAAATAATCACTTCATCAAGCATCAAAATAACTGTTCGCGTTTTCTGTGAAAGCCCGCGTTTTAGCCCCCTTTGGATTGTCGCCAGAAAAAAGAACGCAAAGCCAAACTATGGCGTGGACGTTTCCATGCAATCTGTAATCTGCGCAAAGCAAGGGAAATGCTTTTGTTGCAAACTTCAATTTTATGTTTCTTGACCAAGTAATGCTGCAAAAACTTCGCAGTCCAAATAGTCGAGTTAAATCCCAACTGACGAGGGTCAGTGTCAAAGACCTCTTCAATCAACGGGTCAATAATACCAAGCGCAGCTGCTGGTCGCCCCGAACGTATAGCATCCGAAAGACGTTCTTCGATAGTCAACTCTACACGCTCTTGAAAGCCTTTTACCCAGTTGTAAACAGTTTGTCTTTCAACGCGCAAACGCTCGGCAATTTCAGAAGGCGTGTCACCTTCTGCTAACCAAAGCAGAGCCTGCGCTCGAAGTTGTTGGCGTACATCCTGAGTTGATGAAAGAACTGCTTCTAGCATCAACCACTCTTTGGAACTTAATTTGAACTTTTTCATCGCTCTGCCTTTATGTTTTGATTTGGCAATACGATGATACTAAATTTGTGAAAGAACTTTTTTCCAACTACTTAGATAAACAGATAAGCAAAATGTTTGAAGATAGGTAAGACTTTTCTAACTTCATCGCCTATCGCTGAAAACTTTTCACTTAACTTTAACAATCGGCTGGTCGGGATGTGCGGGATTGGGAACTACGCGCTGTTGATTAGAATCAACCCACAAATCCAAAACTTCTAAAACTGTTTGCCCAATGATGACTTCATCCCCTAAAACCATTGCGCCTTTGGCTGTTATTCGTCCGTTAATATCGAATGTAATCGGTTCTGTTAATTCTACAACTTCGTTGCGACCATCTGCTTATTGTGCGACGCGCTGACCGCTAGACAATAAACCTAGATTTCCCATCACCTGTGCCGGAATAACGGAAGAGACTGCGCTTGTGTCAACCAAAGCATCGGCTTCATAATTGCGAATTTCTTCTTCCTTAATTTTGCCGCGTCGCGCAAGAGCTTCGTCCATTGCGTTTGTTAATTTTACTTTTACTCTGACTTCTCCCATTTCACTTAATACTCTGTAATCTAAATTATTTAATGTTTTGAGTCCCGCCTTTAGGCGGCTGTTTCTAAACATTAGCCGCCTAAAGGCGGGACTCAAAACTCTTGCCAAATATCAGAAAACTTAATTTACAGAGTACTTAAATCTCCAAGATAAATTTTTCAATCGCTAATGCTACACCATCTTCTTCGTTTGAAGCGGTTTGATGAAAGCCTTCTTTGTTTTTCAAACTCTCGTCTGCGTTTCCCATTACAACGCCGATGCCTGCATATTGAAGCATTGCAATATCGTTGAAATTATCACCGATTGCCATGACGTTTTCGCGTGTCAGATTTAATTCTGCGGCGGCGGCTGAAAGACCAACGCCTTTTGAGGCTTCGGGGCTGAGTACGTCCAGCAATGTAAAATCGAGATGCGGATATACAGTCGAATAGACTTTGATTAAATCGCCCAGTTTGTTTGTGAGAATCTCTTGAAGTTCTGCCATCGGAGCGCATGAACCTGAAAACGAAATGTGAATTGGCTGATGATGAAGATGTTCGTCTAATGATGAAACATGACGGACGGATTCTTCTGCTTCGTCACCGTGAATGCGTTTCGCCCATGCAATGTATTTTTTCAGAGGTTTATTTTCTTCATGCAAAGTTTCGTAAAGCAAAACGCCTTTGCCGCGCGGGTCTGCGCTCACCATTGCGTCTTGGTTTGCCTCTCTGCCAACGCGGATAACTTCGCGCGCGGCTGTGATTGGCAACAAGGTCATAGCAACGATTTCGAGTGATTCTGCGTGTTTTGTGAGCGCGCCGTTGTGCGAGATAACGGGCGCGTCCAAACCTAACTTCAAAGCCAATGGTCGCGCATCACGAAAACGCCTTCCCGTCACTACGGCAACGGTGACGCCAAGTTCGCGCACCGATTGAACGGCTTTGAAATTCTTCGCTGAAATCTCTCCGCGTGAATTTAGAAGCGTTCCGTCAAGGTCAAGCGCAAGCAAGCGAATCATATTTTTTTAATCTCTTCTCTTGGAAATTCCTACCTTTTATTTATCTTATCTTGTAAACTGTGATGCCTGACAAACACAAATGGCCAAAGAAACATATTTCTGAGGTATAGAAAATAATCTTTATGTCCCCAAAAAAATCTTTCAATATATTTTTGCTCTTTATCCTAACTGTTTCATTTCTCTGTCAAAGTACCTTGCAAGTAAAAGCTCACGAAGGTCACAACAAACCCGGTGTATCTAAAAAAGAGATTGAAAAACACAAGAAGATTGATTTCGGTTTTGCCGGTTTTAAGGAGCTAAACCAAAAGCTTCAAAGAGATTTTTTGTCTTTCGATAACGCGGTCAATTTGGCTAAAGCAGAACTCGCAAAGAAAAAACTAAAGGCTGAAAACGGCTCTCTTGTTGGCTCATGGTCGCCCGTCTATGACCTTCCTTTAGTTCCCATTCACGTTATGCTGTTGACCAACGGAAAACTTCTGATGTGGGATTCTGTGGGCGACAATCCAACATCATCTTATCCCACCCACAACTTTACCCGCGCCGCGATTTGGGACCCTGTTACAAACAACACGACCCGAGTTGATAACAACACCACGGGCTACAATTTATTCTGCGCGGGATTCGCTCACCTGCCGAACGGTACGCCTTTCATTGCTGGCGGAAATCTGAACGCAGACCAAGACGGTCTAAACACAATCCATTTTTTCAATCAGATAAATAACACTTGGTCGCTTGGTCCGCTTATGACTCAGGGTGGGCGTTGGTATCCGTCCGTAACGCCGCTTGCAAACGGAGAAATGCTCATAACTTCAGGTGAAGTTTTTACACCCGAAGTCTTTACGACAAGCGGAACATTACGAACTTTAAGCAATGCGACTTTAGAAATGTCTTATTACCCTTGGCTTCAAGCCGCTCCAAATGGTCAGGTATTTTATTTTGGTCCTGACAGCACTTTGCAATATCTAAATGCAAACGGTACGGGTTCATGGACCAACTTCGGCGACCGCGATGGTATTTACAGAGAATACGGTTCGTTTGCGATGTATGACATTGGAAAAATACTAGCCAGCGGAGGCGCGTCTTCAACTAAGACCTCTGTATCTATGCATATCACGAACCCAAATGTCGCTCCCGTAGTCAATGCAGTTTCGGACATGAATTTCGGACGAAGACAGCACAACTTGACCGTACTTCCTGACGGAACAGTTCTGGCAACGGGCGGAAATTACAGCGGTGTTGAGTTGATAGACAAAAACGCGAATGTTTTTGATGCGGAACTTTGGGACCCTGTAACCAAAAGTTGGAGGCTTCTATCCAGAGCTGACAAAATCAGACAATATCATTCGACTGCTATCCTTTTACCGGACGGAAGAGTCTTTACAGGAGGTGGCGGAATTTGTAGTGAATGCGCCGCTGTAAATTATTTGGAAAAAAATATGGAGATTTTCACTCCGCCTTACTTGTACAAACAAGACGGCTCAGGTGAGCTTGCTCCGCGTCCTTCAATTACAAACGCACCGAGTTCGGTTTTTTACAATCAATCTTTCTTTGTTGAAACACCACAGGCAAACAACATTCGTCAGGCTGTTATGATGCGCGTTTCGTCTGTAACTCACTCGATTGATTTCGAGCAAAGAAGAATTCCTTTGAGGTTCAGTCTTTCAGGAAATGGTCTGACGGCACTCGCGCCCGCGAATTCAAACGTGGCCCCGCCCGGTTATTACATGCTTTTTTTAATTGACAACAATGGAGCGCCATCCGTCGCAAACATGATGCAGGTTGGTTACGGACCTAATCTCGGCGCGCCCGTTCTCGCTGCTTCGTCGGGGACAAATAATTCTGCGAACCTTTCATGGATTCCCGTTTACGGCGCAAACAATTATCAGGTTAAATACGGAACGGCTTCGGGCAATTACACAAACACGGTGAACACGGGAGACGTTACGAATTTCACTGTCAACGGGTTAAATCCGGCTACGCGGTATTACTTCGCTGTTTCTGCATCGAACGCAACTCTTTCGGGCGAGAATTCAAACGAAATAACTGTTACAACAAATAAACCGCCCGGTAACGGAATCGGTTTGTCGGGCAGTTATTACAACGGCTTGAATTTCGACACTCTCGTTTTATCAAGGGTTGATTCGCAGGTGAATTTTAATTGGGGGACAGGTTCGCCTTCAGGTGGAATAAACAACAATAACTTTACCGTCAGGTGGCTTGGCAAAGTCGAGCCGCGAACTTCCGAGACCTACACATTTTACTCAACGAGCGATGATGGCGTCCGTCTTTGGGTAAACAATCAGTTGATAATCAACGACTGGCAAGACCAAGGTCTAACGGAAAACACAGGCGCAATCGCTCTGGAAGCTGGTCAAAAGTACGACATCAAGATGGAGTTTTACGAAAAAAGCTTTGATGCAGTAGCAAAACTCGAATGGTCAAGCCCGCAAACTGCACGTCAGGTTATTCCGCAAACCCAGCTCTATCCAAATCAACCACCGACTGCTTCTAACGCTACGATTAGCGGACGTATCACGTCGCCAATCTTCAAAGGTTTGTGGAATGTGCGAGTTGTACTTTCAGGTGGCGGTTTGACAGAACCTCGTTATACGCAAACCAATCCCTTTGGCTACTACCGTTTTATGGATGTTCCGACAGGCGAAGGTTATGTGGTGACGGTATCTTCAAAACTACATCCCTTTGCTCAATCGTCGCTATTTCTAAATGTTCTCGGCGACATTACAAATGCCGACTTTACAAGTGACTGGTAATGCGAATCAGCGGTTGAGAAATATTTTCCGGCTCTAACTGTGTTCAATGTTTGTTTGAAAATCAGTCTTTGCTTTTGGTTTAGTTTGGATGGAACACTGATTTGACGGATTTGGCTGATTTAGACGGATTGAATCAGTTCTAATCAGTCCAATCCGTCAAATCAGTGTCCCATCTCAAGACAAGACAGCGAACCGAAAAGTTTTTCAAGCCATAGCCTGTGATAGAAAATCTTCCAATAAATTTGCAGAAACATTATTTCGATAAAGCAACGTCGAACGTATATCGTCAATCGGCGTTATTTCTTCCTGAATCTTGAGTCTTGAATCTTGAATCAGTGTTTTATCTAAAACCTGCCCGCGTAAGAAATTTTCAGTTTCAACACATCTTAAAGGTACAGGCGCAACGCTTCCGTAAGCAATACGCACATCTTCGATTTTATTTCCATCAAGTTTAACCGCACCGGCAAAACAGACTTTTGAAATCGCCTGTGCTTTTCGCGTTCCGACTTTTCGATAATAAGTTTTCCAATCGCCCGTATCTCTTCGCAAACGAACACGGCTAATTAATTCATCGGCACGCATTACGGACTGTTTGTAACCCGTGTGAAAATCTTTGTACTCAACCCAACGCGAACCATTAGAAGAAATCAACTCAACTTCGGCATTGTAAGCTAAAAGAGCCGGCGGTGAATCTGCGGCGGGCGAAGCGTTTGCAATGTTGCCGCCGATTGTCCCGCGATTCTGAATTGCCTGACCGCCCGTTTCGCTTGCCGCGCGACAAAGCATTGAAAACTCTGTTTGTAGAATTTCATTTGATTGAACTTGCGTGTATGTCGTTAAGCCGCCGATTGTGATGTGCTCGTTTGTGATTTCAATCTGTCTCAATTCATTAAACGGAAGAATGTTGATAAAGCGTTTGTGATTTAGCTTTCCCGATTCAAACAACACCATCAAATCCGTCCCGCCCGCAAAAGGTTGCCAAACGCCCGCGTCGCGCGACAACAAATCAAGAGCGTCCGTCAACGAACGCGGCGTTATCATTTCAAATTCAGGTAAATAGGCTCTCACAATTTTAGATTTTGGATTTTAGATTTTGGACTGCTTCAACCACAGATTCAAAAATTTTCATGTAGCCCGTACAACGACATAAATTTCCCGCAAGTCCATTGCGAATTTCTTCTTCCGTCGGGTTCGGATTTTTTTCCAAAAGATTGACTGCGGCGATGACCATTCCGGGCGTACAAATTCCGCATTGCGCCCCGCCGTGTGTGATGAAACAGCTTTGAACTTCGTGAAGCGTTTCGCCCGTTGCTATCCCTTCGATTGTTTTGATTTCCATGCCTTCGCATTGTGCAACAGGCACAAGACAACTGTTCACAATCTCGCCGTTAATCAACACAGTACACGCGCCGCATTCGCCTTCGCCGCAACCTTCTTTTGTACCGGTCAGGCGCAATTCTTCACGCAAAACATCCAAAAGCCGCGCCATCGGATAAGCGTGCGTCGCAACGGTTTCGCCATTTATGTTTAAGTTTATTTCGATTTTACTCATTACTATCTTGCTGGTAAGAACTTTGCCGTCAAGATGACGGCGTTCCCAGCATTAAATCTTCGGGCATCAAGGGAACATGATTGAAACTTATGCCGATTGCGTTTTCAATCGCGTTAAGAATTGCAGGCGCGCCGCCGTCCATAGGGAGTTCGCCAATTCCTTTCGCCCCCGCAGGGCCATGTTTATATGGGTTCTCTGCAAAGAAAACGCGAATCGGCGGAATGTCTGCCGACGTAGGAATGATGTAATTCGTCATTTGACCATTAGCCATACGCCCGTCACGCCATTCGACTTTTTCAAAAAGAGTCCAGCCGATTGCCTGAGCTACACCACCCTCAATCTGTCCTGCCGCAAGAATGGGGTGAATAACTTTTCCGATTTCCTGAACGGCTACGAAATCTTCTACGCGGGCTTCGTAAGTAATGGGGTCGTAAGAGACTTCCGCAACATAAACAGCCCAAGCATAAGCTCCGTAAGCTTCGCCCTGATATTTTTCATCATCCCAAAAAACATTCGGCGGCGGTTCATATTTGCTGACGGATTTCAACGCACCATGTTTTTCAATATAAGCGGAACAGGCTTTTTGAAACTCTTCTTGAGAATAATTCTCTTGTAGGAGTCCGTTTTGAACGAGCGTTTGTTTTAAGCCCAAGCAAGCGGATTCGACAAGTTTTCCGACAATCATTGTTGTTCTCGAAGCGACGGTCGGGCCGCTGTTCGGAACATTCCCTGTGTCTGGGCGCGCGATTTCAATCAAGTTAAAATCTATCTTCAAAGCGTCGGACGCAATCTGCGCGAAAACCGTGTTTGTCCCCTGTCCGATTTCAGTGCTTGCGGCAAGCACTTTTACAACGCCTTCTTTCGTTGCTTCGACGCCTACGACGGATTGCAAATAAACTTCGCCCGAACCCGTAAAGCCCGCGCCGTGCATGAATGAACAAAAGCCAATTCCCTTTTTGATTTTTGAAGTCTTATTCTCTTCTGCGAATCGTTTTTGTTTTGCCTCATAATCGCTCTTCTCAAAAGCCAAATTTAGCAAACCTTCCAAATAAACCTTTTCGCGTATTGTCTGGTTTGTTGCCGTTGTTTCACCTTCTTGAATGAAATTCCTGCGGCGAAATTCTTCAGGCGATAAACCGACAGCTTGAGACACTTTATTCAGGTGTCTTTCAAGAGCAAAAATACTCTGCGGCGCGCCGAAACCGCGAAAAGCTCCGTGCGGCGGATTATTTGTAGCGACGGCTTTTGAACGCACGCGAACATTCGGACAAGTGTAAGGTCCTGCGGCGTGGATTGTTCCCCGTGAAAGAACAACGGGCGACAGAGTGCAATAAGCCCCGCCGTCAATGACAAAATCAATATCCATCGCCAGAAGTTTTCCGTCTTTTGTCACAGCCGTTTTGTGCCTTGTGTGTGAAGGATGACGTTTCGTTGTGGCAACCATGTCTTCCGCGCGGTCATAAATCATCTTCACAGGTCGCCCCGACTTTTGTGCCAACAATGCCGCATGTCCCGCAATCATTGAAGGATATTCTTCTTTGCCGCCAAACCCGCCGCCCGTTTCCGCCTGCACAATTCTGACTTTATCTTCGGGCAATTCAAACAATTTCACTAAAGCTTTGTGAACATAGTAAGGACATTGCATCGAACCCCAAACGGTAACGCCCGTTTCTTCCGAGTAAATTGCTATGACGCCGTTTGGTTCGATATAAAGTTGTTCCTGCGCGCCCGTCGAGTATTCCCCTTCAATAATGTAATCTGCTTGCGCCCAAGCCTCATCAACATTCCCTTTTTCAATCAGAAACTTTTTGAAAACATTGTCTTCGCCCCAAATGATTTCTTTCTTATTCATAGATTCTTCAAGTGAAAAAATTGCGGGCTGTGGTTCTACAATCAGTTTTACGGACTGGCGGGCTTTTTCAAGAAGATATTTGTTTTCGTGTGCGAGCAATAAAAGAGGTTCTTCTGCGTGATTGATTTCTGAGTCAGCCAAGAAGGGCTGGTCTAATAAAAGAAGCGCGACGGCGTTTGTGCCTTCTATGTCTTTTGCCGTAACAATAACAAAATCATCCCAATTAATTCCTTCTTCAAAAACAATATCAACGAGCCGACCGCGCGGCACACTGCTTCGCACAGTCAC
>Ga0187892_10012186_pt1 | contig 10306 bp, 9 predicted proteins | sample MA1701073metaG_FD_139345 | JGI IMG/M metagenome (GOLD analysis project Ga0187892, IMG submission 139345) | Bio-ooze microbial communities from a basaltic lava cave in the Kipuka Kanohina Cave System on the Island of Hawaii, USA - MA170107-3 metaG ...
AGCGCCAGCGACACCACGGCAACCGCCGTCCACAGGCCCACGTCGCGGGGTACTCCGTAAAACGGCTGGCTGCCGCGGGTGATTTCCCGTGCCGCCACCAGCAGCGTGTACACGATGATCAACAGGGCTAGCGTGGCGATTGAAGCGCTCGATCCCGAAAGCCTGAGCAGCGGCGTGCCGGTCACGAGGCCAATCAACACAGCCAGCAGCAGAACGATGACAAGGGCTGCAAAAAACGACAGTTCATAGCCCGCGAGAAACGGCGGCAGATCGCGCAACGCCGTGCGCTGCAAGGCTACGGGCATTGTCAGTAGGCCGGTCGCATATGCGCCAAGGCCCAAAAAGGCGGAATGGCCGAAGGAAACGATCCCGGTATTTCCGGAGAATATTTGCAAACCCAGTACGGCGGTCAGCATAATCGCTGCGTAGGTGACGACCCGCTGCATGGCCGCGCCGCCGAAGAAAAAGACAATGAGCGCGATCACGATGACTGTGAGCACCATGGCAGTGGCGTCGGCGGAGGCGTTGCGGAACGCCGCCGGCATCATCGGCCTGGTTGTTTCCGCCATTACGCGGCCTTGAAGCGGGTCGGCGAAAACGGTGCCAAAATCGCCTGTTCGCCGCGCCTCAATAAATTGGCGATCGCTTCGCCCACGGCCGGGCCGGTCTTGAAGCCATGACCCGATGAACCGGCTGAAACCACCAGCCCCTCCACGCCGCGCATAGCGCCGATCACCGGCAAATCGTCTGGGCTCATATCATAGAGGCCGGCATAGCCCGGCCGGATACCGAGTTCAGGCATTGCGGGAATGCGGCGGGAAAAGGTTTCAATAATCTCAACGGATTCTGCTTCGTCGACGCCCTCCATGTAATTGTCCGGGTCCTCCACGAAGCGGGGCCGGCCAGCCTCGTCGTGGCGGATGCCGGTGCCGCCTCCAGCCCAGGTTCCGGCAAGGATGACGCCCTCATTGTCGGGGCGGGCATAGTTGCAGCAAATGTCATCGCACCAGGCGAAAGGCATGATCTGGCGCGCTTTGCCATTCGCCTCCAACACGGCCATCGGATGGCGCTCGACATGCAACGGCAAATCGAGATGGATGGTTGCCAGCAGGCGGCGCGTCCAGGGTCCGGCGGCCAGCATAACCGTGTCCGCTTCGAGCCTCGTGCCATCATGAAGTTCCACACCGGTGACGCGGCCGCCCTTCGCTAGCAACCGCCTCACGGATGTGTTCTGCATAACCTTGGCGCCATGTTTTCGCGCTGTGCGAACGATGGCGTTGGTTGCGCCGAATGCGTCGGCATAGCCGTAACCCGGCTCCCAGAGCGCAACGGCCACATCGTCACGCGAAAATCCCGGCGCTAAGTCGGCAAAGCTACTGGGCGAAAGCGTTTCAATGATTGAGCCTTCGCCGCGAATGCGCTCCGCCGCGGCGCGCCAGCTTGCCTCGTTATCCTTGCCGCAAACCCACATCATGCCGACCTGCGTGACGAACGGGCCTTCACCGGATATTTCCGGCAGCGCCAGCAAAATGTCCGTGCCCCGCTTGGCCAATCGTGAAAGTTCCGGCATCAGATAAAATGCGTGCAAGAGCGCCGAGGATTTGCCGGTGGGCCCGCCCGCAGGATGGGTTTGCTCGATCAGGGTTATAGCTCCACCAGCTTCCGCCAGATGATAGGCAACACTCGATCCGACGATACCCGCGCCCACCACAATGACATCGTTGCTCGGTTGCATTGTTTGTCCCCACGAGACTTGAGCGCAAGCTAAGACCAGTTTCCAAACGGTGTCAATCTTTCTTCATGATTGACTGAAAGAAGAACTTCTGTAATGTTTTCTTCATGTTGAAAACCCGAAAAGCCCTGGCGATACGCGATATTCTCATGCGGCAGGATGTTTCGCTAACGCCCTCGGAGGAGAAGATCGTGCGGCTGCTGCTGACCGACTACCCGACATCGGGCCTCGGCACCGCGACGAATTTAGCGCGGCGGGCGGCGGTGAGCGATCCCACTGTTGTTCGCCTGGTGATGAAGCTGGGCTTTGATGGTTTTGCTGATTTCCAATCGAGGCTTTTGGCCGAAGTGGAAGCGCGGCTGCACTCGCCGCTGCTGATGATGGAGGCCAAGCGGCTCAACGGCAAGACCGACGGCACGATCATTTCATATCTTAATTCCGTGGCGATGGCCCATGACAGATGCATCACCATGACGCCGCTCCAGAGTTACGGCCGGGCAGCGAAACTCATCATGGCTGCGAAGGGCGAAGTCGTTCTTCTGGGCGGGCGGTTCAGCCGCCATATCGCCGGCATGTTCGGGGGTTACCTCTCGCAGTTCCGCCCGGGCATCCGAGATCTCGGCGCTGTGTCGGCGCAGGCTTTCGATACCTTGGCCGATCTTGGCCGGCGCGATGTTCTCGTGGTTTTCGATTACCGGCGTTATCAACTTGATGTGGTAGCCTATGCGCGCCAGGCTGCGGAGCGCCACGTCCGCATCCTCCTCTTCACCGATCAGTGGCTTTCGCCAATCGCCGAAATAGCCGAAGCGACCATCGTCAGTCCGCTTGACGTCGCCTCCCCCTATGACACACTGGCGCCGGCCATGGCACAGATGGAAGCGCTAGTTGCCCATCTCGTCTCAACACAGGGCGAAGCAGTCCGGGCCCGCATCGAAAGGCTGGAAGGCATTCGCCACACCAATGCAGTGACGGTAGATGACGAAGGAAATGGCGCTTCGCGAGGGACGCGGACATCTTCTGGACCCAAGAATCGAAGACAGGACCACAGATCATGACGACATCCTCCCCGAGACGGGATGCCCCCTATCGCGCCGGAGAAACCGCGCTGCTCCTCGTTGATATGCAGCGCATATGGCTGGAACCGGGTCTCGACCCAGCCCATTCCGAACGCGGTCCCGAGCATTATTTCTATCGTGAGACGTCTAGCCGGACGATTCCCCACCAGGCAGGTTTGCTGGCCGCGGCGCGCGCCAACGGCGTCGAGGTCATCCACACAATCATTCAAAGTCTGACAAAGGACGGTCGAGACCGCTCCCTCGATCACAAGATGACGCCGATTCACGTCCCGCCGCATCGGCCCGAGGGGTTGCCCGTGCCTGCCCTGGCTCCGGTAGAAGATGAAATCCTGCTGCCGAAAACATCCTCTGGCGTCTTCAACTCGACCAACATCGATTACATCCTGAAAAATCTCGGCATCCGCTATCTTGTCGTTGCCGGAATCATGACGGACCAGTGCGTTGACATGGCGGTGCGCGATGCCGCCGACCGGGGCTATCTCGTGACTTGCGTGTCTGATGCCTGTGCCGCGGCCACCAAGGAGCGTCACGACAACGCACTCCGCGCTTTCGGCGGTTATTGCTGGGTCGCCAATACCAGCACGGTTGCCGCGCGCTTCAACGCGTTGGGCACGCATTCATGACAGCGGCGCCGGAAGCCCTCGTCGCCATTGTCACCACCGATATTTGCGCCATCACGCGCGGCCGTTCCGTTGTCGAGAGCAAGCTGGAAAAGATCGTTGCGACCGGGGTTGGCTGGCTTCAAGCCAATCTGTCGCTGACGCCGTTCAATTCCATCGCCCATCCTAATCCCTGGGGATCGTCGGGCGATTTGCGGCTAATTCCGGATCTGAACGCGCGTTTCCGCACGGTACGGACGGGATCGGTCACGCCTTTCGATATGGTGCCGGGAAATTTGATGGAGCTCGGCGGCACGCCCTGGCTTGCCTGCACCCGCGGTATGCTGATCAGCGCGCTGGCCGACCTCAAGGCGGCAACGGGTCTAAGCGTAGTCGCCGCCTTCGAGCATGAATTCCAGATATTTGGGGGAGCATCTCCGCCTGGTCATTCGCTTTCCTTCGAGGCGTTGCGGCGCACCGATCCATTCGGACCGATCTTGATGGCGGCTCTCGAGGAAGCCGGAGTGTCGCCCGAAGTCATCATCGCGGAGTTCGGCAGCGATCAATTCGAGGTCACGCACGCACCCGCGGATGCGCTGGCTGCCGCCGACCGCGCCGTTGCGATCCGCGAGATCACTCGGGAAGTGGCGCGCAATCTTGGGCGGCGCGCCTGCTTTGCGCCCAAAACCGCGCCCGATGCGGTGGGTAACGGCCTTCATATTCATTTCAGTTTCATCGATGCCAAAGGCAAGCCCGCGACCTATGACGCGGCCAATCCTGGCGGCCTTTCGAGCAAGGCCGGTGCCTTCTGCGCGGGAGTGCTGCGCCATCTGCCGGCCCTCACCGCGCTTACGGCGGCGAGCGTGCCGTCCTATTACCGCCTGAAGCCGCACAGCTGGAGTTCATCCTATACCTGGCTTGCCGACCGTGACCGCGAGGCTGCCTTGCGCATCTGCCCAACGGTGGCCATCGGCGGGGGCGATCCGGCAAAGCAGTTCAATATCGAATACCGGGCCGCCGATGCGACCGGTAATCCTTATCTTTCACTCGCTGCAATTATTCGCGCGGGTTTCGAAGGGCTGGCCAATGGTCTGCCCACGCCGCCGCTTGTTTCCGGCGATCCAACGGTAATGACCGAAAAAGAACGGGCCGCTCTCGGTCTTGTCCGCTTGCCAGAGAGCCTCGATGCCGCGCTTGCGGCCCTTGCCGCCGACAAGACCGTGCTGAGTTGGTTCCAGCCCGCATTCATCGAAACCTTCACCGGCGAAAAGTGCGCCGAACTAGCCCACCTCAAGAACCGCACACCGGCTGAAATATGCGAACTCTACCGGGCGCTCTATTGATGAAAACTCAGACGATCCACGACGATTGGCCGGAGCCCATCGAGGTTCTCAACGAAAGCGGCGGAAGTGATATCGTTTTGATCTGCGAACACGCGTCCAATCACATACCCGCCGAATATAAGAGCCTTGGTCTCGATGAACCCGACCTTTCCCGACACATCGCATGGGACATTGGCGCCGCGGCCGTGACACGAGCACTTGCGGCGAAGCTGGACGCGCCGGCGTTTCTCGGCACCTATTCGCGGCTCCTCATCGATCTCAATCGGCCGCTTGGTGTGCCAACGAGCATCCCGAAGCGTTCGGAAAGTACCGACATTCCGGGCAACGCCAGCCTTTCCGAGGCCGAAAAAACGCGCCGGGGCGATCTCATATTCGCGCCATTCCACAATTTTATCGCTAAACATTTGCGGGCGCGCGAGACGGTGGGGCGGAAAAGCCGAATCGTTGCCATGCACTCCTTTACGCCCGTGTTCTTTGGCAAGGAGCGGCCTTGGCAGGCGGGAGTGCTTTACGACAGTTCGCGCGCGTTCGGCGAAGCGGTGATCGCCGGCTTGCGTCAGGATAGCGCCCTGAATGTCGAACCCAATGTCCCCTACGTGATCAGTCGTGACCATGACTATGCCGTACTGGTACATGGACATGATCGGGGCTACGCCGGCATCCTCATTGAAGTGAGGCAGGACCTTCTAACAAGTGCCGAAGGCACAGAGGGTTGGGCCCGGCGGATTGCTCAGGCTCTTAATGTTCCATGGAAATGACTCGCTCCAATCTTTCGCTGCGCGAGCGCGATGACAAGGCGATCGCGCGGATCGGTAAGCTGCGGTTTTCGCCGCTGAGTTTGATTGGCGGGAGGGGCAACCGGCTCATCGAGGAAGGCGGGCGTGAACTGCTCGATCTTTCAGGATCAGCCGGTGCTGCCGTTCTTGGCTACAGCCATCCCGCAATTGTCGAAGCCGTGGAAAAATCCGCCCGCGACATGGCTGGTGCCAGCCTGCTGCTCTATCCGAACGAACCCGCCATCGCGCTCGCCGAAGAATTGCTGCGCCTGATCCCTAGCGAAGACGAGCGGCGTGTATGGTTCGGCCATTCCGGCTCCGATGCGAATGACTGCGCCCTGCGGGTGTTGCAGGCAGCCACCGGGCGCAATCGGTTTATTTCTTTCATCGGCTCCTACCACGGCAATCTTTCCGGCTCGATGGCGATCAGCGGCCACACCGCCATGACCCATACATTGCCCCGCGCCGGTCTGGTGCTTCTCCCCTATCCCGATCCCTTCCGTCCGAGATTCAGCGCCGAGGAAGTGCTCTCCCTGCTCGACTATCAATTCGAAACGACATGCCCGCCTGGTCAGGTCGCGGCAGTGTTCATCGAACCTCTAATGTCAGACGGCGGGTTGATCGTGCCGCCGGCGGGCTTCCTCGCCGCACTTCAGGAGCGCTGCCGCGCCCATGGCATCAAGATCGTAGTGGACGAAGTGAAGGTCGGCCTGGCGCGGAGCGGCCTGATGCATTGTTTCCAGCACGAAGGGCTGAAGCCGGACCTCGTCGTCTTCGGCAAGGGATTGGGTGGCGGGCTGCCGCTATCGGCCGTCGTTGGCCCGCAAGAGATTATGGACCACGTTCCAGCCTTTGCGCTTCAGACAACGGCCGGCAACCCGGTTGCCGCGGCCGCCGGCGGGGCCGTTCTGCGTACGATCGAAAATGAAAGGCTTGCGTCCCGCGCGGCTCGCATCGGCAAGTTGTTCGCCAATGCGCTCAGAGCCTTGGCTGACAAGCACGAGACTATCGGAGACGTGCGCGGGCGTGGTTTGGCAATAGGTGTCGATCTGGTCAGCAACCGTCAAACGCGGGAACCTGTTCCGGCAGTGATGACCGCCAAGATCATTTACCGCGGCTATCAGTTGGGTGCGGCCTTCAGCTATGTGGGGCTAAAAGCCAATGTGCTTGAGTTCACCCCGCCGCTGACTTTGAGAGAGGATGAAGTTCAAGAGGGAGCTGCCATTGTCGATCAGGCGATCACCGACGTCATTGCCGGAAAGATCGCCGACGCGGAGGTGGCTTCTTTCATAATGTGGTAGCGAGAAATGGAGTTGATGGAATTGCCAAAGATTGGCGTCAGATGAGCGTGAGCGTCCACCGAACCTGAAACCAGCAGCTTGCCGGAAATATAGATGCTTTCGGCCGCGGATGTGTCGGCGCCACGCGGATTAATGGATGCGATCACACCATTTGCAACGCCGACATCCGCGCGGACGATCCCCTCGGACGTGACAACGCGGCCGCCCGTGAGCAGCAGATCGAACATGGAATCACTCGAAAGCCTGGATCCAATCCATGTAGCCATGAAATGCATCGCGCACCGAGCGTGGACGCCAACCTGTGTCCGCCATTATGCGAGCGAGGTCATAAACGCCCCACATTCCAGTGGAATGGCCAGGGTTCTGGTCGATGTTGCAAGTCTCGAGACTAGAGAGCTCCCAACGAAGGTCCGGCACTTTCTCGGCCGCGAAAACAAATATTTTAGATGGCGGAGGAGAATATCCGGAAACAAACCTTCTCCGTCCCTCTGTAGCGCGCACCTATTCGCAATTTTTCGCTGCTGCCCTCTCCAGGGGACCGACCGTCACCGAGGCTATGGTGCAGGAGAAATGATTAGCGCTCGCGACAGCCATTCGCGGAGGCGCTTCGTGGCTTCAGGTCAATAAAGCGCGTCAGCCGTGGCAATCGGCTCCGATGCAGGTTGCTCGACCAAAGTAACGAAAAGGCCCCGGAACCCGAGCCAGCCAAGCAGGCCTGTATCATTGCCGACCGCGACGGTAACATCGGCGCAGCGCAGAAGCGACGGTTGCACAACATAAGCCGCCGCGAGCAGATCGAACGGGTAAAACCCGTCGCGGCCGATGTCCTCGCGCCAGTAGTCCACCCAGGCGCGAGAGCGCTGCGCTACCCAGGCCCACGGGCCGCCCCGGGCAGCCATGCCGTTGAGCACCGCGCCGCCGATCATGACGTCTCGCGCCGCCTCGTAAGGAACGAGCGTCAGCGGCAAGCCCATAGAGAGGATCGCCGTCGCGGCATCCTCATCCTGGACGAAGTTGAAATCGCGGAAGACCGGGCCGTGGCCGAGCAGCGAACGAGCCGTCCCGCCTTCGACCGGATGGAACAGGTGGCCCTGGCGCCGGCCCATTACAGAGACGATCCGGATCACTTTGGCCCGCAGGTCGGGCCGACCCTGCAAGGCTAGCGCGAGATTCGTCATCGGCCCGAGAGCGACGATGGTGAGCGGCCCTTTCTCGAGGGCTGCGCGCAGCATCTCATGCGCCGGGGACGCGCCGCTTCGCGCGCCATCGTTAGTCGGGTGCGAAGAACCGCGGTAAACGGGTGCGGAAGCCAGTCCGCTCGCCTCAAGCTCGGCCATGAGCGCGCGGGTCGTCCTATCGGTTACGCTCAGCGTGGCGTTGCCGAACACAGTCGAGACGCCGACGATCTCGACACCGTCTGCCTGAGCCAGCAACAAGATTGCAAAGCAGTCGTCCGGATCTGTCCGCCGGCCGCCTCCGCAGGCGGCGTCGGTATCAATCCACACCCGCGCTGGCGCAGCCGCGAACGTTTCGCCCGGCGCAAGCGCCAGCGGCGGCGCTGGCGGCTCGCCGGTGCGCCATCCCTCGACCGGAAGCGTAAACGAGATGAGAAGCCCTGCGACCGCCACGAGCATCAAGGCGCCCAGCGCCGCCAGCGCGGCGCAAATGAAATGCACGATGCGACGCATCAAAAGCCCCTCAAAGGGCGACGGCGGTCACCAACAGGATAAGGCTAAGCATCGCAAGCGCGGCCCGCGCAACATGTGAGTGCTCCCAGCGGTCGCGGAGGGTCATCCAGTCGAGCGTCGGGGACTGCGCACCAGCCTTGCTGCGGCCGAACGGGGCAGCCCCGAAAAACCGCGCGCCAAGACCGGCCAGCTTGAAGTCCGCCAGCCAGAAATTGTTCACGGGATGCGTCAGCATCCAATAGAGTAGATGCACCAAGAGCAAGGCGAGAAAAGCGCCGAGGGTGAGCCAGAAGGCCGTTCCGCTGGGCGTGATAAACACGAGCAGCAGCAAGGAGAGAATGCCGACCGGCTCGGCCACGCCAACGATGGTAAAGCCCGGGTAGTAAATCTGCTGGACTATGAGGTACTCGTCTTTCCCCAGCTGCATCTTGCCCGGAAGCTCGAGCGCATGCGCCAGCGCGGGCGTCAGGACGATCACCACAAGGAGGACCGCTAGGATTTGCAGCGTTCCAAGCAAAGTCTTGGTTCTCCGTTGCGTGGCAGCGCCAGCCACTTGAATTCGCGAATTGCGAAAGGTTCAACGCAAATCTAGCACAACGCCGCGGGTGAAGCATCCAGTACCCACTCCGAGCCCTAGCGAACCGGACCGTGCGCATCCGGGCGAAAATATGCGCGTTGTAGCGAAATCCTGCGCAACTGGCGGAGAGGGAGGGATTTGAACCCCCGGTACGGTTACCCGTACTCCGCATTTCGAGTGCGGCGCGATCGACCACTCTGCCACCTCTCCGCGTGCGAGATCGTGTGGACCGCGAACCGCTCAGATAGCGAAGCTGGCGAGCCCTGCCAACCCCTTTTGGGAGCCGGATTGACAGAAGGACCTAAACTGCTACAAGCCCCGCTCATGTGCATCCAGGGAATCCTCGCGAAAACCGCCAAAACGGCGTGAGCCTTCTCCCCAGGCCTTTGATCCCGGGCGGGGAAGAAGGCCAGAGGCGTTTACGATGCCTGAAGCACAATCACATACAGAATGGGGCCGAAGGAACGTCGTGAAGGAGCTTTGCCATGGGTTATAATGTTGCAGTTGTCGGCGCCACCGGCAATGTCGGCCGCGAAATGCTAAACATCCTGGCCGAGCGCGAGTTTCCGGCCGATGAAGTTTTCGCCATTGCCTCCAGGCGCTCCATGGGGGTCGACGTTTCCTATGGCGACCGCACGCTGAAGTGCTTGGACCTGGAACAGTTCGATTTCTCTAAAACCGACTTTTGCCTCATGTCGGCGGGCTCCGCGGTCGCCAAGGAATGGGCGCCGAAGATCGGCGCCTTGGGCTGCATCGTGATCGATAATTCCTCGTGCTGGCGCTACGATCAGGAGGTGCCGCTCATCGTTCCCGAGGTCAACGCTCACGCACTTGAAGAGTATATGCGGCGCAAGACCAGGCGCAACATCATCGCCAATCCCAATTGCTCAACCGCCCAGCTTGTGGTGGTGCTGAAGCCTCTGCACGATGTGGCGAAGATCAAGCGTGTCGTGGTCGCCACCTATCAGTCGGTGTCGGGAGCTGGCAAGGAAGGCCTCGACGAATTGTGGAACCAGACCAAGGGGATCTTCGTCACCGATTCTCCCACGCCGAAAAAGTTTACCAAGCAGATCGCCTTCAACTGCATCCCCCATGTGGACGTGTTCATGGATTCCGGCGATACGCGCGAAGAATGGAAAATGAACGTCGAGACCCGGAAGATTCTCGATCCCAAGATCAGGCTCACCGCGACTTGCGTGCGGGTGCCGGTCTTC
>Ga0187892_10012188_pt1 | contig 10304 bp, 12 predicted proteins | sample MA1701073metaG_FD_139345 | JGI IMG/M metagenome (GOLD analysis project Ga0187892, IMG submission 139345) | Bio-ooze microbial communities from a basaltic lava cave in the Kipuka Kanohina Cave System on the Island of Hawaii, USA - MA170107-3 metaG ...
ACTCCCGCCAGGCCTACGATCGAGTGACGTTGAGCGCCGCTGGGTCGGGCTTAACCTCAGGATGAGCCGCTTTGGCTTCGTGGACATCGGGCGCTTTTTGGATAAAAGTGAAGGCGCTGGTGGCGGCAACTGAACCCATGGCGGCGGCGGTGATGTCTTGCTTGAAATGGCCGAAGAAATTGGTGGTGTCACCGGCGGCGTAGATGCCAGGCACATTGGTTTGCATCAAATTGTCCACCGCAACGTAACCGTACTGATCAAGTTTCACCCCGATTTTCTCGGCTAGCTCTACCTCGGGAATAGCGCCGATCTCGACAAACAGACCGTCCAGTTCGTATTCTTTACCGTCTTTAGTCTTGATCCCTTCAAGACGGCTGGTGCCTAAGATTTCGCCCACCTCGGTACTGAAAACTGGTTCGGCCTTGCCGCTCTTTAGATGCGGCTGTAAGCGCTCGTAGTTTATCGGCTCGGCTTTGAGCTCCGTGCCGCGCACGAAGATATAGACCTTCTCGGCGTATTGCACTGCCAAGTTCGCGCCCTTGATCGAGGCATCTCCCCCGCCGACAATCCCGATTACCTTTCCTTTATATAGTGGGCCGTCGCAGGTGGTGCAGTAATGGACGCCTTTACCTTGGGCAAACTCGGACTCTTTGGGCAAGCCCAATTTTCGCCGGGCGGCGCCCATAGCCAGAATCACCGTTTTAGCCTCAAGCTTCTGGCCGCTTTGGCCGGTCAAAATAAAATGCTCATTGGTCTTTTGCAACTCAACGACCCGGTCGGTTTTGAGCTCGGCTCCCAGTGCTTCAACCTGCTCTTTGACTTTGACCATTAAGTCGTAGCCGTCAATTGATTTAAAGCCGGGGTAGTTTTCCACAGTCCAGGCGGTGGAGGTTGCCCCACCAAACAGATCGCCAATGACAACGGTTTTCAGTTCATAACGGCAGGCATAAAGCGCGGCCGAGAGTCCCGCCATCCCCGAGCCGATCACCGCCACGTCGTAATTAGAATTAGTCATCGATCACCCAAGCATAGGCATTTTGCCGTTAATATTCAAACAGCGGCTTTTGCGGGGTTGCTAGGCTTGTTACAATAAGTAACGAGTATGGGCAAGGTAATCCGCAACACGGTTTTCACTGCTGTTGCCGTGGCCGCCACCGCTTTGGGGGTAGGTTGGAACAAGCAGATTGCCAAACAGTACGACCCGGTTGCTATTAGCGAAAACGTTCTCACCGCTCCGGCAACAAAGGCCAAAATTGCCGAGTTCCCGCTGACGGTGGAGTTTAGCCGCGAGTTCGTTAAGCTTGGCCAGTACCAAGAGATGGTGGTAAGAACCGAGCCGTTTGCCGAACTGGAGATTGTCACGGTTTACCCAAACGGCAGCATCAACAACCCCCAGACCTTGCGCACTACCGCCAGTGAGACGGGTGAGTATCGCCTGAAATACAAGCTGGATGATTTTCACCACCTCGGGGTTTTTCAGGTATTAGTGCAAGCAAAAGTGGGCGAGAGAGCGGCGGAAGCTAACGGCCGATTCGCTTTGCAGACTTGGATCCAAGAGAATCTATCCCTTGGCAATAGCTACATCTACCCGATCGTTCCATGACCCATCTGCCGAAGGTTGTTGCCATTGGCGGTAATCACCGCCAATATCGATATCATTGACGAGAACGAGCCGCTCCACTACCCCAAGAAACTGGCCGCGGCTGTCTGACAGGCACTAATCGGCTGTGATTAACGTTTAGTTTCAAGAATTGCCCCGGTTTGCCGATCGAGGACTAAAGTAATGCCCAACGGACTCTGGGGCACTCGCCCGAGAATACCGGCGGCCACTAAAGCTTCGAAGGAGTCTGGCAGGCGCTTAAAGCGCGCTTGATAGCTTTTAAGGGCATCTTCCAGTTGGAAGATCACTTCTAGGTGCAGAACGTATTTGGCGGCTCGTTCTTTGATAAAGTCAGATTCCGACGTGGCGGCTACAGTCCGGAAAATCTCGTAAGCCAGCTGCCGCTCATTGGCCAAATTTCGATAGACCCCGCTGAAATACTGCACAATCGGTGGGGCGCCGGGAAGTGACGCCGCTTGGGTGAACTGTTCGGCAGCAGCTCGGTAATCCTTTTTATAGATGTGGTAGACCAAACCGGTGTAGTACGGTAACTCCCAACGATCGGGCAGATTACGCTGACCCCCTTTGCCCAGAGCAATTGCTTCCTCCACAAAACCCTCGCCCGGCAGAATAATTAAGCCGGTTTGGTAGGCGGCGAGAAACTTCGGCGAGAGCGTTACCACAACATCAAAAAGTTCGGCTAGTTTTCGATATTTGCCGTACGGGTCACCGCCGCCGTAATACTGAATGGTTTTGAGCCAGTACCAGTCAGCTAAAAATTCACGAGCACCGAAACTTGCAAGCAAGGCTGTTTCGGAGTTCGGCGGTTGCGGTTCGATAAAGATGTTGTAGGTGGTCTGGATTTTTGGTGGGCCAAAACGTCGCCAGCTGTCGTATTGCAGCTGGGCGATATAGCTCACTGCTAAAGCGGTTGCAACCCAGAGCAAAGTTAGTCTTTTTAAGCCGGTCAAGCTAAAACTCATGACGGCGGAAGATGGCTAGGCCGATCAATAAAATGGCGCTGGTGTAAGCAGTAAAGTAAAGCAGGGCCATACCGATCTGTATCGGCTCGGGCGTGAGGTTGAAGACGACATCGTTACGTAAATTGAACTTCTCCAGGTTTGGGAAGATGTAATAGATAAACTCCAGGATGCCCCGAACGACTGAACCGGAGCGCTGGGCGAGAATCCAAATGGTGGTGCTAGCATGACCGATCAAAGCCAGGCAAAAGGTGTAAACAGCACTTGCTAGCGGTGAAGTCATCCCGCCAAACAGCATTCCAACTGCCGTAAGGAGCCAGACCTCAAGAATAATGAAGATCACCGCAAAGAGGGCAGCCGGGCTCACTGCCCCAGTTTTAGCGAAAACCAAAATCAGGAAAATCAACCCCATTATTACTCCCGTGACGGTGAGAGTAAGTGCCAGACCGAGGAATTTACCCAAATAAAACATCTCTCGTGAGATCGGCTTGCTTAGGACTAAAAGCGCCGTCTTGCGCTCGATTTCGCGCGAGAGCAGTTGAGTGCCGATAAACAAGGTGATGACTAACTGAAAGACGAGAATCGCGGTGAGCCCGAAATTCTGGAACACTCGCACATCCTGGCCTAATGAGACCGAGCCGGCTAATAAGCTTGCTGCAATTACTAAGGCGGCAAAACCCACCAGTGAGTAGAGTAATTTGTCGCGGATTGTCTCCCGAAAAGTGTTCACCGTGAGTGCCCAAAGCACTTTAACCATCTTGACGGATCGTCTCGACAAACATCTCTTCGAGGCTGACAAAGCGGCTGCCCGTTAGGGCTTTGGGCGTGCCCGATTTGAGGATCCGGCCGCGGTTGATTATGGAAACCGAATCGCAGATTTCGGCAACATCGGCGAGGATGTGAGAACTTAAAAAAATCGTCACCCCGGTTTTTTTCAGATTCAGCAGCAACTTCTTAAAATCCAATCGGCCGAGCGGATCGAGACCGTCAAGTGGCTCATCAAGCACCAAGAGTTTCGGCTCATTAATTAAAGCCACCGCAAAAGAGAGCCGCTGAAGCATACCCTTGGAGAACTGACGTACCGACAATTTAGCCGAGTCCGCCAGACCGACTTTTTGTAAGAGCGTTTTTGTTCGATCCGCTAGCAGCGGACGCTCAAGACCAAAAATAGTGCCGACAAATTCGAGTACTTCTTTAGCGCTTAGATGACTATAAAACTGCGGGCTTTCCGGCATAAACCCGGTGAGACGCTTCGCCGCTAAGCTGCCGGCGGGTAATTTGTCTAGCTTAATCGAGCCAGAGTCGGGAAAAAGCAGGCCGACGATCATCTTCACGGTGGTGGTCTTGCCTGCCCCGTTTGGCCCAAGAAAGCCGAAGACTTGGCCGGATGGGATGGCTAAGGTTAGGTTGTCGATGACTTTTTCGTTGAAAGACTTGTTGAGATTTTTCAGCTGCAGCATTGGTAGCAGAGCTAACATAACATAGAATTGAAAAACTCTAATGACCCTTCATCTAATTGCCGTCGTCGGGCCGACCGGCTCGGGAAAGACCGGTTTGGCAGTAAAGCTGGCCAAGAAATTTGGCGGCGTGATAATCTCCGCCGATTCCCGCCAAGTTTACCGCGGGCTCGACGTTGGAACCAACAAGGAGGGTGAGCCTTGCCAGTTCTTAGGCCATCCCGGCTGCTGCCTTGATGGGGTGCCGCAACTATTGATTGATGTTGCGGATCCGGGCGAGCGCTTTATTTTGCACGACTGGCTTACTCAAGCGCGTGATTGGTTAAAACCAATCACGCAAGCAGGGAAGCTGCCGATTGTTGTTGGCGGCACCGGGTTGTATGTGACAGCCCTGCTTGAAGGCTACCAGCCCGGAGAGGGACGGTACTCTAAGCGTCGTAGCCGGGTTGACTTTAAATCACTCACCCTGATGCCAAGGGTTGACCGTCAAACACTTTACGAACTGTCGGATCGTCGCTATGAGAAAATCTTTGATGATTTAGTCAAAGAAACAACAATGCTCTTAGCCAAGGGCGTTGAAGCGAACTGGTTGATTTCCCTTGGGCTTGACTACCGCTACGCCACACTTTTTGTTTTGGGCAGGCGCAACAGGAAATTGGCAATTGAGGAATTCCAGCAAGCAAGCCGTCAGTATATCCGCCGGCAACTCACCTGGTGGCGGCATCACGGCAGAGTCGAGCCAGTTGATGATGAAACAGCGGCGAGTCGATTAGTCGAGAGCTTTCTTAAAAATTAGGCCCAACAGCGTTGTTGGGCCTATGTAGAGTCCAGACCGCCGGGCCGCTTGGCGGCTTCAGGCCTCGACAGGCTCGGGGCTGCCCGTAGGCAGTGCGGTTTGGTCTGACGAGGCTCCAGAGTTCAGATGTACAGCCCTGTCCGTTATCGGACAGATTCTTTCCAGGATAGTGAATTTTTCTTGAAACTTCAAGGGGAAGCGCTACATTAAAGCAATGGAGCGGAGGGGCGGGCGATGAAATGCCCAATGTGCGGCGGCGATTTTGATGGGGTAACCTTTAAAACCCTAACCGGCTCGGCTATTGAAGCGAGACACTGTCTGCAGTGCGGTGGCTTTTGGTTCGAGCGTGAGCCGCACGAGCGGCTTAGCCCGGAGTCAGTGGGTTTAAGCGATCGGCCAACGCCAAACTACTCACTCAAAAATCTCGATTTAGTCTGCCCGAATGATCAATCGCTACTGCGAGAGTCAGACAATCCGGATCTGCCCGCTGGGGCGAGATACTGGAGCTGCCCAGATTGTGACGGCAGCTTCTACCCGAAGGGACAGCTGGCCCTGGTGACTTCTTGGCGGTCGTCGAATATCGCCCCGATAACTACCCGGCCCCATACCGCCCTAAGCGCGGTCTTAATTATGGGGTTGGTGATTTTGCTGAACGCCTCAATTCGACAGGTGCAAGACGGCTCGCTTGGCTTAGAAGCGGTAACGACCCAAGTGCTACCGAATAGTGGCCCCAATCTTCTCACCCTAGGCTTATTAGCACTAACGTATTTAGCGGGGACGATTCTAACGGTCTTGGGGCGCAAACTGCCGATTGTGGCGATGGGCTGGGGCGTGATTGCCATCTGTTTGGTAGGCTTTTTTGTCATTATCTTTGGGCCTTGAATGGCGCTGGCCAAACTCCCTTCGGCAGTCCTGGACGGGATTGAGGCGCTACCGGTGGAGGTGGAGGTGGATGTCGCCAGCGGCCTACCAGGATTTATCGTCGTTGGTCTAGCCGACAAGGCGGTGGAAGAGTCGCGCGAGCGGGTTCGGAGTGCCGTCAAACATTCGGGTTTTAGCTTTCCGCTTTCAAGAATTACCGTCCATCTAGCGCCTTCGGAAAAGAAAAAAGCCGGCGTCCATTTGGATCTGGCGATCGCGCTGGGAGTATTGTTGGCCGATAAACAGCTCAAACAAAATGATCGGTGGAATAAAACGCTCTTGCTTGGCGGGCTGTCTTTGGACGGCAAGCTTCAGCCGATTCGCGGCACCTTAGTGCTTGCCGATTGGGCGAGATCCCAGGGCTATGCAAATATTGTGCTGCCGGCAGCCAACTACCACGAGGCGACTTTAATTGACGGCATCAAGCTCACACCGCTTAACAGCCTTAACGATGCGGTTGATTACCTTCTAGGTAATAATGTTGAGCCGACTGCCGCCGCCGGTCAAGTTGAGCCGCAGCAGGAAGAGCTGGCGCTTGATTGGGTTCAAATTCAAGGTCAGCAGAAGGCGAAACGCGCTGCGGTGGTGGCTGCCGCTGGCGGCCACAACTTGCTGCTGGAAGGACCGCCTGGGGCGGGGAAGACGCTGCTTGCCAAGGGATTACGGACACTTTTGCCAGCACTGGGCAAACCGGAGCTAATCGAGGTGGTTAAAATTCATAGCGTTGCCGGTGAGCTACCGGCAAATCAACGGGTCGACTCGCTCTCTCGGCCGTTTCGGAGTCCCCATCACACCGCCAGCCACATTGCGGTAGTTGGCGGCGGAAGTACACCGCGGCCGGGCGAGATCTCGCTGGCTCATCGTGGGGTATTGTTTCTTGATGAGTTACCCGAGTTTAACCGGCTGGTGCTAGAAGCGTTGCGACAGCCACTCGAAGAAGGCTTCATTCAAGTAGCCCGGATTAATCAGTCGGTTCGCTACCCGGCTGATTTCTTACTAGTGGCCACAATGAATCCTTGCCCGTGCGGTTGGCTTGGCTCAAATCAGCGTGAGTGCATCTGCTCCGCTCATGCGATTAATCAGTATCGAAAGAAAATCAGCGGTCCCATCCTGGACCGGATCGATATCTCACTGCAAGTCCCACCGGTCAAAATTGCCGAGCTTAAAAAAACCAGCCACGATTTTTCCGAGCTTGAATTGCTGCGCAAATTAATGGCGCGGGTCTGGGAGCGCCAGCATCAGCGCAATAGCGGGGTTCTGAACTCCCGCCTGCCGATTTCTAAAATGAACAAAATCTGCCAGCTTGACTCGGCCGCTGACAAACTTTTAGAGCAAGCAGCGGAACGCTTCGCTCTGACCGGCCGCAGTTATCATAAGGTGCTGAAGGTCGGTCGCACCATTGCCGATTTGAATAATCACGAGGTTATCGGCCCGCCGGAAATTGCCGAGGCCCTCCAATATCGTTTCTCACCGAGAGAGAGCTAGAGCTTGGTAGAACCAGTCGCTAAAAGTAGTCAGATAGTCGCTTTGGTTGGCAAGAACGACAGTGCCGATAAACAATGCTGCGACTACCGCTAGGCTTGTCAGTAGCCGCGTTAAGCCCTGTCGGTTGCTTGGGGTGTTAGCTGCCTCTGAAGCAGCTTGGGGCGGCTCTTGTTTGGGGCTGCTAAGAGATTGAGACGTAGCTGCCGGGGTCAGATCCGGCAATTTTGCAGTAGCATCGAACTGAACCACTGCCCCCCGTTCCAACTCTTGCAGCTGCTGTTTTTTGGCGAGAAGCAGCTGCAGCTTACGCTTGTTTTTCTTAGGCATCTCCCGTCCAAGTTTAAGGGGCTTTACTCCTTTACACAAGCTGGGTGCCGGGATAGAATTGTCTTGACTGTTCGCGGCGGTAGTTCAGTGGTAGAACGCTTCCTTGCCAAGGAAGAGGTCGCCGGTTCGAACCCGGTTCGCCGCTCAGCTCAATGGATGCCAAACTCTTTCAGTTTTTCCGTTTACTTGAGCTCACACGCTCACAACTGCAAAGTGGCTATGTTAGTTCTGGTATTCCTAAAACCGAGATTAGCGACCTCGCTCAACATCATTATTTAGTCACTGTTTTTGCTTGGCAGTTAGTGAGAGTAGTCAAGGAAGCACATGGGACGATTAACGGCGAGAGGGTGTTGGAGATCTGCTTAGTTCATGATCTAGGCGAGATTTTCGGTGGAGACATCGGTATGCCTTACGCTTTAGCAAACCCGAAAGCTCGCCAAGCCGCCAAAAAATTCGAGCGAGAGAACCAGCGTTACTTGGCTCAAGTTTTCGCTAAGATGAAGCTTTCCCGATTGTTCAAAGAAGCCATGGAGCCACATACTGACGAAGCACTTGTAGCTAAAATCGCTGACTATCTTGAGACAGTTCATTTCAAACTTTATGTCGGTCATTTAACTAAAAATGATGTGATTATGTTCGAGGAGCGAGTCAGCAATTTTGTTAAACAGATTGGTGATCAACTTACAAAACGTGCCATTAGCAAATTTGTAAAGGATTGGTCTAAGTGCCTAAACAACCAAAAAGCTGCCGAATTGTTTGATGCCGACAAACTTCGCTAACGAGCTCAGCCGCTCGCTTAGACCTACTCTAACTGGTATAATCTGGCAGTCGGCCAGGTGACCGAGCAGTTAGGTAACGGTCTGCAAAACCGTTTTACGCCGGTGCAACTCCGGTCCTGGCCTCGGCAGTTGGAAATTAGGGTTGACTTCACCTACCGCCTCGATTAGCATAGCCGTTACATGGCAACTTTTTTGCAGGGGAGCCTTATTGTTTCCAGCGTCCTGCTTGTCATCTCAATTCTATTGCAGCATCGCGGCACCGGGCTTGGTGGGGCGTTTGGCGGCGAGGGGATGTCTTATCGCAGTCGACGAGGCATTGAGCAAATTCTCTATCGAGCAACCGTGCTTTTTGCGGCCGTCTTTTTGGTTTCGGCGATTGCTCGGCTCTTCGTCTAGTTAATGCTAAGGCGGTTGGCGGTATTATTTTTGTCGCGTTTCGGCAAGCTCGTCTCGCAGTACGAGAAATTACTGCTGGCCGGGCTCTCTATTGCCATTGTGATCTCGGGCGGTTTTTGGTTCCGGCAGTTTGCGGCCAGCCGCGGCGAGGGTCCAACCATCGGCGGCAGCTTTGTTGAAGGCGTGGTGGCGCCGGCGAAAGATCTAAACTTAATTGCTGGCAAACTTACCAAAGCCGGCTTGTTTTTTATTGACGCTAACGGTGAACTGCAAAATCTGCTGGTGGAGTCCTGGCAAGCCAACGGCGAGTACACTGAGTTTCGTTTTGCCTTGAAAAAAGGTGTCGATGAAGAAGAGATCAGCGAAACTTTACGTGTTAATTCCGACATCCTCGGCCCGGCGATTGTTTTGCTTGAGAGCGAGGCCATCGTCATTAAGCTAAGTTCTCCTAACCCTAGCCTGCCGCTGCTTCTAACCAGGCCCCTGTTTGATTACGGGCCCTACAAGATGAGTAAATCGACCGACAAAACGACGATTTTTACCCGTAATACCAGAGAGCACGCCCAGCCGGCCTACATCAATAAACTAGTTATCCACAACTACGACTCGGCTAACGAGCTTAATGAGGCGGTTAAACGCGGCCGGCTAGATGCCGCCGAAGCTATTGCTGGGGTTGAAACCGCCGATGGTTACGCGTTCCATTCAATCGGCTTAAACCGTTATTTTGCGGTGCTTTTCAATATTAATAAGGCGCCGCTACGCGAGGCGAAAAACCGCCGAGCGTTAATTGATGAAATCGCTAACACGCTTTCGTTTACCTTAACAGTGGCCGACCAAGAGCCACAGCGGTCCTTAGCGCAAGATTTGGTCAAGCGTTGGCAAGCGCTTGGAGCGCAGGTCGGCTTAGAGACTAAGGCGCGGGAGGAGATTCTCACCAAGATTGGTCCGGCGCGAGAGTTCCAAGCGCTGCTGATCGGTTTGGACTACGGTGTTGAGCTCGACCCGTATTACCTCTGGCACTCAAGCCAGCTTCGGCCGCCCGGCAACAACCTGACTGGCACCAACTCAGCGACGATCGATCGGGTGTTGGAGAATCTGCGGGGGCAGTATGATATCAAAAAACGGCAGGAGCTTTTGGGCGAGCTGCATCGGTTGGTGGACGAGAATGCTTCCGGTGTTATCTTACGGCAAGAGACAGTGGGCTATATTGTGTCCAATAACATCCGTTTTGTCCCGCCGGTTCTGGCGGCAACAGCCACCGACCGGTTTCAGGCTGCAGGGCTCTGGTCAGTGCGTTAGGCTAGGGCAAGCTGCCTCTGCCAGAGGTAGTCCCGCCTCCCGCGAGTCGGTCTGCTCGTGCCTTGCTCCTCCAATCCCTCGTCGTAGACTCGGGGACCAAACTTGGCTTGACCTACGACACGCTGACAAAGCCATCTTCCCCTGGAAGTTCAAATTGTAAGCTGGTAAAATTGGCTCCAAGCGCGAGTGGTGGAACGGCAGACACGCAGCCTTGAGGTGGCTGTGCCCGAAAGGGTGTGGAGGTTCAACTCCTCTCTCGCGCAC
>Ga0187892_10012189_pt1 | contig 10302 bp, 6 predicted proteins | sample MA1701073metaG_FD_139345 | JGI IMG/M metagenome (GOLD analysis project Ga0187892, IMG submission 139345) | Bio-ooze microbial communities from a basaltic lava cave in the Kipuka Kanohina Cave System on the Island of Hawaii, USA - MA170107-3 metaG ...
GCAGCGGACCGCCGTCGCACGCGGTCGGGGGATTGACCACGTGGCAGATCGAGCCGGTCGCCCCCGGCTTGGCCTCCCAGCAGCAGTCTGTAACCAACTGATACGAACGCACGGTGACCGCCGACGGACCATTCTGGAAGAAACAGTCGACCAGAAGGTTGTCATTGCCGTTGACGGTCGTTATGGGCGAGACCGTGCACTCGATGAGGGGTGGTATGGCAAAGACAGGCGATCCCGCCGCCCCCACAATACAACTACAAAGAAAACCAAGATTTCGGCATCCTCTCATTCTATGCTCCCAGCCGCGCAAACATTTACCTTCGCACTCGTTCGGGACGCGCCGTGGTGGCGCCCTTGCGGGCGTCCGGACGGGCGCCTTCCAGGAACAGCGTCATATCGACGGTGTTCAGCAGACCATCAGCGTTAAGATCGGCGATGATCAGATCCTCCAGACCCTGCTCACGCAGCTCTTGCACCGAGATCTCGGTACTGCCCGTCGAACCTGTCGAACCTCCAAACAAACCCTCATCCGGACAACAGGCGTCCTTGTCGTCCGTAAGGAAGTTCTGTTGGATGAAGGTGAAGTCCGCGATCGTCACTACGCCGTCACCGTTGATGTCGGCGTGGATGTCGAACGTGTCGCAGGTCTTGTCCGCGCCCGGGCCCGGGTTGTAGTTGTACTGGCTGAGGAACACGCCGAAGTCAAGAATGTCGATCACGTGATCGCCGTTCAGGTTACCCTGGATCAACCAGTTGCCGCCGAAGAGCGGGTCGCCCTTGAAAACCATCTCGAAGTGGTGACTGACGTCACCGCAGACCACCAAGTCCGTCGCACGAAGCGAATGCTGCCGATCGCGGGCCGTAATGCAGGCCCAGTGCGATCCCTTCGGCACCTTCAGCGACCCCTCGCCATGGCCGCGGAAATGAAGCGGTAGGCCAAAGTGCATAGTTTCGCAGAAATCACCCTCGGAAACCTCGGGCGCACAGCTTGCAAAGAACTCAAAGCAAATGCAGCGCTCGAACTTATCCCCGATGACAAGGGACGACAATTGGACCTCCACATCTAAGGTCGTCTGGTCGCTCACGTCCACAACCCAAGCGCATTCGTCGAACTCGCTGCAGGCGTTGGGGTGGGGGCCGGGCACGGCGCAGGCAAACTCATAGTGCCCTTGGGGGAACTCACCGCCGGTGCTGATCAGATGATCGCAGTCGAAACCCGTCGGATCGCCGCCGACCGTGCTGTGCGTACACGTGCAGATGTCGTTCAGATCGAGAAAACCGAAACAGTTATGTAAAGCGGTAACCGGCGGCCAAGTGATGATCGCGGTGGATGTGTCGCAATCGACGTTGCTCTGGGCCCCGGCTGGGCAAGTCAAGGCCACCGAATCCTTTTTGCATTCCGGGCTGCTGCAGTTGAAGGGAACACCGTCGAGAGGCTCGCTGAAGTCGCCATCGCCGTCGAGATCGGTGATGTCGCGCGGAAGTTCCAAGTCGAACGGCTCGCCTTTGTCGTCGGTCAGGAGATTCCGCCGCGGGTTGTCCTCCATGAAGCACAATTCGCAGCGCTCACACCCGTCGATTCTATTGAACTTGATCCGGGCGAACGTACCAGGATCGTCGCTGCACTTTGGGTCGCTGGGCGACTGGGGGATAGGAAAGCTGACCGCATAGAAGATCTCACCAGCCACTTCGTCAACTCCCTGAAAGAGCACCATGGTCCACGGCGCTACCGGTTCGATCTCCACGAAGTCCAGGCACGTTGGATCGTATTTAAGCAAGAACTGGGCGCCCGCGAGACAAAAACCGCACGCGCCGAAGGTGACGTGGGCGAACACCATGTCACATGACTCTTGCGTGCATACGCATAAGTCAGCGCAGTCCCCTAGTTCGCCGCCCCCGCACACGCCATCCGCGCATACAGTCGCGATGTTGCATTCCAACCCGTCGTCGCACGGAGTTCCGTCAATCGCGTGGTTCGAAGCGCAAACGCCGTTTTGGCACGAATCAGGATCGTCACAATCGCTGTCGGTGTCGTTACCGCAAGCCGTGCCGTCGGCGAGGGGCGCGTGCTCGATGCTTTCCGCGGACTCATTGCACGTGTCCCGTGTGCACGCGTTACCATCATCCGTGTTCGGCGGAACGCCCGGCACGCAAACGCCAGCCACGCAAGTCTCGACGCCGTTGCAAAACGCCGGATCATTGCAATCCGAATCTACCGAGCAGGCGCATGGATCCATCGCGGCGCAACTCGAGTTTGTGTTCCAGAGCGTGCCGCCCTTGGTCTGTGTGCAGCAATAGCTGTTCGCGTCATTCAGACAGATCAGTCCGTCGCAACACAAGCCCCCATCGACGTGGACCGAGTCGCCGATCAGAGCAACGGCGATTTCGGAGTCGTCAGGCCGCCGGACGGTATTCAGCGTGCCCAGTTCCCTCGGAACCAGGTTGAAGTCGCCCATAGCGCAGTCCGAGACTCGATAGCGGAACGTGCCCAGGTAGCGACGGGCATAAGGATGCAAGACCTGGCCGCCGGCCTTCACGGCGTTGGCAATTCGTGGAGGCGTGTCCGTTGTGCCGCAGGTACCGGTGTCGATGGTCAGGTTGGTTGGCGCGCCCCCAAAAACATAAGGAGCGTTAGGCCGGCCGGCCTTGTCAACAAGCGGGCTGGCCGGTGTACAGACGCCTTCACCGGGGCAGAAACCGGTTCCGGCACCCGACCCGTCATCGATACAGTTGGTCGTCCCACCGCCGCACTCATTGCCGCCGGCCAGAACGCAAGCCGATTCGGCGCAATCGACGTCGTAGCCATCGAACTGACAATTCGGATCGGCAGGGCCCGTGCATGAAGCGGCGCCGTGGTCGATGTGGCAGATCGAGCCTGTCGAACCCGGCTGGCCCGTCCAGCAGCAATCCAAAGTGACTTGGTATGAATGCACGCCGCCATCGGTCACCGGCACCGCGCCATTTTGGAGGAAACAGTCAACCAGAAGTACTTCGTGACCGTCCACCGTCGTAACCGGCGACGTGGTGCAATCAATGTGCGGCGTCTGGGCAACGGCGGGGGCGCCACACGCTCCGGCCATGCAGCAGGCAACCAGACCATACCTTAGCAAGGCGCTCATGCCCCGTCCCCGCCCGTGTACGTCCACATGGGAACGCCACACCGCGGTCGCCAGTATAGTTCCTAACGTGCATCGAGGCAACCCTGATGATCGACCCTGATCGCATCGAAGTGTTACTTTGTTGTTGTCTTTGAGCTTACCGTCGGAACCGCCGCAGGTGAGATGTCTGAGCGCCCTTGGAAGCGCCCGGACGGACTCCTTCCAGGTAGAGGGTCATGTCGAGAGTGTTGAGGCGCTGGTCGGCATTAAGGTCGGCGACGATCAGTTCCCCAAGCCCCAGCTCATGGAGTTCTTGGGCGGAAATCTCGGTGCGCCCTTGCGGTGACCCACCCGAACCGCCGTCCGGGCAGCACGAGTCCTTGTCGTCCTCAAGGAAGTTCCGCTGGATAAAGGTGAAGTCTGCGACCGTCACGAATCCATCGCCGTTAAAGTCAGCATGAGTATGAAACACATCGCACGTCGTATCCGGCCCGGGCGAGCTGTTGTTGTTGTACTGGGCCAGGAACAAACCGAAATCAAGAATGTCTATGACCGCGTCCCCGTTGAGATTGCCCTGGATCAACCAGGCGCCGACACCGGAGGGATCACCCTTGAAAACCACTTCGTAGCGGCGGCTGACTGCGCTGCAATCGGCGAAGTCCGCAGACTTCAGCGAGTGCTGCGGATCCCACGCCGTGATGCAAGTCCAGTTAAAACCCGTCGGAATTTTCACCGAAGCCTCGCCGTGGCCGTTGAACAGCGGTCCCCCGAAGGTGATCGTTTCGCAGAACCCATCTTCGGAAACCTCAGGTACGCAGCTTGCAAAGATCTCGAAGCAAACGCAACGAGTGAACTCCTCGCCGAAAACGATGGGCGATAATTGGACTTCGACGTCCATCGTTGTCTGGTTGCTGATATCCACGAACCAAGTGCAGACGACTTCCGCGCCGCAAGGGCTTCCCTCGGCGCCCGGTCTATGACAAGTGAAGTCGTAATGCCCTTGCGGGAAGTTCCCACCTGAGCTGGTCAAGTGGTCGCAGTTGTACCCGCCCATTGAGGGAGGCACGCCATTGTGCACGCACGTGCAACAGTCTGCCAGCTCGACCGGGCCCAGGCAAGTGTCGATGGCGCTGATCGGCGGCCAAGAAACAACGGCTGCCGTGGAATCGCAGTCAGTGTTGTGTTGGATTCCACCGGGCCCAGGGCAACTCACCGTCAGTTCACAGTTGTTTCGCTTCGGGCGGTTGAACGCATCACCCACTTGGCCGGGCCCCGTGTCCGGCGCTTGAGCAAGGCTCAAAGCTACCCGTACACCGACCAAACAACAGGCGAACAAGCCTGATTCGATGGATGTCTTCATGTCCCCAGTCCCCCCAACGAGAACGACCCCCCAAACGCGAGAGCTACGAGTATACCATCGTTCAACTCGGCGGGCAAGGGCGCCTCGGCACGTCGCAGGCCGTGTCGAAGAAATGATGACTCTCATCCGCCGTCCAGGGCGTCCCTTGCTACTCTACAGGAGCGCCCACAAAGTCATTGTCCGGTTCCACCAGCCGGTTAGAATGAATGATGGATGCGGTGCCACGGTATTTTGGTTCGCCGGAGCGATGGGCCCCTTGTTAAGGATGCTTCATGACGGACACGCCTTCAGCCTTGCCTGAGAAGATTACCGACCATCCGCTTATCGAGGAGATGCAGGATTCGTACCTGACCTATTCGATGAGCGTGATTATGGCCCGGGCACTGCCCGATATCCGCGATGGGCTGAAGCCCTCACAGCGGCGCATCCTCGTGGCGATGAACGACCTGAACCTCGGCCCGCGGGCGCAGACGAAAAAGTGCGCCAAGATCAGCGGCGACACCAGCGGCAACTATCATCCGCATGGCGACGCGGTGATCTATCCGACACTCGTGCGGATGGCTCAGCCGTGGAACTTACGGCAACCGCTCGTGGATGGGCAGGGGAACTTCGGGTCGATCGACGGCGATCCGCCCGCGGCGATGCGGTACACCGAGGCCAGGATGACGACCGCGGCGATGACCATGCTCGAAGACCTGGAGCTGGACACGGTCGACTTCATTCCCAACTATGACAACTCCCGCGAGGAGCCGACCGTCCTGCCGGCTAAGTTTCCAAACCTGCTGGTCAACGGGGCGACGGGGATCGCCGTGGGCATGGCGACGAACTTGGCGCCCCACAACGTGGCGGAAATCTGCGAAGCCTTGATTGCCTATCTCGATCAGCCGGACATTTCGCTCGCAGAGTTGATGCGTCTTGTTCCGGGTCCGGACTTCCCGACGGGCGGACAGATTTGCGGGCGGCGCGGTATCGTGGATGCCTATACCACCGGCCGGGGCAGCATCACGCTGCGCGGGCGGTGTCACGTCGAGGAGGGTCGAGGAGGCAAGAAGACCATCGTCATCACAGAGTTGCCGTACGCCGTTCTTCGCAACACCATCACGGAGAAGATCGCCGCGGGCGTGAAGTCGGGGCAGATCAAGGACGTCACAGCGGTCAATGATTCATCGGATCGCAAGCATGACGTTTGGATCGAGATTGATCTGAAGCGCGACGCAAACGAGGAGGTAGTGATCAACCAGCTTTTTGAGTTCACGCCACTGCAATCGGCCTTTCACGTCATGAACATCGCGCTGGTGGATCGGCAGCCGCGTACCCTGACTCTTCCACAGATGCTCGGACTATACGTCGATCATCGTAAGGCTGTGATCCGCCGGCGGACTTCGTTCCTGCTGAAGCGGGCCAAACAGCGAGCGCACATCCTGGAGGGGCTGATTCTGGCGGTCGGCGACATCGACGCGATCATTGAATTGGTGAAGAAGTCGGCCGATCCCGCGACGGCGAAAGCAAGCCTCATGGCCCGGCCGCTGAAGCTCTTGGAGCAGCCGACGCTGCAGAAGCTTCTCCCGGCGGTGTTCGTGAAGCGGTTTTCGCAGACGGCGCATCACCTCAGTGCGGTGCAAGCAGGGGCGATTCTGGCGATGCAGCTCCAACGCCTTACGGGCCTGGAGATCGAAAAGCTGGCCGGTGAGTATTCCAAACTGATTGTCGAGATCGAGGGCTATGAGGCGGTTTTGCGAGAGGAGCGCCTCGTGCTCGACATCATCCGCGAGGACCTGCACGAGATGAGACAGAAGTTCGCCGACAAGCGGCGAACGGAAATTGTAGAAGCAGTCGGCGAATTCCGGATGGAGGAGCTGATTCCGGACGAGCCGACGGTGGTGACGATCTCCCGTGAGGGCTACATCAAGCGAACGGACGTGGACTCGTATCGGAAGCAGGGTCGCGGGGGCAAGGGGATTCGAGGCGGCAGCGCCAAGGAAGGCGACTTTCTCGAACACCTCTTTGTGGTGTCGACTCACGACTTCCTGTTGTTTTTCACCGACCGCGGGCGCGTGTATTGGGCGAGGGTGTTCGATTTGCCGGACCTGAGTCGAACCTCGCGGGGCCGGTCGATCGCCAACCTCCTGCAGATGCAGCCGGGTGAGTCGCACCGGGCGGTGCTGCCGGTGAAGGAGTTCGAGGAGTCGTATGTGTTCTTCGCGACCGCCAAGGGAACGGTGAAAAAAACGCCGATGGGGGCGTACAGCCGGCCGCGGCCCAGCGGCATCATCGCCATCTCGCTTGACGCCGACGACACGCTCATCAACGTGGAACGCACGACGGGCGAGAATGAGATCGTACTAGGCACGCGCAACGGGATGGCCATTCGATTTGAAGAGACGGACGTGCGAGCCATGGGGCGCGGCGCGCACGGCGTCCGTGGGATGACGTTGTCGGGGGAGGACGGCGTGGTGTCGATGGTGGCGATCGATGTGGGGTCATCGCTGTTGACGGTGTGCGAGAATGGGTACGGCAAGCGGACCAGCATCGACGAATACCGCAAGACGCGCCGCGGCGGCAAAGGGGTGATCAACATCAAGACGACGGAACGAAACGGCCGGGTGGTGGCGATACAGGCCGTCCGCGACGACGACGAGTTGATGCTCATTACGGCCAAGGGTATGATGTTAAGAACGGACCTGACCGCCGTCCGGGAGATCGGGCGAGCGACGCAGGGAGTGCGCCTGATTCGCCTGGACGAAGGCGATAGCGTGGTTGCGGTCGCCAAGGTCGCGCCCGAGGACGACGAGGAGGCCGGCGACACTGGACCCGTCGCGGAGGGCATGGCGCAGCCGTCGGTAGAGGAAGAGCCCGGCGACGGGCCTGGTGACGCGGCAGGCGACGACGATGCGGCTGAAACGGGTGAGCAATAGCCGGTCGCACGGGATTTTTGAGAGGAACTGGCCGCCCGTTGCCGAATAATAATGGGAGGAACCATTGCCGTAGGCGCGCTGGATGGTTTTCAAACCGCCCGGCGCTAGTGAGGAGCAAAAATTGAGCGCACGAAGGATTCGACGTCGGGTTTGCGGGCTTTTGGCAGCCATCGCGCTGTGCTGGTCGGGAACGGCTGGGGCGCAGGATATCATTGAAGGGGGAACGGCCCTGGAGAACTCGCGCGGCGGGGCAGTGCGCGAGCGCGCGCCGGGAAGAATGGTTACTGCCGGAGTGAGCCGGGCTCAAGAGTTCCAGAATTCGATTCGCGGTGGCATCGAAATCACCGAGCCCGCCCCGGTCAGCTCACCGCGGTCGGAGCTGCTGGCCGAATCGATCGCGGCGGTCTTCAACCAAATCAACCTGGCGATCGTCGGGTTTCACAATCTTCTCCTGGCCCGGGCCGGCCGGCCGGCGGTTATCCCCGAGAGCATCATCGCGTCAGTCCCGACCGACGACGACGACGGGCGCACGGATGATGCCGACAACGCCGACGATTTCGGCGGAGTCGATTTGGGCGGGCTTGATATAGGCGGATTGCTGGATCAGTTCGGCGGGCGCTAACGGCCGATCCTCGCATCCCCGAGCCGGGCTTCCGCGATTCACTTCACGTTACACTTGCATGCGCGTGTGACGTCGGCCGGCTTGCACACCTGAACAGGTGCCGTTTCGAGGTAGCCGTACAGGATGAGGTTCAGTTCAGTAGACCTATCCCAAAACGGGGCGAGCCGCGGACTTCACCGCGCGGAGGATCTTGATGTGCGGCCCCGGGGAAATGGCAGGGCCGTCAGGGCGGATGGCTACCGCCTGACGCTGCCGCCCACTTTCTCCACCAGAGTGTAGGTTCCGAACAGGTCATTATCCAAATCCATCGGTTCCTCGCCTTGGTCCCACGCTAACGCCCGCGCCATCGCCCGGGCGGCGGACGTGTCGTCCACGTCAAAGGCCAGCACGCGGAAGCCTTCGGATTCCCACATCTCGCGCGGGAAGGGGCAGCGGCCATCGGCCCACGGAATGTACTTTTCTCCGGGCTTGGCCGGGGCCGGGCAGAGGTTGTAGATCAAAACGCGGCCGCCGGGCTTGAGGAGTAGATTGAGCGTACGAACGAACGTCGCGTCATCCACGCCGAGATTGACCAGCATCCGCTTGTCGACCGTCTCCGCGGGATGAATGTAGCCGTTCTTCAGGGTGTTCTTCGAAATGATGAGATCGTATTTGCCGCCGATGATCTGATTGGCCTCGGCCTCGGCGGGGAAGCGACCGTGAACCAGGGTAACTGACCCTCGACCCACGCGGCCTTGATCTTTCGGATCGCTGTATAGGGCGCGAAGCTGTGGATCGACGTCGACGCCGACAACCTTCGCCCCACATCCGGCAAGCATTCGAAGATGGCCGGCGCTGCCGTAGCCGTAATCCAGAATCTTCTTCCTGGCCACAGCGTGCAAACCGGCATGTCCGAGGATCTCGATCGGCCGAACATAGGCGATGGGCGTTCCGTACTTGGTCGTGTAATAGAAGGCTTCGTCGAGATCGACGCGGTGGAGGGCGGCGCGATGCGTCTCGGAAAGCTCCATTGCCTCCGCTTGGGTGTAGTAATGCGTCTTGGCGGCATCGCGATAGATCACTCGCGGAGCAATCGCGGGTAGATCGGCCGACGCCGCCAGGAACTTCTTCGCCGGCCGGGAGGTTACCAGAGGCCCCATGGCGGCGGCCTCGCTCGCTATCTTGGCGACGGGCGTGTCCGCGGCAGGAACTTCGCTCAACCGCGGGCGATTCGATGCGCAACCGACCAAGGTCAGGATCGCAAGCCAGCCGATGGCGAGTGAGATACCCATTCGTGTTTTCATGTTTTCCATCCTTCGAGTTATTCTCATGGTACGCTCTGCACGGATGCCTGACTATGGCCGGATTTGCGGCACGACGTCGTGTACGCCATTGACCACAAACTGCACCGCGACGGCGGCGAGGATGAGGCCCATAAGCCGGTTGAGGATGTTAAGGCCTGTCTGGCGGAGTGCTCGTTCCAAGGCTGGAGCGGCTCGCAGCAGCAGGAAGGTCAGCAGTCCCGTCGCCAGAATGCACCCGAGGACGATTGCGATACGGACCGCGTACCCTGCGGCATGGCTCATCATGACCGTCACGGTAGCGATGGAGCCCGGCCCGGCGAGCATGGGAATCCCCAGCGGGATGATCGCCACGTCGTCCTTGGCGATGCCTTCGCTTTCTTCTTCAGGGCTGGTACGCACGCGAGAGGACTGGGCCCGAAGCATGTCGAGGGCGAGCAAGAACAACAGGATTCCGCCGGCGATGCGAAAGGCGCCGAGCGTGATGCCGAAAAGCTTGAAGATGTATCCGCCGGCCACGGAGAATAGAAGGAGCGTAACCGTGGCGGCAACACAGGCCTTCAAGGCGGTGGCCCGCTTCTTGGGTATGGAATCGCCCTTGGTGATCGCCAAGAAGAGCGGGATCACTGCGAAAGGATCGACCACAAAGAAGATGGCCGAGAAGGTGACCAGCGTGAACGAAAGGAGATCCAACATTCCGGGTGCGCCCATCCCCGTTCCGCCAAGGTCCACCGTGCCACTACTCTTGAGCAGTGCCACCGCAGCATGAAGTCCGGTGCATCCAGCGGGGCAGAGCAGCGTATCTGGACACCTCGCTAACGGCAAGAAGGTCGGCCGCCCCGGCCGAATTGGGCGTAGAACATGACCGTGCCGATCAGGCCGAGAAACCCGGCGGCGCCGAAGGTCCACATCGGGCCGGCACCTACGTGCCACCGATCACCAACGATCCAAAGAACTGCCCCCACCGGCGAGGCCCACATGACGGCCGCGCTGCGCACGGACCAATACAAACCGATGGCCTGAGTCC
>Ga0187892_10012191_pt1 | contig 10301 bp, 9 predicted proteins | sample MA1701073metaG_FD_139345 | JGI IMG/M metagenome (GOLD analysis project Ga0187892, IMG submission 139345) | Bio-ooze microbial communities from a basaltic lava cave in the Kipuka Kanohina Cave System on the Island of Hawaii, USA - MA170107-3 metaG ...
CGAGGAGCTCGCGGCCGCCGGCGTCGGCATCGAGCCCGTGGCGCTCGACGTGACCGCCGACGCCTCCATCGAGGAAGCTCGCCGCCACGTCTCCGAGGCGTCGGGCGGCAGCGGCCTCCTCGGGCTCGTCAACAACGCGGGCATCGCGACCCCGGGCCCGCTCGAACACGTCACGCGCGGCGAGCTCGAGGCGCAGTTCGGGGTGAACCTGTTCGGCGCCGTGCTGGTGACGCGGGCCCTGCTGCCGCTGCTGCGGCAGGCGCGGGGCCGCATCGTGAACGTCGGCGCCGCGAATGCGACGCTCGCGATGCCGCTGATGGGGGCGCTGTCCGCCTCCAAGGCCGCGCTCGAAGCAGTCTCGGACGCGCTGCGCGTCGAGCTGCGTGGAAGCGGCGTGCGCGTGGCGCTGGTCGAGCCCGGCATGACCTACGCGGAGTCCGAGAAGGAGCCCTTCGCCGCGCACGTGCGTAGCGAGATCGACGCGGCCATCGAGCGGCTCCCCGAGGCGAGTCGCCCCCGCTATGGCCCCGCCTTGAAGCGTCTCGAAGCGCTGAACCTCCGGGCTCTCGCGCGCGCAGCTCCGCCCGAGGAGGTCGCCCGTCGCGTGCATCACGCACTCACCGCGCCCCGGCCGCGCACTCGCTACTGGTGCGGCCCCGACGCGAAGCTGGCGGCCTTGCTCGGGCGGTTCGCCTCGGCGGGAATGCGCGACGCGATGTGGCGGCGCACGCTCGGCCTCTAACGCTCGTCTTCGTCTCCGCGCAGTAGCCCCAGCTCCTTCGCGCGCGCCAGCTCCTTTTCGTAGCCGGGATTCGGCCGGCAGAGGTGCTGCGAGGTGCCGGTCGCGAGGAGACGCCCGTCCTCGCTCCAGAGCCGCGCGACGCAGCCGAGCGTGCCGTCCTGCGCGAGCGGCACCACGCCGTCCGCGAGCATCCAGCGCGTGCCCGGCGCGAAGGCGTGGAACTGCACGGTGAGGTCGAGGTTCGGCGTGAGATACGGGAACGGCCACGCGTGCGCGGCGATCGTGGCGTTCCAGCCCGGGAAGTCGAGCCAGAAGAGCTGGCGGACGGCGTCGGCCTCGCGGTCGCCGATCTCGGTGTCGGTGAAGCGGAGCCACGTCTTCCACTCGGGCTTGCCGGGCGGCTCGCGCCACGCGAGCGGCCGGCCCTCGATGCTGCGCCAGATCGGGTACCACTGGGCGTACTCCTCGCCCGCGAGGTCCTGGTAGCCGCGGAGCGCCTCGGGCCGCGCCAGCTCGGGCGCGGTGGCGAAGTCGTGCGCGTAGCCCGAGAGGCCGTCGTCCGCGGTCCATGCGCTCGCAACGAGGAGCGGGCGCCCGCCCTGGAGCACCTCGACGCGGAGCGACTCCGCGCGCTTGCTGCCGCCGACCGACGCGACCGCGAGCTCGACCGGCGCGAAGTCGCCCACCGCGAGGAAGTGGCGCTGGAGGCTCAAAGGCCGCGGGAGCCGGCTCTCGGCGAGCGCGGCGCGGAGCGCGATCGCCGCGACGTAGCCGCCGTTCGGGCCCCACACCGCCCAGTCCGGCGAGAGCGCGGCGCGGTAGCGCCCGGGCGCGCTCCGCTCCACCGCCGTGTCAGCGAGGAAGTTCGCCATCCGACTCGTTCCTCCGCTCGCTCTGCTCGCTGCGCGCGGCGCTTGGCGCCGCTTGCTTCCACTCCGCACCGTAAATCAGCCGCGCGCCGCGGCCGTACGTGAGATAGGACCAGGCCCACGAGAGCACCACGAAGAGCCGGTTCTTGAAGCCGACCAGGAAGTAGATGTGGATGCAGAGCCAGACCAGCCAGGCCGCGAAGCCGCCGAAGCGGAGGCGGCCGACCTCGCAGATGGCGCGGCTCCGGCCGATCGTCGCCATCTGCCCGCGGTCGCGGTAGACGAAGCGCCCCCGCGCGCGCCCGGCGACGTCGTCTCGGATCGCGCGCGCGACGAAGCGACCCTGCTGCATGGCGACGGGCGCGAGGCCGGGGAGCGGCTTCCCGTCGGCGCCGAGCGCGTGCGCCTGGTCGCCGAGCACGAAGACCTCGGGGTGGCCCGCGAGCGAGAGGTCGGCGCCGACGGGGATGCGGCCGAGGCGATCCGTCGGGACGCCGAGCGCCTTCCCGAGCGGCGAGGCCTGGACGCCCGCCGCCCAGAGCGTGGTCGCCGCCTCGATGCGCTCGCGTCCGACCTCGACGCCGGCGGCGTCGATCTTCGTCACCGGGCTCGACGTCCAGACCTGGACGCCGAGCGCCTCGAGGTCGCGCATCGCACGGCGCGCGAGCGGCTCCGCGAAGCCCGGCAGGATGCGCGGGCCCGCCTCGATCAGGATCACGCGCGCGTGCGTGGGATCGATGTTCCGGAAGTCGCGCGCGAGGGTGAAGCGGCTCATCTCGCCGAGGGCACCCGCGAGCTCGACGCCCGTCGGCCCGCCGCCCACCACCACGAAGGTGAGGAGCGCGCGCTGGCGGGCGGCGTCGCTCTCGCGCTCGGCGCGCTCGTAGGCGAGCAGCACGCGGCGCCGGATCTCGAGCGCCTGCGCGAGGGTCTTGAGCCCGGGCGCGAACTCCTCCCACTCGTCGCGGCCGAAGTACGCGTGCCCCGCGCCGCAGGCGAGGACCAGGTAGTCGTACGCGTGCTCGTGCTCGCGGCCGTCGGCGCGCGTCCGGAGCACGCGGCGCTCGAGGTCGGCGCCCACCGCCTCCTCCTGGCGCACGCTGACGTTGCGGGCGCCCCGCACGAGCGCGCGGATCGGCGCCGCGATCTCGGCCGGTGAGAGGCCTGCCATCGCCACCTGGTAGAGGAGCGGCTGGAAGAGGTGGTGGTTGCGGCGGTCGAGGAGCGTGACCTCGACGCCCGGCTCGCGCGCGAGCCCGCGCGCCGCCTGGAGCCCCGCGAAGCCGCCGCCGACGATCACCACACGCACGGCGGCCGAGGATACCCGCGCGCGCCCGGGCGCGGCGTCGCGAGGAAGATCGTGTGGCGCGGGCCGCCCTTCCGGAGCCGCGCGCGCACCCGCTCGACTGCGACCTCGAAGCCCGCGTGGCGGAGCCGGTGCTCGAACTTGCGGTCGTCCCACGCCGACCACACGGCGAGCGTGCCGCCGGGCCGGAGCGCAGCGCGGAGCGCGGCGAGGCCGCGGTCGGCGTAGAGGCCGGCGTTCGCCTCCGCCGTGAACGCGCGCGGGCCGTTGTCCACGTCGAGGAGCACCGCGTCGAACGCGGCGCGGCGCGCGTGCAGCAGGTAGGCCACGTCGCCGAGCTCGACGCGCACGCGGCGGTCGGCGAGGGGATGGCGCGCGAGGGGGCCGAGCGGGCCGCGGTTCCACGCGACGACGGCGGGCACCAGCTCGGCGACTACGACCTCCGCCTCGGCCGAAAGCCCATCGAGGAGCGCGCGGAGCGTGAAGCCCATCCCGAGGCCGCCGACCAGCACGCGCGGCGCCTCGCGGGCGCCGAGCCTGCGGCACGCGAACTCGGCGAGCGCCTCCTCCGAGCCGTGCATGCGGCTCGACATCAGGCTCTTGCCGTCGGCGTGGATCACGTACTCGTTCCCGCGCCGCGTGAGCGCGAGCAGCTTGCCGTCGGGCGTCCGCGCCTCGCCGAGGAGCTCCCAGGGCTTCATGCCACCTCTGTCAGGGCGCGGGCTTCCAGTCGTGCCAGGCGGGCTGTGGCTCGAGCGGCGCGAGCGTGCGGCCGGCGAGCGCGGGGTGATCCGTGGGGATGCGCGTGGCGCGGAACGTCGCGAAGGGCCGCTCGTCGATGCGCGGCTGGGGCAGGCTGCCGTCCACGTTGCGCACGTTGCCCCAGAACGGGTTCCGGTACTCCCAGACGACTTCGCCGCCCTTCGTCACCTCGAAGAACTCGCCGCCAGTGCCGGCGCAGACCATGGTGTTGCCGTTCGCGAGACGCTGCGCCCCGGAGACGAAGGGCGCATAGAACGTCTGCGGGTCCGGTGCGACGTATTGCCAGGCGAGCTCGTCGGGCCCGAAGGGCTCGCCGTCGGCGAGCGTGTAGCGGCCGTCCGCATCGAGCGGCGGCGTCCACTCGTCGATCGACGACCACGGGCCTTCGTGACGCCCGCGGCCATTGTTGAAGACCATCAGGTTGCCCGCGCCGTTCCAGCCGTCGGGAATCCAGCGCACGTCGTGCTGGTAGAAGAAGCGCTGCGCGAGAGCCAGGCCGCGGCCGTACGCCGCCGGGTTTCCGAAGCGATACAAGAGATCGCCACCGCGCCCGCGGCGCCCGCCCGTCGATCCCGCCGCCTCCGCCGTCGTGGTACCGCGGTCGAGGATCCAGACCTCGCCCATCACCGGCACGCTGAGCGCGATCTGATCGAGGCGCGGGTGATGAGTGACCGTGTTCACGTGGAGGAAGTCGGAGCGGAGGTCCTGCGGCGTCGCGTCCGGGGGCACGTAGCCGAGCGCCTTCAGCTGCTCGAGCTGCGCGGCGTCGATCGGCGGAGCATGCGAGCCGGCGTTCAGGTCGATGCGCTCGGGGCGCGCTGCGGGATCGCCGTAGTTCGGCGCCTCCGGGTCGTGGTTCTGGATCAGGTGGTCCCAGACGTGCCACTCCCACACGACGTTCGCGCCGCGCGACCCGATCGGCTCGATCTCGAGCACGACGTCGGGCCAGAGGCCCTGCTCCGGGATCTGATCGGCGCGCCGCCCCGCGCGGCGCGCTTCCTCGGGCGACTTCACCTCCCAGGCGAGGAGCAGCACGTTCCCGTTCGGGAGCGCGCTCACGTCGTGGTGGTGGACGCGCCCCGCCTCGGAGAGCTTCCACTCCCAGACCACGCTGCCGTCCCAGGCGAGCTCCTGGAGGATCCCGCCCGTGCCCCCGGTCTTGAAGCCGAGCTGCTCGGGATCGCGCGAGCCGCGCAGCAGATTCCCGTTCGGGAGGAGCTCCATGTCGCCGCCGGGCGCGTACGGCGTCTTCCACGCGTGGACGACGCGCCCCTCGTTGTCGACGAGGTAGGCCGTATCCGAAAGCGATGGATTGAAGAGCACGTAGCCGGGCGTCGCGCCGGGCGTGTTCTTGATCAGGCCGCGCGGTGCGCGCGGGGGCGGAACGAAGAGGTCCGGGCGCGGCGCGGCGGTGGGTGCCTGCGCGACCGGGGGCTCGCTTGCTGCGGGTGCGGCCGGCGGCGCGGGCGCCTCGCTCTCGCTGCAAGCGAGGACGAGGCCCACGAGCAGGATCAGAAAACGCATCGTTGGGCTCCTTCGCGCCGCAGGCTAGCCCGGCTAGCATCGGCGCTCTCATGAGCCTGATCCCGCCGGAGACGCGCGCGCTCGTGGGCCAGCGCCTCGGCGCGCCCGTCACGGCGACGCTCCACGCGGAGGACGCCGCGCGCTTTGCGTACGCCGCGGGCGACACGAACCCGCTCTACCTCGACGAGGCGGCCGCGCGCGCCGCGGGGTACCGCACCCGCCTCGTGCCGCCGGCCTTCCTCGTCTGGGCGTTCGAGCCGCCGCGGCCGCTGGCTTCGCTCCGCGACGACGGGCTCTGGCGCGACGCCGGCCCCCCGCTCCGGCTCGGCGTCTCGCGCGTCCTCTACGCCGGCGAGGAGTGGGAGTACTTTGCTCCCGTCCATGCGGGCGACACGCTCACCGCCGCTACGCGCCTCGCCGCGCTCGAGGAGAAGACGGGGAGCACCGGGCCGTTCGTGCTGCTCACGACCGAGACCACCTACGCGAACCAGGCCGGCGAAGTGGTCGCGCTCGTGCGCGGCAAGCGGATCGCGCGATGACCCAACGCTGGGCCGAGGACGTGAAGCCCGGCGACGAGCTTCCGCCGCTCGTGAAGCACGCGAGCCGCGCGCAGCTCTTCCTGTTCAGCGCCGCGACCCACAACCCACACCGCATCCACTACGACCGCGACTACGCGAGGCTCGAAGGGCACGACGACATCCTCGTCCACGGCCCGCTCCAGGGCGCGTGGCTCCACCAGCTCGTGCAGGGCTTCGCGGGCCCGCGCGGGCGCGTCCTCGCCCTCTCGTTCCAGAACCGCGGCCGCGCCTTCCCGGAGCGCGACCTCGTCTTCCGCGGCCGCGTCGCCGCCGTCGACGGCGACGTCGTCACGCTCGAGGTGTGGGAGGAGGACGAGACCGGCGCCGTCCTCATGCCCGGGAGCGCGCGCGTCCGCCTTCCGCGGCGCTAGCGGGGCGCTAGCGGTTAGCGGGGACGTTCTTCAAAACGTCAAAACGTTGAGTGGTCTCCTCGCGTTTTGACGTTTTGAAGAACGTCCCCGATCTCGATCTAGATCTAGGCCGCCGCGCCTGCGGCGTCGCCGCGGTCCCCGAAGTTCGGGCGGTAGCGGCCGTAGACGTGGTCGCCGATGCGCCGCATGCGCGCCTGCTCTTCGGGCGTGAGCGGCCCGGCGTCGAGCGCGCGGATCGCCTCCTGGAGCTCGTCGCGGTTCTTCGGACCGCAGAGCACCATGTCGACCGCGGCGTGGCTGAGCGCGAAGCGGTAGCAGTCGCGCGCGGGCGGCGGCGCCTCGCCGGGCGGCATCTTCGCAGGGTCGAGGAGATGGCCCCAGCGCGTCGCGGTGTAGGCGATCAGGCCGGGACGTCTCGCGGGCACGTGCGGGAACACGTCGCGCTCGGCGCCACGGTGCACGGCGTTGTAGCGCAGCATGAACACGTCGTACGGGCTCTCCCCCGCCTCGAAGCGGCGGAAGTGATCCGGGAGCGACGGGCGGTTGTGCGTCGAGAGCATCAGGTGCCGCACCTTCCCCTGCGCGCGGAGCCGCAACGCAGCCTCCACGATGCCCGCGCGCGGCGGCTGGTTCCACATGCCGAGCAGCAGGAAGTCGAAGTACTCGACGCCCGCTCGCCGCAGTGCGAGCTCGACGGAAGGCGCGACGAGCGCGCCCACGCGCGAGTACGACTGCACCGTCAGCACCACGCCCGCGCGGTTCTTCCGCGCGACGTTCCGGATCGCCTGCCCGAAGGCGGAGCGGCGGAGCGAGCCCCAGTAGAGGTAGTTGACGCCCTGCTCGACAGCTTCCTCCACGAAGCGCGCCGAGGTGACGAAGCTCGAGCCGATGCCGAGGCGGCTCACGCGGAGGCCCGTCCGGCCGAGCTCGACGGCGTCGCGAAAGTTCTCCATCGCGCCTAGCTTAGTGCGTCTCCGAAGAGGGGGTGACATGAGCGATGAGCGGGCGCTCCGCATCGCGATCGTAGGCGCGGGCATGGCGGGCGTGCTCTCCGCCATCAAGCTCCGCGAGGCGGGCCTCGACGACCTTGTCGTCTACGAGAAGGCGGCGCGGCTCGGCGGCACGTGGCGCGAGAACACGTACCCGGGCATCGCGTGCGACGTGCCCTCCCATCTCTACAGCTACTCGTTCGCGCCGAACCCCGACTGGAGCCACCGCTTCTCGCCCGGCGCCGAGATCGAGGCGTACTTCGAGCGCGTGGCGAAGGAGCGTGGCGTCACGGAGCGCATCCGCTTCGGCGAGGAGGTGGTGCGCGCGGAATGGCGCGACGGGCGCTGGCAGCTCGAGACGCGAACGGGCCGCCGCGACACGGCCGACGTCGTGATCGCCGCCACGGGCGTCCTCCACCACCCGAAGTACCCGGAGATCCCGGGCCTCGACTCCTTCGCGGGCGCCTGCTTCCACAGCGCGCGCTGGGACCACGCCGTCCCGCTCGACGGCCGGCGCGTCGGCGTCGTCGGCACCGGCTCGACGGCGGTGCAGATCACCTCCGCCGTCGTGGACCGCGTCGCGAAGCTCTCGCTCTTCCAGCGCACCGCGCAGTGGATCGCACCGCAGGAGAACCCGGCCTACAGCGACGAGGAGAAGGCCGGCTTCCAGCGCGACCCCGTCGCGCTCCGGCAGCTCCGCGACGAGATGTCGCGCGCGTTCGGGATGTTCTCGACCGCGGTGGTGGACGCGAGCTCGCCGCAGATGAAGCTCCTCGAGGACGTCTGCCGCGCGAACCTCGAGACCAGCGTCACGGACCCGGTGCTGCGCGAGAGGCTCCGGCCGAACTACCGCGCGGCCTGCAAGCGCCTCGTCGTCTCACCCGACTTCTACCAGGCGATCCAGCGCCCGAACGCCGAGCTCGTGACCGAGGGGATCGAGCGCGTCGAACCGCGCGGCGTGGTGACGCGCGACGGCCGGCTCCACGAGCTCGACGTGCTCGTGCTCGCGACGGGCTTCCGCGTCGACCGCTTCCTGCGTCCGATCGAGGTGATCGGGCACGAGGGCCGGCGCCTCGACGACGCCTGGGCGCGCCGCCCGAGCGCGTACCTCTCGATCTCGATCCCGGGCTTCCCGAACCTCTTCATGCTGAACGGCCCGAACGGCCCGGTCGGGAACTTCTCGCTGATCGAGGTCGCCGAGCTCCAGCTCGCCTACATCCTGAAGCTCCTCGAGCCGCTCCGCGCCGGCCGCTGCCGCGCGATCAGCGCGGGCGAGGAGACGACCGAGCGCTTCGACGCCGAGCGCGTCGAGGCGGCGCGGCACACCGTCTGGAGCACGGGCTGCCGGAGCTGGTACCTCGACGACCGCGGCATCCCGGCGGTCTGGCCGTGGACCTTCGACCGCTTCCGCGAGGAGATGGCCGCGCCGAAGCTCGAGGCCTACGAGCTGCGCGATGCAGCGGAGGCGCGGAGCTAGCCACCGCGCTCAGGACTCGCGCGCGTCCGCCAGCACCTCGGCGAGCCGCGTCGCGTCCTGGACCGTCCGGAAGCCGCGTGCGCTCGACGCCTTCGCGCGCTCCTGCCACTCGTCGAGGCGCCCGCGGAACACGTCGGGATCCATGCCGTCGTGCGCCAGCCGCTTCACGTTCACGGCCATCACCTCGACGCCCTCGAGCTCCTTCGGATCGAGCTCGCGGCGCATGCCGCGCGGCAGATCCTCCTCGAGGTCGCTGAAGATCAGCATCACACGGCTCCCGCTGCCGAGCTCCTTCAGGTACTCCGCGCCGAGCATCATGGCGCCGCGGATGTCGGTGTGCTTCGCGACCGAGCGGTCCGCCACGAACGCGTCGAGCCGCTTCGCGAGCTCGAGCTTCTGGGCGTTCGCCTGGGAGGGGCGGGCGTCGAGCGTGAGGAGCGCCTCGAGGTTCCCCTTCTCGTAGCTCTGGCCGTCGATGCGGATCAGGAGGAGCGAGTCTCCGGGCTCGAGCGCAGGCAGCACGTCGCGCTTCAGGAGGCGCACCACATCTGCCTTCTGGTCGGCGTAGGTGCCCGACACGTCCACGAGCACGCACACGGCCTGGTCCCAGCGCCGACCCCCCGCGCAGGCGGTCAGGACGAGGGCCAGGACGAGAGTGAGGAGCGCGGCGCGCCTCACGAGCCGGTCTCCTCGCCGAGCTCGAGCTTGGCCCGCGAGCGGCGGGCGGCCTTGCCGCCGTCCTCGCGCCCGCGCCGGAGCGCCCGCTCGATCCGGAGCGGCACGCTCACGTAGGCGTCGTAGAAGCTCGGCAGCACGTGGGCGAGCGCGCGGGTGCCGCGGGCAGCGACGAATGCGAGCGAGCCGAGGCCGCTCGCGAGCAGCGCCCCGAGGTACACGAGCACGTGTCGCGAGCTGTCGAGCAGCATCTCGAGCGGGATCGCCACCATCGCCACGATCCAGGGCAGCACGAAGCCGAGCACCGCCTGGCCCACCACCGGTATCCGCGAGGTGGTCGCCGCGGCGATGCTGCCCTCCTGGCCGGCGAGCGAGAGCTTCAGCGCGGCGTCGGCCTCCACGATCATCTCGCGCAGCACCGCGAGCGAGCTCTCGACTGCGGAGAGGAAGAAGAGGCCGCCGAGCGCGATCCCGAGCAGCAGGCGCCGGCGCCCGAGCGGCACCCGCGCGAGCCTCGGGAAGAGCTCCGTGAAGCCGAGCAGGTCCATCACGAAGATGCCGACCGCCACCTCCATCAGCACGATCACGAGCGCCGAGACGGTGGCTACCGGAACCCCGCCGAGCCGCGCGCCGGCGGGCACGAGCTCCGACATGGGCAGCGCGATCAGCTGGAAGTTCACGAAGGCGCCGCCGAGCGCCACGCCCAGCACGAGGAGCGAGACCGCGAAGAGCTTGGTCGCCGAATAGGAGAGCGCGCGTGCCGCGGCGCGGTCCGCGTCCCGGACCTTGCCGTACTCGTCGATGTAGTCGTTCACCCGCGAGGTGGTCTCGAGCGCCCGCGAGACGGCCCCGCTCATCCCCTCGAGCAGGCCGCGCACGTCCTTCCAGAGCGGCCGCATGCGGTCGAGGATCTTGTGACGCTCGCTGGTGTCCTTGCGGTAGCTCTGGAGCGCCTTCTTCTGGGCCTCGTCGAGCGAGCGGCGCACGCCCTCGAGGATCTTCTGGACG
>Ga0187892_10012194_pt1 | contig 10299 bp, 10 predicted proteins | sample MA1701073metaG_FD_139345 | JGI IMG/M metagenome (GOLD analysis project Ga0187892, IMG submission 139345) | Bio-ooze microbial communities from a basaltic lava cave in the Kipuka Kanohina Cave System on the Island of Hawaii, USA - MA170107-3 metaG ...
CTCGGCCTCCAGGCAGGCCTCGCAGCCGCCCGCTGCAGCGGGCGCCCGGCTGCTCCGGCGGTCCGCGGCTGCGCACTGCTCGCCGCTCCCCTCGGCGATACTCTCCGCTGTATCGCACTCGTCGTCGCGCCTCGATCTCGACGATCCGGGCGCTCCCTGGCTCGTCAGAAAGTGCAAAACTCGAACTAAGTGCTGAATCCCGACTTCCGCGACATGTTGTGCGCGTTTCGCGACGGGCTACTTCTTCTTGAGAAACTCCTTAAGCTTCTCTACCGAGAAGTCCGGCGAATGGTAAAAGTCGATGACCGGCCGCTCGGCCTTGTAGACCTCGTGGCAGAGCGGCCCGAGCCTCTTCGCCAGCGCGTGGGGGACTTCGATGACCCCGTGCTCGTCGCCGCAGAGAAGCGCTCCCGGATTCACGGTGAGCCCACCCACGCTGACGGGCTTCCCGAAGTCGACGAGGTGGACGTGGGCGTGCGAGACGAGCACCTCGGCGGCGAAATAGTGGAACCTGAGGGCGCGGACGGGCCCGAGGTCGCGCACACCGCCGTCCGTGACAACCCCCACGCATCCGAGCGCCCGGTGGAGACTGCCGTGCACCTCTCCCCAGAAGCTGCCGATCGGCTTCGGCGCATCGAGGTCGTGGATGACCATGATGCGCGGCGCGGGGATGGACTGGATGTACTCGTAGTACTCGAAGCGGTCGACGTACGCGCCGCTCGCGGCGGGCTCGGAGGCCTTGATCGTCGCCGTCACCGCATACCCGACCATCATCGGAAACTCCGGAAAGATGCAACGCACGCTCGGGTTCATGAACCCATCGGTGTGAGGGCGGACCTTGGCCCGCTCGATCGCGTTGGCGAAAGTAGGGGTGTCCCAGCGCTTCAGGTACGCGGACTCCTCTGGGGTCAGGCGCCCCTCGTCCGGAATCTTCGGTGCCGGAGGCCGCTCCGCCCCGGCAAGGGTCTGGAAGCCGCCCGCGATCCCCGCGACGCCCATCAGCGCCGCGCCCTGGAGGAAATGGCGCCTCTCGAGACCTTCCTTGCTCGCTTTTCTGTTCTCCATGGCCTTACCCTTTCGTCTTCGCTTTTTCATTGATGGCCCACGAAATCACGGAAGTTGTCGCGGAGGAGGAGCCGGACGTCACGCCGGACGTGCTCGGCCCCGAGCGGAAACCCCGCCTCGGCGAGGTCGGCGTACTTGTCGGATAGCACCTTCCCGATCACCCGCCGCGAATGGTCCCACTTGTAGAGGAGCTGGTCGAGGATGCGCGCGTCGGAGTGTTGCGGGACGAACCCCGTCCCCAACAGCTCGATCCGCATCCGCGTCACCTCCTCGATGAGCGAGGGGTTGTTGATGAACCACCAGCAGCCGAAGACCAGGAGGTTGGGGAACTTTCGCGCCGCCACGCAAAGCTCGTGCTGGTTCTCGCGGGCGAGCATCGTCACGAGGAATCGGTTCCGCGGGAACTCCCGGCAGAGGTTGGCGACCGCGGAGACGTCCGCCAGTCCCGACATGTCCCCCGCATCCCGCAGGAGCGGATTCACCATTCGCTTCGATCCGATCATCATCGCGAACGCGAGCCCGTTATCCCGCAGGACGGGCAGCAGTATTTCCCGCAGCACGCGGTCGGTGCTCGATCCGCCTGGGCCGGATGCGCCTCCCGCCGGGAACCGGACCTCGGGGGGGAAGCTCGCCGCGACGTAGACGGCCTTCATCCGGGTGATCCAGTCGCGCAGGAACCGCTGTCCCTCCTCGACCGTGGAGCCGGAAAAGTCCTCCGCGACGCGGTAGCCCCACGAGGAGAGCCTTCGCGCCGCAACGGGCCACTCGCCGAGGAGCGGATCGATCCGCAGGACCGCGCGGAAGCGCGGATCGCCCCCGACACCGGGCCGCGAGAGCCAGATCGCGCGCTCGGCGTCGTCGAAAACGGGGTTTGTCATCGTGATGGAGTCGACGTGAGCCGTCTCCATCACCTTGTCGACGTAGCGGTCGGGATCCTGATCGGCGAACCAGCGGCGCAGGCGATCGAGGTCCCTCTCGCCGGGGTCGAGTCCGAGGAGCCGGAGCGTGGTGATGACGCCGCGGCAGGCTTCGCTGACCGGAGTCCGCTCGACGAACAGGTGCTTCCAGATGTGCTCGGCCTGGCGCTGGCGCGGCAGCGCCCAGAAGGCCTCGTAGGGGAGTTTTTCCGGTCCGACGACGTGGTAGACCTCGGCAACGAGGTAGTGGTACGTGAGCAGCTCGTCGATCCCCCAGAGGAGGAGGCCGCCGGGCTCGGGCGAGGCGCCGAAGCGCGGCGAATAGCAGTGCGTGTGCAGGTCGGTTATCGGCTGCTCGGTGAGAGCCGTGCGGACCAGTCTGTCGATTTCCGGACGATCCATCCTCAAAAGTTCGTCTCCACCATCGGCCGGAAGGTCAGCGCGTGGACCACTAGCTCCTCGGGCAGGGTCAAGACGGCATGGATCGCCTCCGCGACGCTCTCGGGCTTCAAGTAATCCGCTCGTTCGTTCGCACGGAACTTCGTATTCGTCCCGCCGGGGTAAACGGCCGAGACGCGGATGCCGAAAGGGCGCGCTTCCTTGAGGAGCACTCCATTCAGGCCGTTGAGCCCGCTCTTGGCGGCGGAATAGGCACCCATCCCCTCGCTCGCAAAGTGGCAAGTGGTCGAGAGGACGTTGACGATGTGGCCGCGGCGCCGCTCGCGCATGTCCCGGAGCGCCTCCCGAGCCAGGATGAACGGCGCGCGGAGGTTGACGGCCACGATGGCGTCGAACTCCTCCGTCGCCACGTCCGAGAGCGGCGCCTTGCGAGGGTTGAACCCCGCGTTGTTGATGAGGACGTCGGGAGGGCCGAGAGCCTCTCGCGCCGAGCGGTAGAAATCGAGGATGGCGGGCTCCGAGGCGAGGTCGAAGGCGCGGCGGAAGACCGGCGAGGCGGCCACGGCTCCCGCTTGGTCCGCGACCTCGGCCAGCGCGCGTTCGTCGCGCCCGCAGAGCGCCAGCCGGGCGCCATCCCGGGCGAGCCGCAGCGCGGCGGCGCGTCCGATGCCGCGCGTTGCGCCGGTGAGGTAAACGACCTTGCCTCGGAGCGAGTTCATGACCGCCGCTCCGCCTCAGGCGGTCGAGTCCGTCCGCGACTTGAGGTCCTTCCACTCGATGACGCGCGGCGTGAAAGACTTGCTCTCGCGGTCGTACATCGCCATGCGGCCCATCATCGACATGAGGGTGCTGACCCGGGCGGTCTCGTGGTTCGAGTAGGGCATCTTGCCGGTGCGGATGCAGTCGACGAACGAGGCGAACTCTTCGTTCGTGCCCTCGACATAGCCTCGGGATGCCGCGCCGACCCGTTCCTTTTTCTTGCTCCGGTCGCGGAGGTAGCGCATCGAGCGCGTGAGGTCGTAGGCGGCCTGCTCGCAGAAGATCCAGAGCTTCTCGTTGATGAAGTTCTGTTCATCGGGCTTCGTGGACGGCCCTTCGTCCTCCCCGATCGTGCCGGGGACGCCCATCAGGTGCGTGTAGGAGAAGAGGACGTTGCCGGGGAACTCGAACGCGGTCGCCGAGCCCGCTTCGGAGAGGTGCGCGACCCCCGGCCGCGTGCCGTTCGGAGCTTTGCCGATCGAGACGCAGCGGAGCGGCGGCTGGTTCTTCATGACCCAGGCCATCGCGTCCATGTGGTGGCACGCCTGCTCGATGAGGCGGCCGCCGTCCCAGTCGGCGTCGGCCGGCCCTTGCGGGTCGAAGAAGTGCCAGTGGGCCTGCAGTGCGTAGACCTTTCCGTACTTCTCCGCGTGGATCTCGTTGACGATCGCGCGATGGCCTTCGATGTAGCGGCGCTGGAAGCCGACCTGGACCCACTTTTTCGTCTTGCGCGCGGTCTCGACGATCTGGTCGACCTTGTCGACCGTCGTGTCGAGCGGTTTTTCGCTGAAGCAGTTGTAGCCCATCTCGAGGATGGGGCAGATCACCTTGGCGTGGTTCTGTACCTCGACGACGGCGGTGACGCCATCGGGCTTCTCCGTCTCGAGCATCTTCCGAAAGTCCTTGTAGCCGTTCGGATTCGTCGTGTAGGCGATCTTCTTCGCTTTCTCGAGGCGGTCGTCCCTCAATTCGCAGACCGCGATGACCTTGGCGCCCGGGACCGCCACGAGCGAGTTGAGGTCCTGGGATCCGCGTCCGCCGCAGCCGACGACGGCGATTCGGACGGCGCTGTCCTGCCCGAGGACGCCGGAGCCCACGATCGACGGAAACGCCAGAGCGGACGCGCCGGCGGCGGATGCCTTCAGGAATTTGCGACGCGAGACGTTCTTCATGGCGGGATGATCCATGGTCCCTCCTTCTCTTGAGTTTCTCGTTTGAGCATCCGGGGGTCGGAACGCGCGCATGCTACCTGCTCAGCGCGACATCCCGCAAGGGGGAGGAGGGAACCTCAGAGGACGCGGAGAAGAATCGGTTTCGCAGGAAAAACCTTCCATTGCATCCCAGAACGTCCTCCGTGTCCAACGTCCCCGCTGAATCAGAAGCCGAGCCCGAGCGTGAACGAGAAGATTTCGACGTCGTCGTCCCGCTCTTTCGCGAGCGGCGCGGTCCAGTAGAGATCGAGGGGCACCGGCTGGCCGAAGATCCGCGTGCGGATGCGCACTCCGCCGCCCGCGGCCGTGCGGAAGCGGTGGAGGGCGATGTCGTTCAGTTCCGTCTCGAGGTCCCCGTAGTCGAAGTATGCGATCGCCCGCAGCTCCGGAACGGCGAGGGGGAAGGAATACTCGACGGTGCCGGCGATCAAGCCTCGGCCGCCCACGCGCGTCCCCTGGACCGTCGGGCCCACGTCGCGGTACTCGAAGCCGCGCAGGCTCCTCGGGCCGCCGAGGAAGTAGCGCTCGAAGATCGGGACATCGTCGCCGCCCGTCCCGTCGGCCCAGCCGAAACGCCCCCCGAAGCGCAGGATGTGCAGCCGCGACGGGTGGTCGCTGAGCGGTCTCCCCGGAAGGACCCGGTTCCACCAGCTCGTGACAGGTTGGAAAAGCTCGAAGCTGAGCCGTGCCCGCACGAAATCGACCTCGGAGCCCGTGGCGCCGTCGGCCACATCGCCCCGCGCTTCCGCGAGAACGCCGGCCGGGCCCCGAAAGAAGTCGGGCTCGAGCGTGCTCCAGGTCGCGCGGACGGTGGGATAGGCGAGGAAGGTCCGCCCTTCGACGCCGGAGACATCGGAGGGGACTCCGGCGGAAAGGTCCGAGATGTCCACCTCCTCGATCGTGTAGCCGAGCCGCGTCGAGAACCGCCTCGCTTCGTCCCAGATGCGCGTGAGACCGATCTCGCCGCGCAGCCGGGCCTCTTCGTAGGATCGACGATCGTAACTCTGGCCTCCGGCGACGATCGAGAGCTTGTGGCGAGTGTTGTAGAGGTAGGGCTCCTCGAAGCGGAGGAACAGCTCGGACTGGCGCGTGCCAGGCACCCACTCGACCTGAAGGAGCTGACCGCCGCCCGAGAATATGTCTTTCCAGGCGCGATGTGGCCCTGGAATGGCCGTGATGTCGAAGTTCGTCTGCGTGATGCCGACGTAGGCGACCTCCCCCTCGCCGCTCGATGCCCCGCCGCCCACCTGGAGAAGGCCCGCGCGCCGTTCCTCGACGCTCACCTCGACGGACCGCTCGTCGCCGGCGGGAGGCGCTGCGACGCTCACTTTCTCGGGAACGAAGTAGCCCGTCGATGCGAGCTGCCGGGCGGAGGATTCGAGGGCGAGCGCCGTGAGCGGGTCGCCGGGCACGACCGCCAGGCGGCTCCGGATCACGCGATCGCGCGTGAAGAAGTTTCCTTCGATGGAAACGGGCCCCGTCTGGAGGTGCTCGCGCTCGTCGATGGCGAAGATGGCCGTGGCGCGATGGTCCGCGGCTTCGATCGCGAAGCGGTGGCGGATCTCGACAATCGGGATGCGGTCGTAGTGCTCCTGGTACCAGCGCACGAGCCGCTGGCGGTCCTCCTCCAGAACGACTCCGTCGTAGGTCCGGCCGGTGATCGAGCGGATCTGCTTGAGGAGGAGGCTCGTGGGAACCCCGGGGCCGTTCCCCTCGATCTCGGTGCCGGAGAGCATGTAGCGCGGCCCTTCGTCGATGGCCAGGCCGAGCTTGATTCGCTTCAGGTCCGGAGAGAACTCGACGGGGAGCGGCGCCAGGGTGGCTTCGAGGAAGCCGCGGGCGCGGTAGAAAGCACGCACGCGCTCGACATCGGCCGCGAAGCGCTCCGGGTCGTAGCGCCCTCCCGCCAGGAGCCCGAAGAGAAGCCGCGGGCGGCTCTCCATGACGGCGCGGATGAGGCGCTCGGGGACCGCGCGGCTGCCGGCGATCTCGATCTCGCTGATGGAGACCTCGGGGCCGTCCTCGACGACGAAAACGACCTCGGCGGCGCCGGGGCGGACTTCCCGAGCATCGGCGGTCACTTCGCAGAGGGAGAAGCCTTCGGCGATGTGCTTTTTTCGGATCGCCTCGCGGTCACGATCGAGCGCCGCGCGGTCGAGGGGCTCGCCTCGGCGCGTCTCGATGAGCGGAATGAGCTCCGATGGAGGAATTGGCGACCCGCGCCGGCGGACGGAGCGGGGGAGGATGTGGATCGAGACCACGAGCAACCGCTCGCGGATCCGCCAGGCGATGTCGACGGTGCCATCGGGGTTCGCCTCCGCTTCGGGCGCCCACGCCGCGTCGATGAATTTCCAGGCGAGGAGCCGCCGCAGCGCTTCCGCGGCCCCCTCGGCGGTGAATCGGTCACCCGCACGGAGCCCGAGGATCCCCTCGATCTGCCGTTCGGGGATCCAGGTTCGGCCGGGGAAGCTCTGCGAACGGATGACGGGCCCCGTCGGCGGCCCAGGCGAGGGCTCCTGGGAGGACGCAGCCGGCGAGAGGGAGAGGATGAGGACGGTGATCGCAAGAATGGGTGCTGGTCGCTCCACGAAGCGCGACAGTGTCCCCGATATGCCGCATGGGCGGCAAGGGACCGAGGCTGAGAACGAAATCCCAGGTCCGCGAGGCCGTCAATTGAGGACCTTGACGCGCGCTCCTCGGATCTGGACGTGCTGGTCGCCGCGGCTCAGCTCCTGAAAGCCGATCCGCCCCTTGCGCGGGCGGTCCTTGAGGGGAGGCGCGTCGGTTCCGTCGTGGCGCTTCACCTTCACCGTTTCCTTCTCCAGGTCGACGTCGAGGATGGGCTCGCCGTTCAGGACAACCTGGATGCGAGCTCCCTTGCATTTGATGTGGTAGCGGTTCCACTCGGTGGGCTTGTAGACCTGCTTCTTGGGGGCGATGGCGCGGTAGAGACCGCCCGTCAGCTCCGAGTCTTTCGCCTGCGTGTTGTATCGAAAATCGGCCATCTGCAGCTCGATCCCGTCGAAGGCCGGGTCGCCGCGGAGCGGAGCGCGCAGGGCACAGCCGCTGTTGCCCGTCTCGCCGAGCTTGAATTCGAACTCCAGCTCGAAGTCGCCGTACTCCTTTTCGCTCAGGAGCCAGCAGCCCCGCGGCCCGGTAGGCTGGAGGATCTCTTTCTCTACCTTCCAGACCGGGTTTCCCTCGGCGGGCTTGCTGACCTCGTTCCAGGCGCCCACGATCCAGCCCTTGGGAGCGCCGTCCTCCGTGAAGAGCGGCGTCCAGGCCGCCTCGGCGCCGGACAGGTGGGCCGCCGAGCGCGCCGCGAGGACGAGCAAGACGAGAAGGGATGAAACGTGCGGCAGCGAATTCGTTTTCATGGCGCGACGCGGCTCCTTTCGAGTACGGCCGGGGGTTCGATTCGACGGGCGAGATCCTACCGCGGGAGCGACGGAGTCCTCAAGGATTCCGTGCGGGAAAACCTCCTCCGGGGACTGCGAATCTCCCTCTCATTCATCAACCAAGAACGTGCTGCCGCTGCTTCGCCGCTTCCGTGTGCAGGAGAAGCACTGCCTCGAGAAGTTGGCCGTTCGAATCGACATGGGCGTCCGGCCGGATCGCTTCGAAGGCCAGGACCTCGCGCCAGCGGAGGAGTTCGCGGAGGAGGGTCGAACGAGTGCGGTCCGCAGCCTCGATGGTCAGCTCGGTCAGGTCCAGAGCCCGAAGATACGCGCTCCGTGCGGAGTCGGGGAAGCCGTCGGTCAGGGCGAGCCGCGCCCGGTGGATCTCGTTGGCGATCATGATCAACTGCTGAGGGAAAGCGAACGCCCTCCAGCGCTCCGGCGTGAGAGACCTATGGAAGCTCATCGCCGGGCCCCAGGATCAACCGTTCGCTCAGCTCGCGCACTCGAAGGCGGAGGTCCGGATCGAGGAGCTCCATTCCCTGATTGCCGGCGCGGGGGCGGATATTGATCAGCGACGTGTAGACGATGCGCTTATCCGCAGGCCGCATCGGATGGAAGTTTGCGCCCCAGAGATCCTGCAGCGACGACCCGTCTTCGATGAGGGCCTTCTCAGCATCGGCATGCAACTCGCCGCCTATCGCGATCAAGCCGCGTCTCACGTCGACCACGTACTTCACCATATCCTCGAAGCCATCGGCCACGAGCCGCCGCAGGACTTCGGGCGAGAGCTTGTCCTCGCTCAGGACCAGTATCTCCCAGGGCGCGGCCATCGCGGTGATCTTCATCTCCACTCGGGTCATCGCAGAAGCAAGCTATGGTAAGTCGGGTGCGGAGGGCTGTCCACGGGAGGTGGCGGGGCGGCATTTGCCCGCGACCCCGACGGAGGACGGACGGACGAATTTGAACCACAGAGGGTTCGCTGCGAGCAGTGCGGAGCAGCGGACAGTCGGAGGAGCCGGGTGCCCGCGAAGCGGGCGGCTGCTCCGTCCTGAAAGCCGCATTCGGAGAGCAGAGTTTGGTCGTGAATGAAATCGGTTTGAGACAGCTCCTGGACGAGATACCCGGGAGAGGCTCCCAGATCGAGCTCAAGGAAACCCCTCTACGCACCGCCCTCCTCGCCATCGCCGATCTGCACCAGGTCATTTTTGTTTTTCGCGAATACGGAGTGCTCGTGACCACCAGGGACCACTCTTCGACGCTCCAATCGGCCACCATCCCGCCCCGACTCCCGCTAGAACCGTGAGCCGAGTGGTTGGACCCCTTCCCTAGTCAACCTTCGACTTTCGATCGCCGACCCTCAGCTCCGTTCCCTGCACCTTGAAGGTGGGCCCGGCGGGAATCCCTATCCGCATATTAGAGCAACACGCGCGCGGAACTCGCGAGGCGGGTGCATTGGCGACGCGAGGCCAAACAAGGCGAAGGAAATTCGTTGACGAAGGAACCGTCCCAGAATGGACGGTAACAAGCGGGCCGCAGGCGCGCTGGTAGTCAACGGCAACCTTGCGGCGGAGCGCAGAGCAGCGCGTCGTCGCTCGGATCGAAACCGCAACGGACTGGGCCGGGCGCCGGCGGGACATCTCCTGCGAGGAAGAGAAAGTCGAAGACCCGTAGCGCGTCGCCGAGATCGAGCGCCCCGCTGTCGTCCGTGTCGGCGGCATCGGCGCACGCCGGCGCGGGGCCGCCAAGAAAGAGGAAGGAGAGCACGGCGATCCCGTCGCTGAGATCCACCGTTGCATCTCCGTTGGCGTCGCCACGGCGGAAACGGCCGCCCTCACAGAGGTCGGGAACACCGTTTCGGTTCTCGTCGCGGCTCCGCGAGGGCGTCGTACGGTTCTCGATCACGGTTACCGCGGCGGGAAGGAAGGTGACCGACGCCAAATCCAGGTCACCGTCGCCGTCAGGATCGAAAAGCTGGACGCCTCGGGCCGCAACACCTCCGCTGTCCAGCGGTAATGGCGGGCGGAACCTCGCATCCCCGCGGTTGAAAAGGATGGCCACCGCACCTCCGTACACCCCGGCGGCGATATCGAGGAAACCGTCGCCGTCGAGGTCCGCGGCCGCCAGGTCCGTCGGCCGGATACCGGTCAACAGGTTGACCGGGTCCGAAAGAATCCCGTCGCGCTGAAGGGGGATCGACACGAAGCCGGGTGAGCCGCCCCCGTCATCACCGGTGAAGGGGTCTACGGCGAGGGCCAGGTCCGGCCTCCTGTCGCCATCTAGATCGACCGCGTGGAGCGCCACGGGGATCCGGCTGGCGTTCGCCCGGATCTCCTCCGACGCGGACGGATCACCATCGGGCTCCGGCGGCGGCGCCAGCTTAGTTCGAGTTTTGCACTTTCTGACGAGTCAGGGAGCGCCCGGATCGTCGAGATCGAGGCGCGACGGGAGCGGCAAGCAATGGCGCAGCCGCGGACCGCCGGAGCCGCCCCCGCCGCTCCCTATTCGGTCGCAGCACGCCCGCGAAGCGGGCGGCGGCGAGGCCGGCCC
>Ga0187892_10012195_pt1 | contig 10298 bp, 13 predicted proteins | sample MA1701073metaG_FD_139345 | JGI IMG/M metagenome (GOLD analysis project Ga0187892, IMG submission 139345) | Bio-ooze microbial communities from a basaltic lava cave in the Kipuka Kanohina Cave System on the Island of Hawaii, USA - MA170107-3 metaG ...
GTGCGTTGACCCTCGCCGCCGGCGGCCCGTAGAATCGCAGCCCCTACGGGCGGTTAGCTCAGCGGTAGAGCACTGCTTTCACACGGCAGGGGTCGCAGGTTCAAGCCCTGCACCGCCCACCATCTAAGCTGCTGATTTAGATGGAACAATCGCTCAATGCGTCGCTCCTCTGTTTCACAAGGCCCGCCGTACGGACGGCGGTACGGAAACTTAAAACGGGTTCGACTAGCCCAGGAGGACGACGATGGAAACGAAGCAGACCACCGCGGCCGGCAACGGCCAAGCGACCAGGACGACGCGCGGGCAGTTGCGCAAGGTGACGGACGGGACTACCAGCGAGACGCTCGGCGATGCCCTCACCCTGCTAGCTAACGAAGCGCAGGAGATCTCGAACGTGCTGCACTTGGCCGACCGCACGCTCGACAATGCCGAAGGCTTCTACGACAAGTCGGCGTTACAGGCTGCAATCGCGAACCAGCGCGACCGGCTCGGCGTGATCGTCGAGGAGCTCGAGCGGCTGGCCGGACAGGTCGAAGCAAAGGAACGAGTCGCCTGACCATCGCCGGTGCGTCACCAGAGGCCCGGCGCCCGTGGCCGGGCCTTTTCGCGCCTGAGCCTTGGCCCCGATGCCAGGAGCGGCGATTCAACAGCGCCAATGGCACCCTACCGGCCCCCTACCTGGGAGCCTGGCGTGTCCTATGTTCACAGCTACACTGCCACCTTAAGGTCCTTGGCTGTCGAAAGCGCAGATGCGCACGCAACGATTGCCATTCGCAATCTCAACTCCATCGCGATGTCTTGCAGATGCAACTGGACCTGATCAGCGCACTGCTGCGCAGCTGATCGGACTGCAAACCTGACCTTTTCTTCGCAACGCTCAGTCAGTGGTCCATTCACACTTACGTGCGGGTTAATGGTGAACTGAAACTTCTCGATTACGACGTTGATCTCGCGCACGGCAATAGTCGCGATCTCAGTCGATAGTCCAGGGCTTTCGACACCGGCCTTGCGAAGCTGCGAGTCAATTTGCTCCGCAAGGGACTTCTCGAACGCTTCATCGAATGTCTCGACCTTGCGCCCAAGCTTGAATTCGATCACGTCTCCCATGTTGACACCTCGATGATCACCGCCTGCGATCGTAAATGCCGCGCTGCAGGCGGCTCACGATCTTCAGTTCGAGCTGCTCGTCGCGGCGGTCCAGGATGGTCGGAAACTGCTTCGCGAACTCTTGCACCGCATCGACGGTCGGGTTATTCATTGTGACACTGATGGTGCTCCGAGCATCTACGTATGGCGCGGCCATTGCCTGATCTTTCAGCAACGGTACGATCGTTGCGCCCTGACGACCGGCCATAGCCAGCTCAGGCCCACGCTCGCCGACCAAAGCCATGCTGCCTGGCGCCATGTAGCCGCCCGTGGCATAGCCTGGAAAGGTGGGCACAGATCCGGGTGGCAATTTCAAGCCGCCGCCACCGCCACCACTTCCGCCGACACGGCTGCCCAAGCCTCCGAAAAGCGCACCGAGGAATCCACTGCCACGGTTCCCGCTCGGACCGTCGAACAAGGTCTCGAACAGTCTCGCCGCAGCGGCTTCCGCGATCATTCTGCGCACGACGTCGACGAAGCCCCTGAGCAGGCCCTTGAGTCCCTTCTCGAACGGATCGAAGAAGAAGTCCGCCGCATGGGATTCCATGTTGCGCATACCTTGGTCCCAGAACACGGACATGGAATTGGTCGCCCGCTCGAAGTCGTCCTCGATCTGCTCCATGCGGCGCTTATGGGTCTCGGGATCGATCAGATCCGGGAACTCTTCGCGGAGCCTGTCGAGCTCCTGTATCTGCTGCTGCATCACCTCGTAAGGCGTGCGGGTCTGTTCGACGACCTGAAGTGCTCGGCGCTCCGCATCCGCATGCGCTTCTGCGGCTTCCTTCGCATCGGAGTGCCTGCTAGTTACATTGACTAGGGTTTTAGCCAGCCCCTGGCCTTCGGCGCCAAGAATTTTGAACGTAGCGGCCAGATCACCGCTTGCAATTTGATACTCGACAGTTTCGACAGCGCCCTTGTCGAGAGTGGCGATTTCCTGCTCAAGGCTGGCAATCAGCCCCTCGATTTCGGCTCGTGCCTTTGCCGTTTCCGCCGCCTTTGCCTGCGCCTCGAGCTCCGCCGTCACCGCCTTCAGTTCCGCCCGAAGTGGACCAGCGCCGTCACGTACCTCGGCGAGTGCCTTGGCGAGGTCGCCATGCGCGATGCGGTAACTGAGTGTCGCTACTGAGCCCTGCTTGTACGTGGCGATCTGCTGGCGAACCGAGGCAATGACTTCCTCGATCTTCTCGCGGGCTTTCTCTTGTTCCTTGCCTGCATTCGGGTCCGTGATTTCCGGAACAAAGGTCCGACCGAATCCCATGCCGCGGCCGCCGCGGATCCCGGTGCCGAGCCCCTGCTCGAGCCGGGCCAGTTCGCGACGAGCCGAGACCAGGCGCTCCATCGCCTTGACCTGCTCGTCAGGCACGAACTGCAACTGCGGGATCCGGATCTCAAGCCCGCGAATCTCGCGCTTGAGTAGCTCAATCTGGGTGCCGCCGCCGAACGCCAGCCGGAGGCTGTCGTAGAACGCCGTCAGCGCCGGCGCGGTCTTGAGCGCCAGCGTGTCTCCGAGCGAACTGCTCGATGCCGACAGTTTCTTCAGCGCCTTGTCTGCTTCCTCGAATTGCCGGAGCTGTTGGTCGCTGAAGGATTTGCCGAGTTGGACGGCCTCCTCGCGGGCCTTGCGGATGCCGGCGGCACCCTGCGAAAACAGCGGCAGCAGATCAGCGCCACTCTTGCCCAGTAGATCAACGGCCACACGGGAACGATCAGCAGGGTCCCCGATCGAGGCCAGGACGTTGGCGATCTCTTCGAGCTGCTGCTCCGGCGCCAGAGACTTCAGGAACTTCCAGTCAATCCCGAGTTGTCGGAACTTGTCCTGCGCCGATTCCGAACCAGACGCCGCCTCGCTGAGATTCTTCTGCAGCGCTCGCACGCCGGCGGCCAACTGGCCAAGGTCCAGATCGGCCATGCGCGCCGCGTGGGCAAGTTCGGAAGCGCCGCGGGAACCGAGGCCCGACTTCTGGGCAAACTTCGAGATCTCATCGCCAGCCTTGATCGAGGTGGTGATGAATCGGTGCAGACCAGTGAATGCGGCTCCGCCACCAAGGAGTGCGAACGCGCCACGGAATGCCGACGAGATGCGCCTCTGCGCAGTCTCCGCGTTGCGAATGACAGAACGGAAGGCGGCGGCGGTCGCATCGCGACCTTGCAGCACAACCTCGGCTCGGCTAATCGGCATCGATCAGCTCTGGATCTCTAATGTTCAAATTGAATGAACCCATGGACCAGTTTTCGGCTAGGAACATATCGCGGTTCGAATTACCCGCTCTTGGCCTTTCCCGGGAAGGACCCGCCCGGGCGGGCCACCGTCAGGCGCTCCGCTTGGTGGCGCTCGACCATGGTGTTTGTCAGTGCCGCGCGTTCCCAGCAGAGCGTCTCGGGCACGCCCTCGGCCAGGTTTTCCGAGTAGAAGGCCCTGGCGCGCTCGATCTTGCCATCCGCGATGCGCTGCGCCCACTCGCGACTGCCCCGAAGTTTTTCGGTGTGCGCGCCAATGGTTAAATAGCCGACGCCGGCGCGGTCGTCATATCGGAAGGTTGTCAGCAGCTGGCTGCTCATGAATCGACTCCTCTCAAGCAGTTGCCGGCTTCCGCTGCCTGGCCGGCGCAGGCAATTCACATCTATCCCCGTGGAAACAGAAAGACAGATGCCAAGCGTTCCGGTGCCCTCTTGCGACCGGTGGCGCGTAGACAGCGTCCCACGTGAGGCCATGCTCGCGGGGCGCTGAGGTCAGTTCCATTCGTGCACATTGTCATGACAGGTTCGTGGACACCACGAACGCCTGTGGGTAGCGCAGCAGAACGTCCACCATCCACAGCGCCCGGATGCCAACCTGCAGTTGATTGAACCGCGTGCCGCTCCGATCCATCGCGAGCTCGAGCACGCCCCAGTCTCCGACCACGAGTTCGTCCCATGAACCGAAGATCAGGTTGCCGGAAGCGAGCTGCTGCGATGATCTGGCAGCGAAGCCCACTAGTTCGCCATCGACGGCGTTGCCGGTCCAGATCGGAGAGTCCGAGCCGGTGAAGCGCTGCACTTTCATGAGCGCAATTGCGCCGGCGATGTTCGTGACGAAACCAGGATTTCCGCGCACCGCGTTGGCAGTGCCGGCGACTCCCACAAAATCCAGGATCTTCGCGTAGGTTGCGCTTGAGGCGTCCTGGCCGGTTGTCACGCCGGGCGTGTTCTTGATACCGAGCGGCTGGGCGCCGCCGGTGCCGTTAATCGCTGCCGCATCGAGGCCGTCGATTGCGACCGCGGCCGCGAGGTCCGCCATGACGAAGGCCTCGGCCGAGGGAGAATTCTGGAGTAGCAGCTGTTCAGAAACGTCAGTAATCGCGACGCATGTTTTTGGTGTCATCGAGACCTGGCCAAGTGCCTGATCGCTCGCGCTGACGCTCGTGCCGTCGATCTGCTGCCAGCTGACCGTCACCTTGCCGGTCTGGCGAGCACCGGCGATATTGTCCTTGAGTCCCGACAGGGATCGCGCGCCCATGCTCAGCACGACACTGCGAGCGCGCAGGATGTCGATGAAACCCAAATTCTCGACGCCGATGAGATACCCGCCCTTGCTGCCTGGTGTGGACGCCAGCGCGCGTACCATGACGTCCAGCGGCATGCTGCGCGTGAGCACTTCGGCAGGCACAAAGACGCCCGCGCAAGCGGGGTCGCGGAGAAGCTTCTTCGCGATCTCGCGCGAGCATTCCATTTCCAGGCCTGCGTTGTCCTCGAAACCGCGCAGCGCGTTCAGCACGTTGGTCACGCGATACTGCGCAACGTCACGCGCGCTCAGGCCAAGTTTGGAAGCGGCCGGTGATGGGCCGCCCAGGGCGATGTCCAGGGCCGACTTGGCGCGTTCAACCGCGGCGCGGCTGAGGTAGTCCATGAAACGTCTCCGTCGATCTGACTGCGTTCGATGCTGATCGAAATCTGTCGCGCGATGTCAGGTTACAGATAGTTCTTGTGCCTTAGCGGCCAGGCGCAGCAGTCGATACACGTGCTGACGGGAATAACCCCAGCGCGCGCTCAGCTGGGCGATGGTGGCGCCGTGCGCCCGCGCCCGCGCCAGGTCCTTCGCGCGAGTCAGCGAGCGCTGCCGGCGAGGATCGCGGTGTCCCAAGCGATAGGCCTCGAGTTCCAGCATCGAATCGACCAGCTCAGTTGCCCACGCTTTCAGCTCATCCTCCGGCGCACCGCCAGCAGCGGCGAATGTCAGGAGCTTGCGCAGCCGGCCGACTAGTACGGGATCCGCCATCTCACGGTTCGGGACTATTGTTGATGACCTAGGCCCTGTTGGCGCTAACAGTACGTCGGGCTTCGAATTACCCGCTCTTGGCCTTTCCGTGGAAGGACCCGCGCCTGTTGCGGTCCTGCTTGCGGGCTCACCTTGCCCGCCCCACACGCGGAATGAGCGCCGCGATCGCGTCGAGGTCGTGAGGCGCGCTGCCTGGGACCAGCGGCTCGCGCAGGGCGGCGGCTAGCTCGAGCGCGAGCTGCCGGCGTTTCCGGACTTCCGCATCGTGGATCCCGGTCGTCCGCCGGCGCGCCGCGGCCTCGATCTCCTTGGCGGCGACCAGGTCCTCGAGGTCTCGGGCCTGAATCGTCCGCACGGGTGGCTCAGCGGATGAGCCTGACGCACCAAACTCTGTAGTCTTATTCAAGGTGCAGCACTGTTCGCGGATGCCGTAGTTCCTGCGGCGTCCGCTCCCGAGTTGTGGCGAGTTGTGCCTAGATGTCGCGCCTTGTAGTGGGCCTCGAGCTGCTCGTTCGCCTTCGCGATCGCGGCCGCGAACTCGGCTGCCGACAGGTGCAAGTAGTGCTCGGTCATGGCGAGCGTGGCGTGGCGCATGAGGCGCTGGATCGCGTCAGGAGACAGCCCGGCGGCCGAGAGCCGCGCCGGCAGACCATGCCGGAATGCGTGGCAGCCGGCCGGCCTGAGGCCCAGGCGCGCGAGCAGCGGGGCGAGCTGGCAGCGGCGCACGTAGTCCGACGCGAGCGGCGCGCCCCTGCGACCGGCGAACAGGAGGCCGGCATCATTCGGCCGCCAGGCCTCGCGGTAGGCGACGAGGATCGCGTGCAACGGCCGGATGATCGGGACGTCGGTCTGCGAGCGTGCGGTCTTCGGTGCCTGCAGCATTCCGGCGACGCAGTTCTGCCGGATCCTGAGCGCCTGGCGCTCGAGGTAGACGTCCTGCCAGGTGAGCCCGAGCGCCTCGCCGATGCGCAGGCCTGCGAGGCCCATGACGGCCCACAGCGCGCGGTAGGGCCAGGTCGAGGCCTCGAGGATCTGCGCGAGCTCGTCGTCGCCGATCGCGCGCGGCTCCGGCTTGACGGTCGCGGCCTTCGGCAGGCGCACGTCCTTCGAGTCGATCTTGCAGGCACCGTAGCCGTCCCGGATCGCCTGGCGCAGGATCTGCAGCAGGATCCCGCGCACGCTCTTGACGGTCCAGCGCGCGAGCCGTGGCGCGAGCTCAGCGATCAGCGCCTGGATTGCGGCGACGTCGATCTGATCGAGCCGCCGGCGCGCGAAGGCCGGCACCAGGTGGCGACGGATGACGTTGCGATACTTGCGCCGAGAGCTCGCCCGATACAGCGGGACGTGTGTCGCCAGGAAATGCTCGAAGTACGCGGTCGCCTTCAGCTGCGGCCCGGGCGCCAGCTCCTCAGGACGCAGGAGCGCGAAGTACGCATCGGCCGCGGCGCGCGCGGCGACCCTCGATCGAAGTTCCGACTTCGGCCCGATGCGCATGCGACGTCGCCGGCGCCGGATCTCGCCGGTGTCGGGATCGGCCTGGTGATCCTGCAATGTGAGCCACCAGGTCGGGCCGCGTAACTCGAGGCTGCCTTTCGCTCTCACGGTGTGCCCTCCGTGCTGTCAGGGATTCGGAGCTCTGCGGTTGTGTACGTGTTTGCAATGAGCCGCCGGACCTCGAGCTGCTCGATGCCGAGAGCCCGGCGATTTCGGCCGTGCTCGCACCCTGGGCGCGAAGGTGCCTGACCCAAGCTCGCCGGCAGCATGACGGAGACCGGATCGACGGAAGCTCAGAATCCATACAGGTCCTTGCAAGACCATGAGGTAAGAGCATTCGTGTCTTCGGCGTAGAACACTTCGCTTTGTCGGATAGAACAGTTCGCCCTCTCGCCTACTGTTCTATGCCGTAGAACACTGCAGGGACCTATGCTTTCCCTTTTCCGAATGCCCGCCGCTGCCGGTTCGCCCTTGCCAACTGGCGCTTCGCTGAGGTCGCTGGCCGCCACGCGTCGAAGGGTGGAAACGTCGGGCGCCATACAGGACGAGGCGCGTTGAGGCTCACAGGCGGCGCCAGGAGCCCCATTCGAATCGCGATGTCGCGATGCAACTTCACGGTTGCCAACGACATGCGGGCGCCCCTTGCCACCGTCCGCAACGAGGGGAAGCAGTTGCCACCGTCCTTGTCCATGTAGGCCGCCATCACCAGCAGGACCGCGACCGTCGTCGAACTCGGCGGACCCGCGGACGACAGCACGAAGTGACGCCATGCGATGACGTCGGTTGCCGGTGTCGCGCCATCTGGTGGCGACGGCCATGTATTACCGGACCCCACGGCGCGCGCGCATCTTCTCGAGCAGCTCGAGCGCGAATGCGCGACCTTCAGGCGCGATCGAGTAGCGCGCGACCCAGCACGGCAGACCGGCAAAACCGTTGATCCGAACACGCTCGGCCGCAATTGCGACGCTGAGCCGCTTCAAGTCAGATGCAGTCGCGTTTGCGCAGTGATCAAAACACGGCGGACCTTCGAGTTCGCGCGATGTGCGCGCTCCCTCGATGAGCTCTGCCAGGACACGCTCGATCTTCGCTGGCGGTCGTGACTGGCCTGCAGTGCGCTGCGGCGCTATCGTGTCAGCGTTCCTGTTCCGATCCTGCCGCGCCGGGTGGTCACACACCCGGCCGGCGTCCTGCGCGTTCATGCTGCGCCGACGAGTGTCGAACGGCGCGCGACTTCGGAGCCCGGCACAAACCTGCGCCCGGCTTCCTTGATCGTCCCAATCTCGCCGGCCGCGATCAGCTTGTACAATTGCGCGCGGCTGATCGAGAGAAAGCGCGCGGCCGTCACGACGTCATAGCGCAGGCGAGGATCGAAAACCGGTGGTTGCTCAGCTCGCCGGCTGCGTTTCGACTTTCGCATGGAAGACTCCTTGAAGATCAGGAGTCTCGAATCATCTACGCGCTACCAGCGATGTCTAGAAAATATGGGGTGGAAAATGTTGACCTACATTTTCCGCCTATCGCGCAGATCAAACGAGATTGCCTCGAGGACCTCGCGCTCCGTACGATTGATCGGCCTGCGGATCCCATCTCTGCCAAGAGTGCTGCCGCGCTTGCGGACGTGATCGCGCAGCAGCTCGGCCAGCTGATAATTCGCGGCCGTTTTATAATTGCTCCAGTAGTCCTTCACCGTCGCATCCGACAATTTCCAGGCGTTCGCAACTTCACCGCGCGCGCGCTTCCCTGCCGCTCGCGCTCCGCCGAGCCGGCGTACGGTGGCCGCATAGTCGAGCGCCACGTCGTCAGCGTGCGTCCTGCGCGGATATTTCCGCCGCAGGATGTCTTTGCCCTTCGACGCAAGCAAGCGCAAGTAGCTCGCAGCCTGGCGACGCTCCTCCTTAGTGAGGTCGATCGCTCCATCGACCCGCTTAACTTGGCCCTCAAGCCTAGCGATCAGATGCACGATTGTGTCTTGGTCAGTCGGCGCATTAACAGCGAACCGATACAACCTGGGAAACGATCGGCTCACAACAGCTGCACCTGCGCCAGGCGTTCCTTGGCGGCGCTCGCGACCAGATGCCCGTAATGCTTCTCGATCATGCCGATCGACGTGCCGACCAGGCGCGCGACGTCGAGCGTCGTCATGCCGTCCGTGATTGCCTGCGTGATGAAGCTATGCCGCAGCGTGTACAGGCAGGTCCCACTTGGCAGCTTCGCGGCCGTTGCGGCCGCGCGCACGAGCTCGTCCCAGTCGGAGTGCGCCCAGGGCTTCCCGTCGTCCCGCACCAGCAGGCGCGCGCCCGGCAGCTTGCCCTGCGCCAATCGCTTGAGCAGTGCCAACGCCGGCGGGCCGAGCGGCACCGTGCGCGCACCGGTTTTGCCATCGAAGGTCATCGAGCCGGTGCGGCCGTCGAATTGCGAGCGCGTCGCGTTCACAAGCTCGCCCGCCCGGGCGCCGGTCAGGGTTGCGGCCTCGAGCAGATCCCGCAAGGCACCCTCGCCCGCCGCAGCGAGCAATGCGCGCCGCTGGCGTACATCGAGGAAAAGGTCGCGGCGCCGTCCTGACGCGCGGTAAGGCTTCGCGTCGGCCCATTCCAGCGCCGCGGAGGCAGAGACCCGCCGGCGGCGCACCGCAAGGTTCAGAGCGGCCTTGAGGGCTGTCAGGGTGCGATTGGCCGAAGCCTTGGCGAGCGGCAGGCCGTCGCGCCAGGCGAGGATGTGCTGCGTCCGGACCTTCGCCAGCGACCGCCGTCCGAGCTCGCTGTCGTACACCGTGCGCGCAAACCGCTGGTCAGCATCCCGCGCCGAGGCCTCGCCCTTCTCGTGCCGGCGATCGGCGACATACTCGCGGCAGGCTTGCGCCACGGTGATCGATTCGCTGGCGACACCGGCATCGAGGTCCTGGAACCATGCGGATGCAGCCTTGCAGGCCGCCTCGTAGTCCAGGGAGGCGCCGGCGAGGCCCAAAGCCTTGTACCGCTGGCGACCGTCGTCATCGCGCGCGCGGGCGATCCAGGACCCCGCATCCGCGGAGATCTTGCGGAAGCCGACGTAGCGCCCGCGGGCGAGCGGCGGCGCCCAGTACGGCTCTCTGCGCGGCTTCAGCGCCTTTCGGACGCCGGCCTTGTGGAGCTCGAGCGCCCCCTGCCGTTTCGCGGCAGGCTTTCGCCGTACGGATACCATACGGAAAGCTTATGCTGTACACTCTTGGACGTCCAGATACACCTTTCCGGGGAAATCATTGGTTTACGGGACGGGGCTGGACGAGGAAAGACGCGGTTATTGCTTTCACACGGCAGGGGTCGCAGGTTCAAGCCCTGCACCGCCCACCATTCTCCCCGGGCGCGATGACAGTCGAACAGCTCTGGATCCTGCTGCCGGCCTTCTTCGCGCTCGCGGCGCTCTA
>Ga0187892_10012197_pt1 | contig 10296 bp, 9 predicted proteins | sample MA1701073metaG_FD_139345 | JGI IMG/M metagenome (GOLD analysis project Ga0187892, IMG submission 139345) | Bio-ooze microbial communities from a basaltic lava cave in the Kipuka Kanohina Cave System on the Island of Hawaii, USA - MA170107-3 metaG ...
CGGCGCATCCCGCAGCGCGAGCCGGGTCACGGTGCGCAACAACCGCTTCGTCGACAACTCGCTGGTCGGCGGGCGTTGCGAGGGCGGCAATCTCACCGTGCACGGGCAGACCGACCAGCTACTGATCGAGCACAACCTCATCGCGGTGCCGCAAGCGACCGGAGGCTGCTACGGCATTTCGCTGACCGACGGCGGCGTCGACTACGTCGACTTTCCCACCGGCGGGCCGGAATTCAATCGCCGCCTGGTGGTACGCAGCAACACCATCGTGAACGTGGGACAGAACTTCCTGACCGTACAGTCGGCGGTCGCGCCGATCATCGAGAACAATCGCCTGATTTCCACGACGGCGACGTCGGCCTACGGCATCGTCGTGGAGAACGGCGGTGCCGAGGACGAGCCCGGCAACGCCGCGCGTATCCGCAACAACACCTGCTGGTTCGAGCGCAACACGGCGTCCAGTACGTGCATCGCCTTGCGCAACGGCGGGGCCAACGTGCTCGCGAACAACGTCGCCTGGTTCGGCCCGACGGCTTCTCCGACGGTGCGCGGGTTCGAACACGGCGCCGCGGCGGCCTGGGCGCACTTCGACCACAACCATGTGCGTTTCGGCTCGGGCAGCGGCAACTACACGGCTACGCACGCGACGCTGGCGCAGGCACAGATGGCGGGCATCGGCCTCGCCGATTCGAGCGGCGATCCGCGGTTCGCGGCGGCGCCCGCCGCCGGAAACGCGTACTCGCTCGCCGTGCTCGCCGATTCGCCGCTGCGCAGCAGCGGCAGCGACGCGCACATGGCGCCACGCGACGTGCTGGACTGCGTGCGCGATGCGACGCCGGACAAGGGCGCTCACGAGTTCGGCGCCACGCCGTGCGGCGTGGCTTCGGATGTCCTGTTCGCTGATGGCTTCGAGTAGCCGACGCTCCTGACAGGCAGATCAACTTGATCAGCCGGCGCGTGGCTTGCCCGCGTTGATCGCCGACTGGGCCGCGAAAGCCCGCTCGTACGTGGGCCGCGCTTCGCCGCGTGCGACATACGCCGCCAGGTTCGAGAACTCGTCGAGGATGCCCGACGATCTCGACCTGAGCAGCACCGACACCATCATCAGGTCGCCCGCGGTGAACGCGCCATCGAGCCAGTCGGCGTCGCCGAGACGCGCGGAGAGTTGGCCCAGCCGACTGCACACGCGCTCCTCGACCAGCGGCAGGCGTTCCTGGGTCCAGGGCTTGTCGCCTTCCAGAATCTTCGCGTTGGCGAGCTCGAGGATCGGCGGCTCCACCGTGTTGACCGCGGCGAACATCCAGGTGATCGCGCGCGCCCGGGCATCGGCATCGTCCGGCAACAGACCCGCATGTTGCTCGGCGATATGGAAGACGATCGCGCCGGACTCGAACAGCGCGAGGTCGCCTTCCTCGTAGGTCGGAATCTGGCCGAAAGGATGAACGCGCAGATGCGCGGGTTCCTTCATTGCACGGAACGAAACGAGGCGAACCTCGTAGGGCTGCCCCGTTTCCTCGAGGGCCCAGCGAACGCGCGTATCGCGCGCGAGCCCCTTGCCGCCATCGGGCGACCGTTCGAACGCGGTGATGGTGATGGTCATTCGCGACGGCTCCGGTGCAATCCGACGCACGGTCGGAGAGTATGCGCGAGTTCCGCCGGGATCACGACCTCGAACCGGTTCTCCTCGGGAGCAGATGCATGATCTGGCTGTCGCGCGTACTCTTCGCGAAGATCTTTCTGACGGTCGCGCTGTGGTGCATTCCGCTGCTGTTCTTCCCCGCGAGCCTGCTCGCATCGCTGGGCTTCCCAGTGCCGGAGCCGCAGCTCTTCCTCAGGCTGCTCGGCATGGCGTATGGCGCACTCGTGGTGGGCTACGCGTTCGCGCTGCGCGCCACGCTGCGCGGTGAGTATCCGGCCGCTGCCGTCTGGATGGGCATCGTCAGCAACGGCGGGGCTTTCGTCCTCCTGCAGAGCGCTGCGATCCTGCACGTCTGGGCGTCGTGGGGCGCTTTCGCTCGCGTGTTCATGTGGGCCTCGCTCGCTGCCACCGGCGCGATTGCGCTGGGGCTGGTCCTATGCGGGCCGCTGCGCGCGGCGACGCGTCGGGCTTCCCGCTGATCATTTCGGCCTCGGCTTCCGCTCCCGCCAAGTGTCGCGACGATCGCGACCAGCGGCAGCAACGTCGCCACGACGACGCGCAGCCACGAGAGCGCTACGCCGACTATCAGGCGACGGTGAACCGGTTCTTTCCGGGGCTGCGAAGGACGCCGAGCGGCGCGGCATCCTGAGCTGCGACGGACGCGATGGCGTCGAGCGACGCCTTCGCTCACGTCGGAACGGTTAGTCTGCAGGCAGCGCAACCAACGAGAACGCACATGGCCCATGTACACGCACCCGGACTCGTACTCCGGTTCGACCCGCAAACGCTGTCCGACCACGGCGCCACCTTCGCCGGGAGCGACGACACGGAATTCTCGACGCAGTACTTCGTATGCCTCGAGAGCACCGCGAAGGACGCGCTGTGGATTCCGCTGTTCGCCGGGCCCAGGCCCGGCCGCAAGGGCATCGCCGCGGCGGCGAAATCGGGCCATGCGCAATGGACCCGGAACTCGTCGTTCTACGACGCCGGGCACCTTTGCCGGATCGGGCACAAGGCTGCGCAGAAAGCCGCGGAAGCCGCGCGCGATCACTCCACGTCGAAGGCGCCGAATCGGCTCGCGCTGGAGCACGTGCCGCCGCGCGCCGAGTTTCCCGACGATTCGGCTTTTCGTCCGATGGCGAGCGGCGCGACGATTCGATGAGCCATCGCGGTCATGGGCTCCGGCCGCTCGGACGCAACGCACGCGCGAGCAACCCGATGCCGCCGGCGAGCAGCACGAGCATGAGCAGCGTGTTGAACAGGCTCGTCGGCTGGAAGTAGATGTGCAGGTTGACGAGCACGCCCGCGAGCACGATGACGAGGCCGCCCGCGAGCAGCAACCAGCCGAGGATCGACTTGCCGTTGAAGAACAGCATCCCCGTCCCGATGAGGAACGGCAGCAGCGACAGGCCGAACGCGTTGTAGCCCCACAGCATCCAGTGTCCGCTCGACACCGTCACCTGATTGGTCAGCAGCCAGCCGCCCGCAACGGCCATGACGAAGCCGAGCACGAATTCCCCGATTCCGCCTGGCGTTCCGCCGGCTCCGCGCATGTCCGGTCTCCCTGGAGTGTTCGCGGCATCGTCGTGGCTCGGGGGCGCGAGGTCAACGATGGGTTGTTGTGCTGCGCTGACTCGAATCGTCCATAGGCAACGCGTTCGGAACCACCCGTACACCGCGATCACACTACGCGCGGCGTGAGCTCGGCCGACGGTGGTAGTGCTTCGCAGGTCGCGCCGCAGTCGATGCCGGCGCGACCATTGGCTCGCGAGGCGCGCCTACCTAAAAGTAGTAGTCGCGATCGGAGCCGTCATACCGATCGCTGCGCATGCAGCAGCGCTTGAAATCTGCGGCCGGAGCCGCACGGGCACGGGTCGTTGCGGCCGAGCTTCTCGACGAGCTCCTTGTCTCCGCGCACGATGCGCAGTCCGCGCTTGACGCGCGACTCGGACGGGAAGCCCTTGCGGCGCTTGCTAGTGACCTCGAAAGCAGTCGTGGTCGAGGTGATCGAGCTTCGTTTTCATGGCACTTCTCCTGCGCCCCGCCGGGTGGCGGGGCGTGGATGATACGCAGTGTCGGCGGCAGTGTCGCGCGACGTATCGGGAACGCGGCCAGCTCCGCGCGGACCAATCCAACGTAGAGCGTGCGCTCGACGTTCGCTGGGTCCTGGACGCGGGAAATTCGCTCGGAGATCGGTGTCGCGGGTGACTCGGGGGGCTCGCTTCGATCGACCCGCGGTGTTCTGCGGGCTTCCTGGGCGCTAGGCGGTGCAGCAGCGGGCTCACGCCGGTTCCTTGCGCAGCGCCTGCACCTCGAGCCACCCGCCCACGGTTCGGCCCATGCGCGCGATCATCGTCATGTTGAAGAAGTGCATGGCACCCAGCGCAAGCAAGGTCACACCGATACGCGAACCGACTTCGGCGATCACCAAGGTGGCTTCTGGCTGCCAGTACCCCAGGCGATAGCAGATGAAGCCCAGGTTCATGAGGTAGAACCCGATGACCAACAGGCGGTTGGTCGACCGGGCAAGCTCCTGGTCCTGGCCGAAGCAGCGGACCAGGAAGATCTCCCCGGTGCTCGACAGGGCGCGGGCGACCCAGATGGTCAATGCGATCGAGATCGCGAGGTACAGGCCGTAGGCGTACGGTGCAACGTGGGCGCTTTCTTGCGGTGACATCTCGGATGCTCCGGTTGAGGGACGACCGCATGTTGAGGATCGCGGTCGGTACCGTCGTCCGGACCGATCGTTCCGGAACAGTTCGCATCACGAGGCGAGCCAATCAACGACTTGACCGATTCCGGAATGATCGGATCGGAACCGCGCCCATCGAACCGACGACCCGCGGTTAGCCGGCGGCCCCGCCGAGCTCGCGTCTCCGGAACTCGCCGGGCACGACGCCGACCTCGTCCTTGACCGCGACGTAGAACGTCGACTGCGAGCCGAAACCGACCGACAGTCCAACCGAGAGTACCGATGCCTTCGGTTCCTCGAGGAGCATGCGCCGCGCCGCCGCGACCCGGTGCTGGCGCACGTAGCGCGAGAAGCCGATGCCGAAGCGCGCATTGAGCAGCTCGGAGAGCTGGTGGGTGCTGAGCTCCACCAGCGCAGCGACCTTGGCCAGGCTCAAGGATTCGTCACGGTAGACATGCTCGTCCTCGAACGCTCGACGCAGGCGCTCGGCCGCGCGCTCGACGTCGACCTTGCCGAGCGTCGACTGGGCATAGCTCGTGAGCACGGCCTCCTGGGTCTTGGCGACGAGATCCGGCACCGCCAACAGCAGCCAGCCGACCAGCAGAAACGCCCCGGTGATCTGCAGCGAATACACGAGCGCGAACTGCGCCCATCCCAGCCACTGCGGCGTCAGCCATCCGGCCACCGCGGCGACCGCGCCCATCACGCCGAACAGGACGACGACGGGCAGCTCGATCCGGAACCAGCGTCGCGTTGCCCGCAACCGATAGAGCAGCAACGCGAGATGCATCGCGTAGCCGGTACCGATCGTCATCGACACGGGAATCGCGAGCGCCGGCGGTGTCAGGATCGCGAGCGCCAGCACGACGGCACAGAACAACGCCAGCCCGCGTCTTGCGCTCGCAGCGGGTTGCAGGAGACCACGCAGCAGCAGGTAGAAACCGAACGACTGCAGGAACAGCACCCATCCGTAACGCGTCGCCGGCGCGGCGCTGCTCGGAAGGCTCGCAATTTCGACATTGCCCCAGGCGGTGTGTGCGAGACCCGCGAGCATTACCAGACCGCCGGCTCTCGCCAGCAGTGGCCACGGCTGGTTGCTGTAAGCCGTGATCAGCGCGACCGAGAGCAGAAGGGCCATGCCGATCGACCATCCTGCGAGCGCGGTGAGCAGTTCCGTCATGCGTGGTCCGTCCCGTTGACGCGACAGTGTGGACGAAGGCCACCGAGCCCACCAGTTGTCGCAAACTCATAGCCCACATTCTCCTGACGCCAACCCACGATGATCGTCCACCTGATCGACGGCACCTACGAGTTGTTCCGGATGTTCTACGGACTCCGGCGTTTCAACGACAAGGATCCGCCGTTCGGTGCCGTCGTCGGCGTGCTCGGCACGATCGTCGAGATGCTCGAGAAGGGCGCGACGCATGTCGGCGTCGCGACCGATCATGTGATCGAGTCGTTCCGCAACGACCTGTGGGCGGGTTACAAGACGGGCGAAGGCATCGAGCCGGCGTTGTGGGCGCAGTTCCATCCGCTCGAGCGCGCGCTGGTCGCGATGGGCGTGACGTGCTGGCCGATGGTCGAGCTCGAAGCGGACGATGCGCTGGCCTCCGCCGCGCGGCTCGCGGCCGCCGACGCGCGCGTCGAGCAGGTCGTGATCTGGACGCCGGACAAGGATCTCGCGCAGTGCGTGGTCGAAGGCCGCGTGGTGCAAGCCGATCGGCGCAGCGGCAAGATTCGTGATGTGCAAGGCGTGCGCGAGAAGTTCGGCGTGCCGCCGGCGCGGATCGCGGACTATCTCGCGCTCGTCGGCGATAGCGCGGACGGCTATCCCGGCCTGCCCGGGATCGGCGCGAAGACCGCGGCGCGGCTGATCGAGCGTCACGGCGCGATCGAGGACTTTCCCGACGAGGTGCTGCGCGATCAGCGCGCGCTCGCGCTGCTGTTCAAGCGGCTCGCGACGCTGCGCACCGATGCTGCGCTGTTCGAGGATGTCGAGAGCCTGCGGTGGTCGGGGCCGACGCCGGCGTTCGATGAGGTCATGGAGGGGATCGGCGCGGTGCGCTTCGGAGAACGCGTCGCGAGGTTGCTGACGAAAACGTAAGGTTCGTCGTTCGACGAGCTCCGGTGCGAGACCTGCTCATTGCGTGGAGCCCTTTGAACTGCGCTGCCTCGCGATGTCGATCGCGACCTCGAGCCTCAGGCGATCGGGCCGGGTCATGCCTTTCCCATGCTCCCGAAGGAAATCGGCGAGGGCCGTTCTTTCGACGTTCGGCAGGTTCTTGTGAGAGGCTTCGTGCGGGACTTCGATGCGCAGTACCGCATTCTCCTTCTCCAGAAGATCGTAGGTGTCCTCCAACTGTCCGGGAATCCAGTAGAACGTTAGGACGTCAGCAGGGTCAATGCCGATTGCGACCAGCGCCTCGGCCAGCCGTTGCGACCGGTCGTTCGTTCGCATGACGAGTTGATTCGCAGACGCTTCGATCTCTCGGCGGAACTCGTCTTCTTGGCGACTCCCAATGAGTTTCATCGCTATCGCCCCGGATATGCAGTGATCAGGTTTCCGAATTTGTCGGTCATGATCGTAAGGAGCGAAGTGGGTGCGTTTCCGGAACGCGCGTCGTTCCCGATGATCTGGCCCACGTCGACCTCGCGGACGAAGCGATCGCCGTCATTGCTCCCGAGCACGCGACTGATCGGCGAACCGACAACCTTCTTCTCACGCAGGATCAGGTCGAGGTTGTCGGGATCGATCGAGAACTGGCTCTTTCCCTTCTTCGCGGGATTGAAGTGTTCGTGTAGCACGTGTCTCCATCCGCGCTTCAGGTCGCCAACCGGGATGTTGATGCGCGATCGCACGCGACCCGGGACCTTTGATACGAGTTCGACGCACTCGTTGGCGGCAGCCCGGCCGGCCCCGCCCCCGCATACTTTCGCGGCGGCACGGGTGAATGGACCAGAGATGACCTTCAACAGACGCGCGCCCGAGAAGGCCACCAAGTATGAGATCGCAACTTCCTTGGCAGCTTCTGCTGGGTCGAACGTTCCATCGATCAGCGACTGGCCGATGTTGAAGACGTTGTAGGCCGTCGTTGCTGCGAATATCGCTCGATTGACGTTCTGCGCCGTGGCCAGCTCGCCGAGGGTGATGTGCCCTGACGGGTCCAGGTGGTTAACCGGATCGGCGTGCGAGTACAGGTACTTGTGAAGCGACGGTGGGTCCAGCGAGAGCCCAGCAAACGTGTCCATCGTCGCGAATCGACCGGTCCTCGGGTCGTAGAACCTGGCGCGCAGGTTGTAGAAGCCAAGGTTCGGATCGAACTGCTCACCGCGGTAGAGATGGCCAACGATCGTCGAACCGCTTCGCGCCAGCTCGTTGCCGAAGGCGTCGAACGCGAACGTGTCAGTCAGCGCTCCGCTCGTATCCGTGAGGAGCCGAGTCGAGCTCATGCCGTCCGCGTGCACGTAGTGCGTGACCCCGCCGCGGATTTGAGCGATCAGGTCGTCACCGAAGGTGTACGTGGCCGCTAGGCGACGCGGGCCGCTGCCTTCCTGCACGTGCTCCTCGATCACTTGCGCGTATTCGCGACCCTTGTCCAACAGGTAGAACGTGCTGGTCGACGGGCCGTTGCCGGGCGCATGCGTCTGACTGATCCGCAGGCCGTCGACATCGTAACCATACGTATAGCGGCCGCTCGCATCCCGCATTTCGACCAGGCGGTTGGCGTCGTCGTATGTGTACGCAACGAGCCCCAGCGGCCCGGTCTTGGTTTTGGTGTTCCCGTTCCGGTCATAGGCGTAGGTGGTGGTCTCGCCTCCGACTGTTTCGCTGAGGAGGCGATCGTTCGGGTCGTACGTGTACGTCGTCGTGACGAACGCGGCGCCGATCGCTAGGGCCTGTGTCGTGCGATTCCCGATCTTGTCGTAAGTCCAGCCGCTTGTGCGGGACTGCCCGATGTCTCGCGCGATGATGGTCTCGGCAACGAGACGATTCGCGTCGTCGTACGTGTAGGTGATCGTCCGCACGACGCCAGCAGCATCGCGCTCCTCGATGCGAGTCCGGAGACCGTCTGCGTCGAGCGCGTAGCTGGCACCGAACAGCAGCGTCCCGCTGCTCGCGTGGTGGGTGAGGCTCGTCAGTCGGTTTTGCTCGTCGTAGCCGTACGCCGTGCGAACACCGTTGGGCCATCGCGTCGCAATGCGATTGCCGACCGCGTCGTACTCGTAGCGCGTCGTCCCTTGCGCGGCCGTGACGCTCGTGAGCCTGTTCAGTTCGTCGTACGCGAACGTGAGGTGCTGATTCGCTGTGGTCAGCTCGGTGCGATTGCCGCGCGCGTCATAGCGGTACGCGACCGCTTCGCCGTTCGGAAACTCGACTGCCGCGAGCGAGCCTCGGGGGTGGTACTCGAACCTGGTCGTTCCGTTCCCGTCCCGAACCTCGACGCGCTGATCCGCGACATACGAGATCGCGACATCGGGGGTCGTCGGGAAGTTGACCGATGCGAGCTCACCCATCGCGGTGTGGCCGTAGCGCGTGGTGTTGCCATTGAAGTCGGTATGCGCGATGCGCTCGCCGGCGAGGTTGTACTGGCTGGTCTCGTGCTCGCCACTCGGGAGCGTGCGACGCGTGACGCGCCCGCCGTCGTCGTGCGCCCAACGAGTGGTTCGACCCTCGGCGTCGGTTTGCGTCAGACGGTTCCCGTCCTCGTCGTACGTGTACCGTGTGTTCGCAGCATCGTTCGTGCCTACAGCCGTCGGGACTTCCGTCAGGCGGCCCAGTGCGTCGTACCGATACTCGGTGCGCTTGCTCGAATGGCGCACTTCGGCAGTCTTTCGACCCATCACGTCGTACTCGACTTTGATCGAGCTGCCGTCGGGCAGGATCGTCTCGCTGAGCCGACCTGCGTCGTCGAGTCGGTACTCCGTGCGCCGCCCTTTCGCGTCGACCGTCGCCGATATGCGACCAGCGGGGTCGTACTCGGTGCGAGTCGCGTGCCCGAGCGGATCGATCACCGCCGTTCGGCGGTTGGCCGCGTCGTACTCGAACGTCGTTCGCCGACCGGCGGGGTCGATACCGCCGACGAGACGGCCGGCGGCGTCATAGACGCTGCGTGTGCGGGGGTTGTCCGAGTCGGTAGTCGGCGTGTCGTCCGGGTGAACGACCTCGATCAAGCGGTTCGCCGGATCGAACACGAACTTCGTCGTGTGCCCGCGCCGATTCGTCTCGGCCACGATGTTTCCATTCGGATCGAACTCACGCGCGATCCGGGTCCCGTCGGGGTAGCGGATCTCTGACTCGAGCCCGCGGCGGTCGTACTCTCGGTCGACGCAACGCGCGAGCGCATCGCACTCCCTGGTCGGCTTGTCGATCGCGTTGTAGTCGATCGTGCGGAAGCCACCATCCGGATAGTCGATGCGTGTGACACGCCCCTTCGCATCGCGCGCGTAGCGAGTCACGGCCTCGATCGACGATGTTGCGCCCGCGGTGACTGGGGCGAGCGCGCCGTTGTCGCCGTTGTCGCCGCGGTTGCCGTGGCCGGCGGCATGCGCGCCCGCGGACGCCAGCAGAGCCAGCGTCATTGAAAGTCGAAGCACCACAGCCAATCCCCTGATTTGCGCGCGCGGAATCTACCACGGCATCGTCGAGGCGCCACTCGACGCGCGAGCGAGGGCACCGTTCGATGAGGTTGTGTAGCAGGTGTGTACGCCGCAAGCCTTCGCACCGACCCGCCAAACGAAGAGCGATAAGCTCACCAACCAGGACTCTACGAAGTAGTCCGTGGCCTGGCTCCATTACGCCGTCACGGAATGGCTCTATTGGGGCGGTCGGTGACAAGCGGCGGCCATGTGCGCGACTTCCTCGGCGACTGGCGCGGCGCGCTCGTCGTCGACGACTACGCGGGCTACAAGGCGCTCTGGCAGCAAGGCGTCACCGAGCTCGGCTGCTGGGCGCACGCGCGGCGCA
>Ga0187892_10012198_pt1 | contig 10293 bp, 7 predicted proteins | sample MA1701073metaG_FD_139345 | JGI IMG/M metagenome (GOLD analysis project Ga0187892, IMG submission 139345) | Bio-ooze microbial communities from a basaltic lava cave in the Kipuka Kanohina Cave System on the Island of Hawaii, USA - MA170107-3 metaG ...
CCCCTGGATGGCCGCCAACGCCACCCCGGCGGTGTCGAGCGGCGCCAGGTGTCTGTCGTCTTCGCCTGTACCGAAGGCAGCGTAGAAATCCTGTGCAACCGGGCCGATGTGACGAATCGCTGGTTCTTGCACCTTGAAGTTCCATCGGGTGATGGGGAGCTTGGCCAACCGGTCCAGTACGGAGCGTGCGCTCAGCGGCTCAAAGTTCTCCTTGGCGTTGCGGTCGGACGAATCGGTCCAAACGCCGCCGGTTGTGCAATGCGCCCCGCTGGCCATGTGCAGGGGGTGTGCCGGCGCGTTTGTTCCAATGCCTACTCCGCCACTGGCGCGGATGAGGAACTGGTTTGGGCCGGTTGAATTGAAATTACTTCCCGTGTTGTCCGACCAGATAAACGTTCCTTCATCGCCGTTGGAGTCCCCCGAAGCCGCGGCATCGCGCACTTTTGCACTCCTCCCGGCTGCGAAGCTATTACTCCCACCGGCCAAGTTGAAAAGGCCCCCAGGGACAACGGCAAATTCCCCGCTTGCTGAGTTCTGATCCCCGCCCCAGACACTGGACGATAGCCCGCTTGCCGAGTTCAGGGGGCCGCCACCTACAGTGGAAAAATCGCCGCTCGCGCTATTGGAGTAGCCCCCGACGACTGTGGCATAGTCTCCGCCGGCGGTGTTGTTGTACCCGCCGCCGACGGTGGCGTAATTCGCAGCCGCGGTATTCAGATTGCCTAGTGCGCCGCCGCCTCCAATCGTGGCTCCGACGACGCCCGGGGCCGCGGTGTTCCCACTGTATCCACCGATCAGGTTTGGGCTGGTGGCGTTCGGTTCAATCCGCAGCGCACGAGCGCCGTTGACATGAAATTGCAGCGCCTGATTGTCAGTTGTGCCGAGGAAGTTGGTTCCCGGCGACGTTCCTGGGCTGCCGGTAAGGCTCCAAGCGGCTATCGCGCCGCCCCCGGAGGTCGTTTGCAAGGTACCGTCGGGGAAGCGGATGCCGTCGACGCCGGCCGTACCGCCGACGTGCAATTTGGCAGTCGGACTCTCCGTCCCGATGCCGATGTTGCCGCCTGACTCAATCGTCACTCGCACCGAATTGTTCGTTCTTAAGCTCAAACCTTGATTGTCCGTGGTGCCAAGAAAGTTGCTTGACGGATTGGTTCCCGCATTACCGATGGTGGTCCAACCGCCGGACGCAGGTGGCAAAGACTGCCAGGTTCCCACACCGGAGGCGTTAGAAGTCAAGACTTTTCCGCTAAGAGGCCCACCCGCCGTGAGCTGGAACCCTGTCATCTTGCACGTTCCGTTTACATCCAACGTTGTTGTAGGCGACTCTGTTGCTATGCCCACTCTCCCGGTCCCGGTACGATCAATGACCATCCGTGCGACCCCAAGCCCTGCAGGATCATCAACGAATCTGAGTTTGCCGCCGCCGGGACCAGGGCCGTCGGCGGAAACTAAATTCCAATCGTGCCCGCCTGATGACTTATTGCGCAGGCTTAACCAGGTGCCTTCGCTGCTGTCGCTTTCGACGATCATAGTACGAGAATTGGGGGCAGTGTCCTGGCCGATGACGTGCAGTGGTGCCTGCGGATCGAAATCCCCTGTTGGCGGGAAGTCCCCGATCCCCACAAAACCGGAAAAGTAGCCCCGTCCCCGAAAGTAACCGGCGAAACCATCCGGGCTCGGGCATTCCGCTCGAATTCCGATGGTCGGGCCGACGAGAGCGGTAGCCTTGGCGAGGATTGCGATTCCGTCGGGACTAAGGTTCTCGGCCTCAAGCGCCTTCGACCCGGCCGTGCTCGCAAGGGCCATCGCGCCCGTGCCACCAGGCGCCGTTGCATCACCGCGGACACCGACGGCCCCTCCCAGCCCTGACACGCCGGTGCCGGCGGGAGAGTCGCTCATGCCGTGAACACCCGTCGTCGTTCCCATCATGGCGCTTGCATGGCCTAATACGCCGTCGCCGGTGGACGCTTCGACGATGCCGCACACGCCCTTGCCGCCGGGCCCTGTTGCCTTGCCCCGGACGCCTTCCAAGGCCGCCTCGCCAAACACGCCGGTCCCGTTGTCCGCATCGCTATCGCCGTGTACGCCGATGGTCGTGCCGGTCATAGCCATCGCGTGACCCAATACGCCGTCGCCGGTGGACGCTTCGATGATGCCGCACACGCCCTTTCCGCCGGGCCCGGTTGCCTTCCCTTGGACCCCTTCCGCGAATGCCTCTCCAGCAACGCCGATTCCCGCGTTCGAATCGCTCTTGCCTTCCACGCCAATGGTCGCCCCGAACATTGCGGAAGCGAGACCGAGAACGCCCTTGGTGGGACCGCTTCCCTCGATGCCGCGGCCGGCGGGCGACGCAGTCGTTCCTTTGACCCCGACAGAATCTCCGCTGGTCGCAGTGGCTTTGGCCTCCAAGGCAATGGTCTCGTCCATTTCGGCGATTACCCTGACTTTGGGTCCGGAACCGCGAGTCGACCGCGTCGGTGTCGCGCCAATGCTCACCTGCCCGTTGCTGTCGACAAACATGCCGCGGGTCTGCAGGGCATACGGAATGGGCGAGATGGGCTGGCGGGGAGTTAGTGTCGTAAACGGCGCCATGTTTGACGAATCGTGTGGACTACGAACCGCGACCTGCAGCCAACGGGCGCTGCCATCGAACACATCGACGCTGAAGTCGAGGCCGACGGTTACGAGGCCATCAGTGATAGCCAGATTGGTGAATGGCACGGTAGGCGCGATCGGCATGTCGCCGCTGTCGACGGCGAACAGATCGAACCGAAGGTCGACCGAGGCATTAAGCGGGCTGCCGCCCTGTGCCAACTGTGCCTGATAGGTGAAGGCCGTCGCGAATGGTTCGCTACGGGCGGTAAAATGACTTGCGAGAACAATGCAGAAAGCCAGTGGGAATAAAAGCGCGCATTTCATACGAGAACTCCTTAATTGGGTTCCGGCCGATGCCACCGGGAATCCCGGTCAAGAGGCGAACAACTCAGCTATGGGACCTCGAGTAATGTACCACCATCGATGAACCTACCGCAAATCGCCGTACACACTGTTGCTGTAGTTAGGTGTGTGACACTCTAATAAAGATATTTGTGCGATCGCACAAATTCCTCTTGACGCATTTGCACAATGCCGTATACTAATGCGGGATAGGGGGTCGGCCGTGTTTGGCCGTGCTCGATAAGCAAAGGTATTGGACCAAGCTGAAAGGATAGTGAAACAAATGGCAACGGAAACCCGTGAGAAGGTGAGCGAGATGTTTGATACGGTGTCGGACGGCTTTCGGAGCACGATGGAGTCGGGCCGCCGGTCGCAGGAGTCGTTTTTTCGGGCGATGGGGGACACCTGCAGGCATACGGTCGATTTCGATGGCGTAGCGGGGCGCGGGGAGAGGATGACACGCGACTTCATGCCGTTCGTGGCGAAGAACTTTACCATCATCGGCGAGTGCTTCGACGCGGGATTTCGGGGCGGTTTAGATGTTTTCAAGGCCGCCTGCGATGTGACCTTCCGGACGGACGACGCGGACATGTACCGGAGGTCGCGTCAGGTGTGGGATGCGGCGTTCAATGCGGTGCGATCGAACTTTGACGCGCTGGGCAAGGCGGGGACGCGGACGATGGAGAATTGGTCCGAGTTCTGCCGGACCACCTGTTGCGATGAGCCGCATTCCAAGACCGGCGGCTCGGGGAACTCGAGCAATAAGTCGGCCAAGTAGTCCTTCTGCCCACAACCGCGCCGCGGTGGAAATGGGCAGTGAGCTCGCAGCGAGTGGAAGCGCCTCGGGCTTGGGCAACTTATGCTATCGAACGTGTACGTGGCTGGGGGCGTGCGAACGCCGTTCGGGTCACTGAACGGCGCGCTAGCCGACCTAACCGCGCCGCAATTGGGGAGCGTGGCGATCCGCCACGCTCTCTTGCGCGCCGGGGTCCGCGCGGACGATGTTGACGAGGTTTTTTTCGGCAACGTGATTTCGGCTGGCATCGGGCAGAATCCGGCCCGGCAGGCGGCGTTGGGGGCCGGATTGCCGGTCAGTTGCGGGGCCACAACGATTCACAAGGTCTGCGGCTCAGGCATGAGGGCGGTCATTCTCGCGGGCCAGACGATTCAGTGCGGAGACGGCGGGCTTATCGTGGCCGGGGGCTGTGAGAGCATGACCAATGCTCCGTACTTGTTGGGGCACGCGCGCAGCGGCTACCGGCTTGGCCACGGAGAGTTAATCGACGCGATGATCCGCGACGGCCTGTGGGATGTTTATACGAACAAGCACATGGCGGTGTGCGGCGACCAGTGCGCGATCAAATACGGCTTCACCCGCGAGGATCAGGACACGTTCGCGATCGAGAGTTACACTCGAGCGTTGCGGGCTTGGGAAGAGGGTTTCTACCGGGAGGACGTCGTTCCGATCGAGGTGAGGACCCGCAAGGGCGTCATGGTCGTTGATCGCGATGAGGACGTGGGTAAGTACCAAGGTCCTGAGAAGCTTCGCGGGTTGCGTCCGGCGTTTGGGCCGGAAAGCATGGTTACGGCGGGCAACGCATCCGGGATCAACGACGGCGCCGCGGCGATGGTTGTTTTCGGCGACGAGCGGAAAGAGTCGTTGAACCTCAGGCCGGCCGCCCGAGTTCTGGGACACGCCAACGTGGCGATGGAGCCGGACTGGTTTACGATTGCGCCGATCGGCGCGATTCGAAAGTTGTGTGACCGTTTGCAGATTCGGCCGGGCGACGTCGACCTGTACGAGATCAATGAGGCGTTCGCGGTCGTGGCGTTGGTGGCGATCCGGGAGTTGAAGTTGGATCCGGCAAAGGTCAACGTGGCCGGCGGGGCGGTGGCGATCGGTCACCCGATCGGCGCTACCGGGGCGCGCATCATCAACACGTTGGTCAGGGCGTTGCATTACCATCGCAAGAAGCTGGGAATCGCCTGCCTGTGCATCGGCGGCGGCGAGGCCAGCGCAATCGCCCTGGAGCGGTGCGCGTAGGCGGGCGGAGTATTGAGTGTGGTTGACTACACGGGGCCTGCATCGGGGACGGATCCATTCTCGCGATTCTGGGTAGACCTGATGTCGCAGATGTCGGGCGCCGCCGGGCGAGCGCAGATGGGCACCCCCCAGGAAGAGGTCAGCAAGCAGATGCGCCAGGCGTTCTTTGACTCTTGGGCGAAGTACTGCGACGACTTCATGCGGTCGGAGGCGTTCCTGGGGATGATGAAGAAATCGATGGATAACGCCCTGGCGATGAAGCAGCAGGTGAACGAATTCCTGACCAAGGCCCTTCATGAGAATCAGATTCCCGCGCGAAGTGACACAGACTCAATCTTGCTGGTGCTTCGCAGCTTGGAGGAACGCGTGCTCGATCGGATCGAGCGTCTGTCGAAGCGGTTGGACGGCTTGGAGCGAGGATCCGACGTTTCCTCTTCGATAGCGAGTTCGGCGCCGGCTAAGCCGCGACCCAAGGGAGCATCGAAATGACCGCGGCAAGCGCCTTTTTCCCATGGATGATGACTCCGGCCGACCTTGAGCGGCAATGGTCGGACTACTTGGGGAAGTTGGCCCACGTTCCCAAGGCCCTCGAAGTTGCTAAAAAAGTCCGGGTCGGGGCGACGCCGTCGGAGACGCTCTATCGCGTCGACAAGCTTCGCCTGCTTCATTACGTCGCGGAAGGGAAGCCTCGATATCAAACGCCGCTTCTCTTCGTCTTTGCATTGGTCAATCGGCCGTACATTCTCGATCTTCGGCCGGGAAAAAGCGTCGTCGGCCACTTCGTCCGTCGCGGGTTCGATACGTACAACCTCGACTGGGGCGTTCCTTCGGACGGGGACCGGTTCCTCGATTTGGAGGACTACGTCGAGCGGTACATGAAGGACGTTGTCGACCGGCTGCGTGACCGGACGGGCTGCGATCAGGTCAACATCCTCGGCTACTGCATGGGAGGATCGTTGAGCGCCATGTTTACGTCGCTGCATCCCGAGAAGGTCAAAAACCTCATTCTCCTTGCGGCCCCCGTGGATTGGTCGAACAAGGATCACTTGCTGGCCCGGTGGACGGGCGCGGACGTGTTCGATGTCGATAAGCTGATCGCGGTATACGGCAATGCGCCGCCGGAGCTGTTGCAGGGATCGTTCTTGATGCTCAAGCCGGTTTCGACGCTCGTGGAGAAATACTATTCGTTCTATGAGAACCTAGAGGACGAAAAGTTTCTGGAAGATTACTTCGCGATGGAGACGTGGCTGAACGACAATATTCCGGTGGCCGGGGAGACGTTCCGGCAATTCGTCAAGTACTGCATGCAGGAGAACCGGCTTATCCAGGGCCGGCTGCGGGTCGGCGATCGCGTAGTGAACCTGCGGCATATCACCTGTCCGATTCTGAATTTGACCGCGCAGGAGGATCATCTGGTGCCGTGCGGGCAGAGTCTGCCGTTTAATGACGCGGTCGGTTCGGCGGATCGTACAAGTATCAGTTTCCCCGCCGGACACATCGGCTTGGCGGTGGGATCCAGGGCCAATCGCGAGTTGTGGCCGAAAGTGTGTGACTGGTTGGCCGAGAGAACAGACGAGTGTGAAGGGTGAGAAGAGTTTGAGATAACGAAGGGTGAAGAAAAGGGGCACATGTGTGGCTCGGATGATTGACGCCACGTCTGCTCTCTCCCTCAAAGGGTGTTGCACATGCAAGAAGGACGAGAACGGTGGAACTGAAGGATAAGATAGCGATCATCACAGGTGCGGCCAGCGGCATTGGGCGGGCGGCGGCGCTGAAGTTGGCCGACGAGCATGTTGCGGCCATCGGCGTTGTCGACCACGCTGACTACACTGAATCGGCCTGTAACGAACTCAACCGGCAGATCGGCCGGACCGTCATGTTCCCCTTCCGGGGCGATGCGGTGGACAGCGCGTTTCGTGAGTTGGTGTTCGCGGACATGGAGCGACGCTTCGGGCCTGTTTCCCTGTGCGTGCCGGCCGCAGGCATCACGCAGGATCGGCTCAGCGTCAAGGTTTTGGAGAACAACGGCTCCAGTACGGCGACCATCTACAGCGAGGAGGATTTTCGTCGGGTGATCGATGTCGATCTGATCGCGCCGATCTACTGGGCGTTGCGAACGGTAGCATCGGTGGCGGGGGATCGGGCGCGGCGGGGGCTGAAGCGGTGGGCGCCTTCGGAGTCTATGCAGGGGGCGATTGTTTTGATCGGGTCAGTCTCTTCGGCCGGCAACCGCGGACAGATTTCTTATGCGACGGCAAAGGCCGGACTGGAGGGCGCCCAGGCGACACTGGCGAAGGAGGCCATTTACTACGGCGTCCGGTGTGCTATCATTCATCCCGGGTTTACGGATACGCCGATGGTGCGATCGCTGGGCGAGCAGATGATTCAGGACGAAATCCTACCGAATACGCAGTTGCGCCGCCTCATCCGGCCGGATGAGATCGCCAGCGCGATTTGCTTCATGCTCAAAAACTCAGCGGTAAGCGGAACGCTTTGGGCGGACGCCGGCTGGCATCCCAAGGCGTGAGTTAAGCCGCAACGCGGGAGATCACACCTCGGCCCGCATCGGCAGGGGCGGTGCGCCGGCTCTGCTTTGTCATCAAAGGGGAAGGTCATCAGCAAATGGAATTGAAGGGAAAAACAAGCCTGATTTCGGGATCATCCCGCGGCATCGGGCGGGCGACGGCGATCATGCTGGCGGAGGCCAAGAGCAACGTCGTTGTGAACTACGTAGCGAATCAGGCGGCCGCCGAGGAGGTGGTCGGCATCGTTCGATCGATGGGCGTACAGTCAATCGCCATTCGTGCCGACGTGTCCAATCGCGAACAGAGCGACGAGTTGGTCGACAAGGCCCAGAAGGAGTTAGGGCTGATCCAGGTCCTGGTCAACAACGCGGGTATCACGCGAGACCGGTCCTTCTTGAAGCTCAGCGCCGAGCAATGGAAAGAGGTTCTGCTGGTGAACCTTGACGGGCCGTTCAATCTCACCAGCAGACTTCTGCCCGGAATGGTCGAGTCTCAATGGGGCCGGGTCATCAACATGTCGTCGATCGTTGCCCAGATGGGCAACTTCGGGCAATCCAACTACGCCGTGGCCAAAGGCGGGCTGATTGCCTTTACCAAGACGCTTGCCCGCGAGGTCGCCAAGAAGGGCGTGACGGTCAACTGCATCGCACCGGGATTCATTGAAACGGATATGACGTCCGTTGTTTCGGAGGAGGCATTGGATCTCGTGCGGAAGGTGACCCCCATGGGTCGGCTCGGCAAACCCGAGGAAGTTGCGCTGGCCGTTCGGTTCCTCGCGGCGCCGCGAGCTTCGTACGTGACGGGCCAAGTGATTAACGTCAACGGCGGCATGTATATGTAGAGTGCGTCCTCTAACGCCCTCACCCTTTATTAGAGCCTATCCCAAAACGGGGCGAGCCGCGGACTTCAAGTCGCGCGGACGTGGGAAATACCGCGGCGACGCGGCTGAATTCAGTTCCGCGCCGACGCTGGAACGGCGTTTTTCTGGGTAGGTTCTAATCGGTGGCAGTAGCAGCGAGCAGACGACGGCGCAGAAAAGAAGCCCCGTGGACGGACGGTTGATCGCGAAAGCGAATCAACGTCGAGTCGCGAGGCTTCCCGCGAATGGAATAATCCGGCATCAGCCGGAACCAGGGCTCATGCCCCGTGCTCAAACTATACGCCAAGTTCGCTGAAAATGCAACCAAAAAAAGGGCGTTCCACTAATGCTATTGCATCGTACCCCACTGCTTGAAAGCAGTGGCATACATCAGCCCGACCCTTGTTGCCGTCCTGTGGCTTGCGGTCTACACTGTCGCATACCGCCACGGCAACGCTGATCGGCGTGGTTAACATACCTCGATGCGTGGGCCGCCGGCGGGCTTCCTCCCGGCGAGTGCGGATGACCGAGCAGGCACTTCGAAAGCTGTTGGAGTCCGTTCGCAGCGGCGACCAGTCGATTGATCAAGCCGTCGCCCGGCTGCGGGTGATGCCTTTCGAGGACCTTGGCTTCGCAAAGATTGACCATCACCGATCCATTCGCTGCGGCTTCCCTGAAGTGATCTATTGCCAGGGCAAATCCGCCGCTCAGGTCGCGGCCATTTTCGAGCGATGCGCCCGGGCGGGCACCAACGTTATCGCGACGAGGGCCGCGCTGAACGTATACGAAGCGGTCCGCGAGGTCCACGGACAGGCGGAGTATCACGATACGGCTCGGGCAATCACGCTGCGCCAAGCGGGGCCCGTCCATTCCCCGGGTACGATTGCAATCGTTTCGGCGGGAACGAGCGACCTTCCAGCGGCGGAAGAGGCGAGGGTCACGGCGGAGATCATGGATCAGACGACGGCCACGTTCCACGACGTAGGGGTCGCGGGGATTCATCGGGTACTCAGTCAATTGACGTCCTTGCAATCCGCAAGCGTCGTCGTGGTGGTGGCGGGCATGGAGGGAGCGTTGGCCAGCGTGGTCGGCGGGCTGGTTGATTGTCCGGTGATCGCCGTTCCGACGAGTGTGGGATATGGCGCCAGCTTCGGCGGCTTGGCGGCGCTCCTGGCCATGCTCAATAGCTGCGCGGCGGGGGTGACGGTGGTCAATATCGATAACGGTTTCGGCGCGGGCCACGCGGCGGCGCTCATCAATCGGCGCCGTTCCGCGGCAAACGCGTGAGAATATTGGGATGTCCGTTGACGTAGTCATTACTCGTGAGATTGCCGCCCTGCCGGATCGCAAAGACGATGCGCACAAGGGGGACGTGGGCCGGATCGCGATCATCGGCGGGTGCATCGGGATGCCCCTCATGGTGGGCGCGGCGGCCTTGGCGGCCAATGCGGCGTATCGCAGCGGCGCGGGGCTGGTGCAAATGCTGGTTCCGGAAGCCCTTCGTACCGCAGCGGCCGTGCTGGCGCCGTGCGCCACGGTGCGGACACTTCCGACCGAGGAGCGGGAGCTGCTTGAGGCCGTCGCCGCCTTCGGTGCGGATGCTGCGGTGTTGGGGCCGGGTCTGGGTGATTCGCTGCCGGTCGCCTGCCTGCCGGCGTTCCTGCATCGTTTCGCGGGCCCGGTCGTGCTCGATGCCGATGGGCTCAACATGTTGGCCCGAACTTCGGCCTTTGATTTCCCGAATCCGCAGCGCGTGGTCTTGACGCCGCACCCTGGCGAGATGCATCGGCTGCTGGCCGCGAGGGGTCGTGATCGGGCGGTGGACAACACGACTTCGGCCCGGAAAGCGGCGGCCTGCCTGCTGGTCGAGGCGTACGGCTGCACGGTTGTCCTCAAAGGTCGAGGTACGATCGTCACCAATGGTGAGC
>Ga0187892_10012200_pt1 | contig 10291 bp, 9 predicted proteins | sample MA1701073metaG_FD_139345 | JGI IMG/M metagenome (GOLD analysis project Ga0187892, IMG submission 139345) | Bio-ooze microbial communities from a basaltic lava cave in the Kipuka Kanohina Cave System on the Island of Hawaii, USA - MA170107-3 metaG ...
ACTCCCACATCCACCAGAACGTGGCCGACGACCACCTCGGGGCCCGGCTGCGCCTCGCCCTCGACGGCCGGGTGGCCACGGCCTCCACCGGGCGGCTGGCTGGCGGCGGCCTCGAGCGGCTCGTCGCCACCGCCGCCGAGATCGCCGGGCTCGGCCGCCCCGACCCGGGCTGGCCGGGGGTCGCCCCGGCCAGCCCGGTGCCCGACGCCGCCCACCACGACGAGGCCACGGCCACCGCCGAGCCCCACCGCCGGGCCGAGGTGGCCGCCGCCTTCATCGCCGCCGGGGCGTCCCCGGTGGCCGGTGCCCCCGGGGCGTCCGCGGCGGCCGGTGCTGCCGGCGCGGCCGGTGGCGGGGCCGTCCGGGCGACCGAGGCCGCCGGGTTCTGCTCGACCGGTGGCGGCGCCGTGGCCTTCGCCAACACCGCCGGGCACGAGGCCGGGGGCGCCTGGTCGGGGGCCGAGGTCTCCGGTGTGCACCGCCTCCCAGGGGCGGACGGCGGCGCCGGCCGCACTGCGGTGGCCCTGGGCGACCTCGACGGGGCGGCGGTGGGGGCCGAGGCCGCCGACCGGGCCCGGCGGGGCATCGAGCCGGTGGAGCTGGCGCTGGGTTCCTACGAGGTCATCCTCCTGCCCAGCGCCGTGGCCGACGTCGTGGGCTTCCTCGGCCACGGATTCAACGCCAGGCGCCACGCCGAGGGCACCTCCCACGTCGAGCTCGGGGCGACCCAGCTCGACCCCGCCATCACCCTCGTCGACGATGCCGGCGACCGGCGGTCCCTGGGTGTGGGCTTCGACGCCGAGGGCACCCCCCGGCGGCGCCTGGAGCTCGTCCGCCGGGGGGTGAGCGTGGCCCTGGCCCACGACCGGCGCACGGCGGCGGCGGCTGGCACGGCCAGCACCGGCCACGCCGTGCCCGGGGGCGAGGCCAGCGGCCCCGAGCCGGGTCACCTCCTCCTCGAGCCCGGGCCCACGAGCCTCGAGGCCATGATCGCCTCGGTGGAGCGGGGCCTGCTCGTCACCGACCTGTGGTACACCCGGGTCCTCGACCCCAAGACCCAGGTGGTCACCGGGCTCACCCGCAACGGCACGTTCCTCGTGGAGGCCGGCCGCCTGGGGCCGGGGGTGGCCAACCTGCGCTTCACCCAGTCCTACGTCGAGGCCCTGGCGCCGGGCAACGTCCTCGCCGTGGGCGGTCACGGTCGCCTGGCCGGGGAGCGGCCGAGCTGGGTCCCGGCCCTCCACCTCGGGTCCTGGCGCTTCACCGGGGGAGCTGCCGGCTGAGGCCGGGCACACGGGCGCGCCAGGGATGGCCGGATCAGGGGGGTCCCAGGGCGTATCCTGGTGGGAGGGGGGAGTGAAGCTGGTGAGGCCGACGCCCGACGGTGCCGAAGGTGGTGTCGACGGCGGCCCCACCCCGGTCGCAGTCGAGGAACCCACCACCATGCCCAGGACCACGATCCGCTGCCCCGAGTGCTACACCCGAGTGGTCGTCGCACCCGACGAGGACGAGACGACCTCCCTCTGGCTCCACGGCCTCAGTGGCCGGTGCCGGGCCAAGCAGACCCCCAAGACCGAGCGGCCCCGCCGCAAGGAGCGCCTCGAGGCCATGCTCGGCGAGGAGTGGGGCTGATCGACGGCGGCTGAGCTCCGGTACGCTCGGGGCTCCCATGCTCCTCGGGCGCACGCTCTCCCGGCTGCTCGTCCCCATCGTCGTCGGGGGCCTGGCCCTGGCCCTCACCACCCTGGCCGTGGGCCCCCAGGTGCGGGACCTCGTCACCGCCGGCGAGGCCGGCGAGGTGGCCGTCGACCTCGCCCCCCTGGCCGAGCGCTCGGTGGTCTACGCCGCCGACGGCAGCGTGCTCGCCGTGTTCGCCGACCAGAACCGCTCGGAGATCCCCCTCGCCGAGGTCCCCGACCACGTCGTGCGAGCCGTCCTCGACGCCGAGGACGACCGGTTCTTCGAGCACGGGGCGCTCGACTGGCGGGCCCTGCTCCGGGCCCTGGCCACGAACCTCGAGTCGGGCGAGGTGGTGGAGGGGGGCTCCACCATCACCCAGCAGCTCGTGAAGAACAGCCTGCTCACCCCGGCCCGGGACCTGGAGCGCAAGATCCAGGAGGCGTCCCTGGCCGTGCGCCTCGAGCGCCAGATGACCAAGGACGAGATCCTCGAGCGCTACCTCAACACCGTCTACTTCGGCAACAGCGCCTACGGCATCCAGGCCGCGGCCGAGGTGTACTACGGGGTCGACGCCGCCGCCCTCACCCTGTCCCAGGGGGTGCTGCTCGCCAGCCTCATCCGCAACCCCTCGGGCGGCGACCCCTGGGTCGACCCCGATGCCGCCCGGGCCCGGCGCGACGTGGTCATCGACCGCATGCGCCTCCTCGGCCACCTCGACGACGCCGAGGCTGCGGCCCTCGTGGCCGAGCCCCTGCCCCAGGCCCCGGCCGAGCGCCCGGCCCGGGGCACCGACTACTTCGTGGAGGCCGTCCGGCGCTCCCTGCTCGACGACCCCCGCCTGGGAGCCGACCGGGCCGAGCGGGAGCGCAAGCTCCTGCGGGGGGGCCTGCGCATCTACACCACCATCGACCCCGCCCTCCAGCGGGTGGCCGAGGCCAAGGTGGCCGAGATCCTCCCCGACAGCGGCGGGCGCTTCACCGCCGCCCTCGTCACCCTCGATCCCGGCACCGGGGCGGTTCGGGCGCTCGTGGGCGGTCCCGACTTCACGAAGGAGAAGTTCAACCTCGTCACCCAGGGTGGCCGCCAGACCGGGTCGCTCTTCAAGGCCCTCACCCTCGTCGCCGCCCTCGAGGAGGGCTACCAGACCGGGGACCGCATCCTCGGCTCGAGCCCGTGCCGCATCCCCAACCCCGGCGGTGCCCCCGATCCCTGGGAGGTGAAGAACGCCGGCAGCTCGTTCGGGGCCATCACCCTCACCGAGGCCACCGCCAACTCGGTGAACTGCGCCTACGCCCGCCTGGTGAAGCTCGTGGGGGCGGAGAAGGTCGTCGAGGTGGCCCACCGGATGGGCATCACCCAGCCCCTCGTCCCCAACCTCTCGCTGGCCCTGGGCACGGCCAGCGTCTCGCCCCTGGAGATGGCCACGGTCTTCGCCACGATCGCCGACGACGGCCAGCGCCGCACCCCCCACTTCGTCGAGCGGATCGAGGACCGGGACGGGGCCCTGGTGCTCGGACCCGACGACGGGGCCGTCCAGGCCATCGAGCCCGGCGTGGCCCGCCGGGCGGCGGGGGTGCTCACCGAGGTCGTCAAGCGGGGCACGGGGACGGCGGCCCGGGTGCCGGGCTGGCAGGTGATCGGCAAGACCGGCTCCACCGACGACAACACCGACGCCTGGTTCGCCGGCAGCACCCGCGAGCTCACCACCGTGGTGTGGATGGGGGCGCCCGAGGGGCGGGTGGAGATGGCCAACGTGGGCGGGATACGCGTCTACGGGGGCACCTACCCGGCCCGGATCTTCGGTGCCTACATGGGTGAGGCGCTCGCCGACCGGGCCCCGGTGGCCTTCCCCCCGCCCCCCAGCCGGGTGGAGCGCCAGCCCCGGTTCCTGCGCATCGAAGGGGAGCGGGCCCCGGCCCCGGAGCAGGGGGCCGAAGGCAAGCCCCCCGAGGGGGTGGGCGAGCCGGCGACCTCGGGAGTGCCCACGACGACGCCCGGCGAGGGCCCTCCGCACTCGTCGAAGCCCGGAGGCACCCGGCCCGACATCTCCCTGCCCCCCATCGAGCCCCCTACCGTGCCCCCCCGCCCGACCCCCCCGCCCCGGCCGACCTTCCCCTCGGGGTGAGCGGCGTCGCGCCCCTGTGGCGGTGACAGCGGAGGGCCTCCAGGCCCTCCTCGTCGTCCAGGCCCACGACACCGCCGCCGACCAGCTCCGCCACCGGCGGGCGACGTTGCCCGAGCGGGCCAGCCTGGCGGCCGTGGAGGGCCGGGTGGCGGCGGCCGAGCAGGAGGCGGCGGGGGAGGCCGAGGCCCTCGGCGCCGTGACCCGCCGCCAGCGCCGGCTCGAGGACGAGCTCGCCACCGTCGAGGCCAAGGTGGCGAGCACCGAGGCCCAGCTCTACGGGGGGTCGGTGCGCGCCCTACGGGAGCTGCAGGCCCTCCAGGAGGAGGTCGAGGCCCTGGGCCGGCGCCGCAGCGACCTCGAGGACGCGGTGCTCGAGGTCCTCACCGAGCGCGAGCCCCTCGACGCCGCCCTGGCGGCCCTCGACGACCGCCGCCTGGCTCTCTACGGCGAGGCCGCCGGGGTGCGGTCGGCCATCGCCGAGGCCGAGGCGGCCCTCGACGCCGAGCTGGCAGTGGAGGCCGGGGCCCGCCGGGAGGCAGCCGCCGGGATCGCAGCTGACCTCCTGGCTCGCTACGAGCGGCTGCGGTCGGCCAACCAGGGAGTGGGGGTGGCCCGGCTGCGCAACGGGCGCTGCGACGGCTGCCACCTCAGCCTGCCCGCCACCGAGCTCGATCGCATCCGCCACGAGCCCCCGCACGCCCTCGTGCACTGCGACCACTGCGGGCGCATCCTCGTGCGCCCCGACGGGAGCCCGTGATCCTCTGGCCCGCCGGCGCCGCCCTGGTCATCGTGTGGAACGTCTTCCGGGACCCGGCCCTCGACCACCGGGTGGTGGTGCTCGGCGCCCTCGTGCCCGATGTGATCGACCTGCCCACCGGGGGTGCCGGCCCCGCCCACACCCTCCTGGCCAGCGTGGCTGTCCTCGTGGTGGTCATGGCCGCCACGCGGGGCTCGCGGCCGGCCCGGCGCCGGTGGCTGGCCCTGCCCATCGGCATGCTCGTCCACCTCGCCGTCGACGGCGCCTGGACCCTCACGGCCACGTTCTGGTGGCCGATCCTGGGGACGGCGCTCGACGACCCCCTCCCCGCCCTCGATCGCCCGCTAGCGGTGACCGTGGGGCTCGAGGCCGTGGGCCTGGCCGCCGTGGCCTGGTTCGGGGTCCGCTTCGGCTTGGCCGACCCCGGGCGTTGGGGGCGCTTCTGGCGCACCGGTCGCCTCGTCGCCGACCGGGCCGGGCGCTGAGGTGCTGTGGCTCGCTCGCCACGGCGAGACCGATGCCAACGCCGGGGGGCTCCTCCAGGGCCAGCGCGACCACCTCCTCAGCGAGCGGGGCCGGCGCCAGGCCGAGCTCCTGGCCGCGGCCCTGCCGCTCGCACCTACCCTCGTGGTCACGAGCCCCCTCCTCCGGGCCAGGGACACGGCGACCGCTTACGGCCACCCGGTCACCGTCGACGACCGCTGGCGGGAGATCGGCTTCGGCGACTGGGAGGGCCGCCATGGGGCGGAGCTGCTGCCCCTGCTCTGGCGGGAGCGGGCCACCGACCCCGAGTGGGCGCCCCCGGGGGGCGAGTCGCTGCCGGCCGTGGGCCGCCGGGTGCGGGCCGCCCTCGAGGAGCTCTGGGCCGACGCCGCCCGCGGGGAGGTGGTGGTGTTCACCCACGCCTCGCCGGTGAAGGTGAGCGTTGCCGCCGCCCTGGGGGCCCCCGTCGAGGTCGCCGGGCGCATGCACCTCGAGGTCGCTGCTCTCACCCGCATCCGGGTCGAGGCCGTGGGGCCGCGGCTGCTCGCCTACAACGACGTCTGTCACCTCCGGGCCGCCGGGGCTCTCTCCCCCCTGGCCGGCCCCTACGGGGCTAGCCCTCCTGGGCTTGGAACAGGTGGTAGAGGAGGATGAGCTGGGTGATGGCCAGGGGCTCGCTGCGGGCCTGCTGCTCGATGTTGCCCAGCGAGGGGGGGATGGGCACGTCGACGCCGAGCTCCTCCCAGATCTGGTCCTCGACCTCCCTGGTCACCTCACGCTCGGCGTAGGAGTGGATGTGGAGGGCGTCGACCGGCTTGCTGAACTCGTCGCGGAAGAGCTTGACGTGCATGGCCTGCTTGTGGCTGTCGGTGAGGATGTTCGTGAGGTCGGGGTGGGAGATCGTCGGCCGCAGCAGGAGGGTGGCGCTCAACGGTGAGGACGCCTCGGTCGACCACTTCTCCATGGCCGTCCACGAGCGCTCGAACTCGGCCATGGCCTCGTCGCGGTGGGCCTCGAGGTCCTCGACCGCCTCGGGCCGGGCGCTGGGGGGGGCGAAGGCCTGCTCGAGGTCCTCGTCGATGGCGTCCCGGCCGAAGATGGGGGCGAAGCGCACGACGATGTCGGCGAAGGCCCGCTGGGGCCGGATGAAGGCCGCCGACTCCACCTCCCTGCGGGCGAGGTCCTTCTTCACCTCCTCGGGCTGGTAGCCCCGCTTGGCCGTGTCCCGCTTGACCTTCCAGCGGAAGCGCACCGGCTCGGGGGGGTCGAGGTAGACGAGCACGTCGAAGCAGGCCCGGATGAGCTTGCTGTAGAGGGGCAGCAGGCCCTCGATGATGACGAACTCCCGGGGCTCCACGAGCACGGGCCGGTCGAGGGTGCCGTGGGCGTGGTTGTAGACCGGCTTGAGGATCGGGTGGCCCATGGCGAGGAGCTGGAGGTGCTGGCCGATGACGTCGACGTAGTTGCAGTCGGGGTGCAGCGGGGTGAAGGGCTTGGTCTTGCGCTCCACTCGGTCGTAGCGGTGGTAGTCGTCGACGCAGATGGACGTGATCCGCTCGGGCCCCAGGGCCTGCACGAGACCCTTGGTGATCGTGGTCTTGCCTGCGGCGCTGTCCCCGGCGATGGCGAGCATGATGGGACGGCGGTCGTCGCCGTTGCGCCGCCAGGCACGCTGCATGGTGATGTGCTTGTCGAGCACGGGCGCTCCTCAGGCTGCGTCGGTGACGGATCCGGCGATGGCCGCCTCGGCCCGTGACCGCAGGTCGGCGACGGCGGCGGTCAGGCCCCCCTCGTGGCGGAAGAGGGCGCTGCCGGCCACGAGGTAGCGGGCCCCGGCCCGGGCGGCGCCGGCCACGGTGTCGGGTCCGATGCCCCCGTCGACCTCGAGGTGGATGGCGTGGCCGGAGTCGGCGATCATGGCTGCGGCGGCGGCGATCTTGGGTTCCATCGTGGCGATGTAGGCCTGGCCGCCGAAGCCCGGGTTCACGGTCATGACGAGGATCATGTCCGTGAGGTCGAGCACGTGTCGAACCACGTCGAGGGGGGTGTGGGGGTTGAGGGCCACCCCCGAGGCCACACCGAGCTCCCGGATGGAGGCCAGGGTGCGGTGGAGGTGGGTACAGGCCTCGGCGTGGACGATGATCAGCTCGCAGCCGGCCTCGGCGTAGCGGGCCAGCAGCTCGTCGGGCTCCACCACCATGAGGTGGGCCTCGAAGGGCACGGTGCAGTGCCGGCGGGCGGCGGCGATGACATCGGGCCCGAACGTGAGGTTGGGCACGAACCTCCCGTCCATGACGTCCCACTGGATGCGGTCCACGCCGGCGGACTCGAGGGCCGCCACCTCCTCGCCCAGGCGGGCGAAGTCGGCGGGCAGGACCGAGGGGATGATCTGGACCGGGGTGGCGGGGTCGGTCATGGGTTCCCTTCCGTGCGGATTCCGTGCGGCGAGCTCCGTCGGGCCCCGCCGTCCGGGTGCATGGGTCCGCCGGGTCCCGTCGGATCCTCGTGATCCGTCCGGAGCCGCGCCACCACTGGCGGGGCGGAGGGCCCAGAGGGATCGTAGGTCCTCGTCCCGCCGGTGCGCCTCCCCCGGCAGGGGGCCGGCGCGGGGGATTCGGCCCCGGCGGGTAGCGTGGGTCCGTGCACGACCCGACCGTCACCGCCGCGCCACGGGGCCCCGGACCCTCGGGTGCCGCCGGGTCCTCCACCGGCACCGTCGGTCGGGCGGTGCGGGTGCTGCTCGTCGACGACCACCGTGTCGTGCTCGAGGGCCTGCGCTCGATGCTCGCCTCCCACCGGGAGCGGGTGGAGGTGGTGGGCTCGACCACCGACCCCGCCGAGGCCCTCCGGCTCGCCGAGGAGCTCGAGCCCGACGTCGTGCTCCTCGACGTGCGGCTGCGGGGGGCGAGCGGCCTCGACCTCTGCGTGGAGCTCGTGGAGCGCCAGCCCGCCCCCAAGGTGGTGTTCTTCACCGTCTACGACGACGAGCAGTACCTCTTCCAGGCCCTGCGCATGGGGGCGGCGGGGTTCCTCCTCAAGACCACCACGGGGCCCGAGCTCGCCGGCCACCTCGAGCGGGTGGTGGAGGGCGACGTGGCCGTCGACCCGGCGCTGGCCGGCCGGGTGGCGCTCACCGCCGCTCGGCTCCAGAGCGGCGAGTTCTGGCCCGGTGCCCGCCTGGGCCTCACCCAGCGGGAGAGCGAGGTGCTCGAGCTCATGGTCCGAGGCCTCACCAACCGGGCCATCGGCCAGCGCCTCTACATCGGGGAGGAGACGGTGAAGAGCCACGCCCGGGCCATCTATCGCAAGCTCGAGACCACCGACCGGGCCCAGGCGGTGGCCACCGCCCTGCGCGAGGGCATCTTCCACTGATGGGCGGCTTCGCCGCCCCGGATGGGGCGGGGGCAGGGGCGGGCTGTGGCTGAGCAGCTCTTCGAGGGCCAGGAGCTCGGGGCGGAGAACCTGCTCCTGCGGCGGATCATCGAGGTCACCTCGGGGGAGCTGGGGGTGCGAGAGGTGTGCCAGCGGGTGGCCAGCCTCGTCACCCAGGCGCTGCCGGCGGACGTGTGCTTCGTGCACATGGTCGACGACCAGCGGCGCCGGGTGCTCCTCGCCGGGGCCACGCCGCCCTTCGACGAGCTCGTGGGCAGCGTGGAGCTGGCGGTGGGGGAGGGGGTGGCCGGCTGGGTGGCCGAGCACGCCGAGGCGGTGCTCATCCCCGACAAGTGGAGCGACCCTCGCTACCGCTACATCCCCGAGCTCAAGGGTGAGCGCTACCGGTCGATGGCCTCTGCCCCCATGCTCGTGCGGGGCAAGGTGGTGGGGGTGCTCAACGTCCACGCCGAGGCCGAGTCGGTCTTCGGCGAGGGCGACGTGGCCCTCCTCGTCCACGTCGCCACCCTCATGGCCCGCACCGTCGAGAACGCCCAGCTCCACGCCCGCCTCGCCGAGCGGGAGGAGGCCATGGAGGCCCTCGCCTCCCGGGTGCTCGAGGCCCAGGAGCTCGAGCGCCGGCGCCTGGCCGGCGAGATCCACGACGGCATCAGCCAGCGCCTCATCAGCCTCTGGTACCACCTGCTGGCCGCCGGGGACGCCGGGGGCGATCCCGACCGCCTGGGGGCCGAGCTGGCCGCGGCCAAGGAGCTGGCCACGCTGGCCATCGACGAGACCCGGGCCACGATCAGCGGGTTGCGGCCCTCGGTGCTCGACGACCTCGGCCTCGGGGCGGCCCTCGAGGGCCTGGCCCGCACGCTGGGCGACCTCGCCGTCGAAGTCGACGTGGCGCCCGAGCCCGTCCCCGGTCACGTCGAGGTGGCCATGTTCCGCATCGCCCAGGAGGCGCTCCAGAACGTGGTGAAGCACGCCGAGGCCTCGGTCGTGCGGGTGAGCCTGGGCCCGGTGCCCGATGGGGTCCGCCTGGCCATCACCGACGACGGCGCCGGGCTGAGCGAGGACTGGCTGGCCCGGGCGGAGGAGCGCCAGTCCTACGGCCTCGTGGGGATGCGGGAGCGGGCCGAGCTCATCGGCGGGAGGTTGTCCATCGCCTCGCGCCCCGGCCGCGGCACCACCGTGGAGCTCGTGGTGCCCACGGCCGGCGGCCTAGCTACCTAGACCCGCTCCATCTCCCGGCTGTAGGAGCCGTCCCGGGCGGCGCTCGTGAGCTTGGTGCGGTGGGTGAAGGCCTTCTGGGCCTCGGCCACGTTCTCCGTGGCCCCCATCCAGGTGTTGAGGGCCTCGTTCTGGAGGGCGCGGCCGTAGCTGAAGCTCAGCTCCCAGGGGTGGGGGCCCTGCTTCACCATGAGGTCGAGGTGCTCGGTGGCCACCGCTGCGCTCTGGCCCCCGGAGAGGAAGGCGATGCCGGGCACGGCGGCGGGCACGGTGTTGTAGAGGCACTCGAGGGTGCGCTGGGCCACGGCCTCGGGGCTGGCCTGGCTCGGGCACCCCTTCCCGCTGATCACCATGTTGGGCTTGAGGACGATGCCCTCGAGGGCCACCCCCTGGGCGGCCAGCTCGAGGAACACCCGTCGCTGGGTGCGCACCGTGGCCTCGTAGCACGTGTCGATGTCGTTGTCGCCGTCCATGAGGACCTCGGGCTCCACGATGGGCACGAGCCCCCCCTCCTGGCAGAGCGCGGCGTAGCGGGCGAGGGCGTGGGCGTTCGTGCGGATGGCGTAGTCCGACGGCTTGCCGTCGCCGATGACGATGACCGCCCGCCACTTGGCGAACTTGGCGCCGAGCCCGACGTA
>Ga0187892_10012201_pt1 | contig 10290 bp, 8 predicted proteins | sample MA1701073metaG_FD_139345 | JGI IMG/M metagenome (GOLD analysis project Ga0187892, IMG submission 139345) | Bio-ooze microbial communities from a basaltic lava cave in the Kipuka Kanohina Cave System on the Island of Hawaii, USA - MA170107-3 metaG ...
CGCTTCAGCACGTGTCTCAACATCTAGATCAGCAAGCCTCGCCTCCCAGTACGGCAATTGTCTACCTTTGAACGTTTTTGTAGCGTGGCGTTGGCAAGAGATCAAAAAGCAGAGCAGAATCAAAAAAACGGTAAGGGACAGGCGATTCAAGGCTCGCCTCGCGAAGTCATATCACCCTGACACCGGGGGCAGTGACGCCCAACAGCCGGATTTATGGCGGCTCATTTCTTTTCGCCTCCAAGGTTCCACGGCGGCAGGATACACGTGATAAACCGGTTTATCAAGTGTCGTAGAGGGCGCAAGGGATTGACAGCACTGGGGTTATAGTGGTCCCAGAAAGGGGTCACTATGGGGCCTCGCCGGCCATGAGTACGTTGGGATTACCGGGTGAGTTCATCTTTGACGGGTAGGTGCGGTTTCGCCTACCCTCTTGGCGCGTTGAAGTTTAGAGCGCCACGAAAAGTGGGCTTGCAAGAACATGCCAGTGGTGGCATAATGAGTGAAGAGACACCTGCCCCTCTCAAGCCTCTCGTTTGGATGGGCTCCAGCAAACGCGACCTCTGTGAATTTCCAGAGGACGTGAAGGACGTCATAGGGCTCGCGATTATGGTCGCGCAGTACGGCGGGAAGCATGAGGCGGCAAAAGTCCTTCAAGGCTTTGGCGGTGCCTCCGTGCTCGAAGTGGTAGATGACTACGACGGTGACACGTATCGAGCGGTTTACACGGTGCGCTTCAAAGGATTCGTCTACGTTCTTCACGCCTTCCAGAAGAAGGCAAAGAAAGGGCGAAAAACGCCGAAGCCTGACATGGACAAGGTGCGAGTTCGCCTGAAGGCCGCAGAGGACGACTACAAGACAAGAGAACGGAAATGAAAACGCACAAGGCTAAAGAAAAGGTCGAAGTCGAGGAAAGCAGCGGAAACGTTTTTAAAGACCTTGGGCACCCGAACCCTGACGAGGCCCTGGTGAAAGCGAAGCTCTCGCTTCATATCGCAAAGATTGTGGAGAAGAATGGCTGGAATCAGGAGGAGGCCGCCGAACGGATGGGGATTGACCAGCCAAAGGTTTCGAAGGTTCTCCGCGGGCAACTCCGCGAGTTCTCCGTTGAGCGGCTAATCGGCTTTCTTCGAGCGATTGGCTGTGAGGTCGACATTGTTCTTAGAAACGGAACAGGGAATCCTGCAAGTTTCCGCGTGGTAGAGGAACTGCTTGCCTAACGTGCCGCTCCGGAATGGAAGCCATTGAAAATGCAAGTGGGCCATGATTGCCATTTGGCAACCGACTTCAGGCGATAGACTGATGCGGGAGGAATTCCTCAAATGAAGCATGAGTTTTCCGCGAGCGTCTCGAAGGAAGGGGATTGGTACGTCGCCCAGTGCCTGGAGGTTGACGTGGCCAGCCAGGGCGCGACGGAGGCTGAGGCGCTAGAGAATCTGCGTGAAGCTCTGGAACTCCATTTCGACACCCCCCCGCGCGAACCTGACAGATAGGCATTCTCATCATCTTGTTCTAATTGTCTTTCGGGCCGTTTGTTAGGTCAAGGCTTTTCTCGGCCAAGGCCGCCTTCGAGCCTCCGGAGGCCGGGGGGTGATCCGGAAGGCGGCAAGGCCCGCCGGGAGGCCCTTCGGAGTAGAATTGCCATGAACGATGGCCTGGATCCAAGCGAAGACTTGAAGATCGGGAGGTGGAACTCCCGAAGTCGCGGTATTGGTGCGACGGGTGCAGGGAGCTCTTGGCGATCGAGGGCGCCGCTCAGCGAAGGTCAGGCCGGCGTCTCGTCGTCGTCGGGGGGGACCGGGTCGATCGCGTAGAGCTCGTCGTCGATGCCGGGATCGATGGCCTCGAAGGTGTCGCCACCCTGGCGCGTCTCTTGCGGCGAGATGGCCGACCCGTCCCTTTTGGAGGGCGGCGGTCCACGCACCTTCCGTGGTCGCTTCCACGGGGGGTCCCAGAGATGAAGATGGCGCAAGACACGCTCGATCACGTCCTCTTGTTCCCGGGCGATGACGGCGATGATCTTCATGGGCTTCAGGCAGGAGCGGCACAGGGAGGGGTCCTCGAGCCAGACCTTGGAGATGAGCTTGGCCCACGAGCGCCGGCGCTTACGAAGAAAGGGCGAGTCGGCTTCCTCTGCCTCCTGGGCCTCGGGCAGCATCGGCCGTGGAGGCGGGGCGGGGTCCGGATCGGCAATGGCGGCGATGGGGGTCGCCTCGGGGGGCGGCCTCGGGACGGGAGGGTTTTGGATCCAGCCGGCATACCTGCGGAAGGTGGTCGAGAGCGCGCCGTAGGAGCGGATGGTGACCTCGTACGTGAGGGCCACGTGGGGGATGAGGAGCGCCAGGAACTCGAGGGGGGTGAGGAGCTGGTGGTCGATGCCCAATCGGGGGTGAAACCGCGTGCCTTGGTAATGGACCATCCCATCATCGAGATATCGAAGTCTCCGCAAGCTCACCGCCGGGCGCTCCATGTAGGAGAGGAGGCTCTCGAGGTTCCTTCGGTCTTCGGCCTCGATCTTGCGCTCTCTCCAGCCCACGTGGAACCCCGAGTGGTCCCAGCTTTTGAACTTCCCCACCGTTTCGGGGAGGATCTTTTTCCTGCGGAGAAGCCCCTGGAAGAACCGCTCGCGGAAGACCTCCTCGAGACCGGAGAAGTCGAGGTCCTCCAGGGGGAAGTAGACGCCGTCCTTTCGAAAGAGCCCCAGGGAGACGGCGGCGTGCGCGTGGGAATGGGGCACCAGGAGGTCGCCGAATGACTGGGGGGAGACGACCATGGCCGGGACGGCCTTCGCGCTCCGGGCGAGGAGCGGAGCGCGCTCGCGCATGAAGTCGCGGGTCGAGGCGTAGGCCGCGCGGCACAGATCGCCGTAGAGGGAGCGGTCGAAGAGGAAGCGCTTTCGGAGGGCGATGGGGATGGTGAAGACGAGCTGGCGGTAGGGGACGAGGGGCAGGACTTCCTCGACCATGCGCTGGGCCCATTCGATGGCGCGCCTTTGTCCGCACGAGGGGCAAAGGCCGCGAGCGCGACAGGAGAAGGCCACGATCCGCTCGTCCTTCTTCGTGCAATGGGGATTCACGCAGCGAAGCCGCGCGAACCCGTAGTGGAAGTCCCCGCACTCGAGGAACCGGGCAAGGAGCGCCTTGACCCGGGAAGGGAACGGGCCGTAGAGCTCGTGGAAGCGGTCGTCCCAGACCCGGAAGAGCTCCTCCTGGGCGTCTTCGACGATCTCCTTGAGCGGGTTCGAGGCCGGTCGCGGGCGATAGCCCGCTCCCGCCCCCGCCGCGGGGGGAGGGGGAGATCCGGACGGCGATCCCGGCATGACGATGGCGGGCGGGGGCCCGCGAGGCTGCGGGGAGGCCTGGGGAAGGGAGGCGGGTCCCGGAGAGGAGGCAGGAGCGCTTCAGGATAAGGCCAGGACGGGAAGCTTTCCAGGAGGAAAAGCCAGGGAAAGGCTCGGCGGCGCGACAGGATCCCCTTCGCGCCGCTCCGTCTCGTTCCGTTCGCTGGAGCTTATCTTCGCGTCTCCCGAATTCGTGGCGTTCTTCTTCCTTGAGGTCCGTTGGAGACGAAGCGAAAGCATTTGCTCCGCAAGTCGCCGAGTTCCTCAAGCATGGGGATCCGGACGTGCGTCGAAGCGCGGTCGATCCATTGGGGCGCATGGGAGAGGCGGCGAAGGAAGCATCTTGCCATCCGACCCTGCACCGTCCGGTTCAGCACCGCCACTTGCGGGTCAGTTCTCGCCGGACACTGCCATGGACCCCAGGATGAACCAGGTCCGCATAACACCGCCGCGCAATGTCGGCACGAGCGTCGAAAATAGTGGTTGCTCTTTCGGTCACGTCCAGGTCCAATCACCATTGGAAGTCTAGGTAGCCTGGCCACGCCGCTGCTTTGTTGGTTACATACAGAGGCGTGGAATCGGTAAATGGGCAGGCCTGATCGGCGAGATGGACCTGATGTGGCGAGGAGCAATGACCATGTTGGTGTCCGAGTGAAGGGGGATCGTGAAGGGGACTGATCAACGAGTGGCGTCCTTCACCGACTTCTTCAAGACCGCCACCGGCGGGTTCACACCATACCGCTGGCAGCTCCAAGTTGCCGTCGATGGTCTTCCCGACGTGCTTCCCGTTCCGACGGGTCTTGGCAAGACGGAGGTCGCGCTGGCGTGGGCGTGGCGCCTGCTCGTCGACAGGAAACCGGAGCCGCTGCACCTCGTGGTCTGCCTGCCTATGCGCAGCCTCGTGGCGCAGACCGTGCAACGCTTGAAGACCTACTTCGACGCGCTCAACGCCACGAGCCCCGAGATCGACGTGGGCGTTCACCAGCTCATGGGCGGCGCGATCGACGACGAATGGGATGGTGAGCCCGACAAACGCTGGGTGCTCGTCGGCACGCAGGACCAGCTCCTCTCACGCGCGCTGAACCGCGGCTACGCGATGAGCCGCTTCAAGTGGCCGGTCCACTTCGGACTGCTCAACAACGACTGCCGCTGGCTCATCGACGAGGTCCAGCTCATGGGCCCGGGCCTGTGGACGACGTCGCAGCTCGATTGGATGCGCAGGAAGCGGTTCCCGTCGCTGAAGCCGTGCCTGACGACGTGGATGAGCGCCACGGTCGGCACGTCGTTTCTGAGCACTACCGATCGAACGCGCGAGGGGCTTGGCGAAGCGTCGCCGGAGCAGGCCGCATTCGAGGGGAAGCTGACGAGCACACTCAAGAACGACCCGAACCTCCAAAGGTGGCGAGACGCAAAGCGCCCCGTCGAGTGGTGGAAGCCGACTGCGTCTGACGCGAGCACCGCTGGCGCGAAGAGGCGCGGCGCCGCGAAGTCCGAGGCGGTCACGCCCGAGGCCATCGCCAAGGCCGTGACGGAGAAGCACGCACCGGGCACACTCTCCCTCGTCATCTGCAACACCGTGGACATGGCGCGCGGCGTGTTCCGCGCGCTCTCCTCGGAGGGTCACAAGGTTCTACTTACCTCGCGCTTTCGGCGAGAGGATCGCGCTCGACATGAGCAGCGACTGCTCGAGTTCGACACCAACCGAAAGGCAGACAAGCTGCCGAAGGACGATCCCGGGCTCATCTGCGTCAGCACGCAGGTCGTCGAGGCGGGTATGGACATCTCGGCACATCGCTTGTGGTCCGAGCTCGCACCATGGCCCTCGATGCTCCAGCGCCTGGGCCGCCTGAACCGAAAAGGCGACGACCAGGAGGCTCGCGCGTGGGTCTGGGAAACGCCTGGGGAGGGCGTGAACAAGAAGGTCGAGCGCATCGGGCCTTACGAGACCACCGAGGTCGAGCGCGCCAAGAAGCTCATGGGTGAGTTCGTGCAGCTCTCTAAAACGGCGTCGTTCTCGCAGGCGATCGCCCAGCTGAACCAGCAGTGCAAGAAGGAGGTCGCCGAAGCACTTCAACCGAAGCCGAGCCCGCTGCCGCGCGCGCTCGATGTCCACGGGTTGTTCTCGACCGAGCGCGACGTCCACGGCGGTTTCACCGACGTCAGCGCCTTCGTGCGAGGCACCGATCCCGACCTCGACGTGACGGTGTTCTGGCGCGACTGGTCCGGCGAAAACCCTCCGCGGGGCGACGACCTTGATGGCCCATTGCTCGAGCCTGCGCAGGAGGGCTGCCCGGTCTCCTTCGTCCGCGTCCAGGAGATGCTCCAGGGCAACAAGGGCAAGGCGTGGCTGTGGGATGACGAGGCCGATCGGTGGGAGCGCGTGAGTCACTGGGATATCCGTCCCGGCATGCTTGTCATGTTGAAGCGTGATGTCGGCGGCTACGACGAGACCGAGGGCTGGACGGGCGACCAGTCGAACGCCCTTGCTGAAGTGCCGCGGGCCGGGCGTGGAGCGACCCTGCCAGACGACGCCGGGACCGAGGTTGGCCACTGGTCGAGGCTCGAAGACCACCTGAAGGACGCGCGACGCGAGGCGGAGAAGCTGTGCACGGCACTCTCATTGACCGGGCACACTCGGGCCGCGGTGGTCGAAGCTTCGGGGCTTCACGACCTCGGGAAGGCACATCGTCAGTGGCAGGACGCACTGCCCGCTCGCACTGGCCGTCCCGACGCGTTGCTTGCCAAGTGCCCGCGCGTGTTGGCGGTCGACGTCGTCGGTGATGCATCCGCTGTAAGGAGGACGGTCGCTCAGCTTCGACCGACAGCGCATTCCCTGCCTGATGAAAGGCGCAGCCGCGGTCGTGAAGACGTCGTGCGTCTTCGTTGGGCCATCGACAACAAGTTTGGCGAGTCAGAACTGAACTCGCTGCGCGTCATCTCCGCCTTTGGCTGGGCCGGGCACGTCCAGTTCCGCCCTGGCCTGCGCCACGAGGTGGCCTCGGCGCTCGCGATGTGGCGGAAGTACCGCGATGGTCGCGCCAACTACCCGGCCCTCGCGGTCTATCTCGCTGCGACGCACCACGGCAAGGCGCGCACCGTGCTGCGCTCGACGACTGGTGAAGGCGATGACGTTTTCGGAGTGCGGCCCGAGCCCGACACCTTGGTGATTGGAGGTGAGCAATGGGCGCTCGACTTCTCCGTCGCAAAGGACGGAGCCGAAGGTCGTTGGGAGGGCAACGAGTTCGTGCTGACCGGCCACGGTTGGACCGGCCTCGTCGCCGATCTGCTTGGGCCATGGCGGCCGGAGAACAAGAGCGACGTCGGCGTCGTGCCCGAGACGGAGCCGCGCCATCTCGGCCCGTTCGCCCTGGCGTACTTGGAAGCGCTTGTTCGCATCGCGGATTGGCGGGCGAGCGACAAGCCGAGCGTGACCATCAAGCCCAGCGAGGTGCGTAGCGATAGCCCGATCACGGTGAGCGAAACGACATGAGCGAACCCACGATACAGCGAGTCCACATCGAGTTGCAGCGCGTGCAGACGTGGCTCTTTGCGGTGCCGCGCCTGCGGGCGATGGTAGGTGCGAACGCGCTCCTCGGCGAAACACTGCGCGGCGCGCTGCCGAAGCTGGCGCGCGAGACCGGACGTGGCTGGGCACTCACCCCGAGCGGGGAGACCTACCCAGCAGCCGACCCGAACGATCCGCTGAAGGATCACGACGATCCGGCCGCTGACGCAAATGCGGGCGTCCTCTCGCGCGACGGCGGGCACTTCGAGGCTCAGTTCGCGAGCGGCGCGGAGGCGTTCGCCGACGCGGCTGGACAGCTCGTGCGGTCGAACCTGCCGGGGCTGCATTTCCGCGTCTCTATCGACGACAAGCCGCGCACCAAGAGTCAGGTGCACCTATCGACGGAGCTGCCGGTGCTCGCGCCATGCGAGTGGACCGGTCGCGGGCTCGCGTCAGCCATCGTCGAGCAGGGCGACGAACGCCACGCCGTCTCGCTCGACGTCGCCCAGCGACACGGGGCAGCAAAGCGCACCGAAGACGGCCCGGCGTTCGACGTCGCGAGCCTGCTGAGCGACACGACCAAGCTCAAGACGTTGACGCGGCCGCAAGAGCTGAAGGAGCTGGTCGGAAACGGCTACCTCGCGCTCATCCACGCCGACGGCAACGGCGTCGGTAGCGGCGCCGGAAAGACCGACAGCGAGCGCGCCACGTTCTTTTATCGCAACCGTGTGCTCTTGCGACGTGCGGTGCAGAAGGCCATCGACACGCACTGCCCCGAGACGGGCCGAGCACCACTCATCCCGCTGATGCTCGGCGGCGACGACCTCCTGCTCGTGGCCCGCGCGGGGATCGCATTGCCCTTCGTCGTCACGCTCTGCGAGGAGCTGGAAGCGCTCCAGAGGGACAGCGCCGGCTTCAAGCTGACCCTCGGTGTTGGCGTGGTGTTCGCCAAGCACACAATCCCCATTCATCGGCTGCACGAGGTCGTCGAGCAGCTCGCCAGCTCAGCGAAGCGCCGCTTCCGTGGGTTCAAGGACGGAGAGGCGAAGCGTTCTGTCGTCGACTGGGCTGTGTTCAAAACCGCATGGGTCGATGATCCCGAAAAGGTGCGTCGGCGCGACTGGCTGCGCGGCAGCGGGAACGAGCTGCGCGTGCTCTCGCAGCGGCCCGTCGATGTGCTGGGTCAGGGGCTTGACTCGTTGCAACGGCTCGTATGCGGCGCTGACCAGCTCGCGCACGCGCCGCGGTCGCAGCTTCGCTACCTCGTCGACCAGCTCTCGCGAGGTCGCGTGCTCTCGGACCTGGCGTTCGCCGAGCTCCCGCAGCAGGCGAAGGGGCCGCTCGCCAGAGCGGGCGTGAATGAGCGGTGGCGACGCGCAGGGAATGCGTCGATCACTGCGCTGCTCGATCTCGTCGAGATCGCCGAGATCGGTCGCCTCGGTCGCAACACTGAGCGCGCCGACACCCAGCGGGAGGCCCAACATGTCTGAGAAGTGGGTTCGCCAGACGCTCACCGCCGAGTTCCTCTCGGATGCGCACCTCGGCTCAGGCTCGGGTGGCGGCGGCATCGACGCGCTCCTCGCGCGCGATCGATACGACCGTCCCGTCATCTGGTCTTCGCACGTCGAGGGCGTGCTGCGCGATGCCTCGAGAAGGCTTCGTGGCGATGACGAAGCCGGAAAGTTATTCGGCCGCGCAGGAGGAGAGCAGCAGCGAGCCGTGTTCACGTCGCTCTACGCGAAGGAGAACTCCGAGAGCCACATCTGGCGCTCGACCGCACGTGAGGCGTTCGACAACCGCGCGCCGAAGGGCGACACGCTGCGGGTCATCGAGTACGTGCCCAGGGGCACCAGGCTCATCGGCGAGGTTGAGCTACCCGCGAGCGCGCTGCCGACGTTGGAGCGCCTCGTGCTGGAGGTCGACGCAGTCGGAGGTGGGCGCTCCACGGGTGCGGGCCAAGTGAAGCTTACGTTGTCCGACGCGGTCTTCACGGCACGCAAGGCAAGCACGCCGACGGGCCGCCTCGTACTCCTGCTGAAGAACCGCGATCCGCTCTGCATCACCGCGACGGCCACGCCCGACAACCTGATCCCGAGCCTCGCCTTTGTGCCAGGCCGCACGCTGCTCGGCGCGGTCGCCGCGTGGCTGATCGCCGAGGGAGATCGAGACACGGCCTCGCTGCTCACGTCGGGGAAGGTCTCCGTGAGCGACGCGTTGCCGTTGCCGCACGCACCCGCGAAGCTCGATGGCGTGGAGGTATTGCCCGCGCCGCTCTCGCTCCAGAGCGAGAAGCCGAAAGGTGCGGCAGGTGACTTGCCCTGGTGGGCGCAGCCGACCGCGCCGACGAAGCGCCTCGATGCATGGGGCACGAAGGAGAAGCTCAAGCGCCCCGAGGACGATCTCTTCGTCTACCGCGAGAGCGCGAACTCGGCGTGGACCACCTTCCGCCCCGCGCGTCGCGTGCGGCTGCGCAACGGGCGGCCGGACCCGAAGCAGGCTGACGCGTCACTGTTTGCCATTGAGCAGATCGTCGAGGAGACGCAGTTCCTCGCGGAGCTGCACGGCTCGCCTGACGACCTGAAGAAGGTCGCGGAGAAGCTGGCACCGGTGCTGGAAGCGCAACGCTGGCTTCGCCTGGGTCGCGCCGGTGCACCGGTCGAGGTGGCGCAGCTCGCGTGGTCTGGCGATGCGCCCGCCACGAAGGCGGCGGCCAAGGCGCTGCTCACGCTCACGTCGGATCTACTCGTGCGGGATGAGCACTTGCGCTGGCGCACGGCGCTCGACCATGCCGCGCTCAAGGAGCTGCTGGGCGACGATGTGCAGCTCGGCAGGTCGGTTCAAGACAGCGTGATGGTCCACGGCTTCAACGGAACCTCTCGACTCTGGCGCATGCCTGCAGCCGCCGTTCGGCGTGGATCTGTCTTCGAGGTGTCGGGCGCTGGCATTGCGAAGCTCGCGGAGCGCGCCGCGAAGAACGATTGGCTCGGCGAGCGCACGCACGAAGGCTTCGGGCGCTTCCGCATCGACGCAGCGTTGCCCGGTGTGACGAGCGAGGTCGCCACGAGCAGTCCACCGACGCCTGTCGCTGACGTCGCGGAGGAACCCATCGCAAAGACGACCCAGAATTGGTTCGGGCAGCACGACTCACTGGGAGATTTCGACAAAAGGGATGGGAACGGGCAGAAGCCACCGAGCCCCTCGCAGTGGTTCGATCTCGTCAGCGAGTTGGATGCCGACAACCCAAGCGCGCTTACGAGCCGCCTCAACCCCACGACGGCGGGCGGCAAGAGCTGGAAGCACACGGAGGCGAAGGCGATCCTCGACAAGCTCAACGACAGAGCGCTGCAGCCAAAGCAGCGCGCTCTTCATGCACGCTTGTTCGTGCGCTGGCTGTGCGCCGATCGGCACAAGGGAGCACGATGACCATCAAGCTCACGCTGTTCACTGC
>Ga0187892_10012202_pt1 | contig 10289 bp, 8 predicted proteins | sample MA1701073metaG_FD_139345 | JGI IMG/M metagenome (GOLD analysis project Ga0187892, IMG submission 139345) | Bio-ooze microbial communities from a basaltic lava cave in the Kipuka Kanohina Cave System on the Island of Hawaii, USA - MA170107-3 metaG ...
GAGTTCCTCGTGGCCCGGGACGCGACCGGTCGCGTCCTCGGCTGCGCCGCCGTGCACCGGGATTCGGAGGCGCTCGCCGAGCTGCTCTCTGTGGCGGTGCTGCCGGACACCCAGGGCAGCGGCATCGGCGCGCGGCTCGTGGAAGCCTGCACCGCTCGCGCGCGTGCGCAGGGGATTCCGAGGCTCTGGCTCGCGACCCTGAAGCCCAGCTATTTCGCTCGTTTCGGGTACCGCCCCATATCCCCCTGGCGGTTGCCGCCGGCCGTGATCCTCGGCCTGCTCAGGCTCATCGTCAGGCAACCACGAGACCGGTGGCGCAACGCGCTGCTCGGGCGCGAGGTGTTCATGATGCGGGACCTCGACGGCTGACGGCTACGACGGATCGGTCGGCGGCGCCTGGCTCTTCGGTCCCATCCCCATCCCGATGATCTGGAGCTGGGCGTCGAGCGCCCAGCGGAACAACAGGGGCTCCGCGAAATCGCTGAACTTCGACGTGCGCCAGTACTGGGTCCGCCCGTTCCGCTTGACGAACTTCTCCTCCAGCACCTCGACCTCGGTGCCGGCCCGCGTCGTCATCTCCACGAGCCGGTTCTGCAGCACGTCCCTGGACATCCCTGCGCGGGCGTCAGGTGCGTGGTGCGCCAGCACGCTGTCCATCTGGCCGGTGAAGAACCACTGCGTGTACCGGCGGCTCAGCGCGAGAGAATCGGCGGGCGTCGCGGTCTGCGCCGCGGTCGGGCCGGCGGCGAGAAGAAAAACGAGCCCGAGGCACCCAAGCCTACCTGTCATCGCAACCTCAGGGAAAGGGGACCCGGGCCAGACGCAGGCCTGCCACCGTCGGTTTCACTCGACCCCTGACGGGCGGCGCATCGGCCGGTACCTTTGAGAGTCCTCTGGCCGGAGTCGTCATGCGCCACCTCGTCGTCATCGCCCTGCTCGCGCCGGCCGTCCTCGCAGGTCAGCGCACCCAGAAACCCGTGCTGCACGGGCGCCACTGGTTGGCCATCACCGGCAAGCCCCTCGCCGCCACGGCCGGGGCGATGATGTTCCAGCAGGGCGGCAACGCGGTGGACGCCGCGTGCGCCATGCTCGCCGCCACCACGACCATGTGGGACGTCCTCTCCTGGGGTGGCGAGACGCAGGCGCTGATCTACAATCCCAAGACCAACAGGGTCATCGGCATCAACGCCCTGGGGGTCGCACCCTCGGGCGCGACGCCCGATTTCTACCGCGCGAAGGGCATGCGCTACCCGCCCGAGCACGGGGCGCTCTCGGCCGTGACACCCGGCACGCCGGGCGGGCTCCTGGTGATGCTCGCCGAGTACGGGACCCTGAGCCTCGAGGGCGTGCTCGGCCCCGCGATCCAGCTGGCCGACGGCTATCCGATCGAGGAAGGGACGGCCAACTCGATCGAGCGCGAGAAGGCCGAGATCAAGAAGTGGAAGTACGCGCGCACGGTCATGCTGCCGCACGCCGGCGAGGCGCGCGAGGGGCCCGTGGCAGGCGAGATCTTCCGTCAGGCCGACCTGGCCGCCACTCTGCGCAAGCTCGTGGAGGCCGAGCAGCGAGCGTTGAGGCAGGGCAAGAACCGGCGGGACGCGATCCTCGCCGCCTACGATCGTTTCTACAAGGGCGACATCGCGCAGGAGTACGTACGCGGCCTCCAGGAAGAGGGCGGGCTCATCACGCTCCAGGACCTGGCGAGCTGGCGGGTCCGGATCGAACAGCCCGTGACGACGACCTACAAGGGCATCGAGGTCTACAAGCTGACGCACTGGACCCAGAGTCCCGTGATGCTTCAGTCGCTCAACATCCTGGAGGGGCTCGACCTGCGCGCGATGGGCTACAACAGCGCGCGCTACGTCCATGCGCTGTACCAGGTCATGAACCTGGCCTTCGCCGATCGGGACTTCTACTACGGCGATCCGTATTTCCCGCCCGAGGAGCCGATCCAGGGCTTGCTCTCGAAGGACTACGCCCGCGCGCGGGCGCGGCAGATCAACTGGGAGCGCAACGACCGGGGCGTGAAGCCAGGCGATCCCTATCCGTTCATGGGGAAGACGAACCCGTATCTCCACCTGCTCCAGAGCTGGCCGGCCGCCACGCCGGCCGGCTCGGGCGACACGCCCGGCGGCTTCTTCCAGGGAACGACGTCCATCCAGGCGGCCGACTCCGCCGGCTGGGTGGTGTCAGTGACGCCGAGCGGCGGCTGGATCCCGGCGGTGATCGCGGGACGGACGGGGATCGGCGTGAGCCAGCGGGCGCAGAGCTTCGTGCTGGACGAAGCCGAGAACCCGTTCAACGTGATCGCGCCGGGCAAGCGCCCGCGCGTGACGCTCACGCCCACCCTCGCCCTGAAGGACGGCAGGCCGCTCCTCGCGTTCTCGGTGCAGGGGGGCGACACGCAGGACCAGAACCTGCTCCAGTTCTTCCTCAACGTCGTCGAGTTCGGCATGAACGTACAGGAGGCCGTCGAGGCGCCGAACGTCAACAGCTACCAAATGCGCAGCTCGTTCGGCGGTCACGAGTCGCGGCCCGGCCGGCTCACCCTCAACCAGTCGATGCCGGCCTGGGTCGTGCAGGAGCTGCGGGAGAAGGGCTACACCATCGACTTCCAGTCGCGCACGTCGGGCCCGATCACGGCGATCTATTTCGATCGCGTGCATGGGACGATGTGGGGCGGGGCGAGCAACCACGGGGACGACTACGGGGTAGCGTGGTGAGCGGGCGATGAGACATCACTGGGTTCGGCCCGTTCTCCTGATCTGCGCCACCGCCCTGTCGGCGACGTGCACCTCCGAGAGCACCGAGCCGTCGGCGCCCTTCGCGCGCGGGACGATCACGTCGCGGCAGGCTCGCGTGTATCACGTGCAGTCGTCGACTGGCGTGCGCATCGACTCGGTCCCTCAGATGCTGGTGGAGGAAGAGCCCGGGTCAAGGCAGTGCGAGCGGAACGCGTGGTTCGGACTCGACGCGCGGACGCGGGTCCTGGATGGCGCCACTCACGCGGACACGTCGGCGCTCACCCTGGGGCGGCGGGTGTCGGTGTGGGCCGAGGGAGTCGTGCTGGAATCGTGCCCACCCATCACCTACGCAGCCGAGGTGAGACTGGAGGCCCCATGAAGAGCGCGATTATCCTCGTGTTTGCCACCGTCGCCGCCGCCTGCGCGGGCGGCGCAGGCGCAAGCACCGAAACCGTCACCCCGTCCGTGGACCGCAGTGTCCTCAGCGGCGAGGAGCTCCGCACCGCCCAGGGCCCGACACTGTACGACGTGATCCGCGCGCTGCGACCCGAGTGGCTGCGGCGCAACCCCTCGATTCTGCAGCCGGGCGCGGAGGGCGACATCGTCGTGTACATGGACCGCGCGCGCATGGGCGGCCCGAGCACCCTGCGGCAGCTGCGGCCGAGCGCCGTCGCCAGCGTGCGCTACTACAGCCCGTCCGAGGCGGCCGGCGAGTACGGCCCCGGCCACATCCACGGCGCCATCGCGGTGACGACGCGGCCCTGACAAACCCGCGGGCCCCGGCCGGCATCCTAGCTCCCACCGGAGCCGACCACCGCCACGAGGAGGCGCCCCATGACCCGAAGACTCCGTCTCGCTCCCCTGCCCGCACTCTTGCTGCTCACCGGAATCGCGCCCGCCCCCGGCGGCTGGGCCGTGATCACCGTCGAAGACCTGCCCGACTACGTCGTCGTCGGACAGCCGGTCACGCTCACCTACAGCGTGCGCCAGCACGGGCAGACCCTGCTCCGCGGCCTCAACGGCCGGATCGACGCGACAACGGGCCGTCTCTCGGCCACGGCGGCAGCGACCGCCGGGAAGTCGAGCGGGCAATACACCGCGACCCTGACGCTCCCCCAGGCCGGCGCGTGGACCTTCACGATCCACAGCGGATTCGGCGACAGCCGGGTCACCCTCGTCCCGCTGGAGGCGATCGCGGCCGGGACGAGGCCCTCGCGCGCGCTGGCCGAGACCGAGCGGGGGCGCCGCCTGTTCGTGGCCAAGGGCTGTGAAACGTGCCACCGCCAGGGTGGCGCGGGACCGGATCTCGCCGGCAGGCCGCTGACGGTCGACTACGTGAAGGCGTTCATCGCCAACCCGCCCGCGACGCCGCGCAGCGGCACCCTGCGGATGCCGAACCTGAATCTCACGGAGTCCGAGATCGCGGCGCTCGCCGCGTTCGTCACGACGGAGCGGCAGGCCCTGCGTTAGCGATACCCGGCGGCCTGGAGGCTGAACAACTCGGCATACAGGCCGCCCTTCGCGACGAGCGCGTGGTGCGTCCCCTGCTCCACCAGCTCACCACCCTGGAGCACGAGAATCCGGTCGGCCATGCGGACCGTGGAAAAGCGGTGGGAGATGATCACCGCCATGCGCCCCCCCGTGAGCTCGGCGAACCGCAGGAAGACCTCGTACTCGGCGCGGGCGTCGAGCGCGGCCGTCGGCTCGTCCAGGATCAGGACCTGTGCGTCGCGCAGGTAGGCCCGCGCCAGCGCCACCTTCTGCCATTCGCCGCCGGAGAGCTCGACGCCCCCGTCGAACCGCCGGCCCAGCATCTGCCCGTAGCCCTTCTCGAAGCGCGCCGCCACCGAGTCCGCCAGGCCGCGGCGCGCCGCCTCGCGGATGCGTGGCTCGTCCTGCAGCGCTTCCACCTGGCTCACGCCGATGTTCTCGCGCAGCACGAAATCGTAGCGCACGAAGTCCTGGAAGATCACGCCGATGTTCGTGCGCAGGCTCGCCAGGTCGTAGTCGCGCAGATCCTCGCCGTCGAGCAGGATGCGTCCTTCGTCCGGGTCGTACAGCCGGGCGAGCAGCTTCACGAGCGTTGTCTTGCCTGCCCCGTTCTCCCCGACCAGTGCGATCCGCTCCCCCGACGCGAACGTGAACGAGAGGTGCCGCACCGCCCAGTTCTCCGAACCGGGATAGCGGAAGCCGACGTCCTGGAACTCGAACCCACGCCGGATCGGCGCCGGCACCGGGCGGGCGCCCGGTTTCGACGTGACGCGCGGGGCGATGTCGAAGAAGGTGAACAGGTCGTTGAGATAGAGGCTCTGCTCGTAGATCTGCGATAGTGACAGAAGCACCCGCTGAATCAGGTCGCGGCTCTGGCGGAACGAGCCGGCGAGGAATGTCAGGGTGCCGATGGTGAAACGCCCCAGCACCGTCAGGTAGATGATCACCGCGTACGCGCCGTAGTAGCCCAGCGTGCCGATCGAGACGAGCAGCGTCGAGACGACGTTGCGCTTCACGGCGAGGCGCTTGTTGGCCTGATAGAACTCCTCGGACAGCCGGGCGTAGCGGCCCACCAGGAAGTCGGATAACCCGAAGAGCTTCACTTCCTTGGCCGATTCGTCGGAGGCGCCCATGTAGCGCAGATAGTCGAGCAGGCGGCGCTCCGGCGTCCACTGGAACAGGAGCGAATAGCCGAGTGCCGCGAAGTGCGCCTCGCCGAGGAACGCGGGCAGGACGGCGACGACGAGCAGCAGCAGCAGCCAGGGGAGCTGCACCAGCAGCACGGCCGCCAGGGATGCGAGCGTGATCAGATCCTGCGCGGTGGAGAGCAGTTGCGCGAACAGGCCGATCCGCCCCACGGTCTGGCGCCGGGCGCGCTCCAGGTGGTCGTAGGTCTCGGCATCCTCGAACTGGGCGAGGTCGAGCGTGGCGGCGTGCCGCATGAGGCGCACGCTGATGCGGTTGGCGAACAGGTCGCCCAGCAGGCTCTCGAGCAGCGACGACAGCCGGGCGAGCGCCTCGCCGCCCACCGCGATGCCCAGCTCGAGCCCGACCAGGGTGCCGAGCCGCCACCAGTGCACCGCCGCCCCCGCCTGCGCCGCGCCGATGCCGGCGATAACCTCGTCGATGATCACCTTCCCCACCCACAGCACCGCGACGGGCACGGCCGATCGCACGAGCCGCAGCGCCAGGATCCCGGCCGTGTAGCCACGGTGCGTGGCGAACACGAGCTTGAGGAGCGGCACAACATGCCGCAGCGCCTCGAGCCGCTGCCCCCAGGTAGGCGGCCTGCCGTCGGGGCCCGACAGCAGGCTCTTCGGCTTGGGCATGATGCCGTGGGGAATGAACCGTGCGGGGCCCGTCATCCTATTAACTTGGCACCGGTGAGCCCGTCACAGTAGCCGCTATGGCCCACCGGTCCGTCGGCCCCCTCGTGTTGCTCGTCGCGTTCGCGCCGTGCCTTGCGGCCCAGGTCCCCGCAGGGCTCACGCCGCGGGACTCGGCCCTGCATGCCCTCAACCGTCTGGCCTACGGCCCCGGTCCCGGCGAGGTCGAGCAGGTGGCCGCCATGGGCGTGATGCGCTGGATCGAGCGGCAGCTCGACCCTCAAGGGATCCCCGACCGCCGGCTCGAGCAGCGGGAGCGCGCGTTCGCCATCCTCGACTACGAGGCCGACGAGCTGGCCGCCATGTTCGTCGAAGCGCGCCGCGCGCAGCTGGAGCGGCAGCGGGATTCGATGACCGCGCGCGCCGCCCCGGTGGACGGCGCCGCCGCCCGGCCCTTCCGCCGCCTGGCCGCGGAGTTCCAGCAGCTCGCCGTGGTGCGCGCCACGCTCTCCGAGCGGCAGCTCCTCGAGGTGATGGCCGACTTCTGGACCAACCACTTCAACGTGTTCTACGCCAAGGGCGCCGACCGCTTCCTGATGCCGTCGTACATCGAGCACACGATCCGTCCCAACGCCCTCGGCCGCTTCGAGGACCTGCTCATCGCCACCGCGCAGAGTCCCGCGATGATGTTCTACCTCGACAACTGGCAGAGCGTGGCGCCGGGGTCGACCCCACCCAGGTTCCCCCTCTCCGCCATGCGGAGAGGGGGCCAGGGGGAGAGGTCGCCCCGCGGGATCAATGAGAACTACGCCCGCGAGCTGCTCGAGCTGCACACGCTCGGCGTGGACGGCGGTTACACACAGGACGACGTGATCGCCGTCGCCCGGATCTTCACCGGCTGGGGGATCGAGCGGCCCCGCGACGGCGCGGGCTTCGCGTTCCGCGCATGGGCGCACGACGAGGGCGAGAAGGTGGTGCTCGGCCAGCGCTTCCCGGCCGGCCATGGGAGGGACGAGGGACTGCGACTCCTCAGAATCCTGGCCGGCCATCACGCCACCATGCACTTCGTGAGCGGCAAGCTGTGCGCCCGTTTCGTCCGCGACGACCCGCCCGACGGCTGCGTGGACGACGCCGTCGCGGCCTGGCACCATTCGGGCGGCGACATCCGCGCGGTGCTGCGCGCGATTTTCCGGTCGCCCGACTTCTGGGCGCCCCAGACCGTGCGTGCCAAGGTGAAGACGCCGCTCGAGTTCGTGGTGAGCGCCGTGCGCGCCCTCGGCGCCGAGCCCGACACCACGCCGCGGCTGGCACAGGTCGTGGGGCGTCTCGGCCAGCCGCTCTACCTGCAGTCGGCGCCCACCGGCTACCCCGAAACCCAAGCCGACTGGGTGAACTCGGGCGCCCTGCTCAACCGGATGAACACCGCCGTGGCCCTGGCCGCAGGCCGGCTGCCGGGCGTGGTCGTCCGGCTCGACGATGCGTTGCCGCCCGCCGCCGATCAGGCGCAGCTCGTGGCCGCCGTGAACGCGCGGGTCTTGGGCGGGGCAATGTCGGAGCGGACGAGAGCAGCTATCAGCGATCAGCTGTCAGCGATCAGCGGGGGTCCGGACGCTCGGATCTGGGCGGTCGGGTTGGCGATCGGGGGACCGGAGTTTCAGAGGCAGTAGGGCGGCCCACGACGGCCCACGACGGCCCAGGACGGCCCAGACGGCCCACGTTGGGAGGTAGTGGATGGCGATTACTAGGCGCGTATTCGTGAAGTCCGGAGGGTTGGCGCTGTTCAGCGCCGGCCTCGACCCGCTGTTCCTTGCCCGCGCGGCTCTGTCTCTCGGCCGTCCTGGGCCGTCCTCGGCCGTCCCCGGCCGTCCTATCCTCGTCTGTTTGTTCCAGCGCGGCGCCGTGGATGGATTGAACATGATCGTGCCGCACGGCGATGCGATCTACTACCGCGAGCGGCCGCGCATCGCCGTACCGCGGCGCGACGTGATCGACCTGGACGGGTATTTCGGGCTGCACCCGAGCCTGGCGGCGCTGAAGCCGTGGTGGGACAACGGGAGCCTCGCGGCGATCCATGCGGTCGGCTCGCCGGACGCGACGCGCAGCCACTTCGACGCCCAGGACTATATGGAGACCGGCACGCCCGGCGTGAAGTCCACGTCCGACGGCTGGCTCAACCGCTACTGCCGCCACGAGCAGGAGCATGAAGACACGCCGTTCCGTGCGGTGGCGTTCGGGCCGCAGCTGCCGCGCATCCTCGCCGGCTCCGCGCCGTCCCTCGCGATCGACGACCTCCAGGCGTTCGGGCTACGCGCGCCGCGCGACGCCACGCGCGACCGGCTGACGCAGGCCTTCGAAGCGCTGTACGAGGGCGCCGCCACCGGCCTGCTGGCGTCTGCCTCGGACGAGGCGTTCGAGGCGGTGCGCATGCTGCGCGCGGCGAATCCCGCGCAGTACCGGCCGGTCGACGGCGCCGACTACCCGCGCGGCCGGTTCGGCCAATCGCTCCTGCAGATCGCGCAGCTCATCAAGGCCGACATGGGGCTCGAGATCGCGTTCGCCGATCTGGGCGGCTGGGACACGCACGTCAACCAGGGCGCGAGCGAGGGGCAGCTCGCCCTGCGGCTCGGCGAGCTGGCGCAGGGCCTCGGCGCGTTCGCGGCCGACCTGGGCGAGCGGATGCGCGACGTCGTCGTGCTCACGATGTCCGAGTTCGGCCGCACCGTGCGCGAGAACGGGAACGGCGGCACGGACCACGGGCACGCGACCGCGATGCTGGCCCTGGGCGGCCCGGTGAACGGCGGCCGCGTGCTGGGGCGCTGGCCAGGGCTCGATCCCGCGCGGCGGTTCGAGGGCCGCGACGTCGCCGTCACCACCGATTTCCGCGACCTCTTCGGCGAGGTCCTCGCACGCCACCTGGGCGCCCCGGACCTTGCACCGGTGTTCCCCGGGTTCGTGCCCGATCCGGCTCGGTTTCCGAGAGTGATCCGCAGCTAGAACGGCGTCAAGCAGGGTCGTGACACGGGGGCGTCGCACGTTTTTCGCGTGACGTCTTGGTGCGACGTCTCCCCTCGACGTATTATGTCTTCATGCTGGACCTGATCCCTGCGCTGGTAGCCGAAGCCAGCCGGGCGAAACGCATCCGGAGTTTTTGGGAGTCCGCCGCACAGCTCCTGTCGTCCGCGACGGGAGGCGCCCGGGTGACCCTGCGCTATGCCGCCGCCGATGAGGTGGGCACGGTCACGGCGGGGCCCGCGTCCGCGGCGGGCCACCCCCTCGAGCTGGAGTGGCGCGACCCGGCGGGCGGCCGGGTCGATGTCAGCCTCATCGGCAGCCGGACCGATCTCCCGCGCGTGGCGCTCGAATCGGGCATCCAGGCCGCCGCGACGCTGGCCGCCATGGTGGTGCGCCGCGAGGCCCTCGAGCGCGAGCGCCGGCTCGGCAGCTTTCTCGTGGAACTGTCACGCTGGCTGCTCGCCGCCCCCGAGATGGAGCTGCTGCTGCGCTACACGCTCCAGAGCCTGATGAGCCTCCTCGAGGCGCAGGGCGCGTTCGTGGCGCTGCGGGAAGATCACCACACCGCGCTTCGGGTCGTGACCGCGGTCGGCGAGTCCCGGCCGCTGCAGGGTGCGGAGCTGCCGCTCGAGACGAGCGTGACCGGGCGCGTCGTCCGGACGGGCGAGGCGGTCGTGACGATCGACATCCGCGCCGAGCAGGACATCAACGCGGCCACGCGACCGCTGGTCGAGGCGGCCCGTGCCGCGATGATCGCCCCGCTGCATACCTCCACGGGCGTGGCCGGCGCCGCGGGGCTGGTCCGTTACCAGCGCTCGGATCACGAGGCGCCGCCGCCGTTCGGCCTCGTCGAGCTGCACTACTTCACGGCCGTGGCCGCGCACATCGCCGGCGGGCTCGAGCTGTCGCAGGCGGTGGCGGCGGCGCGCGCCGCGGCCGACCGCGCCCGCGCCATGGTCGAAGCGAGCCCCCTCCCGCTCGCCCTGATGAACACCGACGGCACGGTGCTGCAGCTCAACGAAGCCGCCGTCCAGGTGTTCGGCGTCGCCGCAGCGGCCGAAGGGGAGGGGCGATCCCTCGACGGGCTGGGCTTGAGCGCCGGCGGCTTCCCGCTCCGCGCCTTGCTCGCCGGGCGCCGGGAGCGTGAGCCCTGGCACGGCCGCGTGGTGGTGGACCAGCCGGGCGGCGAGCGGCGCATCTGCGACTGCACGGTCAC
>Ga0187892_10012203_pt1 | contig 10289 bp, 5 predicted proteins | sample MA1701073metaG_FD_139345 | JGI IMG/M metagenome (GOLD analysis project Ga0187892, IMG submission 139345) | Bio-ooze microbial communities from a basaltic lava cave in the Kipuka Kanohina Cave System on the Island of Hawaii, USA - MA170107-3 metaG ...
GCGCAGCTCAACCTGCGGACAGTCGGCGAGGATTATGCGGACATGTTCACGAACACGCCACTCGCGGATGCCTATGCGGCGAACCTCTCGCAGATCGGTCGCGACGTGATGCGGCTCACTGATGTTCCGGCGGCAATTGCCGGCAGCACGGATATGGGCAACGTCAGTAAGCTCGTGCCCTCGATCCATCCGATGATCGCTGCGTCGCCGCCGGGGGTGGCTTTGCACTCGACTGAGTTCGCGCGCTGGGCCGGATCTGAACACGGCGACCGCGCCGTCGCCGACGGGGCCAAAGGCCTGGCCATGACGGCGCTCGACGTGCTGTGCCAAGGTGAGCTACGGGCGGCGATGACGGATGCATTTACGGCCAGAACCTCAAGGGAGTCTGCGCCACGCCTGCAGGGTTGACTCCCACTCTTGCGCGTACGAGGGTCCGACCTCTCTGCTGCCTGCTGTTGATGATGGTGGTGGGTTGTGAAGGTGCCCACCACTCCAGTGGCGATACGCTCGATGCGGTGCGCGCCCGCGGCGTGCTCCGGTGGGGCGGCGACGTGCAGGGCGGTGAACCGTATGTCTTCCAGGATCCGGCCGACAGCACACGGCTGATCGGCTTTGAGGTCGAGCTGGCCGATGCACTGGCGCGGCACTTGGGGGTGCGCGCCGAGTTTGTGCAAAACGATTGGCATACGCTGATTCCGTCACTCGAACGCGGCGATTTCGACGTGATCATGAATGGCCTCGAGGTCACCCCGGCGCGGGCCGATCGCGTCCGTTTTACCAATCCGTACTATGCTTTCGGCGAACTTCTGGTCGTACGTCGCGATGCGGATGCGATCGACGGCCTGACGGCACTGCGTGGCCGGCGCGTCGGCACCCTGGCCAATTCTCTGGCGCACGAGATTCTCCGCGGCACCGCTGGCGTTGAGGTGGTCCTGTATGAAGGTGTCGAGGAGCCGTACACAGACCTCGAACAGGCCCGCATCGATGCGGTGTTGTTGGACAGTATCATAGCCCAGCGATACGGTTTGACCCGGCCGACGCTGCGGACCGCGGCCAATGTCGGCGACGGTCTCTACGCTCTTGCTGTGCGTCCCGGCGATGCACGACTGCAGGCGGCCCTCAATGAGTCCTTGGCCACGGTCGTCGCAACTGGGGAATTGCGGGAAATCCTGCAACGCTGGAATCTGTGGGATGACCGGCAAGTCTCATTGTCGGTGCCGGCACCCCTGTCGAATCCCGAACGACGCACGCGCATGTCGAGCGAGCAGCTCGTCTTGTTTCTGCGGGCAACCGCCGTCACCGTGGTGATTTCCGCCCTGTCGATGATCGTTGCCATGACCGGCGGGCTTCTGCTGAGCTTGGCTCGGCGGTATGGCAACCGGCCCGTGCGCGCGGCTGCGAGCCTCTACGTTGAGGTGTTTCGCGGTACTCCCGTCCTGCTCCAGCTCTACGTGCTGTACTATGGGTTGGCGCCGTTGGTGGCGCTCGACGCGTTCACCGCCGCCGTGATCGGGCTCGGGATGAATTACGCTGCCTATGAGGCGGAGATCTATCGCGCTGGCCTGGACGCGGTGCCTGTCGGGCAGTCCGAGGCGGCGCTTGCTTTGGGGATGTCCCGGCGGCTCGTGCTGCGACGCATCGTACTGCCGCAGGCCTTGCGCATCGCTTTGCCGGGTATGACGAACGATTTCATCGCGCTGCTGAAGGACTCCTCGCTCGTATCGGTGATCACGGTTGTGGAGCTCACGAAGCAAATGACGATCACCGCCGTCGATGTACGCAGCTGGCTCGGACCTGGTCTCCTGTGCGCGGCGCTGTATCTGGTGTTGAGCTATCCATTATCGCGCATCGCGCGGCGTCTCGAGCGGCGGCTGATACCGGTGCCGACATGATGTCGACTGCGGTGGTGCAAGTGCGGCGACTGCGCACTCGGTTGGCAGGCGCCGACATTTTGCGCGGTATCGAGCTGGAGGTGCAGCGGGGTGAGGTCGTTGCGGTCGTCGGCCCGTCGGGTGGCGGCAAGACAACCTTGCTGCGGGCGCTCAATTATCTGACGCCATTTGCAGAAGGTGAGATCGACATCGCTGGGCAGCGCCTGCGACCGGGCCTCAGCGAGCGGGAGGATGCGCGGCTGTTGCGGGCGGTGAGGCTGCGCGTTGGTATGGTGTTCCAGGGATTCCATTTGTTCCCCCATCTGACGGCATTGGGCAACGTCGTCGAAGCACCATGTCGTGTCTTGGGCATGCGGGTCGCCGCGGCCCGCGAGCGTGGTATGGCGTTGCTGGCCCGTGTGGGTCTCGAGAGCCACGCGGGTGCATTTCCCCAGACGCTCTCTGGGGGCCAGCAGCAACGCGTTGCGATTGCCCGCGCACTGGCGATGGAGCCGGAGATACTCTTGTTCGATGAGCCAACTTCCGCGCTCGATCCGCGGTTGGTCGGCGACGTGCTGGCCGTGCTGGCCGACTTGGCGGCCGCCGGGCAGACCATGGTGATCGTGACGCACGCAATCGACTTCGCGCGACGCGTTGCGCAACGCGTCGCGGTACTCGCCGACGGCCAGATCGTCGAACAGGGCACGCCCAGAGAGATCTTCGAACAGCCGCGTTCGGCCGCAACCCGCGCACTGCTGGGAATCGACTAGACTAGCCGATTCGCCGGTGGGGTCACCCGCTCGCCGGTGCCTGGCTCGAGTAACCTCCGCTCCGAATAGCTATGGGCGGGTCACCGGATCAGGGGTGCGTCCCGCGCGTCGGTGTGGCGGGAGGCGTATCGAGCACGGTTTCGAGACCGGCTTCGGCGGCGTTGCCGAGAATGCTGTTGCTGCAACCGGACAGCACCGTGACCGCGGCGACTACACAGCCGGCAATCAGCACGCGCGCGGAGAGCGAGCGGCCGCGGATCGTCCGACGGTCTATAGCTTGAGCCCGGCGAGCATCGATCATTCGCTGTCCACTTGCACGGTATGCCCCTCGGCGGCAAGCGTCGCCAAGGCGCTATCGAGCTGCTCTGACGCATTCCGAAAGGCGTCGTTCAAGTAGGCGATCGTTGCGACCTGCGCGGCACGGCGCGCCGGAATCGGCGGCTCACTCTGGCTCTCGAGCGCTTCGCTGTGACCAACCCCATTCAACCCAATGAGGAGACGGGGCGGTGACAACAACGCGAAGATCTCGGTGGCGGTTGCATAACCGACATTGCTGTCGGCTGTGCCGTGCAAAATCATGGTGCGAGGCCCCGTGGCCGAGACGGGACCCGAAAAGAACAGATCCGCGAGGAACAATGGCGCCGCGAAGAAAATCGCCGCACCTACGCGGGCGTCTTGGCAACACGCCTTGCGCGTGAGCGCGATGGCGGTGACCCCGCCCAAGGAGTGACCCAGCACCGCGATCTCCGCACTGCGGATACGGCCTGCGAGCGGCTGTCCCAGGCTCGCGGCTTCGTCAAGCAGTTGCGTAAGGACGAAGCTAACATCGCCCGGTTGTGAGACCGCGTCACGGAGGCCGACCTCGTGGCCACCGGGAGCGTGCTCGTTGGTGAGGGGAAACGCCGGCGCGGCGACAACGTAGCCTGCCGCAGCAATTGCTCGCACGAAGGCATCGAACTTTTCCGGTAGTCCGCCATAGCCATGGGCCAGCACGAGCAAGGGGAGCGGGGTCGCGATCGCCGGTTGCCAGACGAGCGTACGCAGTTCGCGATGCATCGCACCGGGGAATCGGCTGGTACGCGGGGTGCTGCGGGAGGCATCAACCCAGACGCGTTCGCTGCGCGTCACGGAGGGTGTGCTGGAATCGTCCACGGCCGACACTGGGTCGTCCTCAGTCCCACCGCATCCATGCAGTGCGACGATGCAAAGCATGGTGGCCACGCAGAGGTCCCGCGACGAGCGCATAGGGCGCTTATAGCGATTGCCACCATCGGTGCAACGCACAAGACTGTGGGTTCAGTTCTGATCGCTGCAAACGCGGTTGCATGCTGGGTTTGGCGGCCGAATTGTGGTTAGGTGCTCCCCGGTTCAATGAAGCGCCTCATCGCGGTGTTCGTGGTGTTGTGTGTATTGGTGACGGCGCTGCTGTGGCTCGGGTGGCCGCGCTTGATCGAGATCGCCCGATCCGTGATGGAGCGCCAAGTGGCCGCCGCACTAGGGCTACCCCTGCGCGTGGCCAACCTCGAGCTCAGCCTGTTCCCGCTGCGCGTGACGGCGCGCGGGGTGATCATCGGCGAGCCGTCTCCCATCGCACAGGTCGAAGCCCTCGAGCTCAATGTGCGAGGCCTGGCGAGCTTGACGGACGGTCGACCGGTTGTCGAGTTGGCAGTGGACGGTGTGGAGGTCGACCTACTGCATCTTCCGCCAGCGAAACCTGCTGCGCCGTCAATGCCAGAGACATCAACGGCCATGCCATCGGTGCGGGTGGAGCGTTTCAACGTCGGCCGCGTTCACATGCGGTTCCCGATGGACAAGACGGTCGCCGACCTGACGGTGCAAGGTCTGACCGGTTCGTTGGAAACTGCGCGGCTGACCTCCACCGTCGAGGGAATGGTCGACGTCAGCAATGTACAGCTGACACGCAAAAAACGCTCGGTGGATATTCAACGTATCCATGCAGATGGGGGTTACGACGCAGACGGCCTATTCTTGCGCGAGGCCACGGTGGATGGGGACGCCATTCATGCGCTCGTGAAGGGGGCCACGATGCCGCGGCGCCACGTCGTGACGGCGGACTTTCGACCCGCACTGCTGGGCGTCGTCGTCGAGGAGCTTGCGACCATCGACGGGCAGGCGAAAGCCGAGGGCGCCCTGACTGGCGACCTCCTCAATCCAGTGTTCGACGGACAGTTAGCATTGCAGCAAGGCGGGATCGCCGACCACCTGATTGGCGACCTCTCGGCGCACGTCTATCGCGAGAACACGATCCTGCGCTTTGACCACATTGAGGTTCGCGGCGAACGCGGCGGACGTGTCCTGGGCGCTGTGGAGATTGATATCCAGCGCGAGGTACCGATCAACAGCGAGCTCCAATGGGAAGGTGTCAGTATCGAGGCGCTGCTACATGCCATCGGCGTTGACGTGCCGTTCCGCGCCCGCACGAATGCGTCGACCTTTCTCCGCGGGACGCTCGATCCACTCGATCTGGACATCAGCGGTCGAGGGGTGCTGCACCCCACTCCAGACTCGACCCAACCGGAGATCGGCAACTGGCAAGCCAGTGCGCGGGTGCGCCCGGATGATCTTCTGGCTCAGCTGCGCGTCAGTCAGGCCGCAAACGAAGTGGAGAGCACCTTTACGCTTGTCGGGAAGCAGCTCGGAGGGGCAGTCAGCCTAAAGGCCCGGGACGTTAGTCAGCTCAACGCATTGCTGCCCGCTCCCATACTAGCCCTTTCGTTGACCGGTGAGGCCGACAGCAAGGCCCAGTTTTCCGGGACGACAGACGATCCGATGCTGCGGGGAGATTTTCATTTTCGACGGTTGACGGTCATGGGAACACGCGTACCCGAGGCGCGGGGCGACTTCGCGATCGGCGAGGGCGGCCTGACGACCACCCAGACGACCATCGACACTGCTGCGGGTCGTGCGGATGTAAAGGGAACCTTGGCCCTCGACCCGGAAACGCCGAATGATTGGACACTGACTCTCACCGATTTGAACGCCGATTTCGTGCTGAGCGTGCTTCGTGGCTTTGCCGACGTTCAGCTGCCCGTGAGCGGGGGTACGCTGACGGGCATGTTGCGGGGGCAAGGGCGCTGGCCGGAGGCCGAGGTGACGGGTGACGTCAAAGGTCGTTGGATTCGGATCGGGGCCGAGCCGCTCGAGAGCATCAACGCCAAGCTGCGCGCACGTCTGCCCGAATGGGCCGCTTCTCTCAAGGTTCAGCACGTTGCGGATGAGACGGTGCAGATCGAGGCGAGCGGCCGCGGCGGCGCATCACTCAATGTAGCGATCCTCTCGGCCCCGTTCAAACTGGCACGTTGGCAGCAGCAGGGTCTGAAGGGAACGGTGTCGATCAACGGACGATTGTCGGGTGAGCCGACGCGCCTAGACGGGTTTGTCGAGATCGCGGCAACCGAGCTGACCTTGGACGAACGCGCGTTGGGTGAGATCGTGCTCAGAGCGGATGCACGTCGCGGCGACTGGGAGATTCGTGGCGACGCGTTGAAGGAGAGCCTTCAGTTGCGTGCCACCGTCAGCGCGACAACCGATGCGCCTTATGCCGCAACCGTAAGCTGGAATGGCACTGACTTCGCCCCCCTGCTATCGCCGAACCCGGGACTGGAGGCGTTGTCGAGCGGCGTCCTTGAGCTCCGTGGAAAGTTAGCGGCTTGGCAGCATCCGAGTGGCTCTCTACGCATGTCCCAGCTGCGGCTCGGATCGCAGCCGTATATCCTCGACAATGCCGAGCCCATTGAGGTGCTCGTCCAGCAGGGGACATTTCGCATCCAATCGTTGACCCTCCAGGGGACGGGCAGTCGGTTGGTCGTCTCCGGTCGATGGAGCCTGGCGGGCGAGGTCAACGTCGACATCGATGGCCAGGGAAGCCTAGGTCTCCTGGAACTAGTCGACAATCGAGTGGAGTCGGCAGTTGGAAACTATGCGATTCGGGTAGGAGTGCGCCGAGCGGTTGGCGCGCCGTGGAGCCTGAGCGGCCAGGGGACGGTCAGCGACGCAACCGTCGATCTCGGGCTTCCCGTCAGCTTCACGGCCACCAACGCCGAAGTCGAATTCGTCGGTACGCGCATGCAGCTCACTCGGCTCGAAGGCAAGGCAGGGGGCGGCCGCTTCTCATTGGACGGCAGCATCGATGTCGAGGCCGGTTTGGATCTCAACTGGCGCGTGGAGGAAGTGGCCATGACGCTCCCTGAGTGGCTGGAAGAACGGATTTCCGGGAGCGGTCGTGTCCACGGACAGTGGAACGACATTACCGTCGCGGGCGACATCGAGGTGCTGAACGCCCTCTACGATCGCAACATCGAGCTGGCCGATTTGGTACCTTGGTTCAAGCAACGCCTGGCGTCACCACCTGCCCGAGACAGCACCCGCGTGGTTCGGCTGGACATACGCGTGCACGCGCCCGGCGGATTGTTCGTCGACAACAACTACATCAAGGCCGAGCTCGCGTCGAATTTGCACATCGGCGGAACCGTTCAGAAACCGGCGTTGACCGGGACGATCGAGATCCTCGGCGGCGACGTCACGTTCCGCAATCGTGTGTTCAATCTCAATGGAGGCTCGTTGGCGTTTCGTGACCCGTTTCGAATCAATCCTGTCATCAACGTCGATGCCGAGACACGGATCTCGACAAGTGAGGGCGAATATTCGGTTGCCGTGACGGTAACGGGCACCGCGGAGAACCCGCGCGTCCAGCTCAGCTCGGATGATCCGAGCCTCACGCAGAACGACATCGTGGCATTGGTGGCTGCCGGCAAGACGTCGGTGCAGATGGAGCGCGAATCAACCGGATTCAGTCCGACGAGTATTCTGTCCATCCTTCCAACCGGTGCCGTCGAGGAACGCGTCGGGGGCTTCATCGGCGTCGATACGTTTGAGATCGGCAGTGAACGCGCGCAAAGCACCGGCACGCTCGTTCCAGAAGTGACCATCGGCAAGAACATCACGGATCGATTGCGGGCGACCGCATCGAGCACGTTGGTCGAAACGTACCAGACCGTTGGTCTCGAGTATCGTCTGACGCGACGCATCTCGCTGCTGGGTTCCTGGCAGTCTCAGACGAAGTCGCAAGCCGGAGCGGTCGAGGGCGGTGCCAAGGTGCGGTACGAGTTCCGGAGGTTGCCGTTCTCGTTGTGGGGTGGGAGCAGCGGCCCGCGCACGGACCGTGATGCTGAATAAATGGCGCTGCAGTGCTGCCGGAGTACTGCTGCTCATGGTCCACGGCGGTGCCGTCGTGTCGCGCGTGTGGGCCGAGGACCCCGCTGCGATCGGTGCAACCATCGACGCGATCGAGTTTCGATGTAACGCGCCAATTGATGAGCAAGGCTTGGGCAAACTGATACCCTTGCAGGTCGGCGAGCCGCTGACCCAGGAGAATCTCCAGCGCGCGCAGGCGTTGCTCGAGAAAACCGACATCTTCACGCGCGTCGACATCGAATCGACGGCCACTTCCTCAGGAGTCCGCGTGGTGATCCAGCTCGTGCGCAAGCCAGTGGTCAATCGCATAGTATTCCGTGGCAACGATCGGGTCAGTGGCGAACAGCTCTTTCGGACGATACGGCTGCGCGAAAACATGCCATTGACCGAAGCGGAGCTCGACCAAGCGACGGAACGCATTCGAAAGCGGTACGTTGACGAGGGTTACCCGAGCGCGCAGGTCACGGCGGAAGTGGAGCCTCTCGCGCCAGGGGAGGTGGACGTCGTCTTTCGTATCGATGAAGGAGTGCCGTCACGCATCGCGCGCATCGACATCGAAGGTGCGTACCCCGTGCCTGTCGAAGAGGTACGCAAGGCGCTCAAGGTATGTCCGGACGATCCATTCACGTCGGCGACGGAACGCACAACGACGGCCGCAATTGTGCGCACGTTTCGCGAGCACGGCTACTACGAAGTGACAGTGGAGGCCCACTGGGATGCGCCTCCCGCTGGCGACGGAGTGTTGCGCTTCGTGATCACCCCTGGTCCGCCGTACCAGATCGCGTTTGTCGGCAACGAGGAAATCAGCGACGAAAAGCTCCTCGAGCTGATCGATTTGCCGAAACGATCGATCATTACCGACGGTACCTGGCGTGAGGTGGGACGCCGCATCCGGCGCGCGTACCAGGAGAAGGGATATTACTTCGCGAAGGTGGATCTCTCCATCGAACCATCGGCGCCCGACGAGCTGCGGATCATTCGCTATCGCATTACGGAGGGGGAGTCGTACCGTGTGCGTCAAGTCGACTTCGAGGGCAACAAGACCCTGTCCGGCGACCTCCTGCGCGCACAGATGGCGACGCAACCGCCGAGCTGGATTCCCTGGGTCCGAGGGGTGTTTCTCGATCACGTGTTCGAGGATGACCTGAAACGATTGTGGTACGTGTACCGCAACTATGGATTCGAAAGCGCTGAGATCGTCGATGCGCGGACCGCGTTCGACGAGGAGGACGGTACGGTCACCGTCACGGTGTTCATCGAAGAAGGGCCGCAAACCATCGTTCGCATGATCGAGCCGAGGGGCATGGAGCCGATTGTGAGTCGATTGCCGAAACTCCAAACCCGCATCGGGGCACCGCTCGATCCTGCTGCGGTCGCCGCGGATCGGGAGGCGCTGATCGCGGCGTTCCGCCGCGAAGGCTACAGCGCCGCCGAGGTCACGACGCAAACCGATGTCACACGCGACGACGGGGAGTTCGCCGCGACAGTGCGTTTGGCCGCCACAGCCGGTGAACAACAGCGCGTCGGCACCATTCTCGTGCAGAACAGCATCGATACCCGCTGGCAGGTGCTGCGGCGTCAGCTGCCATTCCACGAGGGCGACCCGCTCGATCCCGAAGCGTTCGCGGAGGGGCAGCAAAACATCCATCGACTCGGACTGTTCCGCAGCGTCAGTGTGCAGCCGATCGATCCGGACGACACGACCGCGCCAACACGTGATGTGTCGGTGCGCGTCGCCGAGCGCTCACCGGGGCACTTGCAGTGGGGTCTCGGATACAACACGCGTGATGGGTTCACCAGCTTCGGCGAAATTGGTTACAACAATCTCCAAGGCCTGGCCCGACGCGTCAATCTCCGCGCCGAGTTCAGCCTGGATCCGTCCGACTGGACGCCAAACGATTACATCGGCAATCTCGCCTACCAAGCGCCGAACATCTACGATTCCGCATGGACTTTTCGGAACAACTTGATCGGACAACGATCGACGCGGTCCGTCGATCAATTTAGCATCGAGCGCTTCGCTGCCGTCCCTGCCATCGAACGGCCTCTCCTGCCGAAGTTGCTCGGGCGCCTCGAGTTACAAGTCGAGCAAGCGCAAGTGTTCAACGTGGCGCCAGACGTCCTCGCCTTCAATCCGCAAGACGATGGCAGCCTACGTACGATCAGCGTGGCCGCGCTTGCCGTGTTTGACCAGCGGAACGATCCGTTCATCCCGGAGCGGGGCATCTACGACACATTCAGCGTGCGCCTCGCACCCCAGCAGCTCGGTTCGTCGATCCCTTTCGTCCTCCTCCTCGGCCAACACGCGCAGTACGTACCGATCGGCAAACACTTCACGTTCCTCTACTCGTTGCGCGCCGGCTGGGCGCACGGTCTGAAGGCCGACGAGCAGGTGCCGATCCGCTATCGTTTCTTTGTCGGCGGTCGCACGACC
>Ga0187892_10012204_pt1 | contig 10288 bp, 4 predicted proteins | sample MA1701073metaG_FD_139345 | JGI IMG/M metagenome (GOLD analysis project Ga0187892, IMG submission 139345) | Bio-ooze microbial communities from a basaltic lava cave in the Kipuka Kanohina Cave System on the Island of Hawaii, USA - MA170107-3 metaG ...
CGCCTCGATGCGCTCGAAGGTACCCCGCTCGAGTCTCTTGTAGAAGAGCCAAAACCCGTTGCGGTCCCAGAACAGCACCTTCACCCGGTCGCGTCGCCGGTTGAAGAAGAGAAAGAAGTGCCCGCTGAACGGATCCTCCCCGAAGTCGTCTCGGACGATCGCGCACAGCCCCTCGAACCCCTCGCGGAAGTCCACGACCTCGCGGGCCGCGAAGATCCGGACCGAGGGGGGAAGGCTCAGCACGCGCACGAGACGAACGAGGGTCTCCTCGTCGAAGTCACGGGACAGCGAGATCCGCCGCCCGGACCCCCAGCAGGACATCGAACTCCTCCCCCACCCTTCGATCCGTGTGCCCGGACGGGACGAGCTCCACGAAACCTCCCTTCCTCCGCCCTCGCCTATCCCGCCGCAGTCGCCACGACCACCACACGAGAGAGTCTCCGGCGAGAGCCCGCACTCCTCCCCGAGCTCGTTGTAGCTCAGTAGCTCAGGCCATCGCGCTCACGGCGCTCAAGGAGGCGCCGGATTTCCTCGCGTCTCGGTGTGGCGTCCATGCCCGCCATCGTCCCCGGCCAGGCCCATGCTGGAGCCCTACCTCCCTGTCATCGAGCACCAAGGAGACCCTGAGGCTGTGGCCCACCCTTCGCGCGAGCCGGCTCTACGACATGTGCGTGGCGCGCCGCTGCGGGGGGGGTCCACCCACTTTCGCCATCGCATCCGCGCACTTCGCCCCCGTGCCTCGACGGGCCGCCGTGAGCCCCCTATTCGCACGATGTCCGAAGAGCGTGATTCATCGACCCTGCTCACCTCACCCCTTCATCAACAAGATACTATTCCCACCGAATCGCAACATCCTTCGACGCTCCGGGTGCTACGAATCCTTGCCCCCGTCCCTCCTGCTCTCCCAAAATCACTTCGACGGCGTACTCCCCCGCCTCCAGCCCATCCAATACGACAATACCTCCCCACTCGATTGTAAGGCGCTCACCGAACCAGATAGGTTCCTCTTGAATCCTCCTCACCCATTCCTTCCTTTCCCTCTCATTCTCTCCAAACCCGGTCGCCCGGGCCGCTCTGAGGATTCGCGAGCCCTCGCTCCACATGACACGGCACCCGTTCCTCTCCACAACAAGGTCAAGTGGGGCCTCCGTACCCTCCCCGGGATTGCGACCAAGCAGCACCCTCAGAGTCCCTGCCGGCGCTACCGCTACCTCAACCGTGCCGTTATGTCCGTCGCCCGGCCCCTCGATTACTTCAACTGGCTGATAGCTCTCGGCGTAGATGCCGATTCGAATAATGCCATTCGCCGGAACAGCAGCCTCGAACTCTCCATCCTCGCGTGATCGCGCTCGCGTGACTTCATCGAGCAGTATGTCGTACCTGTACGGCAGACACGTACTAATCACTTCCGACACAACCACAAACGCCCCTCCGATCGCCCTCCCACTATCATCAACGACAGTCCCCCTCAATCGTCTATGCGGGCTTGGCTTCAGACCAATTACGACACCCTCGACCCACCGTCCCTTTTCGATGATGACCGGCCCGATTTCGCCGCGGCGGCCCCCTCTGACCGCTTCGACATAGACCTCTCCTGGCAACAGGACCTGATCGAAGCGGCCATCCGAATCACTGATTGCGCAAGTACTCCACTTTTCCAGCGAACTATTAAGCACACGAATCTCTAGATAGGCCCCGCCCGCAAGGGAGCCGACATCCTCTCTCTTGACGACGCCCGATATCCTTCCTCCCCGGCACGGCAATGGGATGGTGATGCCGGGTTGCCGAAGGTCAACTCCTTCCAGCTCGACGCTCTGCCAGATCGAACCGTCAGGAACCTCAGCTACCAGACGATATACTTGCCCTTGCTCCAGAATGAGGGTTGCAGGCTCAACAAATACTTCTGCGACGACGGGGGGGACATGCTGGCTTGATGTAGGGATCGCCGAGACCTTGATTACCTCCGCGATTGGAGCCCCCCAAGGATCGGTGACTCCCACGACGAACTCCTTCGACACTCCTTCGGTGAGGGAACGAGCCTGTATTAGACCAGGAGTGTTAGCCATCTGTCGTGAATGAGAGACCTCTCTAGCCCCTGATGCGGAGCGAGACTGGAAGGTCGGGGCTACCTCTTCGTTCCGGTACCATTGCATGTACAGGAGCAAGGCACCCAGGCCGAGAAAAACAAGCACGACTTGTAGTTTGCGTCGACCGTTCACTGATGTCTCCGTGGGATTCTTGATGTCGCCATTCTGAAATGGGACCCCCTCGGGTCCACAGGCTCAGGGGTGAGGTCCTCAAGGAGGACCTCCACAAGGGGGATCGACCCCCTCTCCCCCCCGGAGGGGGAGGGGCGCGAGCGGTCTCGCTCGCTCCGCGTCTTTTCGTTCACGCCGAACCGTCTCCTTCGGTGGGCATCGCCGCGTCGACCGCCGTCCTCCCGCTCGTCCCGATCAGCTCGGCCTTGCGCTTTTCCTTGAGGCGGTAGGACTCCCCCTTCCTCCCCCGAGGTCCCGCGACTCTGGTTCGAGGTGAGGACGATGCCCCCGTCCTCGTATCGACCGGACACGAGCCGGAAGAAGAGGTTCCTCCCTTGGCGGTCGATCGGCAGGTAGCCGATCTCGATGATCAGCACCCGAGGCTGCACGAGGACCTTGAGGCGCTCCCCCAGCCGATTCTCGTAGAGCGCCTTGCCGTGCATGCATCCCCAGTAGCCCCGCCGCCGTGACGAACATCGTGCGGTAGCCGTGCTCGCACACCTGCAGCCCCAGCGCCACCGCGAGGGGCGTCTTGCCGACGCCGGGCGGCCCCAGCAAGAGCACGTGCTTCCCGTTCTCGATGTACAGGCACGTCGCCAGCTCCCGCACGACCCGGGCGTCGAGCGAGGGCTGAGACTTGAAGTCGAACCTCTCCAGGGTGTGGTGGAAGGGGAAATGCGCCATCGAGGTGTGTGGTGGTCACAAAACACTTTCCGGTTTCGGGGCCGGGATCGGCACACCACCTTGGGTTTTCGTGATCCGACGAACGTCTTCCATGGTCCGCAGGATCGCTTCCCGTTCGGCGCGCCGGCGGTCGCGGGCGCGGCCCTCCACAGCCCTGGGGCGCGCCGAGCTTGCTGCCTCGTAGAAGCGCTCGCAGTCGACGAGATCCTCCCCCCGGGGATACGCGCCGTCAAGGGCCCGTCAAGGGCCGCGACCGTGCGGTGTCCGCGGGTGGCCCGTCGGCGCCGTTCGACGGTCCGTCGCCGCGCCCGCTCGAGTCCAGTCTGCCACCGGGACAGCGCAGTCTCGAGCGCGATCCACTCCTCGGGGTCGGGTCTCGCCGCTTCGAGGAGGCCGACCTCCTTGAGCTCGCCGATCGCGTGCTCGATCCAGGCGTTGTGCTGGGACGTGCCCGCGAGGCTCCGCAGGTAGAGGACGCGGTTTCGCTCCAAAGACTCGACGACCTCGGCTCCGACGTTCTCGGGACCGTTGTCGGTCGCGAGCACGAGTGGCCGAACCTCGCGCAGGAGCGCTGTCCTCTCGTGGAGCGCGGCGACTTCGGCCGCTCCCGCCGCCGCGCCGACTGAGACGCTTGGGATCGCCGTCGTCGCGACGTCCTTGACGACCTCGGCCCTCACCGCCTTTCCCTCGCCGTCGCGACCGAGGCGGGGTGCCGTCGAACGACCAGAGCACCCCGCGGCCGTGGGCCTCGACCCGCGTTCGCTCGCGCTGCGTTCGCTCCCGCGCTCGCCGACCCCCCTCCCCTTGATCGCCCGCAGCGATTCGTGCACGAGGCGGACGGGGACGTCTCTCCCCAGCGCTGCCCGGCGCGCCTCCGCCCCGTGCCCGGAGCGCCCGCGGGGACGATCGCTCCCCCCCCGGGCGACACTCCCAGTCCCAAGGCGTCCTCGTCGTCATGCCGAGTCCCTCGGCGAGCCGCCGTCGCGCCTCCGGCCCCCCGGCCCCCCGTCGTGTTCGTGGAGGCCTGGCGGGGCCTGGGAGTGGGTCGCCGAAGGGGCTCAGCCCGCGGCGACGTGCGAAGCACGCGCCGCTCTCCCCGCTCGCCTCGAACGCCCGCAGCTTCGCGAGGAGCGCAAGGCCGCCGCCGTGGAAGCGTTCGTGGGGACGACCGCGGCGGCGGCGGGCACGCGCTGGCGTCGCACGGGCAAGCGGCTTCACTTCCTGTCGCTGGCCGAGCTCGCTGGCGCCGGTGCGGGCGCTTTGGTAACCGGCGAGCGAGGAGGAGAGGCGGAGCGCGCACGACGTGTGCGTGGCGATTCTATCATTCTGTCGTGGTGGCTGGGTCGGACCACCCGGGCCGAGGTGCCCTCGCGCCGCTCGCGGTGGGGCCGATCCGGGCCTGGCGCTCTCGCGCAGACGCTGGCGGGCATGGCGGCAGCTCCGCTGCGCCAGCCCCGGACGCCGGGGCTGCCGCCGGTACGAAAGGACACAGAGCCCCAACCTGGCTCTCGAGAATGGCGAATGGCCGCGAGCCTCTCCCCCCTCGCCGATCCACTCCGGTGAATGAACACGAAGGCGGCCCTGCCGAGTCGTAGGGACGCCGATCACACCCCGCGCCTGGGAGCGCCCTCTATCCCATCAAGGCTTCTAAGGCTTCTATAGAGGGGCGCCTCCAGTCAAGTAGGTCCTTCTTCATCCTCTTCTTCCTATCGGAATCCTCCGCCTTCCTCAGGGAGTGGTCGACGACTTGAGGACTCGGCCTTGAGGCGCAAGGGGTCCCCGCTACTGTAAGCTTCGAATCCGGGCTCTGGCCACGGGAGAGTTCCCCTCGACCCGGCGACTCTCGCCGCCTGGCTCACCATGGACGGTCCGGAAGGTCGCGTCCCAATCTACGGCCTCGTCCGTCGCCGGTGCGCGCCCCACGGCGACCAGCCCGGATGCCAGATCGCGACCTTCGCGGCCCCGTTCATTGAGTCGCGAGGCGGCGGTCGAGACCTTCGCGCGCACCCCCACCCTCCCCGCCTGGCCCAGGGCCCAGCGCAGGTCCGGGGGCCCCCCCGCGTGATGTGCCTGTGCCCGAGGTGGGCCTCGCCGGCCGAGGAGCGTACGCGCGGCACGAGGCCCGTCTAGGCGGCGAACGCGCGAACGGAGGGGGACCCGCCGATGTCGGCGGCCTCGGCGCGGATCGTGGCGGCGATCACCGGACAGATGCCGGGGATCGCCCGCAGCCGGCGCACGTCGGCGCGCCCGCCCACGAGCTCCTCGAGGCGGGCCACGCTCTCCTCGCTCAGCCTCTCGAGCAGGTCGAGCTGCTCGAGCAGCGACCGCAGCACGAGCCCCCGCTGCGCCGGCAGCGCCCGGCTGATCTCCCCCCCGCCAGGCCGAGTCGGTGAAGCTCGACTTCACAGCGGGGAGCCCCCGCGGCGTCGACGAGCGCGTGGTTGCGGAAGCAGGTCCTGCGCCGGTCGTGGCGTAGCTCCGAGGGCGGCGGGCGAGGCCCCGCAGCTCACCCTCCGCCCGGGAAGGGCGGTAGGACTCCGGCAGCCGCCCCACCTCGAGGACGCGGGTGAGCCTCGCCTCGACGTCCCGGCGGTTGCCCTTTCTTGTGGTAACCGGCCAGGACGAACGTGCGACAAGGCTTCATGGGACTCTCTGCGACGCCGACCATACCCCGCGCTTGGGACCGCCCCGCTATGCCATCTAGTCTACATAGCAAACCCTAGCCGCACTTTGTGTCGTACGCCGATTCTCCGCAATCCACGCCATTCCCCTGACACGTAACGGTCACCCGATAGCAGCACTTCTGGTTCTTCTTTTTCTTCATCGACGCATTGATAATGTTTGGGTTGCTTGGCACAGGATTAGAAATCGTGATCTCGGGCGGCTTGAGTATTCTCCACCCATTATCTCGTGTCCCCTTCTTGCAATTGATCGCATACTCCACTAACTCTATCTCACACCTCTTTCCCCCGCAGATCCCTTCACACTTGACGTGAAAAAATACCATTGCCGCCATATTGTATGACTGTTGGGTGATGGTCACCATTGCGGTTGGCTCGCACGACCCGCCACCTCCACCAGAGCCTGGATCTCCGCCCAGAAAGTCACCCGCAAGGATCGTTGTCAATCCGAACGGGTCCACATACGTGATAGGAGCGTTCTCAAGTGCCTGATAACGATTCGCCTCCTCCAGAGCATCCCCCGATGGATCGCGCTGTAAGAATCTCGCCAAGACGAACTCGTAGTGTCTCGCGCGATAGAAGTACGCCTCTTCCGCGATGTCTTCCTCTAGAGTACGGCCGGCGTAGCCGTATCTGGAACCGATCGGTGAGTTATGTTGGTCGCCCATGATCTTCGTGAAGCTATTGTCATACGTAGACGTCTCCCCCCAATCCGAGTAGCGATAGCTCTCCTGAATCACTCCGCTCCCGTCCGTCATCAGGCGCACCGAACCAAGCCGGTCCTCCTGATAGTAGTATGTCCCACTTCCACCCGTATTCACGTACTCCAGCGGCTCGTCGATCCACGGACCATACACCCACCGCTTCTGGAGGCTTTCCGTCGTACCGTTCCAGTCCGCCTCATGAACAATCTGCCATTGAGAATAGTAGTACCTTGTCTTCGTCCAGCTCGTCCCCTCGTCCGAAGTCTCCTTCTGAACTCGCCGGCCGAGCGCGTCATAGCGGGACTTCGTCTCCGGGTAATCTCCCTGAACGTTGATTCGAACACGACGGTTCTTGTAGTCGTACCAGGAGAACTGCCGCGTGCCCGATCCGTGATCAACGACACTGCCGTTCTTGTCGTACCCGAGGGTCGTCGTGGTCCCCCTGATGTACTTCGTCAATGCGTTCGTCTTATCGTGCTGGTAGGTCGTGTCCGTGCTACCCGTGAGCTTCTTCGTCACGCGGTTCCCGGTCTCGTCGTAGACGTACTCGTAATACAGGCCGTAGTTGCTGGGCGGCCGCGTCGCGATGTCGGCGGTCGGCACGTCATCGTAGCACTTTGTGAGCCGGTACGCGGTGTCGTAGTAGTACTGCTGGCCTTGATCGTCAGCGTTCCCGGTGATCCGCACGTTGTTGTTGTCGTAGTAGTAGATATCCGCAGACTCCGGGTTGATCGTCTTGTCGTACGCGTAGATCGCCTTGAAGAGGTTATCGCCTGAGCCGTCCTGCTTGTGATGGATCGTCGCCACGCGGCCGAGCGCGTCATACTTGTACTCCGAGACGGTCCCTGGCTTGTCCTTCTTGATCGTCCGCGCGGGCCCCGCGAATGCGTAATCGCATACCGTCGTCGTTCCTCGATAGATGGTGTCGATCCGATCATTCGCATCGTGATGATAGGTCACGGTCGTGCTGTCCGGATAGGTCAGCGTGACCACCCGTCCCTCCTCATCGTACGTGTATGAAGTGTCACGGCCATTGCCACTGCTGTATCCATCGATGACGAGGGTCTCCTTCTCGACGAGGGAGAGCGTGTTGTAGACGAACTTCACCTGCGCCTTGAACTCGATCGTCTGCGAAGGCTTGACCTCGCTGTAGGCGTTCGTGACGCGGTTCACGCCGTCGTAGGCGAAGGTCTCCTTCGTTGCCCCTTCAACTCCCGTCGCCCGCGTGATGTCGACCTGGGTCAACCGGTTTTGCGCGTCGTACGAACTCACGATCGTGCTCCCCACGGGGTCGACGACGGTGACCACGTTATCCGCCTTGTCGTATGTATAGCGGTGCTCGAAGGTGTCGGGATACTTCGTGGTGACGACGCGATCGAGCTTGTCGTAGGTGTGAGTCGTATCCTGATTCCCCGTCGTCGCGTTCCAGGCACGCATCGTGACTAGGCGACTGTTCTTGTCGAAGATGAACTCCGTCACGACGTCATCGGTGAAGATCGACCCGTTGTCGACGAGGACGTCGATCTGCGTCACGACTCGGCCGAGCTCGTCGTACCTCCAGAGCTTCTTCTTCGAGTTCTCGTCGACGACCTGCGTTCTGAGACTCCGCTTGTTCCATGTGATCGTCTGGTAATCCCCGTTCTCGTTCGTCTCCTTCGTGAGCCTCCCCAGGTTGTCGTAGGCGAAGATCGTATCGATCGCCTTGTTCGATTCGATCCCCGTATCCTGGCTCTTCTCGTCGGAGGAGCGCGTGAGAAGGAGGCTCCGCTTATCGTAGACGAAGAGCACTTTGTTTTGCTCGCTGCCCGATAGCGCGTCCTTCGCCGTCACGACCCGCCCGGCCTTATCGTAGACGTTCGCACGGACATGGCTGCCTTCGTCCGTCGTCTCGAGGATCGCCCCCATCTCATCCCGCCAGAAAGTCGTCGTCCGCTTTCCGTCGGCGCCGATGTCGTTCCCGTCCGACTTCTTCGCGAGCTCTTCCGTCTTCCAGAGCCGGTTCACCTCGTCGAAGAAACTCGCCGTCTCGGCGAGCCGCGTGTTCGCGGAGTTGTAGCGGGAGTGTTTCGTCAGGTTCGAATTCTTGTCGTAGGCGAATACCTCATAGTGGCTGAGCGCGAACGTCGTCGTCGTGCGCCGGTCGTAGAGGTCGAGGGCGAAGGTCGTCGTGTTCCCCTTCCCGTCCTTCTGGCTCGTCAGATTCGCGTTCCCATCGTAGCCGAGGATCTCGGAGGAATCGTCCGCGGACGATGCCGCCTTCCTCGTTCGGGTCACCAGTAGGTCCCGGTCGTCGTAGACGAACGTCACCTCGTTCGCCTCGGGCTTCGTCGTATTCGTCAACCGTTCGCTGTCATCGAAAGCGTAGGTCGTCGTGAGCCGATTGCTCGTGCTGTCGACGTCCTGGATCGTCTTCGTCAGGTCGTTCAGGATGTCGTACTGGTAATCGGTCACGAACCACGAGTTTCCGACCTCGGTATCGTTCTCGACCTCGGACTTCGTGAGATTGTCGTTCGCATCGTAGTGGTACTTCGTGACGTAGGAAAGCGGAGACGGAGCGGTCACCTTCAAGACCTGGTTCAGCTCGTTCACGACGTAGGTCGTCGTCTTTCCCTCGCCGTCCGTCTCCGTGGTGACGTTCCCGAACTGATCGTGGGCGAAGCTGCGTGTGAGGTCCAGCCCCGACGAATCGATCGCGACCTTCGTCAGGTAGGCCGTCACCGAGTTTACGAGGCTATAGCTATAGCTCGTCGTCGTCCCCCGGGGATCGATCATCGTCTTCGGGAGCCCGTTCGAGGTCCGCGTAAAGGTCGTCGAGATCGTCCCGTCGTTGATGCTGTTGCCGTTCTTGTCGGTCGTCGCGATGCCGCTCGGGTTCGTCACGCCCGGGGACGTGGACTTCGTCAGGTTCCCGGAGGAATCGTGGTCGAAATCGAAGACGCGTCCCTCGGGGTCAGTGAACGTCGAGAGCTGATTGAAGTCCGATGTGTACGTCAAGGAGGAAACGAGCCCCGTGTCCGCCGCATCTTTCTTGTGAGTGCTGGTGGTCACGCTGCCCTTCGAGTTGTAGGCATACTCGAATCGGTTCCCCTTGGGATACGTCACCTTCGTGATGAGGTGATTCGCATTCTCGTATGCAAAGAGATAGCTCACGCCGGAGGTGCTTCCTCCGCTCCCTCCCTCAAGGGGATCGGAGCCGATCGTCGTCCCGTGAAGCTCGACCGCGGTCACCCGGTCGGAGGTGTCGTAGCGGTAGATCGTGTTGTTCCCCTCGCGGTCGACGACGGTGGTCTTCCTCGTCGTCGTGTTGTAGGTGAAGGTGAGATCCTGGCCGCTCGCGCCGAGCTGCTGCTTCGTGAGCTTTCCGTTCGAGTCGAAGAAGTTCTTGAGGAAGGGGTTCGTGTCGGCGGGGTTCGTGATCGAGGTGAGCCTCCCGCTCGCATCGTAGGCATAGGTGACGGTCTTCCCGGAGGTGTAGTCGTCCTCCGTCCCCTCCGCATCCACGGTCGGCGTCCGGACGGAGGTCAGGTATCCGTTCGTGTCGTACCCGTAGACCACCTGGCGGTTCCCGAAGTCCGTCATCGTGACGATCCGGCCGTTCCCGTCGTAGGTAAAGGCTCCGGCCGCCCGCGAGAGGGTGTCCGTCACGGTGATCACCCTCGAGGAGCCGTCGTAGGTGTAGGTGAGCGCGTTCCCGTTCCGGTCCTTCTTCTCCTTGAGCCGGAACCATCCTCCGCCGCCGTCGTCTTCGAACTTCCAGGTGAGCCCGTCGGGCTCGACGAACTTGAACTCCGGGGTCGCCGTCTTCGTGAGGGTCCCGAACCACCCTTTCGGGTTGTAGTAGAGGCCCGGCTGCTCCGAGTCCTCCCAGAAAACGTCCTTCCGGCCCATACCGATCCAGTGGACCTCCACGTTCCCCGGGGCGAATCCCTGCGGGATGACCTCGGTGAGACGAATGTTGTGA
>Ga0187892_10012205_pt1 | contig 10287 bp, 9 predicted proteins | sample MA1701073metaG_FD_139345 | JGI IMG/M metagenome (GOLD analysis project Ga0187892, IMG submission 139345) | Bio-ooze microbial communities from a basaltic lava cave in the Kipuka Kanohina Cave System on the Island of Hawaii, USA - MA170107-3 metaG ...
GACGGGCGAGGACGTCGACCGGGCCGCCCGGGACGTCATAGCCGGCGCCGGCTACGGCGAGTGGTTCATCCACCGCACCGGCCACGGCATCGGCAGGGAGGAGCACGAGGACCCGTACCTGGTGGCAGGCAACACCGTGCCCCTGGAGGCGGGGAACGCCTTCTCGGTCGAGCCCGGCGTCTACCTGCCGGGGCGGTTCGGCGTCCGCATCGAGGACATCGTGGTGGTGGGCGCGTCCGGGCCCGACGCGCTCAACCGGGCCGACCACGGGCTGGCCGTGGTCGAATCCTGACCCGGGTCAGACCAGCGCATCGCCGCCGGTGTCGGGCTCGCCCCGGCGCGACCGCCGGCTGCGGCGCCCCTCCGGCGTCGTGGGCACCTCGTCGCTGGCGGGCCGGTCGCGGAGCGACTCCCGCCAGGCCATCGCCACGAAGTCGACGTGGGTCAGTTGCTTGCGGAACCGGCGCACCTCCGTGCGGCGGCGGAGGCGGGGGAGCGCCCACATCACCCCGGCCAGGCCGATCCCGAATCCCAGAATTCCGAACGCGAGTGCGTACGACGTCAACGGCTCGCCCTTTCCCTGACGGTGCCTCTTGGCATGTGTCGGCCGATGCGGGCCCAGGCTTGAGCCGTGCGGGATCGACATGAGGCTCTTTCCCTCCGTCGCCCCCTCCTAACCCCGGCGTCGGGCGTGCGACACTCGGTCTCGTGATCCGCCTCGACGCCGCCACCGTGCTCCTGCAGTGGGCCACGGGCGGGCTGTTCTTCCTGTGGGTGACGACCCGCAGGCGCGAGGTCGGCATCGGCTACGGCTGGCTGCTCCGGGGGGTCTACGGCGGGCTGGCGGCGGTCTCGGTGCTGGCCGGCCGGGCCCTGGAACCTTCTCTCGGGCGCGACGCGTGCGCCCTCGTCGTCACCGCTGCCACCTTCGCCGCCCTGGGGGTGTCGGTCGTCCGCCGCAAGGCGGGCGTGGCCGGGGAACGGGCCCGCAAGGAGCGGCGGGCGGCCCGGGTGCAGGCCATGGTCGGGGATCGGGGCACGGGCACGGGCGCGGGCACGGGCGAGACGGCGGCGAACGTCGATCCGCACGAGTTCCCGCCGACCCTCGACCTCATAGCACCGATGGTCGGGTTGGTCGGGCTGGTGCTGGCGGGCGTCGACGCCGGCGGGCCCGACGTGCTGGCCGTGGTGCGCACCGTCGTCGGCGCCGCCTTCCTCGGAGCGGTGTCCGACGCCATGCTCCTCGGGCACTGGTACCTCGTGCAGCCCGGCCTGGGCCGGGCCCCGCTGGTCGACCTGGTGCGGTGGCTGACGGTCGTGTGGCCGCTGGAGATCGCCGCCCTCCTGTGGCCGACGGGGATGCTGTCGGTCATCAGCGGCGACATCGACGACGGGTGGAACGGGGTGCTGGGGTGGATGTGGGCGGCCTGCGCCGTCACCACCCTCGTCCTGTGCATCGTCACCCGGGCGGCCCTGAAGGAACGGGCCTACGCCGCCGTCATGGCCGCCACCGGCCTGCTCTACCTGGCCATCCTCACCGCCTTCGGCACCGACCTCGTCGCCCGCGCCGTCCTGTCCGGGTGACGCGAGCCCGGGTCGGCCGCCCCACCATTGCCCCCTTGGCTGCGGGTCGCCATCGTCGTGGCCGGCACGGTCGTGGCCGTGCGGCTGCTCGTCGACTGATCGTCAGTAGATCCGGACCAGCCGCAACACGTCGGTGGCCGGTTCGGGGTCGACGGGGTTGCCGACGAGGACGGCGACCACGTCGTTGGTGCGCACCACGCCCGCATCGACAGCGGCCTCGACCGCGAACCACACGATGTCGTCCGTCGACTTCTGAGGCTTGACCACGACGGGCGTGATGCCCCACGCCACCGACAGCTGGCGGGCGGTGCGGGGACTGGGCGTGGCGGCCAGCAGGGGGACCACGGGCCGGAACCGGGAGATGGCCCGGGCGGTGGCGCCGCTGTTGGTACAGGCGATGATGGCGGCGGCCTGGGCGTCGGTGGCGGCCCGCCAGGCGGCGGCGGAGATGGCGGCGGTGATGCGGTCGTGGGCGGGCGCGCCCCGGCTCTCGGCCAGCTTCTGGCTCTCGAGGTTGCGGCCCCACCGCTCGTAGTCGAACTCCCGCTCGGCCCGGGCGGCGATGCGGGCCATGGTGCGGACGGCGTTCACGGGGTCGTTGCCGATGGCGGTCTCGCCCGAGAGCATGAGGGCGCTGGAGCCGTCGAACACCGCGTTGGCCACGTCGCTGACCTCGGCCCGGGTGGGCACGGGGGCGTGGACCATCGACTCCAGCATCTGGGTGGCCGTGATCACGGGCCGGGCGTAGGCCACGCCGGTGCGGATGATCCGCTTCTGGTAGTGGGGGACGTCCTCCAGGGCGCAGCGGATGCCGAGGTCGCCCCGGGCCACCATCACCCCGTCGGCGGTGGAGATCACCTCGTCGAGGGCGTCGACCGCCTCCTGGGTCTCGATCTTGGCCACGATCATGGGCCCGTCGGAACCGGCCGAGGCCCGCACCCGCTCCACATCGGAGGCCGAGCGCACGAACGACACGGCCACCGCGTCGGTGCCCGCCTCGCACACCGCCTCCAGCATGCGCAGGTCGTTGGCGGTGGGGGTGCGGGCGGCCGAGCGGGCGGCGGGGACGGTGACGCCGGGCCGGCCCCGCACCTGCCCGCCGGTGGTGATCCGCGCCATCGCCCGGTCTCCGTGGACCGCCTCCACGTGGAGGTCGATGCCCCCGTCGCCGATCGCCACCCGGTCGCCGGGACCGATCTGGGCCAGCAGGTCGGGGTCGTCGACGGCGATGCGGTTCCAGTCGCTGGACGAGTCGCCGTCGGCCACCACCAGCTCGATCTGGTCGCCCTCGTTCAGGTACACACCCCTGTCCCGGAAGGCGGCGGCCCGGACCTTGGGACCGGGCAGGTCGGCCAGGATGCCGACCGTCTGTGCCTCGTCGGCGGCTGCCCGGCGTACCCGCTGCATGCGGTCGAGGGTCTCGGCGACGGGGCCGTGGGCCAGCGACAGCCGGGCCATGTTCATCCCCGCCCCCACCATGCGGCGGAGGGTGGCGGGGTCGTCCGACGCAGGGCCGATGGTGGCCACGATCTTGGTGCGGCGCTCCACCTGTCCATTGTGCGGGAGGACGGCGCCCCAACGGCAATCGGCGGTTAGGGTCGCCGTCATCAGCCGCAGCTACGTCGCCGCCGCCGAAGGGAAGGTCGGCGAACGCGTGCTGGCTGCGGGGCGGTTCCGGCGCAGCCGGCCCGCCACCGGCGGCCGGCGGGACTGGGTCTCGGTGAGCATGCGGGTGCTCTCGGTGGCGATGGCGGGAAGAGACAGCGAGGTGCCCCGGAACGTGGTCGTCGCCGTGTCTCCCGAGCGGATCTACCTGCTGCGCTGCGGGCCCGCGGGGGTGGGGCGCACGGTGGCCTCGTGGGGCCGGGCCCAGGTGCGGGCGTCGGTCGACCGGTCGGGGCGGAGGTGGCGGATGTGGGTCCAGCCTCCGGGCGACCGGGCCGGGTTCGAGCTGCGGCCGGCCGGCGACCCAGCCGAGGCCGTCGTCGACGCCCTCGCCCGCTGACGGTGGCGCTCGGCCTCGTGGAGGGCTGGCACGCCCCCGACGCGGCGGTGGCGGTGGTCGCCCCCGGCGGGGCAGGGGTGGTGGCCGCCGCCGGCGACCGGGCTGCCTGCAGCCGGTGGGCGTCGGTCACCAAGCTGGCCACCGCCCTGGCCGTGCTCGTGGCCGTCGAGGAGGGCACCCTGGGGCTGGACGACCCGGCCGGGCCGCCCCGCTCGACCGTCCGCCACCTCCTGGCCCACGCCTCCGGGCTGGCCTTCGACGAGGAGCGGGTGCTGGCGCGGCCCGGGGAACGGCGGATCTACTCCAACGTCGGCTATGAGACGCTGGCCCGGGAGCTGGCCGATCGGTCGGGCATGGCGTTCGAGCGCTACCTGACCGAGGCCGTGCTGGAACCGCTGGGCATGGCCCAGACCCGCCTCGCCGAGGGAGGTACGGCGGCGGCGGGCCTCAGCGGGCCCCTGGAGGACATGATCCGCCTCGCCGCCGAGCTGCTCGAGCCGACCCTCGTGTCCAGATCCACCTTCCGGTGCGCGACCGGCGAGGTCACCTTCCCCGGGCTGGACGGGGTGCTGCCCGGCGTGGCCCGGTTCCGTCCCCTCGACTGGGGTCTGGGGTTCGAGATCCGCGACGCCAAGGTCCCCCACTGGACGGGCACCCGCAACTCCCCCGCCACCTTCGGGCACTTCGGCGGCAGCGGCTCGTTCCTGTGGGTCGACCCGGTCGCGGCGCTGGCGTGCGCCGTGATCAGCCGTCGTGAGTTCGGCCCGTGGGCCCTCCAGGCGTGGCCCCGGTTCTCCGACGCCGTCCTCGCCGAGTTCGGAAGCGGTTGAAGCCACCCCCCTCGGGAAAATATGCCGGGTAGCACCCTTTTGTCCGAAGGGGAATGTGCCGAGACTCTGTGGTGTAGGGACACAGTGAAAGGAACGGCGATGAGCGCAGAGCAGCAGATGAAGTTGCGAGGACTGGAAGGGCGGACGGTCCACCTTGCGCTGGTCGACGGCACCCGCCTCGACGACGTCGCCCTCGTGTCGGCCCGGAGCCGCACCGTGTGGGTGTTCACCAACGGCGAGGACACCTTCGTGCCCATGACCGACGTCGTCGACGTGTGGGAGAGCGCCGTCGCCGCCTGACCCCTGGTCAACTGGTCAGGGTTGACGTGGCTCAGGGCCCGGAAAGCGTGACCAGAACGCAGGGGGGGGTGTTATCCCCGGGCGACGAAGTACTTGGCCTTGGGGTGGTGGCAGATCAGGGCGGACGTGGTCTGCTCGGGGTGGTACTGGAAGTCTTCGCTGACGGTAACGCCGATCCGGTCGGCCCCCAGAAGCTCGGCCACCTTGGCGTTGTCCTCCAGGTCGGGGCAGGCCGGGTAGCCCCACGAGTATCGGCCGCCCCGGTAGCCCTGGTGGATGAGGATGTCGGTCTTGGACCCGTCCTGGTCGGCGAATCCCCACTCCTGGCGGATGCGCAGGTGCCAGTACTCGGCCAGGGCCTCGGCCATCTCCACGCCCAGGCCGTGGAGGAGCAGGTACTCCTGGTAGCGGTCCTCGGCGAAGAGCCGGGCGGTGGCCTCCGACACGGCCCCGCCCATGGTGACCACGGAGAAGGCGGCATAGTCGGGCTCGCCCGTGTCGGCGGGGCGGAAGAAGTCGGCGATGCAACGGTAGGGATGGCGGCGCTCACGGGGGAAGGCGAAGCGCAGCCATTCCCCGGTGCGGGATTCGTCCTTCCAGATGACGAGGTCATTGCCGTCGCCGTTGGCCGGGTAGTAGCCGTAGACGACCTGGGGCAGGAGGATGCCGGCCCGGGTGGCCTTGGCCAGCTCCTCGCGCAGCACGGGCCGGAGGCGGGCTTTGAAGTCGGCGTCGGGCTCGCCCCCGTGGGGCCGGAACTGCCACTGGTTGCGGAACAGGGCGGTCTCGTTGAGCCAGGCTGCGATCTCGTCCACCGCGATGCCCTTGACCAGCCGGTTGCCCGTGAAGGGCGGCACGAAGACGGGGTTGTCGGTTTCGACCTCGGGTGAGCGGGACGGCAGGGCGCCGGCCGCCTCGTCGTCGGGGGCCCGGGTGCCGGTGGAGCGGGCGGCCATGGGCTCCCGGCCGAACGAGGGGTCGTCGGTCCCGGACCGCTTGATGTCCATCAGCCGGTCAAGGGTGCGGAGGCCCTCAAAGGCGTCCTTGCCGTAGAAGACCCGGCCCTCGTACACGCCCCGGAGGTCGCTCTCGACGTAGCGGCGGGTGAGGGCGGCGCCGCCCAGCAGCACCGGCACCTTGGCCGACAGCCCCCGCCGGTTGAGCTCCTCCAGGTTCTCCCGCATGATCAAGGTGCTCTTGACCAGGAGTCCGCTCATGCCGATGGCGTCGGCCTTGACCTCCTCCCACTTGGCCAGCATCTCGGCCATGGAGACCTTGATCCCGAGGTTGTGGACCTCGTAGCCGTTGTTGGTGAGGATGATGTCGACCAGGTTCTTGCCGATGTCGTGGACGTCGCCCTTCACGGTGGCCAGCACCACCCGTCCCTTGCCGCCCCCATTCGAGCCAGCATCGCCGGATCTCTCCATGTGGGGCTCGAGGTAGGCCACCGCAGTCTTCATGCACTCGGCCGACTGGAGGACGAACGGCAGCTGCATCTCGCCCGAGGCGAAGAGGTCGCCCACCACCTTCATGCCCGCCAACAGGGTGTCGTTGACGATGTCGAGGGCGGCCGTGGTGGACAGGGCCTCGTCGAGGTCGGCGTGGAGGCCGTCGCGGTCACCGTCGATGATTCGCTGCTTCAGCCGCTCCTCGACCGTCCAGCCGCTGCGGTCCTCCTTCTCGACGGTAGCGGCCGACACCCCCTCGAAGAGCCCGATGAGCTCCTGCAGGGGGTCGTAGCCGCCCTCCGGCCGGCGGCGGTCGTAGATCAGGTCGAGGCAGACCTCCCGCTGGCGTTCGGGGATCTTGGCGAGCGGCATGATCCGCCCGGCGTGGACGATGGCGGCGTCGAGTCCCGCCTCCACGCACTCGTGGAGGAAGACCGAGTTGAGCACGTGGCGGGCGGCCGGGTTGACGCCGAAGGACACGTTGGACAGGCCCAGCACGGTGTAGACGCCGGGTAGCTCGGCCTTGATGCGGCGGATGCCCTCGATGGTCTCGATCCCGTCCCGCCGGCTCTCCTCCATGCCGGTGGTGAGGGGCAGGGCGAGGGCATCGAACAGCAGGTCGGACGGCTCCAGCCCGTAGCGCTCGACGGCCAGGTCGTGGATGGCCCGGGCCGCCCGCACCTTCCACTCCGCAGTGCGGGCCTGGCCCTCCTCGTCGATCGTGGTGCAGATGACGGCCGCCCCGTACTCCCGGGCGAGGGTGAGGAAGCGGTCGAGGCGGGTGCCGGGAGCGTGGCCCTCCTCCAGGTTGACCGAGTTGAGGACGGGACGGCCGCCGATCCACTGCAGGCCGGCCTCGATGACGTCGGGCTCGGTCGAGTCCAGCACGAGGGGGACGCTCACCTGGGTGGCGAAGCGGCGGGCGATCTCGTCCATGTCGGAGACGCCGTCCTCGCCCGTGTAGTCGACGCACACGTCGACGAGATGGGCTCCTTCCTTGACCTGGTCGCGGCCCATGGCCATGCACGTCTCCCAGTCGTCGGCCAGCATCGCTTCCCGGAACTTCCTGGACCCGTTGGCGTTGGTGCGCTCGCCGATGACCAGGAACGAGACGTCCTGGTCGAAGGGGACGGCGGTGTAGATGGATGCGGCACCCGCCTCGTGGACGGGGTCGCGGCGGAGGGGCTCGAGGTCGCGGCAGCGCTCGACCACCGCCCGGAGGTGCTCAGGGGTCGTGCCACAGCAGCCGCCGATCACCGACACGCCCAGTTGGCCGACGAAGGCGGCGTGGTGCTCGGCCAACTGGGCGGGGGTGAGGTCGTAGTGCATCTTGCCGTCGACCACCGAGGGCAGGCCGGCGTTGGGCAGGCACGAGATGGGCGTGCGGCAGTGCTGGGACAGGTGGCGGAGGTGCTCGTGCATCTCCGTGGGCCCGGTGGCGCAGTTGAGCCCGATCACATCGGGGCGCATGGCGTCGAGGGTGGTGAGGGCGGCGCCGATCTCGGTGCCGGGCAGCATCCGCCCGGTGAGCTCCATCGTCACCTGGACCTGCAGGGGGACGGTGCGCCCCGCCTTGGCCATGGCCCGCCGGCAGCCGACCATGGCCGCCTTGGCCCCCAGCAGGTCGAAGGCGGTCTCGACGATGAACAGGTCGACGCCGCCGTCGAGCAGGGCGGCGGCCTGCGCCTCGAAGGCGTCCCGTAGCTCGGCGAAGCGCACCTGCCCGAGGGAGGGGAACTTGGTGCCAGGGCCGATGGAGCCCGCCACCCAGCCGCCGTAGCCGTCGGCCACCTCCCGGGCGATGCGGGCGCCCGCTCTGTTGATCTCGGCGGCGCGGTGGGAGATGCCGTACTCCCCCAACGTGATCGGGGACGCGCCGAACGTGTTGGTCTCGACCACCTCGCAACCGACCTCGAAGAAGGACCGGTGCAGGTCGGCCACCACGTCGGGTCGGGTGACGACCAGGATGTCGGTGCACCCCTCGAACGTCGGACCGCCGTAGTCGTCGGCCGTCAGGTTGCGGACCTGGAGGTTGGTTCCGGTCGCCCCGTCGTAGATCACGACCCGCTCGCGCACCGCTTCCAGGTAGCTCTGCCGCATCGCCGGTCAAGGCTAGTGAAGGTCCGAGCCCGACTTTCCCTGATTCCGGCTGTGCCTCGAAGTACGGCGCGGGATGCAGGGCTTGTGGGAAACGTGGTAGGAACAGTGAGCACATAGCTGCTGGCTTCACACCCGGGGGGACAGAAAAGCCAGATGTCGGTGATCGTGGTGCTCGCCTTGATCTGGGCGGCGGTGCTGATCCCGCCCGTCGTGCGCAACCGGGCCGAGCGCCGGGCCGAGTTCATCGACAGCTTCCGCCAGCAGATGGGGGCCTTCGACAGCGGCAAGGCAGCCGCCCGGGTCGAACCGAGGCCGGAGCCGGGGCAGCCGCCGGGCCCTCGCCCCAAGCGCCGCGTCAGCCCCCAGCAGCGGCGGCGGGACATCCTGGGCGGGCTCCTGGGCGCCATGATCGGATCGCTGGTGCTGGGCGCCATCCCGTCGCTGCGGATGGTGTGGGTGCTCCACCTGTTCCTGCTCAACCTCTTCATCGGGTACTGCTCGCTGCTGGCCCACCAGCGGCGGCACGTGAAGGCCGCCCTCTTGGCCCGGGAGGCGGCCCCGCCCGTGCCCGCCACTCGGGTCGGACGGGCCAAGCGGCGGCTCGAGCCCGCCCTCGACCTCACCAGCTGAGGCGTCCTGCGGATCTACACCCGGCGGGGGGACGACGGCACCACCGGCCAGCTCCACGGCGGCCGGGTGCGCAAGGACTCAGCCGCGGTGGAGGCGTGCGGGACCGTCGACGAGGCCCAGGCGGCCCTGGGCGCGGCCCGGGCCCTGGCCGGCCGGGGGTCTGAGCTCGACCGGCTGCTGGTGGACGTCGAACGGGACCTCTGGGTCCTGATGGCCGAGCTGGCCACCTCCTCCGCCCACCGGGACCGGCTGGTGGCGGGATCGACGCTGGTCACGCCGGCGATGGTGGCCCGGCTGGAGCCGGTCATCGACGACGTGACGGGTCAGTTCACCGCGCCGGCGGAGTTCGTGGTGCCCGGGCAGGCCCAGCTGTCGGCCGCGCTCGACGTGGCCCGCACCGTCGTGCGGCGGGCGGAGCGGCGGGCGCTGGTCGTGGCAGTCGACGGTTCGTCGGTCGTTCCCTACCTCAACCGGTTGTCGGACCTGGTGTGGACGCTGGCACGCTGGCAGGAAGACGTTCCCCTGCCCGCCCGCCCCGTCCCTCCCGAGGAGCGCCCGTGACGATCGCCCTGATCCCCGCCGACACCCTGCCCGCCGACATGCCCGTCGTCGGGGTGCCGGTGTTCAAGGGCCGGGGGGTGCCCGAGAGCACCGGCGTGGACGTCGACGTGGCCTACCTCGGGCGGCGGGGGTTCGAGGGGCGGGTGGCGGAGACGATGGTCGTGCCGTCCCCGGACGACCGGACGGTGGTGGCGGTCGGCGTGGGGCCGGCCGAGGAGGTCGACGGTGAGGCCCTGCGGCGGGCCGCAGCCGCCTTCGTGCGGGCGGCGTGGAAGGACGAGCGGGCGGCGGTCACCCTGCTGGCGGCCCGGCCACCGAGCCTGCCCTTGGCCGACGCCGCCCGGGCGGTGGCCGAGGGGGCGGCCCTGGGCGGCTACCGGTTCAGCCGGTTCAAGTCCGACGCCAAGCCATGCCGGCTCGATTCGCTGACGGTGGTGACCTCGGGTGCGGGCGAGGCGGTGGCGGGCCTGGATCGGGGCGCTCGGCTCGCTCTGGCGGTCATGGTCGCCCGCGACCTGGTCAACACGCCGGCGGCGGCCCTGACCCCGGCCCGGTTCGCCGAGGTCGCGGCCGAGATCGTGGAACGGGAGGGCGGCCTCACCCTCACCGTCCTCGACGAGACGGCCATCGCCGCCGAGCGGCTGGGAGGCCTGCTGGGCGTTGCCGCCGGGTCCGACCAGCCGCCCCGGCTGCTGGAGATCGTCTACGACCCGCCCGACGCCCGGGGCACGGTGGCCCTGGTCGGCAAGGGGGTGACCTTCGACTCCGGAGGCCTGTCCATCAAGACGGCCGACGGCATGGAGCTGATGAAGACCGACATGTCGGGGGC